>Ga0307511_10005032_pt1 | contig 13486 bp, 12 predicted proteins | sample 13_EM_MG_FD_200266 | JGI IMG/M metagenome (GOLD analysis project Ga0307511, IMG submission 200266) | Populus trichocarpa ectomycorrhiza microbial communities from riparian zone in the Pacific Northwest, United States - 13_EM | ecosystem: Host-associated > Plants > Roots > Unclassified | place...
TGGGCCAGGGCAAGTAACTAGTTTTCTCCTCAGGCTTGCCGCTTTGCCACTGTTCTTCCCCTAGTTGGTTACCATAGTTCAAGTTTACTACATGAGGCCACCGGCGCCCGAGACCGAGACCGAGGAAGACGAAGATTGGGATAGAGCTATATCCATATATATTACCGATAGCGAAACTAGTCTGCGTTTCTAGCCGTTTCAAATTTTTTAAGCTTCTTTTGACGGCCGCCACAAGCCGAGTTGTGGAAAACTTGTCTCAGTTTAACGGTTGCCTTGGTTGTGGTCTTGGCATCTTGCTTGCGGCCTCGGGGACCGCAACCAAAACAATGATAATTTGTTGAGTACATTTGCCTAGGGGGCCGTGCGGTCTAGGTGCTGACGATGCCTAGTGAGCAGCCGGTATTGTCGTGACTCGGTTTTCGAGCATCGAGACCTACCGACCGGGTAGTCACCGTCGGGAGCGAAGACTTACCTCGTTGGCTATGAGGCAGTGAACGGGAATTAGCACAACGGAAATGGCTTTGCCGCGGTGGAATAATTAGGCGACCGCCAGTCCTTTCTCCGAGCCCAACCACTTACAAACCATGTAGTGTTTCTTAACCAATAACTTCATGTATTCTTAACTCCAGCGCTATTGGCTAGAACTACCCCACCAATCAGATTAGTTCTGTACTAAGTAGATTCTAAGGAATTATCTAAATTTAAACCCTTTTCTTCATTCTCCAAAAACGTAGCGGCATGCAATTGGTTATATAAGTTCATAATTGAGGTGAACTTTTTCTTTTTTGTTCTATTGCAGGTGATTGGTAGTCAATGCGCCATTGCAGCCTAGCAACCATGCCATGATACTTAGCCACTCTGCTAGTGGACGTACCATATCAGAGCAAATGACTGGCAAGAAACTCACAAACCAGCAAAACATACCAACAATTGCACCCCGGATGAGGCCTCACGGCGCGGGTGGCTGGCGGCAGCGATATTCGCTTTTGTATTCAAACAGCGGACGTCATGTTGTTGAGCATGGAGCTCGAGATGCCAGCTATTTAGTACCATGGTACGGGTACCTAGTAGAAGATAGGATCCTCATGCATGCAGTAAATCCACGGTATAGCCGAGTCATTGCGAATCCATCTTGAAGCACATAGATTCTCATTGCATGGGGTATTAAAAAAAAAAAGGTGAGACGAAAGCAGCCCAGATCTTGGAACTAAACTACATGCCAGGGTAGCGGAAGCCGATACCTCGACTACAACAGCTCTATCGATCGCGGGTCAAGCTAGCGTGCGCTCGCTCATTACAAAGAGCTCAGTCTACTGCGCGGATTATGGATTACGGCAGGAAAAATATTACTTCCATAACTCTTCCCTTGGACTCGAGCCGAGAGACAGGAGGGGCGATGCCTCGTTCGTCATGGCCACAACCTGCCCTCCGCAGATTAGGCCTAATACACCGCTATACCTCAAACCGAGGTCTGCGAATTGCTCACTGGGTTGGGGCGAGGGGATCGACCGTCGGGCTTAGATATGACTGCCACCAAAAGAACAAGCTGGAGGAGTGGTGCCGTGTGAGAAGTATGATACAAGTGGGTTTTTCCCACTACGTACATTATAGCACCCTTACTTACTATCAACCGAACGACACATAGCAACGGCATGAGGGCCAACCAAAAGGGATTGCTTCAACGCTCCGAGCCAGACTATCCGGCGTTCCGGGGCATCAACCACAACCAGTCACCACCCATTTCCTTTCCATCTCTCATTGGCGGCTGTGAGGGCAACGCTACCAGGTCATGATGAAACCCACACTAGTCATCGCTCTTTGCTGGTTATGATTCGCAGGTAGTGGTGTAATATCTGGTATATAAGAACGCCGACCCCACCCCTATCCTCCTCTTCTCTTCCCTCTACCACTCCTCTACCACGCTCCTCTACCACGCTCCTCTACCACGCTCCTCGACCTCGCTGCCATCGACTACGCTCTCCTCAACCACACTCCAACGCCATCGTCTACCACGTTCTCCTCTACCACGCTCTCCCCTACCACGCTCTCCGCTACCACGCTCTCCTCTACCACGCTCCCCCCGACCACGCCATCCTCTGCCACGCTCTGCTAAAACTTCCTGACTTCCAACACAGCTCCCAACCGTCGCTTATATCCGCCACTAATTGCCAATCGGTAAGTGTGAAGTCGCCACATACACATCCGACAGGCTTCCTCCTCCCTTTTTCTCCGACACCACAGTCGTACTGAAGACCTCCTCTCTTTTTCTCCGGCACCACTGACATCCATCGAAGGTGTGCATTTGGATTACACTCTCAAGTCCCCCACACTATTATCAACAGATCCACACCCTTACAAACGCAATGGCCGCCCCAACTCCACCACGACAGTCTTCCGAGTCTGCTGTCAGTGAACCCAAGCCGGTGGTTCATCAACAGCCTACCCCTCCCCGAACCCCCTCAGAGACTCAGGCCTCCCCAACCACTACGGAGGTTAGGACCAGGGAGGGCAAGACCATTCTTGTAACGCAGGGCGGGCAGCTCTACGAGACTCACATGGACTCGGATGACTGAAATACCAGCCTAGGTTAGCTTAGGACAACGCAGGAGGACAGTAATTGTGTGCCGGGGGCGACCTTCCACGAGGCAGATGAAATGGGTGACCAAAATGAGAAGCCTCCTTTATGGTCATCAGAAAGAATAGATAGGGTAATGGCATTGTCTTGGTGTTGGTTCTCGTTTCTTATAGTCCACCTTCCTGTTCTCTTCCTCTCATGTAGTGCATAGCGCTTCTTAATTGCTCCTTTGTTTCGGCTTCCCCTTATGGTATCACCCCCATTGCATGCATGCTGGCCCTTGCCTATGGTTTATCTTGCTCTCTTCTTTCCCTTGTATTATGTATAACTTTTGGTGTGCTAGATTTCCCCTGTATCTCTCTTTAGCGTTTTGCTTTGCGTTCATATCTTTCTGTATACCACTTCCATGTTTTGCATATCCATTTAATTATACCTATTTAATAGTATGTATTATCTTTGTTAATCCAAGTTACTGTTCATGAGAGTTGAGGGTAACTCAAGGGCCTTACATGTGACTCCTTGCCACGACCACTACTTACTTACTGGCCACAGATTTATCCCCCTTTCCCTATGCATTATGTCTTCCGGTAATCTGTTTCTCACATAATGAAGAGGTATTGATCGGGGTCATCAACACCTACTCTAGAGGTCACTTCACTTCTAAGATACTCTTTACGTAGCCTGCCTCTCTTTGAGCAGGGTCCTGTTCCACAAATGCTCTGATAGGGTAACCAAGGTACAACCTAACATCCTTACTCCTCAGACTTGTCAGACTGCTTCTTAAAACTCTAATCAAGCCATAGTGCTGTTCCACTCTTTGTAACTAAACATCTGGAAACGAGGAATGATAAACATGTAGGTACGTATCTTTTTTGCCAAGTGGGTGCGAGCTCATAGCCTATCATTCCATCCGTGGTGAGACATCAAATCCAGTCCTACTGGGCAATCCGAAGGAAAGAGAACAAAGAAAAGAATAGTTGAAAAAAAAAAAACCGTTCAGGGCAGAAATCACAAGGAAATCGGCCAGATCCTTTCTTTCTTTCTTTTTTCCTCTGAAAGCCTTCAAGCTAATAAGTTGAGGGGTCTGGGGAGGAGGTTGGATTATAAGGGAATTCAAAAAAGGGGGGGGCTTGCTTGCTTGAGTCAAGGCACGAGCCCTTGATGCAGGAGAGTCCCTGCTAACAGGGAAACCCCACGCACAGATATCATATCCACCAGAGGGGCTTCTGTGAAGCAGCTGTGGGGGGTTGGGCGTTTCATAAGCAGATGGATGTAAATGTTGTGGAGATCGCGATCTATACTGCAGATGTAATACCGACGTCACAGGTATGTTTTGAAGGCCTAGACTCCGAGAACGAATCAAGGATACAGGCTGGCGGCAGTCCGATCATGGAATATTAGATATATAAAGGCAGGGCATGTTGGACGTACGCCCGAGTCTCTTGACAGAGCGGAGGCAAAGAATCATCGGTGGCATGGTAGTTGGATGGATAGTGGTCTGCATCTTTTTCGTAAATAAACGTTTTTTGTCGCAAGCGGGGTTATACCAGATACGGCAATACGTTCCACCAGTGCCGGACTTGGGAATTTTCAACAAGAGAACCCGCGACTTCTTATACAGTAAAAACAGAGAGCTTAATGACGGAAATCGCGCAATATATTTGCTTGTAAATACCTATGTCTATATATTGTAGACCCACATAACTGCCAACTCATGAGGAAAATTCTTAATGACCTGCATTCTACCTGCATTCTGTGCTTCTAGAAAATTCGCACGGAGGAATTCAACCCGATAGTACGAGTACATACAATAAAGCTTAGTTGCTTTTTTTGTGGGATGGGGTGCCCAATGGGCCCAGTCTTGTTGGTAATATTAGTATGGCATCATCAGTGATCACGGGATTGTGGTGACAGTCAGACCACAAATTGCTCGTCTTGTCGCAATTTTTTTTTTAGCTAAAAAATGATTTGACGCGTGTTTCGCAAGTTAGGATGAGGAAGGAAGAAGAGAACGAGAATGAAGGGCTCGAGCTCGTGTAATTCCACGTGTCCTCTCTAATATCAGACCCTTTGGCTTCCTATAAACGCCCGAAAATAGCCGGTTAGTAAGAAGCTGCAATAATTGGTTGAGATTGCAAATACACAATATCAGGTACTGGCTGTATAATTCGAAAGTTTCTGGATGCTGGGCAAAACAGAGCTCCTTGAAAAGGCCCTCAAGCTTTTCATCTCTGAGTCTAAATTAGTAGATGTCATTTCCGCTTCTGAATTCCCCTCACTACGCTACCTTGATCCTGTAGCGGAGGAGTGTGGAGCGAAGATCTCATAGACTTTGTGCACATACTGTGATGTATCTGGCATTTGGTGGTGGTGAGGAAGGTCGGGGCACCTTCTAGTGATTGGTCGACTATCAATGATGATGCATAGCAGACTCCCAGCGTCCTCTTCCCTTCCCGAATGAGCCCTTGAAGTTAAAGTAAGATGCCGTAGAGTAGGTACTTTGCTTTTCCCCAATGGACGAGTCAACAGCGTCTTTGCCCTTGCAATGCCGTGAGGGGATCTCTCTACCAATCTTCGCTACCAATTTCTAGTAGTTGTAGGTCGTTGGTCATGGCTTGAACGCGAAGAGGTGTGAAGAGGGGATGGGACCCGTTATATACGCCTGCCGCCTCTCGTGACTCATGTTGATGACTTCAGCTTGACTTCAGCTCCCAATGGTAACTTTAAGGCCGGTAAAACCTAGACAGTTTTTTCTTCGCCCTCATAGGTACCAATAATATGGCCCCTTTCTTGACTGTTTTGGATATCGAGACAAAGCCCCATAAACGGAAGTCAGCCAACGACGCTGGGGTATCTCAAAATGAAACAAAAGCCCTCCACACAAATCGGAATCCCGCTGCGGCCCGAGAACATGGTCTGAGCATGGTCTATTGTCAGGCGTCATTCATTACTCTAAGATTTCCGATGACGAAGCCCCAATCCGGTGGGGCGGTGGGGCGTTGCCAAACCTTCATAGGCAAGGCGTGCCTGCAAAGTAGTGGAGTAAACATTCCTGAAATCCGACACTTTGGGCCAACGTCAGGGAGTGTTTTTAGCCTTCCCTTGTTGTATCAAATTTCCTTGCAACTCGTTTGCTTGAAATCATTAGATCACCTTCTCCTGCAGCTTCCCCTTTTTTTCAAAACTGTTTGTAGGAAACTGACGGGGTGGCTACCTGCTTGTTGTTGGTGTGGTGCTCAGAGGGGAGAGAGTACGGTGCAAACCTTTGGAAGGTGTAGGTAAGGGGAATGGTAGGGAGGCCTGCTGTTCCAGAAATTCGCATCCTGGGGATCTAATTTGCCAGGTCCTGCGAAACACTTGCGGCCTTTTTTCCTAGCCAACAGGGCCAACGTCGAACAGGGGCAACTCTTCCAAAGTGTAATTTGACAAACATTCCCAATCGTTTGAGCATGCTAGTCTCGATACTGAAGCAATAATAGAAATGAATACGTTTAAAGTCAACTCACTACTTGGACATGAGGAAGAAATTATTGCAGGCAGATTCTCATTGGATGATGATGATAATGATTTTCTTCAAGCGTATAGATACAAGTATCTCACACTTAAACCCTCCGACCTCTAAGTCCTCAACCAGCGAACCAACTCCAAAGTCCACCTCCACATGCGTGGGGTCTTCGCTGGGCGATGAGATACGGTATACTTTTAGGGCCCACATTCATCGGCACATTCCGCCTTGTGCTTCTACTCATGTCGCCGGAAAGTATGCTCGTCAAGTGGTCCAAAACGGATACTCATGGTGAACAAACTCTCCTGCTTGGATGTACATACCGTACCGGTACCTACAACCAGACTAGCTTCTAGCCAAGCCTTCGACCTGAGATTCATCACTAGCTAGGATCAAGAAGGAGGAGGAAGTACCGGTACATGTTCTGGTAGCAACACGTGGGCAATAAATTATTGCATCCCATGAACTTCGGCCTGGAAATCAGTAGTGTGAGGGCCTGGCCTTCGATCACCATCGACTCAAGCCGTGTCGTTCACTTGCGTTGGCAATCCTGCATTCCCTTTCTATACGGATACATAGCCTACTCTATTTTGCACTTTCAAGTTGTGGGCAATTCATATACTTGAGCCCACCTAAGGCCGATTCTCTCAGCATGTTTACTGAGAGTTTCTTGTAGGAGAAAGTAATGAAAATATTTCCCTGGTAGTCTATATTTATCATGCACTTTGCAGTATAATACTCACTGACGGTTATGCACTTGAGCCTGCGACCCTGCATGGCGAGCTTGAGACCCAGGGCCTGTTCAGTTTGTCTGTTCGATTTGACTGCATTGCATCATGACCACATTCATGAGTCAACTCGTAGCAAAAGTAAACATGGGGCTGAATATGTATGCCCGGTGTGCCAAAATGACTCAGTCTCGGCATCTCCTGACACAGATCAGAGATCTGTGTCGATTGTTTATTTGTTTACATTGACTCCTTTGGAGTCGGTGAAAATGTCGCCATATATTCAACGCCAATGCACAAGAATTCTTGTACATAAGAGGGTTGGAAACTTCTTGTTTGGTGGTTGCTTATATTACGTTACTTCAGGCAGTCCTTCAGTTGGTTACGATGGAGAGACTTGACATCATACGGGATGCTTGGATGCTCAGTACTATTTTAGTAAGGAGACAAGAGTGCTCTAGGTAGTTGCTATATCAAGTTTCCCAAAACTAGTATTGGGATATGGGTATATTACATAAACATTTCAGCTGAAATATCTGCAGCTTGGTATTCAACGGCGGGTATTGAGAGGGTATTATTGGCCGCCGCATAAGATCTGCACTGAGTCCAATGTGGCGAATAACTTGTGGAGGTTGGCCCAGTACGACTTGCAATTGAGCCTCTGGAAGGACAACATGCGAATGAGCGAGCCTTCACCTCCACATGGATACCCGAGATTGCACGCTTGAGCAAGGGAAGCCTGAATTTGTGGTTCTGGAACGTACCGTATGGACCTGGTCGGCTGCACTAGCTCCCAAGCATACAATAACGGTTTGAGCCCTGGTTGATGTTCAAAGGATCTCCCATGGCCAGAAGTATGATGTAGATATAAAGTTAGAGATGCTAATTTGGTAGTATACTTGAGCTAGCATCTACTTATGTATGTGAGGACTCTTAGTTCTGTATTGCCTTCTGAAAGTAGAGTTTCAAACCCTGTAATTGGTTCGGTAATTGTACACCGTTTCCCCAATAATCGGGTAAAAACCTAAGGCATATATAGTTTTCTGGCATCTTCCGAAAGATCGGTAACGGGACTCGTGCGGGCAGGCCGGCATTCGGAGGGCAAGAGAAATATACCAAGCCCCTGATCATCGCGTATTCGCAGTGTTTCAATACTTCACCTGACACAAATGTGACATTGGAGACGAAGGCCTGTGGCTGATCACGATGGGTTCAAATGCTCTTTCTCCTGATTACGTGGGGCCGATACAATAGGTAATATTGACTGGGGCCTGGTCAACTTTCATATGGGCCTCCCATTCGCTGTTCCAGGCCTCCAGGCGAGCTTGGCGTCGGGCGGTTGAATCTTTCTTCCTCATTCTAGCCGGGGGGGAACGCTCAACAGCGACAGGCCAAGCCGATAGACAGTAATTTCCATGAGACCACACCCATAGAAATGGAGTAGCATACCTCGCGGTTGAGGGCGAGGAAAAAAAAAAGTTGGGTACACAGCAGGAAGTAAGCACCCTCCCTCCGCTGTTGGCGGTAAGAAAATGGCAAGGGAGGTGATGAATGAAGGTCGCGATTCTGCGTAGGCCCTGTACGCTGCTAAGAAGAAGAAAGCAATTTAGTTCAACCACCCTTGGGGGAATGTTGAAGGGTGTGTTACTGGCCTCCTCGCTCGCTGTAACCAAGCTCAAAAAACAGCAGTAATTCCACGCCCTCATAATACCCGCGAACCCTGTACGGAACTATTTTGCCTCCCTTTCTCTCCACCTCCACACCTCATCTCTCTTTTCGCCCGGGCCTGAGCTTTGAGACGGAGTAGAACGGTACTGTTGCAATTTGCTATTTTGCACAGTTTTCTGCCCTGCCTACAAGAGCATCAGTGGCATTCCGGGTCGATCCTTCCTATAGCCTCACTCTCCTTTTTCTCTCCCTCCCTCAAAGCCTCTACCGATCCACCCCACCCTTCATACCGTCTGATCAGAGACGGTACACTCACATAGGTCGTTCGACTGCTGGAGAAGCCTCGACCTGAATAGAGAAGCAAAGTTGGAGTCGTGGACGAGTTGAGCGAAGCGGCTGTCGACTTTTCTCGGTTGTTCGTCTGCATTTTAGTCCGATTGTTAGTATGCCCTTTTCATTTCCTGCTCTGCCCGACATTTCATTTGTTTCCCAATCTCTCTGCATGTCTATCCCCGAGGCAAGTTACCGTCGAAACCACCGGCCATATGACACCTGTTTTCGCTCTGCCGAATCTTAAGCTTCCCATGGATCCGAAGTGGGAGAACAAACTCAAGTGGGATGTCTCGATAACAGAAGCCAAGATTGTGGTGAGAGGGCAAGAGAAGGTCAATATGATAGGGTTGGAGATGGCAGGAGTGGGTTCCTTGAAACAGCGACGAGTGGAAGTGGTCGAGCAGAGTGTTCTTTGCTCTGCCCAAGGAGGGAGCCACGGTGCCGGGGGTCTCAAGTGCAGTCCTAACGGGCAACCGTTTTTGTGCCTGTTGAGATATCTCACGAGTGGATCCAAGTATCCAGTTCTACCAGCCTGCTGTTTCTGCATCCCTCGTGCTGCTCATGTTATTCTGAGGCTTCCATCACACTCGCATCCCCAGAATTCAATGTTCATCCTGGACTGCATTGCCAACCAGTGTCGTCGTCGCCGCCGCCGTGCCTGTACTGTGCTCTGGCCCTTTTGCCCTAGCCCCTTCCATCCGCATACTGCAACCTATCGGACACTCAGCTCCCTCCTCATTTCTGCTCTCCTCGCACATCACCCCCCTTGACTCCGACATAATCTCTTGTTCCCCTTCACGCTCCGCAGTCATATCATCGCATTGTCATTCCCCGGTCCGTATTTGGTTGACCTCAGCCTTTCGCGCTCTTTACCCTACCGTTGGCGATCAGTGGAACCGCCCTGCCAGCAGGTCGCTCGCTTTCGCAACTGTGCTTTGTAAACAGCATTACGTCTTTGGGATATCGAATCTCTGCTAACTGTCGATGTTCTATTGTCTTGCAGGCTTTCTAGATAATACCCACGTTCCTTTAGACGGTTTCGGTTGCATTCCTTTCAGCCCGACCGCAAATCACTCCTGTCCTTCATCACCACCGACTGGAGCTCTACCAACATCATTCTATCTCAAAGCATTTTGACAGCGACATTGGATCTCTTGCCCTTCTACCAACACATAGAACCATCTTCCTTGGAGGCGTTAAATCGTTATTCCAAGCTGGTTCAAGAAATATAGTCCGGGTAAAAGCAGGTAGAAGCAGAAGCTGTTCACGTTCCAGTAGAACTTTGGAAGGGATTGTAGGGGTCTGCCTGCTCAATCAAAACCCAGAGGTAACCTTTGTTTACTTGGCGTTCAGCCTTCATGGTTATTGGGGGTTCATTTCTGACTGATTCTATCGCTTCAGATCTCCTATTAGTTTCTGTGAAGGACATTTACTCACCTTCAGTCATTCCCTTATTATAATTTTTGGATAATTCTTGTCGTCTTTTTTGAACTCTTCAGTCCGCATTTCACGATTTCGCACTTTTTTTGCGCACACCATCTTTACCGAAGATTCAGATTATTCGACGTCCACTCTCTAAACCCCCGCAATAGCAATGGCACAGCATACTAGAACCGGCAAGCGCCTCCCACCGTGTGACAGTTTCTTCGTTGAATCCCCAGAAGACGAAGATGAGGAGGGACTATTCGAGGCTCGGCGACAAGCACGACAACGAACGCAGCAGATCAACGCCGATACCCAATACAATATGGCCGAGGAGATGTCTCGAATGGTGAGCGAGGAATATCAGGAGGACATCTTGGATCATATGGAGCACATGGAAGTTCGTATACAGCGCTATTATCTCAGTGGATCCTCTGCTAATGCATATTTAGGGTGAGACGCTTCCTGACGTGGCCAGTATCGATATTCAGACAGAGATTCAATGGTTTATGAGACCATACCTTTTGGACTTCCTTGTCGAGGCTCACATGGCATTTTCTCTTCTCCCCGAGACGCTGTTCCTCACCATCAACATCCTTGATAGGTATTGTTCCAAGTTGATAGTATATAAGAAGCACTATCAATTGGTCGGTTGTGCAGCTATGCTCATTGCCGCTAAGTACGGTGACAAGAAGGATCGTGTCCCGACGATCAAGGAACTTCAAGCCATGTGCTGTGGGCTATACGATGAAAAACTTTTTGTGCAAATGGAGAGGCATGTGTTACAAGCGCTCGGATGGGTCATTGGTCACCCGACTGTGGATACTTTCTTGCAAATGGTGTTGCAGGAGGTCAATTATGATCCGGAAGTCGAAGCTATGGCCAGGTACTTGGCAGAGATCGCGTTCTTTCATAAGGACTTCGTCAGTGTCCGCCCTTCCGTCATGGCAAGAACGTCCTACGCTCTCGCTCGCCACATTCTCGGACGTACTCTCCCACGGCACTCCGACTGGGCCTCGCGATACGACACAACTGTTCTAGTCCTATTGTCTCAACACCTCTACCGTCCATCACCTGTCCTAATGCGAAAGTACTCCACTAGGGAGCATTCGCGTGTTGCTAACACTCTGGAAGAATTTATGGCACGCCAAAACGCCATGGCTAGGCAACGCTTTCCACCCACGCCTCCCTCAGATAACTACGAATACGATCAATCTAGACAAGGCGTCGAAGAGGACAGGCTTAAGCCCCAGGACTGTTTCAACACTCCACATAAGGGACAGAATCAACCACATGGCTATATAACCCCACCAGTGACCCCGAGTGCAGATTACCCCATGACTGACAGCTATCCCACTCAGGAGCACCAGCCATCGCAAGTTTATACAATGCACGCTTGAGGCCTCTATATGTTTGTACTCAATCGTCGAGTTTCTGTATCATTTGGCTCGGTTTTTCTTTGGACTTAACATATTCTTACTCTTTGTGCGGGAAACTACTTTGCTTTTCACACTTACAATTCCACTTTTTTTTGGCAATCTTCCCCATGGGTTAAGAGTTAGTACTTGAGCGGATAGCACTACTCATACGAAAAGTGGGCATCCTGGTAGGGCTACAATTGTCATACATGGTTTGCTTTCAGTTATTATGTTTTATTCATTATACCGGCTCCTATATTGCTGATTTGTAGCGTTTTTGATTTTTATTGACTGCTTTATTGCTGTTTTGCGACTTGACTACACTTTTCCGCGGTATCTGCAAAAGGGAGCATCTACAGAGCGTTCTTATTACAATCTTTCATTTTCGAACGTTCTGCCCTAAGGCCTATTATCATCTTTTGATTATTCGGTTTAGTACTTGTAACTTGTGCACTTCACTCCCTCAGTGCCTTGGGCTTGAGAGTTTGTTTCCTCTGAGTGTAGGTGCTCGGCTTCTTAGTGGTTCATGGGGAAGTACTTTTTTTTTTCTTTTTTTCTTCCATATAGCCAGCAAAGGTGTGGTGCTGGGGAGGGGGAGGTTTTATATAAAGGCCCAAGTCTTTTCTGGCCTTAACAGAATTGACAGGCGGCACACTCCAAAAAATATCAGCGTCCATTTCATTGCAAGCTAAGATACCAATGCAACCCCTTGTTTGGTATTGCACAGCATTGCCTGTTGATACCCTTCAATTCTTCTCTGCCAGTTTAATATAATCCTTCTTTATTCAGCTGTTGTTCTGAGTCCTCCTTTATTACATCTACGCCCCTTCCCTGGCTTTGACACTGCTCGCCAACTTTGTTGTCATCAACGGCCTGTTTTCATAGGGATTAATCAAGTGATTTTAGCTTTGGAAAGACCTCAGGAGCCATGCAGCCCAGGACACCGGATCGTTTGCTTGAGAGGTGTGGAGTATCGAGTGGTTATGTTTTCTATATAAGGTGAGGGGGGAAGCTTCAAGAAAATGATCGAGCGTTCATGAGCAGCACGTCTACGACAAACCTCGGATGGGAAAGGTATATATTTCCTATGACCTCGTTCCTGGGGCAACCATACGTCTTACCTACACAGAGACAACATGCATCATTCGGCACCGAGAATGTTTAATCCGAGAATGTTTGCAACAGCGGTTCCAAAAAATCAGTTTCTACCGCATCAATACAATACCAAATTGCAGCAGATTTCTTTTCCGTTTGTTTCCTTTGTCACCCGTTTTATTTTTTATCTTGCATGCGCTTTGTTATATCCTATCCCTATCATTTATTATCATTTCCCCCCTATTTTCGCCTGCTTGCCCGGCGTTTACGCCTGTCAATTAGCCCCAAAGTAGAAAACGTCAAAAAGAACCCCAAGCAATGCTTGCGTTGTTTCGCTTTTTTTGCCCCTTTGCCCCTGCATTATTTGACCTTTTTTGAGTTTTGAGCATGTCGTGCTATCTTTTTTAGTGGTGGGGAGGGTACGAAGGATACAGAGAGAGGGTGGTGATGGGTTTCTAGGGAACTCTAGACATACATACTTAGCTATAATTTACTGTGGATGAGGGGAACTGGAAATGAGTGAGTGAGTGTGCATGTGCTGGTATGGCGGTGGATGGAAATGTCCTTTTCTTGATCTTCAGGCCTTGCTATATTTTTATTGTTCCCTCGCATAGTTCCTTCCTCTGCCTGCCCCCTTATTCCAGAAAATCTACCTCAAAAAAAGATGCCCACTCATATTCCCCCCAAAGCTTATTTCAGTTACTTGCATTTAGTGTGCAACCCCCCCCACAACATCATGGGT
>Ga0307511_10005033_pt1 | contig 13484 bp, 11 predicted proteins | sample 13_EM_MG_FD_200266 | JGI IMG/M metagenome (GOLD analysis project Ga0307511, IMG submission 200266) | Populus trichocarpa ectomycorrhiza microbial communities from riparian zone in the Pacific Northwest, United States - 13_EM | ecosystem: Host-associated > Plants > Roots > Unclassified | place...
ATGTCAGATAACAGTTAAATACTATCGGATATGCTTTTATACCGTTGGAGGTTGTGCCCATGCCTAGCCCGGTTCGGAGGAGCAAACTACTATTATATTATTCGATCCAGCGTCGAGGACGTGTATTTATCAGAGCAGTAACTCTTTGGAGAGCTTGATATTTGTATGGAAAATTAACAGTTATATTTTTTTTTTTGAGAAATCTAAAAAATATCTTCAGTTATGTAAATATAATTTAGATATAAAGAATAATTTGGATGGAAAATTAACGCTGCCTCGATAATTTTGGGGCATACTTGGTATTTGTGTGTTTATAAGGTATTTATTTGTTTCATAATAAAACAACTATTTTATTATAAAATAAAAATAGAACTAAGGCACCGATTAAACAAGAAACGGTAATTGATTGCCAGTACAGCTTCACGTGAACAATCACGTGTCTTTTGACTCGTAGTGATAGAAGTATCAACTATTACATTGTAGGAGTAGAAAAGTTTCTAAACGCAACAAAAATAAAATATTTAGACAGTTTTAAGATGTATTTTTAAAAAATAAATTTTAACTGGGAATTAAATTATATTTTTATTCAATATCAAAATTAAAATATATTGGATAAACATGAATGGATATGCAAGAGTCACGAGGATAATCTTAAAAAAAATAAAGTGAAAAACTCAATCATCAAGTAGCATGGTATTAGATGATGAAAGTGGTAAAACAAATGACACTTAACTAAAAAAATTCAAATAAACCTAGGTTGACTAGGTAAGCTCGTAAGCACGTGATGCAAGTTATGCACGTCGTTTGATTCAATAAATTTTTTATACTAAAAATTATTTTTTATTTAATTATATGACGATAATGCATGTGAAAACTTTCTTATACTAAATATATTTTTAAAGGAAAAAAATTGTGTCAGACACATGTGATTGACATATAAATGATAGATTATTGATAACAAATAGTGAAATTATATTTTTCTAATTCTGAGCTAAATAATAAATAAATCATCAATAAAAAGAGTTAAATTTATTTTTTAATAATCAAGGGATAAAAAAAGTTTTAAACAAAAAAAAAATAATAGCTCGAATGCTGCGAGTAAACCCATTAAACCAGCAGCTTCGTTCATGAACTCAATCAAGTTTAGTGTTTTCCTTCATCATTTTTTTTATCCCATATATAAACACAACAAAGCTTGAAAAATAGAGCCCGTGAACATTAGGCCAAAAAAATAGCCCAACCCACTCTCCTAGCCCTTGCTTTATTTTTTAAAAAATTCCTTAACAATAGGGTGGATAACTGTCTTTTTTTAAAAAAAAAAACAAGACAATAAACAACGCGTTGTATGTGACAGTAAATATCGTGTCACCTATTATTGTGTAGAATTTGGTAACTAGAGGTAGCTGGAAAAACGAGGTGTTGGTTGTTTTGGGTATAAAACTTATTTTTGACTCAAAACATATAAAAAATACTCTAAATACCTTGATAAATGTATCTATAACCTAACCCCCCCAAAAAAAGAAGATAAGAAAACCAAAATCAATTTGAATCCAAAAACATTATGCGGTTGGATCTATCTCATCGAGTAGATAAAAGGAAAAAAAAACTTAGACGAAACTCCTCAAATGAAAATAACTCATTAACATCGATTTTAACTATTTTTGGTTGCTGAAATCATCATTAATGACCATATTTTAATTTTTTTGCTGGAATTCAGCGATCATTTCTCTCTAAACTTTGGTATAGAATTAAAAGTTGCCATTTATTTTACCAGTTTTTTTTCACATTGTTCTTCTTTTTTTCAATCCAATGCTCTCTTGTAAAAAAAATACAATTAAATACTAATTTGAGCTTAACTGTAAAAAAAAAAAAAAAAGTTAGATAATCAAATTAAAAATTAAAAAAAAGTTATTTTAATTCCACCAATGATTTCATGATTTACAAGATACTGAAAAAAAATTTCAGCTACAGTGAAATATCAGAGGGCTTAATTCCCGTCAATTTTGCGATCCTGAACCAAATCATGACATTACAAGTGATTTTAACGATCACATTTTGCAGCCTCTTGGGCTTACTTTTGATTGTTTTTCGATGGTTCATCACACACTCTGAAAGTTAAAGATGAATAGAGGACAGAAGGGGGGGAAGGTGATGAAAGCTTGAGCCTGCAACAGCATCCTTTGACATATCTTATCTGTTTTTTTTATATATATATATATATATATATATAAGTTTATATGAAAGCTAAGGGAGGCCCGGGAGCTGAGGCTTCTTGGAAAACATGGCTGCTCCAAATGGTAGAAGCTCAATAAAGCGTATTGGGCCGTCATGTCTCCGTCGTGGTCTGTTTTCCTTTAATTCCCTGCTCTTTATCAAATATACTTTAATTTTTTTTTTATCAAAACAGTGAATGGATATATAACACAGTAATAATTAATTTCGGTGGTAGGCAGTAATAATAATAGCAGGGGGAGGAGGTTTTGTGATTGAATACGTAAAGGAACAATAAACTTTTAGGCCTGAATATATATTTAATTATCTCAATGTCAGTCTTGGTAGAACGAATGTAAACCCCTCCTGTTAGCTGCAGCACCTTTTAAAATCTGGTGCCAGCTGTCTGCGCGCATACCTGGTGCGTAAAACCAACGTTATAAATTCTCCTAATAATACTGTTTATTTTTGTATTTTAAAAAATATTTTATTTTATTTTGTTTTAAATTTATTTTTTATATTTTAAAATCATTTTAATGTGCTAATATAAAAAATAAAAAAAATATATATTATTTTGATGTACTTCTGAACAAAAAATACTTTTAAAAATAATCGTTATTATACTTTCAAACACCCACTAATTATCAGCTTCCGCACTTATTAGTTGCAATATCGCATGTTCAATTACGTGATTTGAAGTGTTTTTTAAAATGTTCTTTTAATTGTATTTTTATATTTTTTATGGTTTTGATTAAAATAATTGGAAATGATAAAAAAACATCAAATCTCAATTGCATTTTAAAATAAAAATCTTAAATTACACATTGTATAACCTGGTTGCCAATAAAAGAAATACCTATTCACATTTTCATTAAATATTAAATCTAAAAAATAAATCATATTATAAATAATATATTTGGAGCAGCAAAGTCACTCAAATTAAAATTATAACAATGATCATAACTTTTAATCAAATTATTATATTAAAATTAATTTTTTACAGGACATTCTTAAGGTATGGTCTCGTAAGAGATCGGATTTGCTAGTCCATCCTCAACCAGGATTTCATTGACCCAGGTTCAAAATATCATGTCTTGCAAGATTTCTTGTGCTATTTTTCTTTACATATCATGATTATGATTCTATTATACAATACATGTTGATTTTTTTTTTTAGTTTAGCGTGGGTGTCCGGGTCAGCTTGCGCGCACCTCGACTAATCTCACGGGCCCTGAAATTAACGACCATGTAAGCCTCCAGTGGCCATCATATGAGCAACCACATGGCTCGAACCTGAGACCACATAGGGAGCAAACCTCTTGATCCCAAGCTCTTATCACTGGGCTACCACTTAGATGATTTGATTTTTTAGTGTATTTAAAGTCATTATAACCCTCTTCGAGAGACCTACTCTATTAGATTTACTGTCAAAAAAATAAAATTACAAATTTGAATTTGCAACCCAAAAATTTTGTAATATCTGTTTTCTTGCTTGGTTATATATTTTTATATCGTTTTCGCCCATCAATTCTGTTATTATACACTCCCCATCAATGAACTTATCAATGTGGACATAGACAAGTGAAAAACGACCTCGTACTATCCGTCCACACAGCTTACTATTAAATTAAATCCCAAAAACGCTTTATTAAATCTATGAAGGCCATGAAGTCCCACAAGATCCAGGAGAGAGATAACAATTGGGTGGGCATTACTAATAAGATGTTCAGGTCAAATTAAACGACACGCTCGCTTGTGCTGTCCGGTTTTAATTTTTCTGGAGGAAGATTGTCCCGTGGGCCCCCCCTTCCCCTCCCTCTCTCATTTAAAATCTTAAATGGGCCAACAGACAGCATCCCTGTTTTGGAACGGAACCATCTCTTTTGCTTTTTTTAATAAAATTCTACAACAACCAGAACAGCTTGAAGAAGAGAGACGTGTTTCGTGGATCTAAAAAAAAAACAGTATTTACGGCCTGCAAGTACTCCCTTCCTACCACTACCACTAGTGAATAGTCAGTGATATTATTACTCAATTTCTTTCAGAGATCTTGTTGTTCAACATTTACTGGTCACTGAGATCGAGATCCCCCCCTCTTGTCTGCATCTTCATGCGATCCGTAAGCTTCTCTGTTTTGCTCTGATTCAGACGCATGTTTTTTTTTTTTTAAATCTTTAGACTTGAGCTTATCTGATCTGTCACCTTACATTTTTTTTCAAGGATGGCGTTGAAAAGCAGTTCAGCTGATGGTAGAACTAGGAGTTCTATGCAAATATTTATTGTAGCTGGGTTATGCTGTTTTTTTTACATCTTGGGTGCATGGCAAAGGAGTGGATTTGGCAAGGCTGACAATCTTGCCGAGAGGATTATCAAGAGTACAGAAGACTGTAATATCATTCCAAATCTTACTTTCGAGACCCATCATGGTGGTGACGTTGGGCCCGACGATGATTCTGAATCTAAATCCAAAATCTATCAGCCTTGCCCTTCTCGTTTTACTGATTATACCCCTTGTCAAGATCAGAGTCGTGCTATGACTTTTCCGAGGGATAATATGATTTATCGGGAGAGACACTGTCCTCCTCAACAAGAGAAGCTACACTGCTTGATACCTGCTCCTAAAGGTTATGTCACCCCATTTCCTTGGCCTAAGAGTCGGGACTATGTCCCCTTTGCTAATGCACCCTATAAGAGCTTGACTGTCGAAAAGGCTATTCAGAACTGGGTCCAATACGAGGGCAACGTGTTTAGGTTTCCTGGTGGAGGAACACAGTTTCCACAAGGAGCAGATAAGTATATTGATCAACTAGCTTCGGTGTTGCCAATTGCTAACGGGACAGTCAGGACTGCATTGGACACTGGTTGTGGGGTATGCTAAAGTTCTTTACATTTTTGTAAGAAATTGTGAATTTGCTGATAATCCTTTTACACTCGGTTCATATTGTTCTTTATTTATATATTTAGGTTGCCAGTTTAGGTGCATACCTCTGGAGCAGGAATGTCATTGCCATGTCATTTGCTCCGAGAGATTCACATGAAGCACAGGTCCAATTTGCACTTGAAAGAGGTGTACCTGCTGTTATTGGTGTTTTTGGTACTGTGAAGCTGCCATATCCATCCAGAGCCTTTGATATGGCTCACTGCTCTCGTTGCTTGATTCCATGGGGAGCTAATGGTGAGAGCCACTTCATATCAAGGAATTGCCTTTCTTTACCTTTGTTCCTTTATCCTATCAAGTGTTTGTTTATTGCCTTTAATTATGGGTTTTTCTTTTTCGCAGACGGGATGTACCTGATGGAAGTCGATCGAGTTCTCAGACCTGGTGGTTACTGGGTGCTTTCTGGACCTCCCATCAACTGGAAGAATAATTACAGATCATGGCAGCGTCCCAAGGAGGAACTTCAGGAGGAACAGAGAAAGATTGAAGAGACCGCCAAGCTTCTTTGCTGGGATAAGAAGTATGAAAATGGTGAAATGGCCATTTGGCAAAAGAGATTAAATGCTGATTCCTGTCGTGGTAGACAAGATGATTCTAGAGCTACCCTTTGCAAATCCACAGACACAGATGATGCGTGGTATGGCTGCCTTAAAATTTCACTTCAGTGTATTGGCCAAAAAATTCACTTCACTGTAATGGCCAAACGATGCAACATGCACACTCTCACTCATATGTGATGATATTCCTTGTGCTCCATTATCATTGACCCTATCACTATTTTCTCTTTTGTGCTTTAGATTTATTCCCAATTTTTATGATTTCTAGGTACAAGCAAATGGAGGCATGCGTTACTCCATATCCTGATAGTGGTAGCTCAGATGAAGTGGCTGGTGGGCAATTGAAGGTGTTTCCAGAGAGGCTTTATGCTGTCCCTCCGAGAGTTGCTAGTGGGTCCGTTCCTGGAGTTTCTGCTAAGACATACCAGGTGTACAATAAGGAATGGAAAAAGCATGTAAATGCTTATAAGAAAATCAATAAGCTTCTCGACTCTGGACGATATCGCAACATTATGGATATGAATGCTGGGATGGGAGGATTTGCTGCCGCCCTTGAGTCTCCGAAACTGTGGGTTATGAATGTGGTGCCAACTATAGCTGAGAAAAGTACACTGGGTGTGATATATGAGAGAGGATTGATTGGAATCTATCATGACTGGTAAAATTTTGAGTTTTTGCATTCCTCTTTTGGATACTTTAGCTTTTTGTGTCTTTTATGACATTTTTCTGAATTTTTTTTCGAAGCACCATAATGTTTACCATTGTTACGTTGCAATGTAGGAGAAGTTTGATGTGATTATATAAATCCTTAGATGCCTTGTGCCTAATAAGTAGCTTGTGAAGTACCCTCTAACATGCAGTTCCAACAAAATCTACTTTCCGCTAACATAATTTGGGTCTTTTCCAGCATTGAGTTCCGAATCACTATCATTTGGACCTATGTTGACCAGATCCAATATGATGATGAAGTGTTATTTATTTACAATGTCTGTCTATTACAGGTGTGAAGCTTTCTCCACATACCCAAGGACCTATGACCTTATTCATGCCAGTGGAGTATTCAGTTTATACAAAGACAGGTAAGTAATACTTTAGTTCTTTGTGTTACACTGACAAATACTCTCTCTCTCTCTCACTTAAATCTGCACCATTTTCTTTCTTTGTCATATAAGCTCTTCTGATGGTATTTTTTGCTCCTCACTGTGCTATTGCATGCTTATATTTATGCATAATGCTGTTTTCTGTTTGTAGTAAGTGCTCAAGGGCAAGTAGCTTCTTTCTTTTTTGTGTAATTGGGGTATAAGTACAGACGAGATGTTCTGGAGTGTTCATTTTTAAGTTTTCTTAAATTATTTCGTTGGTGTATTTGTCAATATCATGTACACGTAGAAAATAGAAGTTATGATGCATTGTGCATACCTAGTTATCTCTTTTGTGTTCTTTCCTTCTGTTAGTGAAGTGCACTGAACCAACTCCATTAACAAGGAAATGTGAGATGGCCTGGTGGTTGATAGCCTTGTTACATGTTTGAAACCCAGGTTCTGAGTCCTCGACACTTTTTCCTTGTGTTCTTTTCAATTACAATAGATAAATTTTCAACCAAAACAATCTGCAGATATCAATTAATCCATAACTACTTAAATGATATATTTAGTTTTAGAGCAAATCTGTCTCCTGTAAAGGGTGGATCAGGGCTCTTATGCCATGATGATCAACAATGAGACAATTTTGGCATGAGATCATACATTGCAATAAGGCTTGGTGGTGTACTATATTGAACTAGATTGATATGTCCTTGATTGATCAGCCACCGAATGAATTGCATGATAACCTTCTTGTGTACTGGCATCATTATTTTCGCAATCCTTGCACAAGCTCTAACGTCAATTCACCATTTGTTATTAAATATATAATAATTAGCAATTAAATTTTGAAATATACATTCGGCCAACATAACATTTTAATTGAACTAAAGAACACGTCTTAATATAAGCTGAACCTCAGTAGTTAAAGTGCATTCTAGGGTGCCTTTGGATGAATTGAAAGGCATCTTTTTTTTGTTTTCCAGGTTCTGTGTGACCTCCACAACTTTTATGAAAATTTTACACAATTCAGCAATTGTTTTTACACTGCACAGTACATTCTTAAAATTCAGCACCTAATTCACTAAGGATTGCAGAGTTGAAGCTTGGGGAATACTTTATAGGTTAGTCGGGTTTTAAGGGTGATGTTGATGATGTAGGAAAGTAAAATTTCAGATGGAAAATGTAAATAAACTCTAAAGACTCACTAGAGATTCCTTGAATAGAGGCGTAGTGGGTTTTGCACTATATTTAGTCTGGGAGAATGCTGACATCTTGTGTCCAGCATTTGAAATGAGATGCATTGAGAACTAAATCATGGTGACTTTGAATCATCCTACTAGATGTTGAGGACTTCGCAGTACTCCTAGATTGAGTTTCTGATTAATAGTTGCCACAAATGTTATTTGTCTATAAGCACTTGTGGCAGGACCGACCAACTCACTAAACTTTAGTCTCACGCTTGTTGGAGTTGTTTTTTCTTGGATTTTTGTCTCTCTATTTTGTCATCTCTGCCAGCTTTTGTTTTCTTGCATCTTTTTTGTTCCTGCAAAAATGAAATTTTCTTTTCATTTTCATCTCTTCTACGTTGGACATGGCTGAATTATCCGAGACAAGTTTTCTTTATCTTTAACCAACCCATTTCCACTGCCTATGGTAGAATCGTTGAGTTTTATTTCAGTATTCTTTGATCATCTGATTCTTATATTAGATCTATAAGGCTATACGAAACTAGATTTCTCAATTAAATGATTGCAGGTGTAACATGGAGGACATTCTTCTGGAGATGGATCGGATTTTGCGACCAGAAGGTGCAGTTATATTCCGTGATGAAGTCAATGTTCTAATTAAGGTGAGGAAGATGGTGGGACAAATGAGGTGGCATACAAAAATGGTGGACCATGAAGATGGTCCCTTAGTTCCTGAGAAGATATTAGTTGCTGTCAAGCAGTATTGGGTTGCAGGTGGAAACTCCACGTCCACGCAGTGAATGGTGAATGGGAGGTACTGGTGAAATCTTCTCATCTTTCGCTGGCAATGCTTTGTTGTTCAAGACATGGCATATATTGATCTGTTTAAAGCATGCTTCTTCTTCTTCTTCTTTTATTCATTGCGGAGTATCATAGAACATAGGGAGGGGGGTTACACGATGTAGTGTTTTACTAGCTATTAATATAGCCCATGATGTATTCTGGTGGTAATTTATAGACGCATGCAAATCTGTGACTGTAAGGTTTTGGACATCAATATTTATGGCCTTCTTTTTTTCTGTCTGCCAAATTACCACAAACATTGGCCCCTCCCAGATCCCCAATTATGACTGCAGAAGTTCCATCTTCTCATTTTCAGCCATTACTGTTTAGAATGCATTGTTCTATCATCACCCTGCTTGAAATTCATCTAACGTAACATTTTTAATATATTAAACTGGTCCCCCACTTAAAGAAAGTTTCTAAATGTCGTCCCCTGATCTATTTTTTGTTCAATCCACTGTTAATTCTTGACATGTGACCAGGCATGTGTCTACTCATGGCATGTTGTCAAACACAAATTATAAATTGGATGGAAGAACCCTTGATTTTCTTGAATAGAGGAACCAGATAGATAGAAAGGAGTCGCACATTGAGAAAATGTTGAGAGTACTGGGGCTAGACGAGACAGAATTGGGGATCTTTTTTTGTCTGATCATGTTCTGCATTTTGTTCATGCCTAGAAGAGAAGAGCCTATCGTTGTGCTGAGTCTACAGAAGATGGAGAGAATTGGAGAATCACTTGGTGTCGACTTCCAACAATTCTAGTATTTACAGGGCCTCTGCAATGCCACAGAAAAATTCTGAGAAAATGGCTTTATATTATAAAGGGTTGCAAAAACACAAGAGAAAAAAAAGTAACTACACAAGATGACGACACGTGTCTAAAAACTTTCATATCTCAAAACCTTAATAATTCTTCCAAGGATGAGTGATAAATGGTCGATTGATGAATTTTGGTTAGCCTAACAACATTCATGTACATAAATATATTTTTTAAAAATCCAAAATCGAAAATATAAAGGTTGACTTGGCCAAAATCTTTTGTAAATACAAGGGATTAATTTAATCAAATTCATATAATATGATAAAGATATATTGTTAATTTTTAATTTTTTTTATTCAAATGATGATGACTCTTGATTATATGTATGTAAGGTGTTTTTTTAAAATTTATTTTTTTATTAAAATAAAATGTTTTTATATTTTTTTTAAAATCATGATATTAAAAATAATTTTTTAAAAAATTAAAAATATATATTATTATAATATATTTTTAAATAAAAACACTTGTCACACTCCAAGCGCCCTCGTAACTCGTCTCCAAAAGAACTAAAAAGCGCAGTTAATGATGCACGTGCTTGCACTCGAGACTCATTTCCGCTACATAATGGAGGATAAACGCGTGAAACTAGTGAAATCCTGATAACTCGAGGGAAATCCTGCAAGATGTTAAACATAGAGGATTGACTTGTGAACATACTTGTACATTGGGGACTGAATTGTAGTTATTGAACGAATTATTCTTCTTTTCACATGTAGTAGTAAAATAAAACGCCTCTATCCTACATGTCATGATCTTGCATAACAATTTGATGCACACAGAATGGAAAGGGGAGAAGAAACAACAGCATAGAAAAAAGAAAGAGAAAGAAACAACAATGGCTACTTGTTTAATGGCTTGGTGAGTCGTGAGAGATCTTGGAAGAGGTAATGGTTATAAATCATCCACCTTTATTTGCTACCCTTGCTTGCATGCATGTTGCGATTTGATCTTGAATTTTTTTGGGCGTCGCATAGATCATGATGCTATTATAATTAATATTATCCAGTCCATTCCTCCATCCAGAAACCAAACCAAACCAAACCAAATGGGTGTTCATAAATTGTTACCTGCGGTGGGTCCTCGCCGAGGAAGGAGGTTGGGTCGGATTTTGAGAGTAGCGCTCAGTTTCAGGTTGTGGCTCTCACTGCTTGCGCTACTCTGCTTATTGTCTTTTGCACTGTTTGGCCTCAAATTCATTACACTTGTTGGTCGTGGTAAGCTCCTTTCCCTTCCCTGTAATAATAACAATGCCATGACTCCATAATTATTCATTTAAATCCTTCCTTTCCTTCCTGGGCTGGCTGGGTTTGTAGGTGGTGGCATGGAAAGTGGCATCTCATCTTCACACCAACTACCTATCACCGGTGATGTGAAAAATAATAATAAGGAAGTAGAGCAGCAACAACTACAACACTCTGGATTTGGTGGTGTTGTAATAAAAGCACCAGGAAGCAAGAAACGTATACAGCGTAAGGGAAATGCTCTTTTTGATCGCTCATTATTTTGATCTTTTTATGTTAAGAACATTTAAATTTTATAAGTATGTTCTTAGATTTAAAGATGAATTTCAACTCTTTAATGCATCTAAGGCCTTTGTTTTGTTAAATCCCAAGAGATACCCTATTCTCCTGTACAATAATGTCCTCAAAAGAAATCCCAGATCGTGCTTTTTGTCATTTTGATTTTCTTTTTTGTGCTCCGGGATTCATAATTAGTTGTGATTCAATTCGAGGCAAAATTATGCATTTGCTCTGCAAACCACCAGATACTTATAATTGAATGGCTATACTGATCCGAGTTATCTTCTCTGATTTTTTGGACACGGGGGGATAACAAACATAAAAGGGTTTAGAAGAAATTTTTTTCAGAGTAGAGGTAGAGGCTTGAAGAATTCAGCTACCCTAGGGAGCACTGATATAATGTAGAATGCATGGCTGAGAACTCTTGACTTTATCTTTGATATTGTGTTAATGCAAATGCCACAAATAATATTATAGTTTGTGTTACCCATGACTGAATAATATAGTTTTTTTGAGTTTGGGCATCTTTTGCGAGTAATTTCTTCTCTTTGACCCTATGCTCCTCCACCCCCGTCAATTTGATCTTTCAGATTTTCCTTGTGAAATTGGGTTTACGGAAACAGTTGATTATCTTATTGAACCTAAGGACTCGGGAAATTTTACCCAATTTTCGCTCCAGTATGTGGCTATGGAAGAGAAACCCTTGGGGGTCAATTCATTTGAATCTAGATTTGGAGGACATCAGAAACTTGAGGAAAGGGAGAAGTCTTTCTATGCTCATGATCAAACTCTTCATTGTGGTTTTGTTAAAGGACCTCCTGGATTTCCAAGCACTGGATTCGATTTTGATGAGAAGGACATGGCATACATGAGCACCTGTCGGGTTGCAGTATCTTCTTGCATTTTCGGGAGTTCTGACTTTCTAAGGAGGCCTACGAGCAAAAGAGTAAATTACTTATTAAATTTCTTTGTTCATTACAGACAATGTTTAACAGCTTTGGTTCAAATAAATTCATTCTTATGATAGCTGGATTTTGCTTTTACACCTATACATCATTTGTTATTCCTGATCAAATTAATCATAATTCCCTAAAAAAAATTCTTTGTTCATTACAGACAATGTTTAACAGCTTTGGTTCAAATAAATTCATTCTTATGATAGCTGGATTTTGCTTTTACACCTATACATCATTTGTTATTCCTGATCAAATTAATCATAATTCTCATTTAATTATATTTATTATTCTATCAAAAGTCAATTGGAAACAGAAGTTATGGTATAGAGTCAATGGCAATTTTGCTAAGATAACATTGTACTGGAAGACATTCTACTAGCTCAAAGAGAATTAGAAAGGTAATAGAAGTGAGGTATTCTTTGGCAATACAAAACAGAAGAATCATCCAGCTCCAGGTTTGCTTATTTGCTCTTGCCTTCCCCCTCTGATGTTTTTGGGAATTATTTATAAGTTGATGTGAGCTTGTCTATTTAATATGTAACATATGTAACCTTGTGTTATCTGCTGACACTGTGATGCTAGAAAATGGAATGTTTTCCAGCTAACAAATTTAGTTGCCTATTGGTGTATAATTCTAGTGTGTTTTCTTATCAGTAGATGTCTTCTTTTCCCTTTTATTTTAATTGAATCCCAGGCAGACAACATAACTGCTTCTTTCAATGTAAATGTATTGAAAGAAAAATATCAATAATAGCTATAATATCACATAAAAGTGGCAGTAAAATGTTTGATAAAAGTGACATAATGTGAATTACTGTAGTGTCTATGAAGTCCCCTTTGGATGTTGATTTCGATCATGATTTCCGCTTTTGTTTGTTTCAGATCAGTGATTTTTCGAAGAAAAATGTTTGTTTTGTCATGTTTGTGGATGAGCAAACACTGTCCAAGTTGGCCTCAGATGGACATGTCCTAGATAATAGAGGATTTGTTGGTCTATGGAGAATAGTTGTTGTCAGGAACTTGCCATACAAGGACATGCGGAGAACCGGCAAGGTGCCAAAATTTTTATCACATCGCATCTTCCCTTCTTCGAGGTATTTATCACACCATGATTTAATTATCTGGTTTGCAGCTGTAGGCTTTACCTTGTTGTTGCAATCTAAAGATCCATAATGTAGTTTTTTATTTATTCATTCACATACTCCCTTTCCAGATACTCAATTTGGCTTGACAGTAAGATGCGACTTAATGCTGATCCATTGCTGATAATTGAATACTTTTTGTGGCGAACAAGATCAGAATATGCCATTTCAAATCATTATGCTCGTCACTGTGTTTGGGAGGAGGTGCTCCAAAATAAGCGCC
>Ga0307511_10005034_pt1 | contig 13481 bp, 14 predicted proteins | sample 13_EM_MG_FD_200266 | JGI IMG/M metagenome (GOLD analysis project Ga0307511, IMG submission 200266) | Populus trichocarpa ectomycorrhiza microbial communities from riparian zone in the Pacific Northwest, United States - 13_EM | ecosystem: Host-associated > Plants > Roots > Unclassified | place...
AGCAGGTATGGGGATAGGCCAGTGAGGAATGTGGATACGGGATTGGATGTGTTTGGGAGGTTGGCGACTGGGGCGAGGAAGCGATAAGTTGGGATTCGGAATGTGACTATTGGGAGGATGTTTAGAGTCTCGAGGGCTTGAGATTTAGTGCTGTGCATGGGAAAATGCTATGGTTTGCTTCTCTTTGGGTTTTTTTTTGCTTCCCGATGATGATTCCTTATCCTGTATTCTTGTTTGTGCTTTTACTTTACGTTTATTGGTTCAGCAGGCCGGAGGCGGGAATAGGCGCATGCGCAGGCTGTCTGGGAAGGCTGTAGTGTCCTCTGTTCTATTTTACTTTGTTAATTTGCTCTCTTGATTCCTATTGTGTTGCTTTTTTCCTTTTCTTTTCTTTTCTTTTCTTTTTTTTTCCTGTTGGATATATGTTTATTGCTTTTGACTAGGAAAAATTCGTACGAGTGGCTTCTTTTTTCTTACAGGGATATATTATTTGGAGCTCACTTCTAGTCACTGCACAGCTGGATACAGGGGGGATATTGGAGGCTGTCTAGTTTAGGGATGCATCAATTGATCTGGATGGTGGGTCCGGTTCGATTGTAGTTGTATTAGGTTTGATAGCTATAGAAAAGGATATGCTGTGGCTTTTTAGCAATTACCCCTTGATACTGGATGGGGATTTGATTTGATTTGATTATTTATATTTTCTTTTGCGGAAGATTGTATTTGTTTAGTTTTGTTGGTAAGTCGTTGACCACGTGATTGCATGTTTGGTGCTGTGTGGGGGCGACGTTGAAATAAGCTTTTCTGCCAAGACGAGCTATTCGCGTACCCAGGTACCGCAACCGACCTCAAGCAATCAAGATAACATTTAGGAGGTGTCGCGTGACCAGGAGCAGCTCAGGGTGTCTAGGGTATCAGGCACGCATACGCATAGGTTGTATGATATAGACAGGCATAAGTAAATAGGGACATTTAGTCTGAAAAGCCTGACATGGGGAATAAAGTATTTAGGTACCTAAGGTTACAGAGTATGAACCAGACTACAGAGTATGTATGGACAGAATTGACAGAATTATTGTGTATGCTTACGTAAACTTGTGCCCATAGCCCCACTGATGTGCACCTTGTTGGCCCCCCCCATACCTAAGGCAACCGGTTGCCTAGTCCGGTTGCCGATGGCGGAGTTGTCTTTGTTTACAAGCCCCCAGCTAATCGGCTCGTACCGGTATTGCGGCCGGGATCTGCGACAGAGCAAAGCCCACTTCAACAAACAAACAACACTGCCTCGTAACTTACTCAACACTTCCCATTTCATTCCATCCATATATATTACAATCATTCCTTCATTTTAATTCATCCCTCTTCTCAGTCGCAACCACAATCGAAAGTCATAGTTCCATTAACGACAGACAAGCAGGCACAACAAAACAACAACAACAACAACAACAACAACAACAACAACAACAACAAGAACGTTAGCAATGGTCACCAAACGCGCCCTTCACCCCTCCGCTGCTCGCGATCCAGCTCAACACCTCTCTCTCCTCCTTACCCTCCCCACATCCTCAATCACTCTCCCTCCCACTCCCATCACAAAATACCCCTCCAAAACGCACTGCTCCAACGTCTTCTCCCGCCTCCACCCCACATCCCCGCCCAGTGCCTCCGTCTCCCCCACTGCTCCCCGCTCTCTAATCTACCTCCCCTCCGAACGTACCTCCTACTCCCCTTATTCAGACAGACCAACCCCCTTCAGACAGCTCCGTCACTTCTACTACCTCTCTGGCTGCAACCTGCCGGATTGCCATCTTACCTATGACTTGCAGAAGCAGAAATTGACGCTATACATCCCCCCGCTGGATCCGAGGGAGGTGCTGTGGACGGGGATGCCGAAGGGGAAGGTGGAGCTGATGAAGGAGTTGGATGTTGATGAAGTGAAGTTTAGTGATGAGCTACGGGTAGATTTAGACGAGTGGGTATCCGGGTGCCACACCGCCGGGGGTGTAGTATACTGTCTTGACAAAAAGAGCCTCCCACCACCACCACCCGAGGCTGCCGGGAGGGGGCTCGACGAGTGCGCACTCGCAGAGCAAGGGTGGGGCTGGACCGCAATGCGGGGGGTAGTAATCGATACCACCAAACTCCTCCCTGCGATCGACGACTGCCGAGTCTTCAAAGACTCCTACGAGATATCCCTACTCCGTGAGGCAATCTCCATCACCCGTCGCGCACACATCTCCGTCATGGACCTCCTCCGTACGACCCACGGCCCGAACCCAAAGCGCTCCATCACAACCCTAAACGAATCCCACCTCGAAGCAGAATTCATCTCCACCTGCATCTCCCTGCACGCGCGCACACAGGCCTACGAACCAATCATGTGCTCGGGCAGAAACTGCTCCACGCTCCACTATACCTCCAACGCTGCCCCTCTCGCAGGGAAACAACTCCTCCTCACCGACTCTGGCTGCGAGTTCCACAACTACGCATCAGATATTACCCGTACATACCCAATCTCCGGGACTTGGACTCCAGAGGCAAAAGCAGTCTATGACATTGTCGACCGCATGCAATCCCACTGCATCGCCCGCACCATTGCGGGGGTATCTTGGCGGGAAACACACTTCCTCGCAGCCAGGCTCGCAACAGAAGGTCTCCTCAGCCTAGGCATCTTCCACCACGGGTCTGTCGATCAAATCTTCAAAGCCGGTACTTGGAAAGCATTCTTCCCCCACGGGCTAGGCCATATGCTTGGCTTAGAGACGCACGATGTCGAGGGGACCCCCGACGATAACAGTGGCTATGATCCACACCTCTCCCTCCTCCTCCTCAACAGTGGCAAGTCACGCCGGGGAACGCATCTTCCCCCCCAACCAGCGGAAATGGATACTCTAGTCAATAGGATTATAAAGCCAAATATGGTTCTAACTGTTGAACCGGGAATATACTTCTGCGAGTGGATCATCAAGCCATACCTATCTGATCCTAAACATATGCATTTTATTGATGCCGAGGTCCTGGAGAAGTATTGGGATGTAGGGGGGGTGAGGATCGAGGATGTGGTGCTTGTGAATGAGGTAGGACATGGGAATGAGGTTTTGAGTAAGGATATTCCTAGGGGATGGTAGAAGGATGAAGGGGGACGTCATAGTATATTGTTCATTCTGTGTATTACCATCGCCATTGCCGTTGTCGGTTGTGTTAGCATAGCGTTTCTTCTGCCTGTTGTAAAGTATCTCTCTTGGTTCTCAACGTTTTGGGTTGTTTTTGGATCGGGATACACTTAATCATTGGATTAATGGTTTTCTTGTGTGGGAGTTGCGAGTTTTTATTCTCTCAGCATTAATCAATTACAATAATTCAAAGCAGGCTCCCAGCGCCAAACACCAAGTACAGCCTTTGACCACAACCGTCTCTCTCTTTCTCGGCGGGGATCCTCATAGAACCACTTCCTCCTCATTCGAAGAACTGTCCTTAACAACTAGTGGCTCCTCGTGAAGGCTCGCCATTGGGCCTGTGAAACCGGCGTACTGGAGCCCGAGTGACGCACAATGACCATCACACCCATGACACCTGACTTGTTCCGGTATATCTTCCATATTATCCTCCGGTTCATCCACGTCCATCTCATACTCTTCCCTCGCAGTGGGGTTGTCCTGGGGTGACCCTGTTGAGCGTGCCCCCATCGGGTCTCGAATTTGCCGGATCCATTCCGCTGCTCGTTCAGACAAGGTAGGGCTTGGGTTGTCCCCCTCGCTCTCGGATTGAACATTCACTTCTACCCGGCTATCTTCATCGACACAGCCATAATCCCCGAGGATTTTACCGTCTTCCATCTCATCGAACCTCATAGGAAAGACGCGGCGATTTGGGCCGAATCTTCTGTGGAGTAGGGTATATGTGGTTTGGAGCCTTGCTGCTGACGGGTGTCTCTTGAGGTATAACCGCTTGGCGATTTCTCTGATGTGAGAGACGGCAACGGATGGGTTGACGATTAGGTGCTGGGAAAATGTAAAGTTCGGTGTAACATTGGAGGGACTGAGGTTGTGTGGGGTTTGGATGAGAAGGTGGAGGGAGAAAATACTGACAAAGGGCAGCGCGAAAGATAGCGAGGAGGGACCTGTATCATTTGTGGGCCGTGCGACGCCTCGAGAAGGCGGTGAATTACTACTGACATCATTCACGACAGCACCCAGCCTTGCAGCTACACCTCCCTGCCGGGGGGCTGTCTCTCCAACTGCACTGTAGGGCGGAGGAGGAGGCAAGGTGAGTGGTTGTCCAGAGTCGTCCAGCACCACTCCCTCTCCCTCTCTTCTCACAGCCCCTACTCCATCTTGCACAGTTACCACCACTTCACCCCTGGCCTCTGTAGCACCACCCTGATTGGGTCTTTCAAACTCAACGTGGAAAATCCCATTCTGGGTCAGAAACTCCCGGTACTGCCAAACCGATTCGTGGATGACATTTCGACGGTCAGAGACATAGTATAGGACTGGAGGGGAATCGTTGTGAAAGATGGAAGCTAAGATGGCTACGAACTCCTGCCAGGTAGGGATAGCGGAGACGGGGATCCAGTACCGAGTGGCCTGGTCAGACTCAAGGGAGACGAAAATGCGGGTCTGGATTTCTTCGTTAGCCGGTACGAGGGGTGAAGATGGGGTGGATAGGAGTGGTGTGTATACCACTGGCCGGTCTTCAGCGCCAGAGGAGGAGGAAGAGGATGACGAGGGAGAGGGAGTAGCGGCCGACATAATGCGAGTAGTCCCAGTCCCCTCTTAGCATCAGAAGGAGGTGGAACACATCATACAGATACCGGCCAGCAGTTTCATCAGGTTTGGATATATCAAGGGTAATGGTGTATGAGGTGGAGAGCTTCACCTCGCCTGTGTCCCCGAATGGCCTTGCCGTTCAACACATGTCCCCTCCCAGGAAGGACTCACTTGCTTCATACCCCCCCCATAGCTTGATGGAAATGTAGCAATACTTTGAGTTATCGTCTAGTTTGACCACACGTTAAGGTAGTACAGAAGTGATGTATAGAAAGAAGTACCAAGTACAGAAAAAATAAATATTATTATTACATGTCAACTGTGCACTCGGAAGCGGTGGATATTGGCCGCTGTTTGCCTACATTCCCATATTCACGTGACGTGAACTGTAAAGTTGCAAATCTTGGCATCAATCAACCTTGCAGCGAAAAAATAAAGCTATGGCAAACTCTCACGGTTCCAATTTCTCTGCGGAATTTCTCGAGTCTAGGAAACTCATTAGGTATACTCCCGTCAGCGGTGATAGCATCATCCGCAATGGCGTCCTCTCTCGCTCAACAGCTGCAGCGTATTGCGGCAACTTCTGTCAATACCGTCTCCGCGGAAAGGCAGAAGCAACTTTACTCTGTTTCTCTACTGTATACTCCTGGTCAGGCGTCGACACAGGATCTCACCACTGTCTACTCGATTGCAGTGGAGGGCTTTCGGGAGTTGGTGGAGCTCGATCCGACACTTCGAAAATATGAGAGGAGTCTTTTCTCCCCGTCTTCAATTAGCATTGACAGATTTGTACAGACCAAGGCAGACAATCTGGAGTTGGACAGGAGTATTGATGATTTCCTCGGCTTGGTCGGGCCCAGGTTGCTTCTTAAGAGTGCCATCAAAGCATTGGAATGGCTCGTTAGGAAATTCAGGTGCGCTCATCCTTAGCCGTTATCTTTGACCATAGCTAATACTGATTTTCCGGATAGAATACATGAGCAAAACACAACCTCCCTCCTTCTCACGTTCCTCCCCTACCATGGCCACCCGGTCTTCACCCGGATTATATCAATCATCCCTCCAAAGTCGCTCCCAATTGCACTCTCCTTTCTAGCCCCACACATCAGCCCTCCCACTTGTCCTCCGCGGGCCAGCATCATCAAGTCGCTCACCGCTCATCCTGACTTCTTCAATCTCCTAACCACTCATGTCCTTGGAGTACTCTCACGCAATTACGCACATCATGCACTCGTCTCATTTTATATCGCAGTCACAGTCGAGACCCTCAATCGCATGTGCACCCTCGCCACCTACAGGAAGAACCCGGAGGATATCATCATAAGGGTTATGCCAACCCTGGTACAAGGCTTGAAGGCACAGAAGAATCCTGAATTTCAAATAGGTTGTTATATGATTATCACAGTTTTGGTAGCGAAATTGCCACTCGATGAAAAACTTCTAGACAGTCTGATGGCAGGTGTGGTAGAGGGATGGAGCAAAGCGAGCGTTTCACCTGCTCTGGCTTGCGTTGCATTACTGGCTCAGGAAAGAATATCAAGAAAGCCCCTACCTCTTGAGGTAGTGAAGGGCCTTTCGAAGGTGGAAGGCTTGGGGCAGATGCTTATTGAAATGGGAACAAAGTACAGAGTTGATGAGCTTGCTGCTGGACTGGCTATCGGTATTCTATCTCAGAAACGTGCATTCGGCGTGGAGAAGATCAGACTCGTGGAAAAAATCCTTCTGGAGGTCAATATGCCATATGCCCGGAAAAAGGACGTTTTGGTGAAGTTAATTCAAGCTGCCACAAAGGCCGACTTTGCGGATGAAGACGTTAGGATGGAGGTCGGAGAATTCTTTGTACGACTAGCAGAAGGTTCAAAAGCTCAACAAGCGACCAAGATTTTGCATTCACTGTTGCAATCTGAGGGGTTGGACATCGAAACCCTTGAACTGAGCCTTCAGACTGTCATCAAACCAGCACCTGCCGCAATTGGGGCACCTGCCGGCGCCCCTATGGCCACGGCTAGCACCGCTAAGGACCCCAAGGGGGCGTTCCAAGAGCTCATTTCCTCTTTACCGGAGGGTACTACGGAGACGTCTTTCCTTGCCCCTTCGTCTCCTCCCTTGCTTCCAGTTCTTTCTCAGGCGTTCCTTCAAGCTTCCTCACTCGCTTCAGATGTGGCGATGGACAAGCTGTTTGGTCTTCCGCTATTTAGCAAGAGGCCTGCAAATGAGGCGTTTACACTGACTTTCCTTGTCAAGATTTGGACCTCTTCTACATATCCAGTTCTTTCTCGAGCAGCTGCATTGGGTCAAGCAAATAAAATTATTGCTACTTCTACCGCGGCAAATGTCAAGGTAGATTATCAAGCACTACTGCCATATATCTTCATTGCACTCGCAGATCAGAGCAAAAAAGTTCGTGCTGAGGCTGCCAACGCGTTGATATCTCTCAACGCCTGTTTAAAGCATGTCGAATCTCTCCGTAAGAAGGACAAATCCAGCCCTACACAGATGTGGGCCTTCGAAACACTCTTTGGTAAGGGCACGAAGCAAACCGGGGATGTCAAATGGATGGAGACGGCCGAGGCTCGAAAGCTTATTGGAGGACTGGGTATCGTGGACACACTTGAGGAATCAGTTGTTGATGGAGCTGTTATTTACCGCACCGTGGCACATGAGTTGGGCAGGGATGGAGAGGGATTGAAAAATAGTCTGAAGGGCGCAGCGATGACATTTTTGGCCAGTCATGTCATAGCAACCACTGACCTATCAATGAAATTACAGCTCTTGAAGCTGGTAAACACAGTTGTATCTGGAGCCGCCGCTAAGGCAAAGCCAGCTGTGACAATAATCCGAGACTGGATTGGTGTGGAGAATTACACAACCAACCGGGTCGAAGTGTGTGCACAAGATAAAGTGGATATTGTAGAGATGGAGAAAGAGATTGTACACTCGGTCGGAAAGTTCGACAAGGGAGAAGGAGTGGAGCTTCTGGTCAACATCATCAAGGGTGAATATGGTGTTCATCCGAACAGGATTGGTGGAATGAGGAAGGTTTCTTGTGTGAGACTGCGAGAGATCTGGTCTGCTCTCAAGGGTGAGGTTAAGATCATTGCCGCCCAGAGGCTTCTTGACGTCAGCACCGAGAGTGAGCAAGATGAAATCGATACTTCAGACGAGGCTATGGATGTCTTGAGGAATATCAACATTCCCATAGAGGTCTTTGAACAATGGCTCCAAGAGAGTCTCATTGCCCTCAAAGGCTTCACTGATAAGCTCGGGCGTGGCCCAGTAGTTGATAATGACACACAGGCAGCAAAGAGGACCAAGGCTAATACTTCTGCTTCCCCTATTGTGTTCAGCATCAACCGTCTCACTGTGGCATTGGAACTCCTTGAATCTCGCATTGTCGGGGAGAAGGATGTTGGCTTGTTGAAGCTCGGTTTCGGTGTTCTCGGCGAGGTCATGAATGTTGCTGGCGAAATTGGCGTTGGTGTCGGCTATCTTTTGCAACTGATCTTGGGTATTCTAAGCAGTGTCGTGACTTATATTAAGGTATCTCATCACCTCGTGCCTATTGATGACCTCAGTGCTAATCTCATATCTAGAACTCTGACAGTCCAAAACGTAAGCTGGATGGCTCCATCCGTGCCGATGTTCTAGTTAACTGTATCCGTTCGACCCAGAGCCCTCAGGTTCAGAACCGTGCTCTCCTCCTAGTCGCTGCGCTCGCAGATGTGGCACCAGAAGTTGTTCTCCATAGTGTGATGCCAATCTTCACCTTCATGGGGGCCAATGTTCTCCGTCAAGATGATGAATACTCAGCCCATGTCATTGAACAAACCGTCCAGCGAGTTATCCCCCCCTTGGTCAAGTCTCTTCACCGACAAGCTCAAGCCTCCTCAATTGTTGGTATTGTCGCTGGAGTTGCGGAGTTGGTCTCAAGTTTCGTCACTGCCTATAGACACATCCCGGTCCATAGGCGCTCGAGGTTATTCATCAAATTGACCGATACCTTGGGAGCAGACGAGTTCTTGTACGTTATCCTGGCTATGCTGGCAGAAAAGTACTTCGATGTTGGGCAGCCCAGCGGATCGGGATCCATTGAGAAGGACCAGGAGATCATTACTTTTGGCAAGGGTGTAGCGAGTGCTTTTGGGGAGGAGACGCAACTACTGACCGTGGTCAACTATCTTGATATCATCAACGAAGTCCTGCAAAATAGGCCTGGTGGTGTATCATCATACATATTCGATAACATCAAGGAGGCTTCAACTGAGGCTCGCGCCACAATTGCTCTCAAGTTGCTTCGAATGCTTGCTTCGATTTTGGACAGCGAGAAACTACGTACACAAGTGGGCAGGAGACTGGGAGAGGGTGATATGGATTCCGAGCGCATCCGCTCCTACTTCTCAGGTGCACTTGAGAAAGTACTTGCACTCGGTAGCGAGTATCCAAATAGAAGCCTCCACGGTGTTCTTGGTCTCGTGATGGAGAACCTATTGGGGTTGCTGTCTACGCCTGAATTTGTCAAGGTCATTGAGACACTCATTACAAATTCTCAATTCCGGAGAAGTGCCCTGGCTACCTTCAAGGAACGTGTGGCATCAGAATACCGAGCCGATGGTCCCTCTAGGCTCGCTGTCATGGGTATTACACCTAAGATTGCTGCGATCCTTACATCAAACGAATGCCCGGTTGAGCTCAAGGCAGACGCATTATCCTGTATCACCGCAGTCACAACGAAATATGGCAAGCGGCAGCCTGATGTTGTTTTCGATCTTGCTCAGACTGTCACCGGCGAGGGTGCTTTGAGAAGTGCCGATCAAGGCCTGAGGGTTATGGCATTGGTGTGTCTTACTGATATGACTGCTTGCCTTGCTGGAAGGATCCTACCCATTGTTCCTAAGGCGGTTCCATTCTCCCTTGAACTTCTGGAGACTGGTGGTGCTGGAAAGAGCTTGGTGCATAATGCTGTATTTGCATTCTTGGAGGCTCTCGTTAACACAATTCCTTCATTTATGTCTAGCTACCTCCAGAAGATGCTGAAAGGTGCTTGGGCATCAACTGCTGAGCCCGAGACCGACGAGGAATCAGATGACGAGGATGAGATTGAAGTGGGTGGTAATGAGATCACCCGAGAGCTGCGTACCGGCTTACTCGATACCATTGCGGGGAAGATGGATGTCAAGGCTGTTATGGGCGCCATGGCGGCCACATGGGCCGATGCAGTTAAACTTGGGTACGCTGCCGTAAAGGAGCACCTAGCTACACTCAAATCTCTCTTGTCGATGGCGAATAAGAGTCAAGTCCAAAAGATGCACCCGCTGTTGGCGGGCTTCTTTCTGCAGGCATTTGATATAAGGAAGCAGGTGTTTGAGAAAAAGCAAGAGATGGATATTGATGGGGCTGAGGTGGATGAGATTGAGGGGTTGTGCCTGGCTACAGGGTTACAGATGGTGATGAAGTTGAATGACACGATCTTCAAGCCGATGTTCCTGAAGTTCTCAGATTGGGCAGCGGATGAGTTCAAGGCGGAGGTGGGTATGGGTGATAGAGATGTCTTGTTCCAGAGGAGCATTACTTTCCATAATTGGCTCAATTTATTGAGTGAGAGTCTTAAGGTGATAATCCATCCCTCCATAGCATTGTTAGTAAACATGTTCTAATATTCTGTGTGCGTGTGTGCAGTCTCTCGTCACGGAATACTACTCTTTCATCCTCACTCCCTCCATCTCCCTCCTCACCAGCGCTCTCTCACCAAAAGACCCTCCCTCCCCACACGCCATCACTGCCTTCCTCTCAGTCCTCCGCGCCCTCACAACCTCTTTCACCACTGACACTCGCGATTTCTGGACCTCTCCAGTCCACTTTAACCAGCTTTCCCCAGCCCTCCTCTCCGCTCTCTCCCTCGTCCCTCTCTCTCCCCTCCTCGCCACCCCACTCACAACTGCAATTGTAGAACTCGCTTCGTCCTGCGCAAACTCAGAAGACCAACTCAAGACTATAAATACTGCTGTCCTGAAGGCCATGAGGAGCGAGACTGTCGAGGTTAGGCTAATTGCAGTGAAGGTGGAGATGAAGCTGTATGAGAAGATGGGCGAAGAGTGGTTGGGCTTGTTGCCAGAGACGGTGCCGTATATTGCTGAGTTATTGGAAGATGACAGTGAGGAGGTAGAGAGGGAGACACAGAGGTTGATTGGGAAGGTGGAGGAGTTTTTGGGAGAGGGGGAGTTGCAGGGGATGTTACAATGATGCGGGAGTGAGGTACCAGCTCCCGTATAATTATGAGGGGTTGTAGGATATAATGGCGCTTGTTACAGTTTATATATGTCTAGAGGTTTTGTACATGTCGGGCTGAATCTTTTCTGAAATAGTTCCTTTGCATGTTTGAGTTACTTCCCTTGGGAATTTCCCCGGGAAAAGTACTGAAAAAAGTTGGATGATTTTTCTAGGCGTTCATTGATTCGATTTGAGTACTTTACTACTTTTTACGCTTTTTGTCTTGAAGGGTTTATTTCATTAAGCACGTAGAAATGAATTGAGTCGTGACCGGCTGAGGCCATTCGGCTCTTTTCATGGACCAACCACCCCCATATTGTTACTTAAGTAGTGTGTATGTATGCCAGCATATACACCATAGTATGGGCAGCACTAACAGTGTACATGCTCAATAGGGCTATACATTCCTGGTTCATCTGGCATCACTGAGCCCTCTTTATCCGCACGCATCAAACACCTATCCCTAGCAGTGGTGTTACCCTCAGAAGCTACCTCTGTATATATCCACATAACCTCCCCATTTTGCATGGAACAACTACGCCCCCGGCCCTTTACAATAAGGTAGGCTCGATTGTGCCAAATCTCCGCCACAGATTTTCCAAACCTATGGATTGAGGTTGTCAAATTGTTTATATAAGCCTAGGCCATACATTTTTTTTCCTACCTATTGTCATAGATCTAGAACTTGCAGCTACCGGAAACCCATTGGTGGACTCAGAATTGCTCTTATCAGCTAACATGTAGTTGCTTTGATTGTGCTTTACAAACCATACAGAATATAAGCTGGTGGCGCTCGTTGTGATAACCCTAATCCCGCACACTAACTCGAATATCCACCCCCCATTCACTCCCACCGAGCACTAGTACATTCCCTCCTCACCCCCACGGAGTCCTGGTCCATTCCTCCTGGTACCTCCTCCCCCCAGTCGCACCCCCTGCCTCGGCAAGTAGATATCCTCCACCTCGAGCCCAAACACTGGCCCTAACTCGAGATCTTCCTCCTATGCACATCCAATACCCCAACCGACTAGCCATAACACTGGCTGACATAATTAACAGCTCAAAACCGAAACCAATTCACGGAATCTTACTCATTTCTATCAAGTGTAACAATTACCCTCAATTCCCACTGCCCACACTCAAACTACATTAGCATAGGGTTTTTACTCCACGAACCTATTGGACCCCCCACCTAAATCGCTGAAGACGATGCTCTGTGGTGATATAATCAATCAACACAGAAACTTACAAATGTACCCGCCTCCCCGAAACACGGTCTCGGAAGGGCAGTGTAAGGGGAGCAGTATAACCCTAGAATTCGAACATCACGACCGCATGTGTAGTCTTGTCATCTGGATTTCCTTAGGGGAAGAATAGAAGAGTTGATTCCTACATAATGCATCTGCGCTAGGGCAATTGAATGTTTTAGTCGATGGAGATCAAGTTGAGGAACATCGGTCCCGGTTTTTGGATGGTGGGAAATACCATGGTTTGGGGGGGATAGGCGAACTATGCAATTCTAGACTTCCAGGATAATAGGTACCCAAAGGGGAACAGGGGTTACTAGTTTATTATGGGAGCTGACATACTTGTTGAAGGAAAACCCACGGCTCTTTTATATAGTATCCAACGAAGGGAACAGGCGTGCATCGAGGTGGCTGATTTTTGGAATCTTTGCATCCAAAGCTTCTAGAAGCTGTTACGCTGGACTTTGAAGCTATAGTCTGTGGGCTTTACTGTTGCATTAGCCTTATGTTACCTGACGTCCATGTCCGGTTCCATTACCTCTCTGGCAATTATCTTCACTGGCTCTTCTGCTTCAAACCGCTACATCTGCTAATTCAGGCTTGCACCTATCGCACGTCCACCGGAATTTACGATTACTCTACTATCTAGGGAACACAGGCTAGCTAGAAGGGCCTCTTGTTAGGCCTGCTAACGCCGTCGAACGCCCCAGTCCAAGCCGATTAATCAAATACCCCAACACGCAGCCTGCTTGCGGAAGATTCTATGTACTGGTATACACCAGGTGTTAGGCAAACCTAGCACCCCTACACCTAGGCTTAAAGGTGGGCACTATGGTCCATATGGGATGGATTCAGGGTAATTCACCTCACAAATCACGCAGTACCTAAAGTAGTTGCTTACCTTTGAAAGATCATAGAGAATTCCATTTCAACTGCCCACAATACTTCGTATTATGGAAATATCAAGCTTGAGAGTCTACTAGTACAGACAATAGTAATTTCACATAAAACCTGCAGAAATACACTTTGGTAACCGAACAAGAAAGAAAGAAAAAAACAACGCCCACCCGGCACTCCCCAAAGTAAAATAATAACAAGAAAAAAAAAATCCCACTCCACACCCCACCCCGCTAAAAGGCGCCCCTGAACTGGTCCAGAATCTGCCCCATCAACGGCCTCCTCTGCTGCACCCCAGCAC
>Ga0307511_10005035_pt1 | contig 13478 bp, 12 predicted proteins | sample 13_EM_MG_FD_200266 | JGI IMG/M metagenome (GOLD analysis project Ga0307511, IMG submission 200266) | Populus trichocarpa ectomycorrhiza microbial communities from riparian zone in the Pacific Northwest, United States - 13_EM | ecosystem: Host-associated > Plants > Roots > Unclassified | place...
TTGAATAATTTTTCTTTCCTCTTTGTCGCCCAGCGCCAGGACTCTTTCAAGAGGTGCTTTTTTCCAGGTTTTCCCGAAAGACCATCAATTAATTTCGAGATTTTGTTGTCTACCACTTCTACAGTTTGAAGGTCATCACCCATCATTTCGCTTTCTTCGCACCCTGCCAGTTTAACAGGCACGATATCTTCGGTGGTCCCCCCAGCTCCACAATCCAAATCTGAAGCGATAGAATGGACTTGCGTTGAAGATGGCTTAGTTGGTAACGTTTCACTTAGCGGCATGGCCACTGCTGCTATGCTGGTGGGTGATGATTTTGAATCCGAGAAGGGCTTGCCTACTCCCGCAACTGCTTTCGTTGGGGAACTGGCAGCAGTGTATGACCATTCTGAAGTTGGTGAGCTTGACGAGGTCCAACCTGAGCTTGTTGGCGAGGAAAGTGGGGTATTTTCCTTCGAGTGAACCTGGGAGACTTTTTCTATACGCTGCATCGAAAACCGAGTTTCCTCGATGATCTTCTGTAGTACTTCGGCTACAAATTTCTCATAACCTATCCCTACTAATCTCTTGTTTTCGCCGTAAAGAAGATCTGGTTTCTTGCTAATTCCCCTCGGAGGAGGGTTGTGGAGCTTATAATGGGATACTCCACGCTTACTTCCAGGAGTCAGGTTGCTTCTGAGCTTGAGACTTGTGAAAGTTGGTGAGTATGGGTGAAAGGCCCATTCGTAAGGCTGGACGAGTTGAACAGCTTCGAGAGGGAAAAACTTCATCATGGGGAGACGGCCCTTTAATTGCCCGGCATTTGGTTTCTCTAGGGTTGGGGCCCGAGGGACTGAAACTGGGAGCTTTTAGTATAGAAACCCAGTCATAGGAGAGGTTGAAGAACTGACACTGTGGGTCTTGTAGCTTAGAGCTCTCTGGAGGCAAGAACTCTTCCCTTGACGCAATATAATCAAGTGCATCTTCATATTTACTCCCAAGAGCCCAGCTATCAGACGCAATAAGAAGCACTACTAAAAGAAGATCGATTTCTAATTCAAACTCATCAGCTCTTTTGGCAGAGTACGCGTACTTGACCTTAACCAACTTTCCGGGGTAGATTTCCTGTCGAAGCAAAGGCCCTGAGTTGACATCCTTCACTTTTGGCAAGAATTTTGATAAACTGGGAGAGTTTGTCCCAGCAAGGTTAGAACGCTGGCTTTGCGGCCCACGAGGGCTTGTATAGCTCGTCGTCACGGGCACACGATTATGTTTTTCCAAGCCGCCAGCGAGACCGTAGCATGTTGGGACAGTCTCCTGGTGTGCTTGAACCGGTGGTGATACAGACTGCAAGGTAAGTCGACCTACTTCACCTGGATGTATATGATGCATGAGACGGGTTTGTTCAAGTTGTGGATAGTATGGCTGATTCAAGGCCGATATCTGCGAATGACAGGGAACAGGGATAGATTTACACTCCACGGGATCAAAGCCGAAGAGGTTCAAGACTTCGGTAGCACTGCCACCGCGGCTACTGAGGGCTGGATGGGGCGATTCTGGGTTACCATCCCGCCTCCGATGCTTCCCATCTTTCTCGAACGCTGTGGTATCGATAACTCCGTCTTCGTCGTCTTCACTTTCTTCTTCCTCCTCCGGGCTTTTCTTTACCTTTGCCTTGCGTTTCTTCTTTCCTCTTGCCTTTGCAACTAATTTATCCATCCCGTCTGAGATCTTACTCCCGATCGCTGATGCCTTTGTGGCAGTAAGGCTAGCTTTGGATCGTATGGATGCTGCAAGGGAATGAGTTCCTGACGGCATATCTACACTTGACCGACTCTTGGAAGTGTCTGCGTCCATGACCCGTAGCTTAGCGCCTTCAGAGAGTCCAGTCGGGACATATTCTCTCGACGGTTGCCCAGGAGTTACCGCAGGTCCCCTGGCCACTTGATAGTCCCCTGTCATGGCATTGACAGTCGGATCGTTTGGGAGTTCTGAGTTCGTCAACAAAGTGTATGCTGAGTCTAACCCTTGCTTCGAGATTTCTGGTGTTCGCACCCGCCGTTGCCTTGCTGGCTCGGGGGTCGGGGGCTCTTCCTCTGGAATTTCAATGTCGTTTGATCCATCTGTGATGCCCCACCCTGTTCTAGGATCTCTATATCGTACCCTCCTGCCTGTCATAGGGTCTATATCCCCTCGATTCGGAAGTTCTGAAGGATTCGGCCCATATGATCCAGCTTGATTCCTTAGACATTCACCAGCCGGTCTCTGTATAGCTTCCAGGGCCCCTCGTGGCGTGATGGCTTGTTCATAGGGCGGGGGGTCTTCCCCCTTTACTATTGGTGGAGTAGCAAGTCTGGCCCGAGAGGTTTCTGCATATATTCTGTCCAGTACGTGGGGTTGGGTTTTGGGTTTCTCTCCATCACCATCACCAGGAAGCTTGTTGTTACTCATTTCTGCCAGGGGTAATCAACTCCAAAGGTAAGGAAATGCTGCTCTCGCGTAGACTGGCGGAAATTAGCATCTCAGTATGTGAATTCCGGGATAGTGGGACCAGTTGCACGTACCTACCAGCTACTGGTGTTGAATGTTGGGCTATGGAAGCCAGATACGAGGTGCTGTGCTTTGGTTTCGTAAAGAATCCAAATGATGTATGGTTGATAGTAACAGAAAAAAGGCAAGAGAGCTCAGTCCGTATAGGCTATAGGAAGTACAAGTAACTTGCACTGAAGGCGAAGCTGCAAAGGCAAGAGAGCAAGGTGATCCCGCGGTTTTAAGAGAAGTTGATGTATCTCAAAAGTAAATAAGTACCATGTCCTTAGGTACGTGAATGGGTGGCTCAGAACCTCCAGTTGTATGAAGGCGTGGCATCCCATACCTATTACCCCTTTTGGTCTGGTTACTTATTTCGGTAATTATCTTTGGGGGTTGGCAAATCTCAGTACTTGTATGTATGTAGCTTATACCTGCTTGGGATCCATGTACTTGGGATATACTTCTGAAGTTCCTAGTCTGGCAGGGTAAAGCACCTAAGGGGATGCCATTCTATCAGCCGCTAAACGTGCCTCCAGATTTCACCAGAGGCCTTCTCTCACTCACAAGCTCTTCTCTTCTCCAACCAACTCTCGTTATACTCAAGGGATCACTGTACTGTGCATCACCTCCTTCATCCCTACTCGAATTTCTGGAGCTTCCCTGCCTAAGAACAAGAGCTCACCCATCCCACAATGCCATCCGTCAAGACAATCTCGGAACTATTCCTTCCCCTGCTTGCTCTCTGTCAGCCCTCTCTCACGTATATGGTTGAAGACCGCCCTAGCAGCTGTTGTAGCTGTCATACGGCCCTTGAGCCTCGCTGTGGGAACACTGAGATGTGTTGTAAGGTCAGCTGTGCTTCGAAAGTAAGGTTCATGTGCTAACGAAAGCATTTTTAGGCGGTATTGGGACTGGCTTCGAGTGCACTCAGTGGGAGTACTTCAAGTACGTCTGCTATAATAAGCGGTGAGCACCCCCCCCTTATGTTTATAGGCATGTAGAGCTCAGCAGACTGACATTACGGATAGCACTGGGGAGTTCTTTATTCCTGATAAATCTTCTCGGAATGCCTATACTGGGGCTGTAGTCTATCCAGACGGTACACAAGGGCATTTTGAGGTAGGGGATACCCGAGGTGACACTACAGGGGCCGTCAAGCTCAGACTCCGGAACAATGTCGAAGAGCCAGAGGCAAGCCCATATCCAGATGAAGATGATCTGGTCTCTACTCCTCACCCGAGTGAACCTATCGAAACGGACGTGCCCGAAAAGCCAGAACATCCAGGTAGATCGGTTTATCCTGTGGAACCTGGGCACCCTAAGCAGCCCAGTCATCCGAACAAGTCCGAGGGGCCTGGGCACCCTCAGGAGTCTGCTCATCCAGACAAGCCAGAGGAAACTGTTGTGCCCCAAGGATCTTGCTCATGTGTGGATACCCCGACCGATGGACCCCATGGGAATGAAACTATCAAGACCGCTCCAGGTGCCCCCGAAGAGAGTGATATCCCTAAGACAGGTCTCCCAATCTCCCCACCGGTTGTCACACCCCACAGCAACAATTATTCCAATGGTATGGTGTCTGTGACCTACGTTCCCTACAAGCCGTCTGCGAAAGAAACGTTGAAGGGCTCTGCTTCTCTTTCTATAACTACGCCTGCCAGCACCTCTGATACTAAACTGACATCCTCCAAGACTGCAAAGACCACCTCTAACATTTCTACAACTGCTGTGCCTGATGCCCCTGGCGTTGCCGTAACTGTCCTCGCACCAGCTGGAGTCCTAGTCCTTTGTATTTTGCTTGGCCTCGCTGTTGTCGTCTGAGCTGGTGATCTCATATCGTTCCCTTATATGTTCCTTTTCCACCATGTGTTTTTCAGATGCTGGGTCCTTTACGGTTTTTTATATTCTCTATTGATGCAACATGGACGGATAATGTGGGGTTGAGAAATTAAGGGGAACTGGTCTCGTTAGAGAAACAAAGTGGAGAATATATTGTGTGCTTACATAAATGATAAATGCCGATAGCTGACATACAAGCTCTGATATTTGGCCATAGATCGGAACGTTTGTTGAAGGTTCGAGAGCACAAGCACATAGTCTAGGGAATCCAGACGTACTTAGTATCACACACAGTATATAGCCTCTCAAGGTAGTACGACGTGCTCGGGTTATAGTTCCTTGTGAGGAATAAATGGCTGTCACTATCTAGAGTATTCTGGAGCAGGCAACCAGACTAACACCTGGGTATGCACAAGACTTGTGATCCTTCCCATTCCACAGGAGCGAAAAAAGTGGGACACATAAAAGGCGAGACCCATAAAAAGGTAAAAGGCAAAAAGAGTTATTCCGTCGCCGGGAATTGAACCCGGGTTCTGAGAGTCCTCAGCTCAGGAAATCTGAACATGAGAGTCTCAAATGCTAGCCACTACACCACGACGGATTAGTTGTGAGCAAACCAATCAGCGACATAGTTAATGGTTTACTCTCCTTACTTCCCCTTAATTCTTGTGCGAAACGATCCTAACCAGACATCCTTTCGTGTTGGGAGAACAATATTCCCAACCTAGTCTGGTTTTCCCAACCAGACTAGGGTGTTGTTTACTTGAAGCATTGAATACTTATCTAGGGCCTTCTCTCGCAAAACTAAAGTGTAGCCTAACAGAACAAGATCACCTAATAACTACGAGAGCTTTGATCTCTTCCGATTAAATCGCAGATGCCAAGGTGGCGGGAACGAGAACATAATAACTATGATTTGGTAGTGGGGTGATCTAGAAATTGATTGTAAAGTATTTAGAGTTTTGCCTACGAAAACAACAGCCTGTTTCCCGGACTACTACATACATACTATGTACTTATCTGTAACATATCCGCGCAATTAACTTAATGCACCTCTTCTCCCGTAAACTTCTTCTAGTCTGGTTGGCACAAAAACTTCTTCACCCAACACCCACACAATCATCGGCGCATGGGTCTAGATTCAGAACTGCAACACCGTCTTATGACACCCCAGGATATATATCTTACAATGGATTTGTAGTCGGTATAGCTTTAACAAAAGCCTCCCACTTCCCCTCTTACATCCATTACTCTGCTTATACTCGCGTATTTATTTATTAATACTTTAGGATGAAGGCGTTTCACCTGCGCCATTTACACTTCTTTGCGGCGATCCTTCTTGCCATAGCCCCCTTCGCTCGCGCTGCCGAATGCAGCACGGACACTCCAAACCCCTGCCAGCGCACAAATGTAGACTATACAGTGAAGGAAGATGGGTCATTGGAAAGATATGTCGGAGGGCGCAAGAGTGTGCTCAATTCCTCTCCTGCTATTGGCAAAATTCGAAGGCTTCTCCAAAATGGAGATGTGGATTATACTGATAGAAATGTCATGGATCTCACTCCTACGCATGCGAGCACGGAATTCAAGCCAAGGAATGATGAGTTTGAGCTATGCTGTAATCCACCCTGACCCCAGACCCTCTTCTTTGTCTCGACAGAGTCTGGTTGCTGATTTTATTCTATAGGTGAGCAACCTACTGAGCAATGCGTTGCATACAAGCCAAATTTAGATTTCGCATTCTGCTATGATTCTGGGTAAGTCTCAGATCATTACTGACATTTCTTTACGGGCGAAGTTGACATGCGTACTCTGATTTTAGAACCTGGATGTTTCAACTTGCAAACGGTGCCAAAGGATCCTTGGGGACTTTGGAGTTTGAGTACCTTGATGGTTCTAAGGGCAGTTTTGATGACTTGAACTTGGACTTTGATTATTTTCGCGTTGCACCAACACTCTTGACAACTGAAACAAAGACCTGGATGATTGATATAGAGACCTGGATGGTTGGAACAAAATCTACAACCGAAGCGGAAACTGAGACTCCACCCAAACAGGAGCCAGAGACTACCGAGAACAAAGATGTGGAGTAAGATTCCTCCTCGAGTATTTTTGCCACTACGGTTGGGGGGATCCTGACGGGGAGGTGTAGGACTACCAGTAGTACTGAAGGGGTGGCTTTGACAGTGCAAAGGGCTGTAACTTTGCAGGGTTTAAGTCCGACTGTGACCTCGACGGTACCCAGGACGATAACTGTATCCACCAAGACAACGACAGGCACACAATTAAGCGGGGGAAGCTCGGCTCGGGGATTGAAATCGAAACACGGATTCTGGAAGATTATGGGCAAAGTAATATCGGTTTGGGTTGCGTTTGCTGCCGCTTCTGGGGGTAAAATCTCTCTTACATCGGAGCTTGATGTAGATGCTGACGATATGCTGAAGCCCTGAGCGTACGGTATTTCTCATAGTGTGTTTGGGGGTTAGGCTGACTCCCGTACATGCCCGAGGGCCCACAAGTGGATCCGGAGGATCTAACCTTCGGACCTGTGAGCCTAGTGAAGGGTATTGGTTAGCTAGAGATTGCGTTGAGAATGGGGTTAGCGGCTTTGGCCTATTCAAGCTCGCCATGTCAGGGGATTATAAAGGTACTAGTTAACTAGTGTGCGTTTATGGGTATTTTGTTTGTGGGTATTTTTTTGGTGGGTTGGGGCCGTTTATGGCCTCCGGGGGTGTTAGATATTTATATCAGTGGATTTGACGATGATGAAATCGAATTAGACCTAGCGTTGAATACAATCGCTACTGACGATTTGTAATTCAGCAAATATTTATTTCTCTGCCCCAGTGACAACCAATACATGGGCTTGAATCCTTGTTGTGCGTGAGGTCCGGCAAGTAGAATCTCAATAAAGGTTACGAGTTCAGGATAATTTTGATTAAATTAGACCTTCGTAATACCATGTATATATGTGCTTAACGCCTTGCTGATCCTTCCAGCGTCTATGTGCAAAATCGTTGTTCTCGTTCCAGCCACTACTCTAACCTGATCTTGGTATCCGCTGCGATTTAATCAAAAATCGTTTGGAATGAGTATTTGGATGATTTGTTTTTTTTGTTGACCTTATTGATCTCGAGTCACAGGGAGTTGCGTTCGGGTTTTGTACTTGAACAATGCCCGTGAGAGGTTAGCCTCGTACCCACGTGATTATTCTACATCTCTTCCATAACGCGGCTACTACCAAGTACCCTGTAATCTTCATGCGATGACCCTACTCACCGAGACAACACATTGTGATGTCTCATCCTAAGGAACCCCGATATATAAAACCTCTCGATATAAGAACCTCTCTCCATATATATATTAGCAACTGAGCCCGGCTCCGCCAGATTTTGTACAGGAAAATAAGTACCTCTCATTATAGGCAGGTATGTTTTTCCGTTATTCGACAGAGGTGTTTGCACGAAGCTGATATGTATGGAAGCCCAGTGACGCTCTATTTCTCTAAATTTAAACCGACTACATACAATTGAGCCTCTTTCCTGCGTATTATTGTCCGTTTCACTTTTGTCAATAGCCTAAGTGGATGCTCTCGGGGGTCTATTTGGGTTCATAGTTTATGCAGCTTGATTGCTAATACACCCTGGATCCACAGCCACAGCCGCAACCACAATTTCCACTCATACTTCCATCCACTTGAACGGACACCCACGACCCCAAACTCCGGATGGGAATGGGACAAGGAGCATCTAAGTTGTCGTCTGCAAAATCCCCCGGTTGAAATCTAGGCCTCAAAGTGGAGAGTCCTTAATCAAGGCCCATCGGCTCATAGGTAGGGTCAACGGGAAGTGAGGGAATATGGAGGCAGGGTGGATTGATGTAGGTTGTACCGTTACATCAATCCACCAACAGCAAAGGCCAATGGCGTGGACGGACAAATTGGGTACAGACACAAGGTCATATTCCCCATATTCCCCAGGTCAACAATATTCAGATGAATCACTACATACAACTAAATGCGATTTTTCCGGGACTGGGGGGTTCAACAGGTCAGATCTCCACTTTTGCAAGGCGTCGACAATTTATTCCCCAACCCCAACAGCCTCGTCTTTCAAATGCGTTTTCGGAACTCAATACCTGAATCACTAGCCTTTTGATACTCTGCACTGAAAGCATCAAAGCGCGAAAATTCCATATTCTAGTATAATACTAAACACAAGAGCTTGCTGTCGCCCTTGAGCAGTTAGTGAACCCCAATGGATCAGCAGAAGACCAACATGCCTCGCGCCCAGAGAGCCTGCTGTCGTATTGACTGCCCCAGAACCGTTAGTGAACCCCAACTCCAAAGTACGAGGGGCAAGCTACAATGCCTCGCGCCACTAACCGTGGGGGCGCCTGAGGGGGCAGCAACCGCAACTTCCGGTGCCGCGAGGCCGTGGTGAGAGAGTCTGGGTGGACAGCTCTCAATATATTCCCTCTCCAAGCTAATAATCGCTCATACCGCTCCATCACTTTGTCACTGGCCTTGGTTATTGAATACTGATGGTGGTTGAGGAGCCTGAGCAATAACCTTGGGAATTTTATAAGCTGTACACTACTCTAATATATTAAAATACTACTTCTTGTTAGGTATTGAGTACCTGACAGACGCTGCGGCTACCGTCTGTCCACCAAATGCAAATGCTATGGTGAAGCTTGCAAGCTTTATGCCTGCGTGTATAGGACTATTCCAACCAGAACGAAAGAGGCAAAGCTCTCACTTGTTATCCCCACTACGTCAACTCCAAGACGAATATGCCTAACTAAACTGGAAGAATGGGTTTTGGGGACAAAATCAAATTAGCAGTATTTAAGCAACTATCGGAGCTCAATTGAGGACATCTCCAGTAGCTGCAATTGTTGGATGTGCGCAATCGATATGTAATATGAGTCACGCCCTATATCCATCTGAAACATGGCTAACGAGTTACGAAACCGCTGGAAAGCTGGCGTTTAACTAGTGCGTTACATTGGGTACATGAACGTGGGCATTCTTAAGAAAGGGGGGGTGAGGGGGGATACGAAAAAGAGGAGAGAGGAGAATTCTTGTATTTAGTCAGCGGGTCGGCATGGCCCAGGGGTTGAACAATCCAGCCGGGTCTTCACCCGGGGATGCATGCCCTAGTCATATACCATAGTATAAATACTAGTACTGATTTACCAAAAAGGGTACATGAACGGTTCACATTCTTTATCTGCAATCAAGCATGCTACTATTGCTGTACATTCTAGGGTATCATCGGAACCCCGGTAGTGGAGCCTCTGAACTGGTCTATAGAGGGCCATGCATTGTATGTGCCCACCTTCCGAACCGATCTTTGCTATTTCCTCAGCTCACGACCATCCTATCCTCGAAACAGGCCTTGTATCCCTGCTCCCCAAAGAGCTTGCTGCACAAAAGAGGAAGGAACGCAAACATATTTTGCGACACAGGTAAGGAATACAAAAGATAAGGACCATCTAAAACGCTTGTTCTAATGTTATCCCCCCAAGGGCTTTGGGTTGCCGAAGACGGAATGGAGAAAGAAAGTTGGGAATCTTATCTCCAAACAAAGCCAATGACCGGCAGTCCAACAGTTCGGTTTTCCAAGGTTGTAATTTTGGGGGAAGATGAAATTGTCTTACATGGATGGTCACGACTCACGAAGCACAATATTTAATTGGGTAAAAAATCTACAATTCACGTATGGAGCAACGATGAATATCACCACCAACGAAGCCTTTGCATTATTTTGGAATCTGTGTCGACAAAAGCTTCCAGAAGCTAATATTCCAGATTTCGAAAAATATATGGGGCTTCAACGACTACACGCCAGCTCCCGATATCCCCTGTACAGGCCGTGGAAAGCCCTGAATGCACTGCCTGCCTATACGCATGGCTTGCCAACGCACTATGAATGAGTGCCCTTTGGAGGCCTCACCAACGCCGACTTCAGCGATGGAAATCTATCATCTACTGGACATTACAGCCCGATTATGATAGTGAGTTCAATTATCTTTGTTATAGAACCTTTGTTCATACTCTTTAGGGCTAGCTGATGACACCCTTTGTTGGAAGCACCCTACCACTGCTGCAAACCTAGATACTGGATCCTGGGACAATGCGCTGCGGCGCAAATAGCACCATTACAATGCTCACAACGCAACCTAGATTCAGACGAGAATGCTTCCAACAACAGTGGGGATCACCGCGACAATGCAAAGACAACCAAGGTGAAGGTGTATCTATGAGTGGTTCACTGCGTATCCGTGGTAGATGACTTCAGACAAAGGAAGCCCATGGAGTGGATCCCACCCGGGTAATGATTTAGTCTATAAAACAGGGGAAATTATTGGTGGTACATTCTGGGAGGTCTAGGGTTGGAATTTAAACGACAACTTGATGGTGGTTGCGGGCCCATGGAGGTGGGTTGCTCTTTGTTATCTTGATTTTTGCCATGCTCTAACTAGTCATCATAGCCCCATTCACCACCGAATACGCATGTTTCTGACAATGAATATCAAAAGGCTGTATGTAGAACCCCACTTATCACCAGTGTACTACCCCTTAATGCATCTACCGTGCCCGTCCTAAGACTGTCCATTAAGACTATTCAATTATATATCTTTCTACTGTTCATCCACCGCCCTGGCTGGGCAAATGTATGCAGTACTATCGCCATTCTACAGTCTCCTCGATATGCTGGAGTGTGAGCTACTATGGCGTCGCCAAGCTCTGTATTTCTTTATCGTTTCCTTGTCGCTTTATCTACCTGCTCGTGTAGCTCGTTATGTAGCTAGTCGCATCAACTAGTATAAATTTCAGTCTCCGAGCACCTCTCTAGCTGTTCACTTCGAGAAAAATTAAGTGATTGTGACACCGAAACTACCCCCACGATGAGATCAAAAAGCCATAACACAATAACTCCGACTATCTTCTCACCGCAGCTCATTCGGGCCCTTTAACTGTGGACCATCACCTCCACCCCTTCCTCTGTCACTTCCTCTGCTATTACCCCTGCTCCTCCGCGGCGGTCACCTCAAACAATTAAAATGCTCCAGCACCATGGCACTGGTTAAGGGTGGTAAAATCCTCATCGACGAGTGCGACGAGTATTTTGAGCAGAGCAGAAAGGAGACTTGGTAGGATCTATTTATGGATCTTGACCCAAAACCTAGATCTTGGTTAATTTCCAAAACTCACTGGACGGGGCCAAACTATGTCCTGTAGCTTGCAGTATGCCCTATACAGGGGACTATATTAGGGCGGAAATCACCCAATTCCTCTACCGTCACCAACAACTAGTTACCTACACGCAACACGATCAACATGAGAATCATCATCAAAGTGTACTTTTACGATTACCACCGGCGAGTTGCGCATAACGCGGCCGGTGTGGCCGGTGCAATTTCGGCGCACAGTCCCCAGCCTACCCCCAACCCCCCAAGAGCCCCCGTGCCGGCAGCTACGAAGCCTGCAAAGGAAAGAGGGTACATGCGGGTCGGCATGGCCCAGGGGTTGAATAATCCAGCCGAGTCTCCACTCGGGGATGAATGCCCTCGTCATATACCATAGTATGAATACGAGTACTGATTTACAAAAAAAAAAAGAGGGTACATGCGGCCTGCGGCCAGCAGTACCCAGAAGAGACGTGGGCTAGCATGGGATCGAGGTTTGGCGGTGCCAGGCAGGGTATTAGATAGATACTCAACCTCTATTCTCTGCTTTATCATATTAGGTAGACACACACTTCATACTTGTTTTGCTTAGAGAGTTTTCTTAGGAGAGAGATTTCGCACGGGAGACAGGGTTGGGCCAAACGCTGGCCGGAACCGTACCACAGGGCCAGACACTGGCCATAGCAGTAGCACGGGGCCAAACTATGTCCTCCTAACCTACAGTTTGCGCTAGATACAGGGGACTATATTAGTGTGGAGTAATCACCCAAGTCTTCTACCCCACCAGCCACTAGTTACATACCACAACAACCGATATGAACATCATCATCCAGATCCACTTCTGCGCTCACCACCGGTGGACACAGGCCCCCAACCCCGCAAGAGCTCCCCCCGGTGGACACAGGCCGCCAACCCCACAAGAGCCCCACGTGCAGAAGCCAGTAAAGGATAGAGGGTACATGCGGCCTACGGCCAGCAGTACCCAGAAGAGACGTGGGCCTGGAAGGAATTGTCGCGATGCGTATAGCCACCCAGGGTCGAGGTCCGAGGAGCAGTGATGTGAATGGCTTTCTCACGGGTGTATTTTGTATTTCACTGGCTACTTGGGAGGACGGAATCTCCATATAACTCTCGTGTATTTCGAGAGTTATACTTCCTTACTCTCTTACTTCCCGCCACACGCAACATCTTGTATCTATGTACTCTTAATACAGCGTTCCTCTGTCATCGTCATAGGCGCTCCCTGGAGCCGTCCACAGTCCAAGTGCCCGTTACAGGAATACTCTCACGTACTGAGATCACGGGAGCTGCAGGAACATGGAAATGGACAATTGGGATATGCGGGATGAGGCAAGGGGACTTAAGACGGGGCGCAAGCACGTGTTAAGCGCGGTAAACTCCCTATCGAGGATTGCGACGAGTATTTTGAGCAAAGCAGAAAGGAGACCTGGTAATCACCCAAGTCTTCTACCCTCACCAACCACTAGTTACATACCACACAACCGATATGAACATCATTGTCCAAATCCACTTCTGCGCTTACCACCGGTGGACACAGGCCCCCAACCCCGCAAGAGCCCTCCGTGAAGAAGCCAGTAGCCGGTAGAGGGTACCAGCGGCCTACGGCCAGCAGTATGGCTCACAGGGCTGCTGTTGAGACGAGGTAATAGGTGGAACGCATAGGATATGATAGGATTAAGCAGGAGTGACTGCAGAATGAAGGCGGTATGCATTATGCACTGATGGGGCGGTTATGGTTGTTTTTTTTTTTGGTAAATCAGTACTCGTATTCATACTATGGTATATGGCGAGGGCATGCATCCCCGAGTGAAGACTCGGCTGGATTGTTCAACCCCTGGGCCATGCCGACCCGCTAGCTAATTAAATACATGAACGCCCCCTCCCCCCTCCGCTCACGCCGGTGTTGCCGC
>Ga0307511_10005036_pt1 | contig 13477 bp, 15 predicted proteins | sample 13_EM_MG_FD_200266 | JGI IMG/M metagenome (GOLD analysis project Ga0307511, IMG submission 200266) | Populus trichocarpa ectomycorrhiza microbial communities from riparian zone in the Pacific Northwest, United States - 13_EM | ecosystem: Host-associated > Plants > Roots > Unclassified | place...
CTTTGCTATCCCTGGTTCTCAGTCAGTTGCCTGGTCTTTGGGACAGACGAACCGTATAGAGACGCTCGCTTGGAGCGTTGATTAGGCTCGGGCCAGAGTGGCCCTGACAACCAGCACCAAGTTTTCCCATAAGGCTGAGGACCTCAATCCAGAATAGTAGATGTGTGGTGGAGAACTTGTCAATTGCTTTCTGCACTTCCTCAACATCTGGGCTATTGCATGGGATCGTCATAAGGTGCTTTGTCCAGAAACAATGCACATATTCCAACACATCCCCAATATAGTTCTTCTGGCAACTAGAAAGATCTTGGACCTCACCAAGAGCAGCATAATCTTCCAGTTCACAGATATTCTTCTTCAACCTATCCTTCATATGGTTGAGGCATGAGAGTAGGATCTCCACATGATAAACTGCAGGCTCCACAAAGAACTGTTTATCCTTACATCACTCTGGATCTGTCAGGAAGTCAGGGAATGATTTGTGGAAGGTGAGGATTGGATCTTCCATATTTTCTGGGACAAGGAGGACTGAATGGAGGGAGCATATGGTGCTGAGGATGGACAGTGATGTGTGGTGTCTCTTCAGGAGCTTTGAGAGGCCCTTGAGTGAAAGGGGGTTGAAGATGAGCAGAATTGTGCCCAGGACAGACTGTAAATCAGTGTAGAATGGGACATCATCACTGTGGATACTGTGGAATGCATACTTGAGGACCTTGATATAGAGCTGATCAACCCCAGATTTTCCTTCTTCAATGGTAGTTTGTGGGAGTGAGGTGATGAGAGTGAGCCTCTCAAGAGGTGAGTGGTTCTCAGATGCAATGAATTTGACAGCTGTAGCAGCATAGATGAAGAATCCAGCTGCCTTCTTGCACAGTACCTCAACATCAGATTGGCTTGGCCAATCACCTGAAGAGCCACAGTCACTTCAGTGTTCAGCAAGGTCAGTTAGCTGTGTTTGGAAGAAAAGCTTGATATCATTGTTCACTGCTTCTGGCTTGACCTCATGGAGTTTGAGGACCCCTGTGGTTGGAAGAAGTGACCTTAAGCGAAACCCAGAGTGAATTCTGGGTTCAGGCCATCCAGTGATGAAGAACTTGACATTAGGGAGCTTGCTCACATAGTGGGAGAGGATTGACAAGATGGCAGATGCAGGTTCCTCATCCTTACACTCATCAAGGGCATCAATAATTATCAGGGTTGAGATGTGGGTTCCTTTGAGTGGACCAACAATAAGCCTCTCCATCTGTGAACAGAGGGACTCTTGCTTAGCACTAGGATGTGCCCTCAAGACCTAGAGTAACTTGTCTCGAAAAATGGGATACTGGAAGGCAAGTTGGGAAGCAAGGGTTGGAAATACTGCCTGAAGGTTACTTCGGTCCTCAAAGCCTTGTGAGCAGAAGAAGCTGGCTCCAAGCCTTCCATCTGCAAACATCCTCTCAGCAAATGTCTGGGCAATGGTTGATTTTCCAGTTCCAGCCAGGCCATTGAGCCAGAAAATGTGCTGATCCTGTTTACCCATTGACCATTGTTCAATCTCCCAGAGGACAGCCTTCCTAGTTCCCTTTTGACACCCCTGCCTGTTTCCACAGAGGTAACTGGCATCTGGGGTACAGTAGACTTTCTCAAGGAGAGCGAGGTCTGCTGGTTCCTACTCATAGGTGAGTCTGTGAGTGTGGTCAAGTAAGGGAGTAAGACCCACAATAAGCCTACAACCCTCATCATAGATATCTTGTTGTAATGAAGTCTAGCATAAACATCAGGCATGGTATGAAATTGGAGGTTCAGCACACAGACCTGATAGTTGATCAATGCTTCATGAACATCCTCTAGCAGCCCATTGATCCTCTGCACATTCTTGGTACTAGCCAGGAATCCCATGATGTCCCCCTGTTCTACTTGAGGGGCTAGACTCTGACAAACAGCTTCCAATTCCCTAACAATCCCCATTGTTAGGCTCTACTCTAAACCATGAAGAATGTGAACTCACTGTTCCAGTTTTTCCCCCCTCTCTTTCTCATTGAAATCACCTGGAGCAATAGGTGCACAAAGTGATTCAGACAGTGCTTTGATCCGGGGTGCCAATAATTCTATGGTTTGTGTATCCAACTCAATTTGCTAGAATAACATGAGCTCTGGGTTGAATGTGTGGGAGGGAGGCCATACTTTGCAATTTTCCAGGATTGAACAGAGAGTCCCAGCGATAGATCTGAGTGGACCGAAGGCATTTGTTGAGTCCCTCACTCCACGGAGTAATTTGACTGTGATAGGTATGGTGGACTTCGTGTCTGATTTGTCTGACCTATTCTCATTTGTGGTGGCACACAGTTCCGCCCTCTTGCCTGGGCAAGGAACTCCTGATACACAATCAGGGGGAGTGTTGCTACCTGTTTGGGTAGCTTCCATAATAGAGGCGTCCACGTTGTCTGAGGGATTGATCAGAGGCGGCAACCGAAAAAACCGTGTTCACGCACCGTTAGATTCCCTACTTCGCGGGGTTGAAGGATCAGATGAACAGGAGTAGAATTCTTCGCCCTCTTCCTTATCGGTGTCTCCTTGAACACGTACCCTTCTCACAACCTCAAGGTCTGGGTGCGGAGGCGAATTAACCTCCCCTCTGTCGACACCTGTCCTTCCCACTTGATTGTTCGGCACAGGGTCTGGTTTATCTGTTCGCGAAAGCCGATCCGTCGAATGGACCTGGCCCCCATCTGCGTTGGATCCACCCCCCTTCAGATCATGACCGCCGGCTACGACATGGGGTACCGGTCGCGGAAGCGAACCCACTGGATCGACCCCCTCCTCGTCGGTATCAGCGCCCATGTCATCCTGCTTGTGCATTCTCCTTCTTGATCTGAACTCCAGCTTCTCCTCCAGTCTGGAGAATGAATCTCGAACGCTCATGTCTGTGTTGGGTCGACGTTGGATCTATGCAGATGGTTGTGCGATGGTGGGTGATTGGGCTCCTGTCAGTACCTCGTGTCTTTGCGGGCGCCGAGCGCTCAAGCGCGGGAATAACCATCCCGCATAGATGCTGATCGGGTCCTTATAGCTCCTCTCAAGAGCCCTCCGCTGAGCGTGCCTCCGTCTGGACTCTGCTGTCAGTGCGACGTTCCGACAGCTCACCACCCCGTTTGAGATACGGGATTTGAAGGGCCATCATGATCCGCTCGCACAATTAGTCTATGGTGGTTACCGCACCACTGCCCGTCAGCATGGCAAGCTTACAGCCACTCCTTATGGGAGATATAGTATTTATGGATGTGAGTTCGTAGGAGGCCAGCGTACAGTGGGCCTAATCTGGCATTCCTTGGCCGCAGGAAGACTCGGTTCCCAACCAACCAACGACTCTACTTCAATCGACCCATTTGATGCTTCCGCGTCCCGCACTGCAAAGGACTGTAGTACCAGCATCGGATCCCGGGGGTCAAAAGACCATATGCCCAAATCTGGCGCCCCGGTTCGAATGTTGCCGCCCGCCGTCCTTCGCCTCAAACGTCGTGATATGCGCTTGGGGTTGTGTGAACCGCAAAATCACACTCCTTGCTAGTGCCTCCGGGTTCTGCGTGGGCGGTCTGCAAATGAACCGGTGAGGTTGGTCCCATCTCCCAGCCTGAGAGTTCAAATTTTACCTGCACCCCCCGAGGGAGAGCTATCCAGGTTGAAGATATCCGACACGTTAGAAATACTGAGGAAAGGGCCCGTTCGCGTTTCCCCGAGAAAGTGGGAACGCGGGGGCATAACGCAATAGGTTGGCGGGTCGTAGCATGTGCACCGGTTCTAGCGCGTTGTGCCCTGCGAAGAGGGTGGCATCGTGCTGCGCGAGGGGAGTATTCGCGAGTTATGTGTTGGGCGGAGTGGAGCCAACATGAAACACGTTCTTGTGTTATCAAGCTGGCCATTACATAGTGGGTAAGGGGGAGTAAAATGAGTGGGTGGAGTGAAACAGGGTGGCATGGGCCGGAAGTTCTCTTTGTTAAGAGGGCCATCTACCTGAGGCCAACCGACCGTTTGACAGATAGGATTATTTGTCATTCTTGCTCAACGAGAAGTCTGGTAAAGATTTATTGTGTAGTTATTACGTATCATATGCTTGACTATCATCCAGAAGTATAACTGGTGCGTGACAAAAGTATCAAAAAATGGGGGAGACCACCGCGCGAAGTTAAATACTAAAGCGACGAGGTTCATGTCTGAGAACAGGGACCGCGAGGGTTGGTGGTGGCGGAGTGGGAAGTGACTTGGAAGAAGATTCGAGTGTTATAAACTGTGCATGGAAAAGGCGAAACTAACCACAGACTGTGCTTCAAGTGAATTCTTGGGGAACCAGTGGACGCGGGGGAGATACCACGGGTCTCGAAGAAGGTCAGGGAGGGAGGGGGTATCCACCACAAAATCGTGGGCAGTGTTCTATCCGTCTAAGTCAGGAGGGGGGATGAATCTGCTTTCAAGCGAGTAATGCTTTCGCGCCTTCCTCCCATACTTCCTTTTGTACTCTTCCAACGCTTCGGCAAACCGGACAGCTGACAACCTTGTGCTCTTCACGGCCGTCGTCCGTAGCCCCGTCTCCCTCTCCCCACCCAGCACATCGATCTGCACTGACAAGGCAACTAGGATGGAAGACGTGGGCACAGCCAGCTTCCTCTCCACCATCCTTCAAAATCCCAACCCGTTTTATGGACGGTGAGTCAGGGTCATCGAACACCTCGGGGAAAGGATCTTCGTCCGAAGGACCAACACCACAGCTAGGGTCGTAACACCTCAAACCGGCCAGGCGTTCCTTGGCTTCTACTCGTTGCCTCAACGTAGGTCCAGGAGCAGGCGGCGGCATCCATTCCCTTGAGGCTTCCGGTTCTTGATTCATCCCACCTGCACCTGGGGCTGGGGCTGGGCCAGTTGGCTGTCCCATCTCCGGACCTCGGCCACCTCCAGCAAAGAATCGCAGAAACGCGGCAGCTTGATCCCGTACAGCCTGAGAAATCCTTTCAGGGTCCAAGCCCCGTTCAGGAGGTACATGGAGGGTGAAATCGACAGCAATACCTGGAGCGTGGAAGTGCGCATGGCCAACTCCACCATGTCCAAAGTCAGGGAAAGGTCCAGGCTGAGGTCCGTGGCCGTGGTCATCGGTGGCGCTTGCGGCGGTGGCACCTGCGCCATGTGTAGGGTGTTCCGGGGGAGGAGGGGGGCCAAAGACCGGTGGCTGTTGGGGTCCGAACCCGAACCCGAAAATCGGAGGAGGGACATCGTGTCCATCGTCGGGAGCATCGCCTAGAGTCTCTCCAGGCAATCGGTCATGACCCTGCTGTTGTTCACGATCGCCATTACTGTTATCTTGAGCCTGGGGAGTGACGGGCCCACGAAACATATCAAAGAACGTCCGTTGCGTCTGCGCAGCGAAGAAGTCCGGGATGAAGGCGGGAGGATCGATGAAGAAATCGGGGTCGTGATCATGCTCATCATCGTCTTCGTCGTCCGAAACCGGTTCGAGAGGAGGCGGTTGTCCATGATCCTGTGCTCGATGTGCAGTGGAAGGTGGGACGGCAGGAGGATTGGCAGCTGCGGAAGTAGGGTTAGGAACAGGTTGAGGTTGAGTGTCGTTTGGGAGTGTTGTATTCGTTGCAGTGTTGGGCGCAGGGCGTTGCCTCCTTGGAGGGGTGTAAGTGAGGTTCTTCGGGTCAATGTCGAACCTGCAAGTGGGACAAGTCGTATGTTTGGGTTTCGAGAACCATGGTACCAAACAAGAAGCGTGGAAGACATGAGAGCAAGGGAGACAGATAATGGCGGTAGGGCTGCCACCTTCAGGTGAGGGATCAGAAACCTCAGTTGGATGGTCGGAAGTTGGAGGAGTGGTAGAATCGACACCCTCCAAAGACTCTTCGGGCAACAAGTTGTCCCAACAGATTGCGCAACCGGGAATCTTATCGCCATCGGTCTCTACAGAGTCTTCGTGTGCACCAGGGATATCGTCAACTCTAGTCATCCTCTTTACTAAACCCACTGGGACATGTTCCAAGCCCTTGACGAGTTTCTCGGCACGCTCAGGGTCCTCCTTTTCTTCGGGTGGTTCGCCTCCGAGCATGGCACGAAGTAACTCAGCCCATACTGGAGCGCCGCCACCAAATTCTGGTCCGCCTCCATTTCCAGGGTCATCAGCGGGAGGCTGTTGCCCTTGGGCGAAGGGGTTGGCAAAGAACGGAGGGAGAGGTCCCATTCCACCGACCACAAAGTCGAAAAGGGGTGGAGGTTGGCCTGGATCTCCTGGTTGCCTTGGCTGGTCATGGTTTTCACCCGGCTGGGCTGGAGGCTGACCAGTTTGGGGGGTCTGAGCTTGTGGTTGGGGCGCCGTAGGGCCGGGTTGGTTAAACATGGCGGAGAAAGCGGCTGGAGGAATAGGAATGGGTCGACCTGAGGCATCCATCCCCAAAAAGAATGTGTGGGCGTGGAACCGTGGTCCCTGAGTGTCTTGTTGCGCGTTCCCGGGAGCAGTGTTTCGGTCTGGTTGTGGCGGCTGTGTTGGTTGAGGGGGTGGATTGGTGATGGTATCATCGCGGTTGGAGGTCGCATTATTTCCATTTGCAGATGAACCGGTCGGGTTTGAGAAGAGGGGGAACAGGCGACCTGGGGGTCGGGTGGTGCCGAGACCGAAGTTCCAGGGTGGCAGGGTCGGAAATGGTTGAGTCACACCCGCGCCCGTTTGTAAACGTGGGGGTAGGGGAGTGCGATTGGGTTGTAAGAACTGTGGCTCCACCTCGTCTTCCACACGGGCACGGCGATCTGTGGCTGGGGCCCGGTCTACGGGCACGGCCGAGTGGAGGGGCATCTCCTCATCTTCGTCCACCCAGTCATCGTCAGCATCGTCTGGGACAATGTCCATCTCGACATCGCGAGCGTCCTGGCTACTATCTGAGTCGGACCATCCATCTGATAACAAGTCCGGCATCGAGGAGTCGGAACGGGCGTCGGTATTGTCGTAAGATGGAACATGGGTTGGAGCAAGAGTCGGAGGAGGGACAGTTTCTGTAGGGCTCAAGGCAGCTGGACCTGTATTGTTTGCGAATGGAGTGAGGCGGCTATGAGCGGAGGTCCTGGAATACGGGAGGGGAACCGACCTGGTTGAGTGTCCGTGACGTCGTTTGAAGTCTGCCCACTTCGTCCCCAAAAGAAAGTCTGAATGGCATGTGGGAGGAACCTCTGGTTCGAGGAGCGGTCGTTGTTGTTCATGGCGGTAGGAGAGAAAGAGGCTGAGGGAGTACCCGGCGGTCAATGACCTAGGTGTTGACGCGATCCGTTAGTAAGAACCACGATCACCAGCCGATCTCCGGCGAACACTCCCTCGACCAAGGAGGCAAGATAAAAATCGTCAACGATTCACAAGTCTGGCTACGTACAGGGGATTGTAGCGGGCGTGATACAAGTCGTAAGGAGGTCGTTACGCTGCGGGAATAAATGAAAGGGAATACATGTAGATATAATATGGGCATAGGTTAGAATAAATTAGAGTCTGCGGATGGTAAGGATGGCAACGACGCCATCCTGTTCTATACCGTGGTTTACGCCTGGACAACGAACATGTGAGACCATCCGAGGGAACGTGGCTGTGGTTGGGCCTGCTCACCGTCATTGCCAGGCTCAAGCAAACCCTCACGCCATTCAACATCGGCTTTCCACCACACGCCCTTCCAGTGACTGCCCGCAGTTGCCTTCTCGACGAACCAATCTCTGCCGATGTTGTACCCGTTGGGAACGATCATGTGTTTCTTCGCAGTTGGCTCCTCCTTCGAAGCACTATGGCAACCAAATTTCAGATATATTTGGGTCCCGCAGCACCCCCGTACAAACGCAGCACGTACCCTATGAACCATGCGCCGCTGTTGGCGAGGGTACCGTTCTGCTTCCAGACGCGGAAGTGGTGTCCGCCTGCGGGGGAGTCAGTCCCAGTCCAAGTGAGCGATTGCGATACTGCGCACCGGCGAAACTTTCCCAGCAGGTCCCCATGAATGGAAAGTAGTATTGTCTGGCCAAGAACTGTTGCTCCTTCTTGTCATCCCCATCTCCAAGATCCGCGTCGTGCTTGCCACCGAGGTGAATGCCCAAACACTCTTCCGAAAAACCGATAGACCTGCCGATCGAGAGGGTCAATACGGATGCCAACGGTTAGGTCGGAAAGTACCAACTTGGAGTATGTCTGAAGGCCTTCGTCGGTGAGGATGTAGGGGTCGGAAAGGGCGGTGATGATGATGTTCAGCGGCTCGCCATGATATGGAGGCTCGTGGTTCGCGTACTGCATCCGAAAGAACGTCAGTGACAGCATTGATCCTATCGACGTCATTGGAACGTGGTCGAACATCGAGGAACCTTCCACCATTAACTCGAGGGTCGAACCAGCCTTGGTATTCCGGCGAGGATTTGACACCAATGATCACCTGGCTATCACCGGCAATTGGGTGTGCGACGACGAGCACGAGGGGAATTAGCAGTAAACATAATGTCTGGGTCATTTCGAAAGCCGAAAGTTGGGAAAAGGAAAGGAAAAGCGAAGGAAAGCGAAGGAGAACGAAGGCCGACGGGCTATGGAAGGGAAGGAGTGTGTGTCGGGGATGTCGGGACGGCGACCAAGATCGACGAAAACAGCTTATACGGCTGACAGCCATCACCGTAATCACTTCTGGCCGAGGAAACGCTCAAAATACCATGACCCATGGACGTTTCTCTTCCTCAACGGATCCTCTGACCGACAATCCAAACCCTCTCGCGGACTTGGACGACCACGACGATCTCTTCGACGACAATGACACCGCATCCCAGAGATCCATCCCACTCTCCTCCCCTCCGACGTCACCCAAGACGGAACCGGCAGCTTTTACGTCTTCACCCACCTCCATGTCGCCCACCTCCTCCGATGTCTTCGTGCGTGCCTTCGAGCTGGACGTCAGCCCTAAATCAGGCCCCCCAAGCGCATATACTCCCGACAAGGCCGCCCCGTCGAAGAAGGCGCAGAGGGAATCTATGCTTCTGCACCCACTGACTGGTCCACTTATCCTTGGAATCGCTCTGGTCGACTTCAACCACATTGTTGGACCCAGGATCGAGTTCTACGAGGGGGAGATATTTGAGGACGAAGAGATTGCTAAAATCCTGCCGTTCCTTGCTTTGCCCGACGGTGCACATCTGGTAATTAATCCCGTTATTACGAATTCATGGCGCTCTTAACTCAACTCAAGTGCTCTTCCACTTAGTCTTCTGAGGACTACACGTATTTCCACGTCGTCCCCACATCGCCGAACCCAACCACAGTTTTCGGAATATCGCAAGTCCAGCTTAACCCCTCCATTGGTTCGTCCTTGACTTTGCAACAGGTGTAACCGCCAAATAGCGGCATCAGCACTTCTCGTCAAAGATGTCGACGTCACCCGATCGACAGTCCAAAAAGCTGTGGTTGTGTTGGCTTCAATGCCATTATTCGGGCCCATACGGTACGCTCGCTCTCATCAATGACTGTCAACGATCAATATTCACTGTATCTCAAGAGATCGCCTAGGCGTTGTTACCCTTGCGTTGTTTGAGCAGAGGTTGGCGGTCTGAATTTTGGACGTGACCTACCCGCTTACATCACCACATGCAGGGATTTTTCGAACCTACAAATCCTGACTGATCTATACAAGTCTCTCGAGTTGTCACTGAAAAGTCACCTCACAACTAGTGGACTGTATATGGGTGCGTATCCGTCTCGGATTCCCCGGGCCCAGCTGATCAAATTTCACCTCCAGGTACAAGCCTGTAAGTGCTTCTCATTCGAGACGCTTATTGATTTGGCTGAAATGCCGGTGGTGCGCCTCTCGTCAGCCGGGACTTGGTGCACGTGTTCCGTCAGCGGACGTTGATTTTGCTCAAGGCGCTGATACTTCAAAAGAGGGTGAGATATGCATTTGATGGGACGGAGGCAACCTCTCAAGTCCTGGTGCAGATTATGTTCTATGGGCACCCGCTAGAGAGGCTATGTACATACCAGTATTCCCTCGTTACCCTGATGCCAGGTAGAATCATATCTCGCAGATTTCTAACCATTCGCGCTAACTCTTGGTGTAGGACTATTGCAAAATCTTGAGGATTGTGGTTCCCCACCGCTGGCAACCCGTGCCTCCTCCCTCACGCCGCCGACTTCTCTCAAGACTTCAGATCACAGGAGTATGCTAGCGTATCTCGGTTTACCCTTGGACCTCTTTGGAAAGGTGAGTGTGGGCTTACTGATACCAAATATCACGTGAACTCCCCACTTCGCAGGACGCTTTCTTTCAGCCATACCTTCCCTTACAACAGTTGGACATGATTAAGGAGAGTAAGAGCTGGCTGTGCGGGACCACCAACTCAATCGTAGGGCAACAGAAGGAGGTCGACCTCTATGTGGATGTGAGTCCAATCAGCCACATGACGCCTCCGGTCTCATAAAGGCCGCCGTTCGCTGATATTTTGGTCTAGACCGAAACTGGGACGGTCGAGTTCCGAGATCCTACGCTCGAAAAGTCAACAGGTCTGACCTCCGCAGATAGGAGGTGGATGGACGCCATCATCAAAGACGTAAACGACGGATGGGATGAAGAGGAGCGGCGGACCCAGTTCAGAGGAAGTGACGATTACCTGCGACAGAAGGTGAGGGAAATTGTGGCATGCGACAGTGCTAAACATTGATTTTTTTCCACAGTTCGAGGAGTATATATCTGGTGTCCTTGCATCTATCAAGCACGCCGATTTCATCGCAAAGGGTAAAGCTAATGACGTGGTCATCACCGAAGGTCAGCTGGATTTACCTTTGCATCACACATCGCAACTCCGAGACTCAGTTTCTACTTTATTGTACAGGCGGCGAAAACAATACCGCAATCCAGGACTATAACCCATTATGGGTTTCGGAACTTCGGCGGACGAATGCATATGAGGTGTGGGAGCGCGTGACAGACCCACTTCTCTTCGATATTACCGAACCGCGGTAAGAATCCCCACATCCTGCCTTGGCCCTAGTCAACTGCAACTGACAACTCACCATATGGTTCTATTTATAGACATCCCTGTGCAGGGATGACGTCTGTTGTGGGAGATATCGGTTTGCGCTTTCAGGAAGGCGTCCAGCAACTCACTCCAGCCCGCGATGCCATCTCGAGGTCCCTTGTGACTGGCTCGACAAACTTCTTCAAGGCTGTCGGGGGTGTCAGAGGACGTTTCATGTCCCGTACGTCGAGCGCAGGGGGACCTGCCACCCCACCAGAATCCGGACGTGGTACCCCTGAATTTGGTAAAGATTCAGACACGGTCTCGATCAAAAGTACCGCGAGCTCGAATAACCCTCCAGTGATCCAAAAAACCCCACCACTTCCCCCACAGACCGCCTCACCCCAGGTTGTCGCGCCAGAGTTTACGGCTTCGCAGAGGACGGCGACCCCATTTGGCGGGTGGGGGAGCGGGATCGGGTCCTTCTTCTCGAGCAAGGCGAGCAGGTTCTCGCTGGGCGGTGAGACCGTTATGTCCCCTCCTCCCATCCCCACCACAGCTACACCCATTGTGGCGCACGAACCAAAGGAGCTGGACGATATTCCTGAGCACTTTGCCCCGAGGGATTTGGATGCGGAGAGGGAGGAAGTTGAGAGGGAGGAAGTGGAGAAGGAAACGTTGGCTGCCGGTCAGCAACAGACGTAACCCTGTGAACCCAACCTGCTCCGCTCGGAGTCTACCGCCCGTCCTGTTCCATACCCTTGACGATTGTGATTCTGTTTATATTTAGAGAGTGTATAGGACTTTCCTTCCCCTGCGTCCCGTCTTTGGTATCGATATCCGCTTTTTCTTTTGTTTTCCTATTTATTATTTATTGTGGCCGGTTTGATCATGCAAGCATAGGGTGCATATTGGTCGGTACAGCTGTGAGGGGTTACACACGATACTCTTTGCCTGGGTGATGTAGGTGGGCCAATGGACTTCCCCATGTGTCCGAGCCGGGTCAGGTTTCGTGGTTTGGACCGGCCGTCATTCAACAAGCCACGAACAACAAAGGTTGTCCACTGTGCTCAGTATACGTGCAGAGACTAGAGATCGTGTATACGCCCTGCTGAAACCCAAATCTCGACGCTGAATTGAAGTTGCGATGGGCATCGACCGTGTGAAATGATTGCTCGATATGTGTTGTAGATTAGACGAGGCTATTGCTGCCGCTACCGCTTTACCCCGTCGCAGTCAACCTCTGGTATCGACATCGACAAGATGGCGGACGAATCTCCCCCTCCGAAGAAGATAGGCTCACTACGTGACAGGATCGCCGCTTTTGAAAAGCAATCCACCACCACCGCACCGTCCAATCCTCCGCCGACTCGTCCCAAACCTGGAAATGTCTCATGGAAACCCAAGCAACCCTCACCTCCGTCCTCGCCATCGAACAAGGACAAGGAACGTGTCACCCCAGCGAAGAGTTCCATGTCTAGTGCCGACGCAAAGGAGAGCATCGGACAGGGTATTAGCTTGAAAGAGCGGATGGCCGCTTTGCAAGGGAAAGGCGGTTTTGGCTCTGCGAATCCTCCACCCAAGCCCGCGACTGAGAAACCGAAATGGAAACCTCCTCCGAAGCCAGTTACGTCCCCTTCACCGACTGAGGAGAAGCCCCCCGTCGACTTTGAAGCCGTCATCCGTTCGCCTCCCGTGGATACTGAACCGGCCGAAACTCCGGCTGAGAAGACCGCGGAATCCGCAGAACAGGGCGATGAAGGAGAGGAAGTTAAGGATGATCCTGAAGAGGAAGAGCGTCAGCGACGTGCTGCGATCGCTGCCCGGATGCAGAAGTTGGGTGGGGCTAGAATTGGGATGGCTCCTCCAGTTGTGAAGCCGAAACCTCCTATCAGGCGTCAAAGTGTCCAGAAGGAAGAGGAAACAAAGCCAGGTGCGTACCGTATCTAACGACCAGATGGAACACTTCTGACAATTGACTCTGTAGAAGTGACGTCTCCGCCCCCAGTTGCTGAAGATACGTCGAAGGAACCTAGTAAACCTCAGCCAGAAGGTACGCGGTTGACTTTACTCATGCTTTCTCCGTAATTGACGAAGCTTTGGGTTCCAAAGATTCGGTGGACCAAACCTCCGAGGGTGTCTCGGTTTCGAATAAACCCCCTACTTCCATGCCCGTCCCCGCTGTTCCTCGTCGCGCGGCTCCCCCGCGGCGCAAGAAAGAGACTCCTAAACCTTCCGACGAGCCACCTGTTCCATCACAGGAGGAAGATACTCCTGTTCCCGAGGCCAAAGTTCCGCTCCCGGACTCTACTCCCAATCTCCTTGCCGATGTCGAAGGAGAGAAGGCCGAAGTACCATCCGATGGCGACTTGAAACCCGCCCACACTACGGAACCTCCTCCAGCTAAGCACGAAGCTCCAGAACCAGTTGAAGAATCGGGCCTAGTTACGGAGAGGTCCACTTCCCCGACGCTTGTAAGATCTGGCGATCATGATTA
>Ga0307511_10005037_pt1 | contig 13476 bp, 15 predicted proteins | sample 13_EM_MG_FD_200266 | JGI IMG/M metagenome (GOLD analysis project Ga0307511, IMG submission 200266) | Populus trichocarpa ectomycorrhiza microbial communities from riparian zone in the Pacific Northwest, United States - 13_EM | ecosystem: Host-associated > Plants > Roots > Unclassified | place...
CCGCGATTCGCTAAAAGAGGAACTTGGTCTACCACGTATGTGCGTAGGGGGGGTGTTAGAATGCAGTGCATGTCATTCCGCCCATACCTAGCTATACAGTTATTACCTTGCAACCTGCCTTGAGCCTATTCACCTAGCCTCTCACGTTGAGTTGCATGTGCTATCATGTGCACTCATGTGAACGTTCATGTGTACATTCACCTGAATGGCTCGTTCATGTATATATAGCTCCTGTATTGCCTGCTACTTCTGTATATTCATATCACATCAGTTCACTTCACTATAGTAGCTAGATCAATACAAGCTTCTACCATTATCTCTCTCTCTCTCTTATAGCACGTCCTTCACTGGATCTACGACTCACCGCTCGCCACGTTCAAACGGTATCCTTGTGAAATTGCATTTCCTCTTCCTTAATATTGTCATAGTCTTCATAGTTTCCATCATTCTCGTCATCCTGATAGGGACAAGAAGGTTAGTAACTAAGGCTTTCGTCACGGCTTGCGCACTTGTTGTAGTCGCAGTCTGTGTGCTTGAAGTTGATACAGCCGCAGGAAACCATTGTGATTCCTTCTAGAATAGAGGGGATAGATAAATTGTTGGTAGTAATAGATGTGTCCTGACCTTCTGTGTTGTCTTCTGTAGGATCGATACTCTGGGGGATGAAGTCCTGTTCCCTAGTAGGATCGAGGTAGTATTTATCCTTCCTCGATTAAGTATCTGCTAACTTGTTTTCCTTTCCAGCTGTATGTTCGATCACCAGGTTGAATTCTCGCATTTAAGCTTGCCAATGAGCTAGCTTCTGAGATTTTTGTCGTGGCCAGAGGAATGAGACTAGTGGTTGGTGATCCCTAAGCACCATAAACTTGTGGTTTCGGATCTGAGCCTTAGAAAACTTCAAGGAGTCAACAATAGAGAGTAACTACCTTTGGCAGGTGGGGTACTTTAGCTGTGCAGGGCTAAATTTCCGAGAAAGAAAACGATAGGGACAAATTGATCTTAGTTCTCCTTGTCCTATCGATGGTCCTAGTCCAATATCACTGGCATCCTATACCAGGTATAATGGTGCTTTCGAGAAGTGATACCAGGGTTTAAAAATTTATATAGAATTCACAAGTTCCTTGATTTTCTCGAGTGCCCTGGTATGGGTTTCCGTCCATCTACAGGGTGCGTTTTTGCCTTACAGTTCTGACAGGGTGCTTACCTAGGAGGCCAATTCCAGACAAAACTTACTTAGGAATATAACAACCCCTAGTATGCCTTGAAATTCCCAGTGGTTGATGGGAACCTTGAAGTCCAATACTCTTTTTTGTTTCTTAGAATCCATATGTAACCCATCCGGAGTTAATATGTATCCTAACATATCTAGACGTTTGGTGAAGAACCGGCTTCTGCTAGCCTTCAACCAAATCTTCTCCTAGAGGAGTCATTGTTAAAAACTTGCGTAAAGTAGCTACATGTTCATCATAGGCATCTGAAAAGATGATGATATCGTTGATATGGATAACAAAGTCTTGGAAGATTTGGTCCTTAAAGATTTCGCACATTCCTCGTACCATGGTGGCCGGTTCATTCTGGTAGCCGTGTTGAATAATGTAACTGTTGTAAAGTCCTATGTGTGTACGGATGGTTGAGTATTATTCTGAGTCTTCTTCTATTCTGATATTGTGGTATCCATCTGATAGGTCGATCTTGCTCCAGTATTTCTGTGCAGAGACTAGCTTCATGAATTCCTCAATGCTTGGTAGGGGTATGTGGTTGGGATCAACCCCTTCACACCAATCCCTGCCATACAAAAGATACCGTAGTTTGGTGGGATCCACTCGTGTGGCTTGTATGAAGAGAACTACCGCATTGGTATCATATTCTGCACGATTAATCTAGGCCAAAGCTTCTTCTTGAGCGAGCTGTCTAGTAAGCTCTGCATAAAATTTGGAGGGTGAGGTTTGCTATTTTGGCACCCATGTATAGCCAGGTTTCAGGCAGAAGCGATGGTTGATAGTTCTAAAGGGTGGCAAGTCCTTGCATGTAGTTGTTGGGAATAGCTGAGCGAATTCAATGTAAAAACTGAATTCCTGACTTTCTCCGATACTCATAGATGAGACCATGGATTCCAAGGATCATAGAAGGTAGTTCGATACTTCCCCCTCAATGGAGATTGTGGCCGAACTGACTTGCCCCATAGCAAGCCCTGCTTTTCTCCATTGCTTGTGCACAAAGAGTGCCATCCCTTCGAGTTGGATGATGATAGGCTTTGGTCCTACTGGAATTAAGGCATTAAGAGCTGTAAGTGCTAGCTTGTCCAGGATCATATCCCAGCTTGCGAGATGCACTACATAGAGCGTTCTTGTTTCCCTATATCCTCCATAGTCCATTTGAACATCACATGCCTTTTGTAGTACAATTTTTAATTCCTTGATCGTGGTATTGAATAACTTCTTATCAATACTGTAGGGGGGTAGGCATTAGAGCTGCACGGTTTGTGCGTTGATGAGATCCCCGCCAGTGGTTTGTGAATCTACAAGGGCTAATTCATGGTTGCCATTAACCTTGACTCGAACCCTGCTGTAGTCTAATTCTTTGGTAGACAAGGGTTTTGCATTGGTTTTGCCCATATAATTATTCTTGGCGATAAGTAGTTTATTAGTGTGTTGCAGGGATAGAACTTGTACGGCGGTGCACATGGGTATTTTGCATATTCGCTTCTTGCATGCTATGAAAGTATAACCAGGTGCACGGCACCATAGACACTTCAGTTCCCTGATCAACTTCATCTTGTCTTGTGATATTAATGTCTTGTTGACCACTTCCCAGTTAATATCCTTGATCCTTGTTATTTTCATGGCAGGGGTCCTTCCCGAATTAGAACTTGTTGCCTTGTTGTCTGTCTTGCGATCACTGGAGTGAGTGCAACCACAGTTCGGAACTGATGGGGTAGTTGGGTGTCATGCATGTTTAAGTGTAGTTAAAATACACTCATGTTTTCATACGTCCTCGGATGATTCCGCTTTCTTGACCAGGTCATTGAACGTCCATGAATCAAGTATGTGTAGAACTAGAGTGGTTTCCATGTCATACAGTAGGTGTTTGAGGAATTTCCTGCGTTTGACTTCTCTCGAGATGCATTGGTTTCTATCCTTATTAATGAGTTTAATCTGGCGTTCTTCTGGCCAGTTAGCAAAGGTTTTGATACCTATTTGTCGTCCATCCTTGTGGGGTGGGGCGCCCTCCCATTCTTTCCATAGGAGGTACTTGCTAGTGGAGGGAATAAGAAATTTCCATAGCACTAGCATGAAGCTGAACAAGGACGCCTTGTCTTTTTCCTTATTGAGGTGGTGGTAATAAGTAGTGAGTGCGCTGCCTTGCAGTTTCAATCCATTAAAGTCCAACACTTCCTTCAATTCCAATCTTATACCTTTTATTCTTAACCATCTGTGCATTGCGTTGACCCAATTGGCATGAAACTGTGAGTCTCGATATTTCTTATCTCAGCTGTTGAGAATTTCTGGCGCATCAATCTTAATACCCTTCATCCCTTTGGACATTTTTATGATGTTTCAGGTGTCACGATTCCTGTTGTCCTTTACCATTGCTGTTGTTCTGATGTCCTACCACGATCTGTCCGTTTCTTGATCTTCTTAACATTCTTTGATTTGCATATACTTCTTTAACTATGGACTGACGAACCGCTCCTAGTGCTTCTACTGCTAGAGCTACTATCTTATCCATCATCATCTCCTCCACCAGCTATTCTTCCTCATCTTAAGGAAGGGGTTTGATCATCATCACCTTCTCCATTATTTGTATTGCCAGCATCTGCGGTACATTCCACAATTTCTTCTTCTAGCACAATGCTAGTTTCAGATTCTGTACTGACTTCTGGTGCGGAACATTGTCTGGTTGGCGTCTCAGGAGGGTACCTTCTGTCTTGTCCTTTTGGTTGTTTAGCTATAGGTGGGTCCTCAAATTACACTAATACAATTACCCTATTATAATAGGTAGAAGGAGGTGCTGACCAGATAGCATTAAGGACATAATATCATCCCACTACTTCAGAACCCAGTGAGGGTCTGTAAGTTGTAGAATCTTGGGGCGTTTGAAGGGCTCCATAAGAACTGTGGTAAGCTCTAAGTCCTGACTTTCAAATGTAATAGTTGCAATCCAAAGATAGGCTTTGGTAGTTGCTTCGAGGAGCAGGTGATTGTCTTTTGGATGAAAGTAGTGAATATACCCAAGCGTTTATATAAAGGCGAGGATATCATGTATAAAGTAATATGATGTAGTGTGGATAGGTTTACCAGCCTGTGGCACAGACTGTAAACCTGAGAATCCGCTGATAGTAATAAATCATTTTCCTAGTAACTATAGCACGCTACCATAGTTAATACTTGTCAACAGGTGGACCTGCCCACTAAGGGCTTAAATTAATAGGTACGACCCTCAGGTCTTATTAATTCTCTGCCTGTGTCTAGTTACAGTTCTTCGGCTCTGCCGCCTCCAACACTGGTGGTAGACCAGCAGCCCTTATATATTTCGCACACAAGGAAATAGTGAGTCAGTAGGGAGGCTGTGTGCCAGCCTCTGACTCATACATGAATTGAAATCCATCTTTGACTTATACCTGCATGACTCACCAATGAGTCACGTGTGCAATTATACAAATGAAATACATAAGTCATAATTCTGTTTAGTAGCTATGCTTTCGCATGAATCACCCTCTGAGTCATAATCCGCCAACTACTTGTTAGTATTCATGGTTCCTACTAGATGTGGAAGGTTGTTATATTATGCCGGTGCATATATATAACTTCCTTACATCATGTATTTGTGGTTGTACTTTCTTCCAGTTCGCTTCTGTCATTGGAGGTGACTCAAATACCCATGTTATGAGGAGAGAGCATTCTTCTGGTTCCGTACAGCAACGCGGTAGATAGTGAAATGAGGTGGTTTGACTGATTCCTCTAGTGTTTCTCTTTCAGGAGTGTTTCTTTTCTTTCGTGGTGTTTCAGAGATTAACTTCTTGATGTCTTCAGGAATCATAGCTAATCTTCGTGACTTGTTGTAGGTGTACGGTTTGTCTGTCTTGGTGGCCAATAAGTCTGTTAGTCCTTCAGATATTACTAGTTATTTATCCCTCTTGTCGGTATATTGTGGGCACAAGTATGTCTCTCCGGATGTAAGTAATTTCTGATCGACTTCAGATGACTGTGGCTCAGCTGCCTGTTCGATATATAGGTAGGATACTGGTATCACGGAGAGCACGGATGCGGGTTCATCGCTTTCTTCCGCTCCTATGATGGTAGGCACTCCTGAGGCGTAGGTTATACTAATGATGACTAAGATACGTTTCCTGATAGAAGGCTTAGGAAATAGGGAGGGTGGTAGCAAGAACCCCGTGAGGTGGTCTCCTTATCTGGAAGAATTGGATAGCTCAAACTCCTTCAGTTTGAGCCGATGCCAACTAAAGGTAGTTTAGTTGGAAAGGCGGATAGATATGCCTCGCCTCTAAGGAATCTTGTATCGTATGGAACAGGAAGTAGCTACCTAATTCCTGGTGTACTTTCGTAGGTTTCTTTATATGGTGAGAAGAACAAAGGTGAGCCGTAGGATGGGGAAGCTTATTTGTATGCTGCGATTATTCCTGGGACGTATGGTACTGCAATGTCTTATGCTCTCTGGTATAAGAAGATGAATGGGGATTGTAGTTGCCAGGAAAGCAGGAGGTAGTGTCAATATTGGTGGGGTAAGGGGATGGAATAAGGGTGGAATTGTTTAATAGTGTATACTACTGCCCATTAGAGGTATGTCTTATCTTGCACAAGGTTTTCTGTTGATTGCAGGTTAAGAATATCTCTGTCTCCATAGTGGATTCTTGTTGCTAGCTTTTTTTGAATATAATGTTTTTGTTGAATGTGTTGATGTCTGATATAGGGGATACCTGAAAAGGTATTCTAGAGATACCAATGGGTGATCAGTCCGTAGTCGTAGTTAACACAGTTAGATTATTTTATGTGCTAAAAGAAATATAATGGGGGATGCCAATAGTAGCACCACAGGCCATTTAACAGAGTCTATACTATCACAAGAGTGATAGTGTATGTCTGTTATTGGTTCCACCTAGTCTAGGACTCAGAGAGTCTTTGAGAGCATACAGATTTCCCAAGCAGGAAGTGAATTAACAGGTGTATTCTCTCTATATTAAAGGTACCTAAGGCTTGTCTGAACTCTGTCTGAAGTGATCTAATCTCTGAATCCTCCTCCCGAAGGGTGGAATAGCTTAGTACTTATACTAGCTTCGAAGGGTTCTGAAGTCTGAAAATCATGTTTTCTAGCCTTTCTAAAAAACTTGCTTTCTGGCTGTTGCAGAAAGCACTCATCCATGACCATAAATGCAGGTGTAGGAGGTCAGGCCCCCAATGCTCAGAAATACAGGTATGGGGGTGTAATGCATCACAATGATGACAACATACATAAGGACTGGATACGCTTAAGACAGTAGTACATAAGGTACTATGCATAAGCTATCTGGTATAGATGATAGGCGCTAGGAAATGCGTACTAAGATAATTATAAGAAATAGTCTTCAGTTACGGAGAGCATAGAGATTTCCAAAGTGGGACAGAATTAACAGGTGTAATCTCTCTGTATTGAAGCTATTTAAGGCTTGTCTGAACCCTGTGTGAAGTGATCTGATCTGAGAATTCTCCTCTAGAAGGGCAAAAAGCTCAGTGCTTATACTAGCTGCCAAGCCTTCTGAAGTCTTAAAAACCTATTTTCTGGCCTTTCCAGAAAACCTACATCCTGGCCGTTCCAGAAATCTCTCTTCCATGACTATAAATACAGGTGTGGGAGGTCAGGCCTCCAGTACTCAGTAATATAGGTGTGAATGCATAATGGATCATGATATAAGAAAAGACTATAATAACCGGCTATGCTTAAGGTAATAGTATATAGGTAGTATGCCCGAGCTACCAGGTATACATGGTGGATGCTAGGCAATACGTACTAAGACAAATAAAAGAAATAGTCTTCCGTTACACTTTCCTACTAAAAAGGATATCCTACTCTTGATGTCTTACGCTGGCTAGAGGTAGTCCTAAATACTAAGTGGAAGCACCATAGTTATGAAAATTACAATCTTGGCAATATATAGCATAGTACCTATTTAACTTTCAGATTATCGATACTAAACAATGATGACATGAGAAACAATGAAAACATCCGATAGATACCTTGTTTGCCATACCTTCCTCTATTCACAATTCAGAATTATAATTAAAACAATAGGAAGGAATGCGAGAGTGCTAGATTAATTTAACTAGTACAAATCCGTACTTTAGGAAAACATTTGAGAGATCATCTGTGATATTGGTAGTAGTAGAGGTAAGGTTTTTCTTCGTCTGGTACCATCTTGATATTGTACTACCATGAGTTGTTTTGTTCGAGTTGCTGATCCTATGAGTCATGGCGAATAATAAGAGCGTTCCTAATTGCCAATTCTTCCCAAGTCTATATGTGTGTAGGATTAGGATCTTCTTTGAAATTAAGATCAGGAATATCAATATCGGGAGTCTTAGAGAATGGGGTGTTGTTAGGAGGGATGGTGGTAGCTTTCAATTTCTATGAGTTTTGTTGACTCAACTAGAATTGTTTCTCCTTCTGATAAACTGCACCTACTAAAGTGCGGTCTACAAATCCGTGTCCGTAGATTCCGCAAATTGAGCATCTGGTGTTGGGAAAATAGTGGTTCCTATTCTGGTGCGAGCTACTATGCAAGTGGCAGTAGTAGTATTGACAGTCCCTGTTGCATTGCTTTCTTTGTTGCTAATGGTATTCTTAGGCATCATTTTTGATATCTATAATGAGGGTGGGAGTATTATCATCATTAGGAATGGTGGAGGTATCATCTACGGGAGTGCTGATATGATGATAACCATTTAATTAATCTTTTTCAACAATGTGAGGGTGAGGATCAAACTTATACTCATCAAAGATTTCTTCGAAGAGGGTGGAGAGGTTATCCTCATCTGATTGCTTTTCTCCCTCCTTGATATCGTCATAGTCTTCATAGTCCTCGTCATTTTCGTCGTTGAGATAGTGACAAGAGGGGTGGTAACTAAAGCTTTCCTTATGGCCTGCGCACTTGTTGTAGTCGTAGTTCATGTACTTGAAGTTGATGCAGCTGCAGAAAACAATTGTAAAGTTTTCTAGAATAGAGAAGATAGATAGGTTGTTAGTCATAATAGAAGTGTCCTCAGGTTTGACATTGTCTTCTGTAGGATCAATGCTCAAAGGAATGAAGTCTTGTTCCTTGGCGGGGTCGAGAGAGTATTTATGCTTTCTTGATAGAGCATCTGCCAACAGGTTTTCCTTTCCAACCATATGTTTCATAACCAAGTCGAATTCTCGCATGTAAGCTTATCACCTATGTACTTTCTGAGATGTTTGCCATGGCCGAAAGAATGAGAGTAGTGATTGGTGATCCGTAAGCACTATAAATTTATTCCCTCTGAGCTGAGTCTCAAAAAACTTCATGCAGTCAACGAGAGCGAGTAACTCCCTTTGATAGGTAGGATTATTCAGTTATGTAGAGCTGAATTTCCGACAATGAAATCGACAGGGTTGAATTGATCCTAGTCCAATATTACTCGCATCATATACTAGATATTTTGATTTTTTTGAGAAGTGGTTATAAGGTTTGGGAATTTGTGAAGAATTCACAACTTCCTTGATTTTCTCTCGTGCCGTAGTATAGGTGTCTGTCCATCTCCAGGGTGCATTTCCGCCTTACAGTTCTGACAAAGTACTTGACTAAGGTGTCAATTCCAGACAGAACTTACTTAGGAATATGACTATGGCAAATATGTCTCATAATTGCGGGTGGTTGTTGGGAACCTCGAAGTCCACTACTTTCTTGCGCTTCTTAGGGTCTATATGTAACCCATCTGAAGTTAATATTAGTGCTAAGATACCTAGGCGTTTGGGGAAGAACTAGCACTTACTAGTCTTCAACCAAAACATTTCATCTATGAGTAGTGGTAGAACCCTTCCTAAGTTAGCTACATCTTTGTCGTAGGTATCTGAAAGGATTATATTATCGTCTATGTAAATAACAAGGTCCTCGAAGATCATGTCCTTAATGATTTCGTACATCCCTCGTACCATGATGGCAGGAGCATGGTGGTTGCCTTGTGGAATGATGCGACTGAGATAATTTCCCATATGTGTGAGGAAGCTAGACTGTTGTATCGACTTTTCTTCAATTCTGATGTTGTAGTACCTCTCTACTAGGTCAATCTTGCCCTAGTACTTACGAGCAGCGACTAGCTCCGTGAGTTCCTCGATACTTAGGAAAGGTATGTGGTTAGAGTCACATACATTGTTCTGATCCCTGACGTCTAGAATACGCCATGGCTTGCTGGGATCATCTCATTTGGCTTGAATGAACAGAAATACCGCATTGGTATTATGTTTTGCGCAAAATCCGGCCTGAGGCTTATTCCACAATGAGTTGTCTAGTGTGCTTTGCATTAAAGTTGGAGTGTGAGGGTAGCCAATTTGGTACCCAGGTAGAGCCAGATTTTGTGCAGATTCGGTGGTTGATAGTTCTGAGTGGCGGTTACTTATTAGGAGATGGTTGCCGCAAATAACTAAGCGAATTCAGTAAAGGGATTAAATTCCCAATTTTCTCCCAGACTAATGGCTAAGATCATGAATTTGAAGTGTAGTAGAAGATAGTCTGATAATTCGTCTTCTATAGGGAGTGGAGCAGATGTGACTTGCCCCGTAGCAAGCCCTGCTTTTCTGAACTCCTTCAAAGCAAAGTGTGTCATATCTTCGTGTTGGATAGTAACAGGCTTTAGTCCTGCTAGGATTAAAGCCTTCAGTGCTGTAAGTGCTAGCTTGCCTAAGATCCTATCCCACCCTGTGAGATACGTTATATAAAGTGTTCTTGTTTCCGTATATCCTCCGTAGTCCATTTGTACATCACATGCTTTTTCTATAACATTCTTCGATCCCTTAATCTCCGTGTTAAGTGACTTCTTGTTGATACCCTACTTATGTAGGCCGTATAGGTGCACGAATTGTGTATAGATGAAATCTCCACTAGTGGCCTCTAAATCCACAAGCGCTACAACTGGGTGGCCATTAACCTTGACCCAAACCCTGCTATAGTCTAATTCTGTAATATATTGGGGTTTTGCCTTGATTTTGTCCTTGTAGTATTTCTTGATACTAACTTGTTTGCTACTTTGTTGCTGAGATAGGAGTTGTGTGGTGGAGCACATGGGTTGTTTGGATATGCGCTTCTTACATTCCTTGAAGGTGTGACTGGGTACACGGCACCATAGATACTTCTGATCCCAAATCAACTTTATCTTGCTTTATAATGTGAATATCTTGTTAACCATTTCCCAGTCAGGATCCTTAGTACTTGTAGTTTTCGTAGGAGGGGTCCTTTCAGGATTAAAACTTGTTTACTAGCTGTCCGTCTTCCGATCCCTCCAGTGATTGCAAGTGGGGTTCAGACCTAATAAGGTAGTTGGCTGTCGTTTCTGCCTTTTTAACCAAGTCATTGAATGTCCAAGAATCAAGTATGTGGGGAACCAGGGTGGTTTCCATGTATTCCAATATGTGGTGGAAGACTTTCCTGCACTAGATTTCTTCCAAGATGCATTGGTTTACATCCTTGTTGATGAGTTTAATCTGAAGCTCTGCTAAGCAGTTGACAAAGATTTTGATACTTATGTGTCGTTCATCCTTATTGGGTGAGGTTACCTCCCATTCTTTCTTTAGGAGGTCCTTACTAATAGAGAGAATAAGAAATTCCTGTAGCACTAGTATAAAGCTGACAAACGACGCCTTGTGTTTTTCCTAAATGAGGTAGTAGTTATAAGTAGTGAGTGCGCTACGTTGTAGTTTGAAGGCAATGAAGTCCAATACTTCCTACAATTCCAATCTTATACGTTTCATACTTAACCACCTCGGTATTACGTTGACGCAAGTATCAAGATACTGTGAGTCTTGCCATTTCTTATCTTACCTGTTGAGATTTACTAAAGTATTAATCTTGATATGATTCATTTGCTTGGACATATTTGATGACGTTTCCGGTGTCACAATTCCTGTCGTCATTTCCAATTGTTATTGTTCTGCTCTCTTACCATGATCTGTGCGTTTCTTGATCTTCTTGACATTGTTTGCCTTGTTTATACTTCTTTGCCTGTAGACTGATGATTCCCTGCTAGAGTCAATACTGCAAGAGCTACTATATTCTACATCATCCACTCTTCCACCTGTGGTTGTGCCCCGTCCTAAGGGAGGGGTTAAGTCATCCGAATCTTCTTTATAGTTTACGTTGCCAGAATCAGAGTTATATTCCACGATCTCATCCTCTGATACAATGCCAGTTTGAGATTCTGTGCTGACTTTTAGTATGGAACATTGTCTGGTTGGTAACTCAGGAGTGTCCCGCCTGTCTTGTCATTTCTGTCGACTAGCATCAGGTGGGTACTCAAATTACCATGCTACGATGGGCAAGACGAGATACTGACCACATAGCTCAAAAGACATAATATCATCCTATTCCTTCAGGACCCAGTGGGGTTCTTTCAACTGTGGAATCTTGGAAGGTTTTAGGCCCTCGTTCATTACTGTAGTAAGTTCTAAATCCTTATTTACAAATGGAATAGCCGTATTCCATAGGAAATTTCATGTAGCTGCTTTGAGTAGTAGCTGGATATCCTTTGGATGAAAGTAGTGAATATATCCAAGCGTTTAAGTGTAGCCAAGGATACTAGATATTTGCTGTTGTACTTTCTTCCATTTTACTTCGGTCATGGGAAGAGACTCGAATATCCACTTTATAAGTGGAGAGTCTTTTTCTGTTTTCGTAACATCGATAGGGAAGATAGTGAGTGCTAGTGGTTTGACAGATTCTTTGAACGTCTTTGATCTAGGAGTGTCTCTTTTCTTTTTTGGTATGTCAGAGATTAATTTCTTGATTTCTTCGGGGATTATAGCTAAGCTTCGCTACTTGTTGTAGGTGTACGGCTTGTCTGTCTTAGAGGCCATAATGTCAATTAATCGTTCAGATATTACGAGTTATTTTTCCCCCATTCCTGTATACTATGGAGACAAGTATATAGCTCACGACATGTGAGATTTATGATTGACTTTGGATGACTGTTACTCGGCTGCCTTTTCGATGTATAGGCAGGAAAGTGGGAACGAGGAGAGCACAGATGCTAGTTCATTGTTTTCTGCCCCTATAACAATGGTAGGTACTCCTGAAGCACGGGTTATACCAACAACACCTAATATGCCCTTTCCGATAGAAGGATTTGGAGATAGTGAGGGTGGCGGTAGGAAGACTGTAAGGTGGTCTCCTTATATAAAATAATTAGTTACCTCAAAATCCATGAGTTTAGAGCTGATACCAAGTAATAGGTATTCAGTTGGGAAGGAGGGTAGATGTACCTCTCCTGTGAGGGATCTGGTATTGGATGGGACAGGGAGTAGCTATGTAGTTCCTGCTCTACTTTTGTATGTTTCTTGCAATGGTCAAAACAATCAGTGTGAGCCTTAGGATAGTGATGCATATTTGAACCCTCCGATTATTCCTGGGATTTATGGTAACCATAATGTCTTATGCTCTCTAGGATAAGAAGATGAAAGGGGATTGTAGTTGGCAGAAATACAAGAGGTGGTGTTGATATTGCTGTGGTATGATGATGAAACAAATGTGGAATTTTTTAATGGTTTATACCACTCCCTGTTAGAGCTCTGCCTTGTCTTGCATAAGGTCTTCAGTTGATTGCAAGTTGAGGATATCTCTGTTTCAGTAGTGGATTCTTATTGCTAGCTTTTATTAAATATAATATATTTATTGAATGGGCTAATGTCCGATATAGGTGATACTAGAAAGGGTATTATTAAGATAACAATGTGTAATCAGTCTATAGTGGAAGTTTTAATAGTTATATTATTTTGTATGGTAAAAAAAATGTAATGAGTGATGCCAATAGCAGCACCACAGGCTGTTTCGCAGAGTCTATGCTATCACTGCCATGATAGGGTATGTCTGTTATTGAATCCGCAAAGTTGAGGACTCAGGGGGTCTTTGAGAGCATACATATTTCCCAAGAAGGAAGAGAATTAATACGTGTAATCTCTCTGTATGGAAGCTTGCTAAGGCTTGCCTGAACTCTCTCTTAAGTGATCTAATGTGAGAATCCACCTCCAGAAGGGCGGAACAGCTCCGTACTTATACTAGCCACCAAACCTTTAGAAGTCTGAAAAACCTGTTTTCTAGCCTTTCCAGAAAGCACTTCTCTATGACCATGAATACAGGTGTGGAAGGTCAAGTCTCCAGTACTCAGAAATACAGGTGTGGATACGTAATGGATCATGAGGTAGAAAAAGAACCTAGGGACCGGATACGCTTAAGGCAATAGTACATAGGTAACATGCCCG
>Ga0307511_10005038_pt1 | contig 13475 bp, 4 predicted proteins | sample 13_EM_MG_FD_200266 | JGI IMG/M metagenome (GOLD analysis project Ga0307511, IMG submission 200266) | Populus trichocarpa ectomycorrhiza microbial communities from riparian zone in the Pacific Northwest, United States - 13_EM | ecosystem: Host-associated > Plants > Roots > Unclassified | place...
GGCCATTAATTGTGTGAGCATCAGAGACATTTGGAGCTAATCCAGATTTAAGAGCCTCGTTGATCACAGCTTCAGTATCTGATTTCCACCATTCAGCTGCAATTTCACGTCACCACATTAGTCTCAGGTTACATATTTAATAACCATGAACCTTGAAGCATTGAATTATGGTCGGAATGCACATAATTTCAACAGTTTTAGTGAAAGAAATAGCTATTATGTATCCTGCTCACCTAATACAACAACCACTTCTTTATGAGGACCTGGGAATGGGTAGGGGATGCCGCGTTTAGGCAAGACAACCAGGGCACCATGAACTGTGGCCCTTAGCCAGAGAATATGTGCGTGCCAAAGAAGTGTGCCCCTCTGACCAGTGATTGTGAAATTGTAGACATAGCTTTGCCCTGGCTGAATGGGGCATTGTGTAATGTAGGCTGGTCCATCAGCCCAGCCCGTTCTTAGTTGCCTAATGCCATGCCTGCCGAATACCAAGAAAAACCCGCATCGGAATCATTCATGATCAATTGAAGTATAACTGTTATACGGGGTTTGTTTCGTTAGCTTACCAGTGAATAGAAACATTATATTTGACATGGTTAACAACTTTTACAAGAACTGTATCGTCTTCTCTGGCATACAGAGTGGGTCCTGGGAAGCGGCCATTGACGGTAACAATCGGCTTCCTAGAGCATAGTCTGGTAGTATTTTTCATCACCACCTGTTGAAATGATAGGTTAAATTAAGCTCATTTCTACATCAAATGTATATAATTCAAAGGTCACAACTAAATTGTTCATATTGGTTGTGACTATTAATATGTCATTATAGCTCTGTAGTAATTTGAGATTTTCATTCTATTATTGTTTCTTATCTGTATGGTTACTTACATGTCGTCGAACTTCATCTTTCATCTCTCAGTTGGCCCCATTTTAACAATGTACTCAACTATTTCTGTAAACTTATTGTGTTATTATTATTATTACTACTAGTTGACTAGTTGCATGAATGTATGGATGGATTATGAGAGCTTTCTGCTGCTATTATTTACCCAATAAAGTATAAATAAGAACAAACTTTCCTGGTATTTAAAATAGTGGCTATAGGTGGGGAACCTTATGATTCATTCTAATCATGGACAAGTCAGGCAAAAGCTATAGTTGCATGATTTTAAGCCTAAGGCAGTGATCAGTGTCTTGATGTACAATGCATCGTGCAAAACATAGTTATCTTCTAATAATGAAATCCTTTTCAAGAAATCGTTCTCTGTGACTGAGACAAATGACCTCAGCCTCGAGCAGTTCAAGCTTTTGTCAGGTGAAGGCATTCTACAGCAATATTATACTTACATTAAATTTGTAATGCCGAACCCTGCACTGGACCAAAGCAGGGAAGAGGCAGACAGCAAGAAGCATAAATCGGAGCCAGCAAGCGTACTCCATATCGCCAACTTTCTGATCTTTCTCTTGCAATCCTCTCTTGCTATTGGTTCTTACTTCTTGCTTTCAGGCTTTGTTGTATTCATCTGCGTGACTGGCCACCTGAACCTTATAAGGGAATTGAGGAATTGCTTCCATGTCGTTTTTTTCGTAGTTAGGTGGGTGTGTAGATTCTTGGAAAACAAGAATTTGATAACAAATCTCACTAGATTTCTTACATGTTACATAAAGTCTATGGATCGACGTGGATTTGTAAGCAAACGGCCTATACCATCTTCGTCTACTTAAAACCTTAATGGAAATTTTGTTGGTGGAAATCTGTGCTAAAAAATTATTAGAATTGGATATTAATCTTGAAAACATCCTCTTGGCCGATTATTTACTCCACTAGTTGAAAAATTCTAAATTCCTAATAGGTTATTTGTGCCCAAAAAATTAAAATCACAATAAAAGAACTCATTGGTCTAGACAGAAATAAATTACATGTGATAGGTCATGCTAGTGTTTTTCTTTCTACCTTTTCTTTTCTAAAGAAAGGGGCAAGAAGCCCAATAAAAAGGAAGACTTCAAAAAACACCATCAGGGTATAGCGTAATCTTTAAAACAAATTTAAATTTTGATGTATTGATATTAAAAATAAAAAAAATAAAAAAAAATTATTTTAAAATATTTTTAAGTAAAAAAACCTTTTAAAAAGTTTCATGCATCACAATACCAAATACAAATCTCTCGTAACTATAAGATGAGAAAGAATCCTACTTGTAACATAGTCTTATCCTCTAATTAGTCGTTCTTTTGAGGAAGTAGAAAAGCTTAATAAATTTTGGGGTAACAAACTTACTACTTAATTACCAGAAGAGTAGATCAGTAGTGATGTGGAGCTATTCCAAAGTTTTCTAAATTATGCATTTATGACCTTTTTTTTTAGCATGGTTAGCTTGGGGCTTTATAAGCTTCAGTAAGTTTCCATGTATCGGCCTCTCCCCCTCTGCTTTAGTGTATAGCCACACTAGTTTCATGCGGTAATTCAGCGAACACATGCATCTGGCCTTTCGTAGATGTAATTATGTAAAAATACAATGCAAGGGCCAAGAAGGAAGGGATGATTTTGTAATAGCGATTATTTAAAAACTCATTTATTTACATCAATACATTAAAACAATTTAAAAATATAAAAAATTAAAACAAAAAAAAAATTAGTTATTTTTAAAAGTATTTTTGAAACACAAAAACAAATAGGCTTTAAATTGTTAGAAAATAATATAAATCATATCTTGGGACCTCATCTAATAACTTATGTTATTCGATTGAGTTGGTTCTTTGATATGATATAAGAATTTTAATGACCAAGCGGTCACGAATTCGAATCTCAGTATCCCTATTTATTTGATAAAAATTAAGCACAAGGTAGTGTGGGTCTGTGCAAGTTTCAAACCAAAAAACTTTCACTTGAGGGGATGTGTTAAAAAATAATATAAATCATATCTTGGAACCTCACCTAATAATTTAAGTTATTGGATTAAAATGGTTCTTTGACATAAATATCCTAAAAATTTAGATTAGTTATTTATGTGTTATTATATTAAAGGATAATTCTTCAATCCATCATTATATCCTTAATTTAATTAACTTTATTCTTGAGTATACAAGTTTTTAATCTATCATTCTAGCAAGTTTTTCAAGCTAAATCACCAGACTCAGTCACATGCCTTGGACATAAAAGTTTCTATTTTTCTAGCTTATAAAGGCATTTTAGAAACAAAAAATAATTATATATAAATTACTTAACTAATTCTAGTTGTTTGATATGAAAGTCTCATTAAGATAATCAATATATTATAAATGTAACATATATTTAAGAATAAAATTGACTCAAACATAAAACCAAATTGAAAAATTACCTTATTATAATAAAAGCTGGTGAAGCCATTAATCCTAAAAATTAAGTCTTACAATTATTCCTGCAAAATGTGTACTTAAGTTCCAGAGTCAATGGAGATTTCTGATCCAATAATTCAGGTCTTCAATGCTTCTGCAAATGCCCATATTTTGCCATGTTTACCAGAACGTGATGCAATAGTGCAATAGCGACGCTCATCTTCTTCCTTCATATCATAACAATATATACATGGTCGACCCTGCACGTCTGGCTTCTCGATCGTGGGAATTGAATTTCAATTCCAAATAAATCTTTATTCTAAATCTTTATTGGGACATATATGTTAGAAATCTAAGTAATATGTTGAGCAGCATTGATCTGGAGGTTATAATTCGTTAGTTCTGGACATGACCATGTCAAAGAACTATATTAACCCAATAAAAATCTAAAACCATAACCTAATAGCTTAATTTCTAGGATATTATAGATTGATGAGAGACTGTCTCCATAAAAAAATATAATTTTTGATTCAATCATTAAATTTTATTTAAAAATATGAATTGTTAGTTTTTTTTATATATTTAAGAAATTATAAATTTCTTAGAAAAAATAAATTATTTGAGAAGAGAATATTTAGTAATTAAATTTTAAATTAAAAGTTTCCTTTGGTGATCTATTCGATAAAGTTTTGTGCTACTTGTCATTGCTATTTTTCCTCTGTTGATTTCGTCCGCATCTAGCATCAATGCACTTCTTTAACCTTGCATTTTGACTTTTATCATTGGTAATAAAAACAAGATTTTAGAGTTGATTGAGAATGTAGTAATGATTATTTTCAAAGTATTATTTTTTTAAATATATTAAATTATTATTTTAATTTTTTTTTAAAATTTACTTTTTATATAGTATTTTAAAATAATATAAAAATATAAAATAAAATAATATAAAACAAAAAAAATAAAATTCTTGCAAAACTCCGATTGAAACCTCCGATCGAGCACCCTTTCCACAGGAAATAGAAAACGATGATACCTATATATTACTATTCCCGTCTTCAATTGGAAATGATCAAGAGTGGCCTCCATTCAATTATGTTTTACCACCGAGTGATCGGTAATTTTCCCATTGAGCAACTTAAATAAAAAAGAATTTATAGTTTGGGGTGAAAATGAATTCATTTAACTTGAACGGTTAATTAATAAGCACTCTAAAATCATCAACTAACAAATTGCAACTATATTAAAGATAATGATTCGTGAGGTGGTTTTTTTTATTTTTTTAAATTTATTTTTGATATTAACATATTAAAATGATCTAAAAATATTTTAAAAAGATCAATTTTCTATCATATTTGAACCACGTTTCAAATATCACCGAAGTTTATCTTTCTAATCTAATCAAAAGCAAGCTTTGCTTTAAGATTTTTTTCTTTACTAGTTAATACATATTGTAATGGTCTTTAAGGGGTTTTTTTTATAAAAGAAAAATAATGAGAGGAGATCGTTTACTTTAGCCACATTCCAAGATTTTAAATATAATGTTCTTGATAAAGAGGATTTTTTTTTTATTTTATAAAATTTATTTTTTGATATCGGTACATTAAAACGATCTAAAAATATATATAAAAATTTAATTTTTTATCAAACAATAATTTGAACCACGTTTCCAAACATTACCGAAATTCATCTTTCCATTTTAATCAAAAGCAAGCTCTGCTTTGAGATTTTTTTTTCTTTGCTAGTTAAATATACATATTGTAATGATCTTGAAGGGTTTTTTTAAAATAAAAAAAAAATTAATGAGAGGAGATCGTTTACTTTAGCCACATTCCAAGATGAAGAATTTCTAAAAGAAAATTCCAAGTTGAATTTTGGGATGCTTACAGCCTAAGAGAATACACGGTTGAGAAATGCCTTTCATGTCATGCATCCGATGGCAACCCCAAAAACTTCATGGCATGTTTGAAAGCAAAGATTAAACCAACGGTGGGTAAGCAACAACCCAATATCCCCCCAAATTTACCCACTTTATTTCTTTATATATATTGTTGGAGACAATCCGTGAACAGCATTTTATCCGTTTTATACTCCTAATCTCATCAAATAGACAAATGAGTCCGCCGTCGTCGAATGGCGTATTACTCATAAGAAGTCGCTTCACTTTTGAAAACAAATTAAGGTTAGTTAGCAGACTATGCCCAGCTTTGTTCAGTAATCGGTCCAATTCACACTCATTTCATGGTTGCATGAGGATGAATAAGATGAATCGGAATTATATCGGGTTTTTTTATTTAAAAATATATTAAAATAATATATATTTTTGTTTTTAAAAAAATATTTTTAACACCGATACATCACATCATAAAAATAAATAGAGCCTCTTGTATATGAAGTGTTTGATAATATTCTAGTGTTAAATTTAATTAATATTAAGAAATAGAATTTTAGGTTATAGTTCAAAAAATTGAAAGAACAATTATCAAAATTAATAAAAACAAATAGAGCCTTTTTCATTTTTAATCTTAAAAAGACATGGAAAACTTAAGTGTAGTCCTTGAAGTTTTAATTTTAACATGTTGATCTCTATTGTTATATGAATTAATGTTTTGTTTCTAAAATTTATTTTTCATGTTTCAATCCCTGAATGATGAGAAAACAGAGAAAAAAAATTTGGTTCATCACATTCTAACCATAAAAAAAAAGTTTTTTTTCTTATTTCAATGGGTTTGTTTTAAAAAAAGTTTAAAAGAGATGGTGGTTTTGTCATTCAAACATGCTAGAAAAATTAAACGAATCAATGAAGTTTTAAGGATTTAAATAAATTTTATTTTTTAGAAATGATTATAGAGTGTTTTAGGTTAAAAATTTGATGTATTAAGGTTTATAGGATATATTTTGAGATATTTTTTTTTTTTGTAAAAATAAACTGAAATTTGGATTTTTAGGTTATAAAACTTGAACCTAAACTTTTTATCCATCAAAGGTGGTAGGAGAATTCACTTGTGAACAACATATCTTCTAGCCAGGTGAACAATGTGTTATTTGCCCTACAGAACATGCCGTAGGTCCTTCAAAAAATAAATGAGACACTCCTAGATGATTTTTCTTTTGGACCAAGCGCTTAGGCCAATTCTCCTAACCTTGATACACACACACTAGAATCTAAATCATTAATTTTTTTTATAAATATTTATTTTATTTTTTATAAAATTAAATAAAATTAGATTTTCAAAAATATTATTCCATCACAGGCATACTTTCTAGTATCTAAACTAGTGTTGAAATTATAAAAACAAAATATTGAACCTCATCAGTCTTTTACTGTGGGGTTAGATTTATTACATTATGGATTACTACAGTGTAATAACATCTTTGCCTAAGCGAGGTAAAATTGTCATTACAAAAATTAGATGGCCTTTTACCAGGTAAAATTGTCTTTTTCAAAGGATTAATTTGGTATTATAAAATTATTTGGGGTATAATAGTCTATCAACTTTTTTTGCATAATAAAATGATATAAATGCCCTTGAAAAATAAACAAAAAGTTAAACTATAAGAGGCCCTTTTGTGTCATTTCATTTTTTTAAATAGTGAAATTACTTGATTGCCCTTCAAGTAAAAAAAAAGTTAAAGAGGAGATCAAGGGGTATTTTGGTATTTTCATCATAGTTTTTTTTTGTTATAATCTATTTTAATTAGGGGTAAATTAGTCTTCTAACAAATAAAAAAAATAGTTTGCGCGAGCATAGCGCACACAAGCAAGCGGACACCGCTCGCGTTTTTCGAGCGATGCGTTCAAAGTCTTACTACGGCAAAAAAGATTTAACCTCTATGTTATTTGGAATGTGCAATGCTTGTGTAGTTGTGATGCATGTTGTACAATTCATGATGGTTTGGTGTCGATGAGATTTTTTCTCTTCCTCTTTTTTTCTCTCTCCTCTTCTTGAAATACGAGCTGGGTAAGCCAAGATTAATAGTTGTCTTCCTATTTATTTTTTCTTTCAATTGTTGTCCTCTTATATATATATATATATATATATTCTTCTTTTGATTTTTCCCACAACATTTTATTGCATTTATTTTTTTTATGAAATTCTGGTTCTCGTGCTTTTAATTGTTTTTTTTTTTATCATTTTCTTATTTTATAGGGTTATCATGAGTCGTAGATTAGTCAAGTCAACCTGGGTTGTTACATATTTGCTTTTAATGTTTTTTTTTTAATTTTTTTTTCAATTTAACCTTTTGACATTAGGCTATCCAGTCTTAAACTTTCTGATTTTTTATGCTTTTCCTTTCTATATGGTTATCCCAGGTCATGGTTAGTCAAGTTAACACAGGGTGAATCCAGTTTTTTCTCAATGATTTTTTATTTATTTAACTTTGATCATATTTTAGGTTATTTTTTTAAAATGATTTTTAAATTTTGATTTCTTATCACCGATGGCGGGTTAGTAGAATAAACCCCGGTTGACTTTGGTTTTTTTCTTCAACTTTTTTTAAAAAATTTTGATTTTTTTTCAATTTTATTCTTTAAGATTAGATTATTAGGCCTTGAGTTTTGTGGTTTTTTCCACCTTCTATTCTACAAGGTATCTCAATCTCATATCTCATGTGTTTGTTAAGTTAACCTAAATTGACTCAGATTATCATTACCTAGACCTTTTTAATTTTATGTTAGAAAAAATTTGACTCGACCTATAATATAGTGAGAAAGAAATCTAGTTATTAATATTTTGATGCATACTAAATGCGCGCCAAGAATTATGCTTGACAAAAGTAGAAAGCCCAAATCCCACCTGATATTATGAGAAACTAGAGGAGTTCATGATCCGGTCCGATTTGATTTTGGATAAAAATTCTAACCAAACTTTTTCTTAATATCTTGAAATTTTGACCTAGACTAAATTGAAAATCGATTCAAATTGATCTAGTCTAGCTCGATTTTTTTCTTTCAAAACCAAAAAAACTCAATGCCTTTAAAATGTGCTTGTTTTTTGGGTTTATAATAAGCCTATTTTAAATTGAACTTTAAGAGTTTTTTATTTGCTTAGTTTTTTAGGCTTTATTAACAAACCTTTTGTATTGAGCTTTTTAAACAAACAAGCCCAACTCCATCCAACCCATTATACAATACCTTTAAATTCCAAAAACTGCAAATTCATTCAGAAAGGAGTGATGTTCTACCTTTCAATATCAAAGTTACCATTTACAAATAAGACATGCAAAAAGATTTACAACCGAATCAAGCCAAGCAATAAAAATCCAAGCAAGTTGCAAACTGAAACTAAAGATATTCAAGAACCACAAGTGCGAAACTGAAACTAATACAAGTGCTCAAAAACAAGAAAATTCAATTAAGTGACTGAGTGCGTGGTAGCGTTTGATTTTTTCTTAGAAATGCATTAAAATAATATTTTTTTTATTTTTTAAAAATTATTTTTGACATCAGCACATCAAAATAATATAAAAATACCAAAAATATTAATTTAAAATAAAAAAATAAAAAAATAATTTTTTTCAAAAACAATTTTAATATATAAAAATAATTAAACTCAAGCAAAAAATAAAAATAATCAGTTGTTCACTAGTGGACACATTCAACCCCAAGCAAACATAAATCCAACAAGTGTAATTTTAAGTCAGCAAGAAAACCAACAAGTAACTAATAAAAAGATACAGCAAGTAAGATCTAACAGGTAATGTTCGGCATTATATTTTTGAAAGTATTTTTAAAAAAGTTTAATTTTTTTTTTATTTTATTAATATAATAATATAAAAAATAATTTAAAAAAATAAAGAAATATATTATTTTAACATGTTTTAAAATAAAACCATACTAGTAAATTAGCAGTAATGTAAATTTTGTTTTTATGGAGATTTTTTGGACCCTGCAACAAAATCAAATTCATCATTTTGTTTACAAATAAACGAGTGAAGATTAAGAAAGATGAGCAAAAGAAACCCTCAAGATACAACTAAAAAACACAATTTTTTCAAGCTAAATAAATAGGCTTTAAGCACTGAATATGTTTCAGTCATAACAAAAGATCTAAGCATTAAAGTTGATATTGCTGACCTACTTTTCCCATAACCATAATCATAACACGCATAAAAGGGGAAAAAAAAGGGGCATTAGCATAAATCTCAGAAGTTCTATCTCAGAAGTAATTGCAATAATCGAAGAGGAAAAGAGAGGCAGAAACCAGTGATGGAGGCCGCCGTAGCTTGATATTGACAGACCAGGGAGATAGAGACTAGAGATTATGGGTGTCGTTGTCTTTAGCTTTCGGTGAACTGAATTTAGAGTGGATCTCGATGAAGCCCTTGACCAATTAGAGAAAAGGAGATATTAATTTGGTACCACACCGAACAAGCAATCAGATTTAGTTGCCATGGCAATTGTCAAGCTTAGGCAGACGGGGCAACGGGGGAGAATGAGAGAGAGAAGAGAGGGAGAAGTGTAGTGCGACTTTAGTGTCGCTAAGTAATTAGTAGTGATTTAGGATTCGGTGAAACTTCCCTTATATATCCTTTTTTTTTTTTTTTTTGAAGTTAAATAAGTTTGGTTGAACCGATTCAGCTCAATCGGTTTTAACTTTTTGAAATCAAAATCAAACCTGACTGAATGCTTTTTCTTGTTTTTTAATTGGGTTTTTTTTTCTTAGTTTAGTTTTTTCAGTTTTTTTAGTCAATTGTTTTTGAACACCCTTTCTATTTTTCTTCTTCCTGGTCTAGGCGTCAAAAAATGCAATCAAGAATCTATTAGTCTTTTCTGTTTTGCTGTTGCTTCTGCTTGCTTTCGTTTTTTTACAGCAGTTGTTTTGATCATTGGCTAAGAGACACCTACTTTTGAGCTATGTCATTAGCTACTTCATTTGTCATTATGCAGATTTTCAACTTCTTCCAAGTTTTCCAAATCAAACTCTGTTTCGCTGGGAACTTGCATACATTTTCATGCACTTTTGTGATGCTAGGAAATTCTTTAAACACTTTGACATTTCATTCTTCTAGTCTATCACTTGGTATATTGATGCGCTTTGACATTCCATCGTCTTAACTACCACTACATTTGTATCTTCATCTGCTTCTTTTTTCCCTTCCAGAAAGTTAATGTCACTTTCACTTTGCATATGTAAGGCTGCATGCGAGTTCCAAAACTTGTAGGATGTTGGGTTGGTTGCCATTAATGTGCAACAACCATTGACAATTGCAGCAGCTACAGCTGGAGTTGCACCAACCATGTACACCCATCCAATATGTCAAAGGTTGACAGCCACCATTGTTGAAGAAGAGATGGAGTTGGCAGCCATCTTTGTTAAAGAAAAGCTGGAGCTGTGGCACCATTTTTGCCTATAAATAGGCACCGAGAAAGAGAGCAAAACTGAGTGAGGGAGTGCAGAATGTGAGAGACCAAGAGAGAAAGTGAGGGGCTGTCAAGGGCAGCAACCCTGCTGCCATGTGCAGCAGTGTGAGAGAGCTTGGAGTAGAGTTTGAGTGAAGTGATCCTCCTCCTCCATGTGTGTTGTAATCATTTCTCTATCTGTCTCTAATAATATTGACTTCTCCCGTGGATGTAGGCGGTTTTGCCGAACCACGTTAAATATTGTGTGCCAGTGTGCTTAGCCTCCTATGAGCAATTATCAGTACACCACCGGTCCGCGCATGGGGAGCCGGAATTCCCCAACAATTGGTGGTGTTCTGATAATTGCTCAAAGGAGTATAAGCACACTGAGACAATATTTAACGTGGTTCGGTAAAACCGCCTACATCCACGGGAGATGTTCATTTTATTAGAGATTAGAGAAATGATACAAAACAAATACATGGAGGAGGAGGATCACTTCACTCTAACTCAACTCCCAGCTCTTATTGCTGCACTTGCAGCTGCTGCAATGGCAGCAGCCTGGCAGCTCTCTCTTTCTCTCTACTCTCTTCACATTCTCACAACCCTCTGCACTCTCTCGTCTCTGTCTCCATTTATACAAGAAAGAAGAGTCTTGGCAGCAACCCATGTGCAGCCTAATAAATGCCAACCAACTACTACAAGACTATCGTGGTTGAAAAGGAGAGGGTGGTTGATGGTGGATGAGAAAAAATGTTGACAATTTGCTACACAGGAGTATTCTTTCTTCACTTTTTGACAAAAGTTTTCCTTCAATTCCATCACTAGTGTAAAAAGATTCTTCCACTTTTCTTCCTTTGTTACCATTTCATGCGTTGAGCCTCCAATAACCCACCCTTTGCTGTTATTTTCAAAGATTTCCTTTTTCATTTTTTTCTTTCCAACACAGTTGAAACAGACAGTTAGCCTGTTGTCATGTTCTTCAAGACGTTGTTGTTGCGCTACCCACTGTCACTTTTTCTTCTTTTTTTTGCTTTTTTGGTGGCTGAACAATAGTTTCTTCTCATCCCTTTTGTGTTTGAGCTGAATTGGTATTTGGTAAAGGTTGGGCTTCATCTTGGAATGCTTTTTTGACAACTACCGATTTTTCCAGTTTTCTAAGCTGTACCTACGTACCCCCATGCTTTGCAATCTGTAATTTTGATTTCATTTGTTGCTTGCCACTATCCTTTCCCACTACTACATTTAAATCCTCCATGCTAACTTAGCTTCGCATTCAGACTTAAACTTCATAAGAAACAATAAATCCTGCAAGATTTTTTTTTAACTCTAATTCTTCCCCCACCTCTCCCCTTGTATCATTCAGATATTAATATTGATGGCATTCGAAGAAATTTATCTTTGCTCATTTTTCCTTTTAGTTAGTCTTCAATGAGTCGCACATTGATTTCCATTTTAGCTTCAAGTTGCTCTATGTTTGTGATGTTTTGAAAATAAAAGAGAAAGAATTCTATATGATAAAGTATTAAAATACCTTTGCTAATAGGAAAGTGTTAGTTTTTGTACACATCGTATTCGAATTATAGTTGGTAGGGAAAGTCACCAACCTGTGGCGACTGATCATCCCACAGTCTAGAGCGTCATGCTCTTTACATTTTGATTTTCTAACGAGTCTTACCTTATGATAATTCTTATTATGACTTGCTTGTAAAACTTTTTTGTAAAAACCTAAACTCAAAATTGTATATGCTTTTCTTTGCCGTATTTTCTCTTATATGTATATTGAACATTATCTATTTATTGAGTTGTTGAACTCACCCTCTTGTTATTTTGTTTTCATGCTTATAGCTGTGTTAGCATGTTATTTTTTATTGAACTTCCATAACTTGTTTTTTTATTTGTAACTTGTTTTTTTGTTTGTAAATTTTGTTATCCATTATGTCTAGTTAGAGCTCTATAATTACAAAATTTATATTAACTTTTGTATTAAGATGTTGATTTATATAATAAAATTAATTATGTTATTAATGTTATGTAGAATTGTATAAATTTGTATGTAAATTTGATTTCGATAAAAAAGGACCCTTGCTTATGTTTCATTTATGGATACAAGAATAAGTCGTGTCACTTTTTGATAGTTTCTGAATTCAATTGCCAATATCTATTTAGCATTTTCTCTTTCACTTGCACCTTTTCACTTACCATGCATGCTACCAACTTCGTTTAAATGTAGGAAAACTTGCTCTGAAGCTTTTGTTGTACGCTTTGTAAATGACTCAGATCAACTTGCTGTGTGTTTTTGCCTTTCCTTGGAAATGGTTGCTTATCTTCACCGTTGACGTTCCAGCTACGGTGGTCATCCAAAAATATACTCCTGTGCCACTCTTCTATCATTGGATTTTATTAGAGTTTATTATTGGGTTTAATTTATATTATTTTGCTGTACGATTTGTTTAAAGAGTTATAATCCTAATTATTTTGTAAACCAATTTTTTATACATATATTAATCAAGATCAAAATATATCATGAAAATTATAAGCAAGTAATGTTAGAACTTATAAATATTACAAATTATTGAATCATGAAGATTCTTGTCATATTTAAAAGACAAAAACAAATCCAAATTCATATTAATGCTACTTTGGATACATAATTGTTTTTACTAAAGATAATAAGATTCACAAATCTAAATTCATGAGCAAGATGACATGATCGATTTAGGCTATACGTACTTGAATTTAGGTTCACAATTTGTTTTTAAATTGTTTTTTATTTTAAAATATATCAAATTATTACTTTTTTTAGATTTTTTTTATAA
>Ga0307511_10005039_pt1 | contig 13473 bp, 12 predicted proteins | sample 13_EM_MG_FD_200266 | JGI IMG/M metagenome (GOLD analysis project Ga0307511, IMG submission 200266) | Populus trichocarpa ectomycorrhiza microbial communities from riparian zone in the Pacific Northwest, United States - 13_EM | ecosystem: Host-associated > Plants > Roots > Unclassified | place...
CTGCCGGGCCGCGCCCCGCGACGGGCTCGTGCTCGTCAACTCCAACGGGTACCTCCACGCGCACCCCACCCGGCTCGCCGAACCCGCCGAATGGGCCTGGGCGATCGCGCACGCGCTCATCCACCTCGGCTTCGGCCACGTCCCCGGCGCGAACGGCGAGCGCGAACAGCCCGACCGCTTCGACCTCGCCGCCCGCTGCGTCGTCGTCAACCGCTTCCTGCTCACCTTCCCCATAGGCCGCACCCCCGAAGACCTGCCCGCCGCCTACCCCGCGGGCGACGAGGAACAACTCGCGGCCCGCTGGCGCCGCGACGGCATCCCGGCCGCCTACGAACACTGCGGTACGGCGGGCAGCGCCCCCGACCAACGGCTCGTACCGTGGCACGGCTGGCCCGGGACCCCCGTGGACTGGCAGATCGCCTTCGCGAGCGCTCTCACCCGGACCATGTCCGTCGCCATGGACCTCGCCGGCGGTCGCCGCGACTCGATGTACGGCGGCCCGACCCGGCTGCGCCCCTGGGAGCGCGCCCTGAGCTGGTTCGTCTCCAACTACCCGCTCCTCGGCGGCATCGCGGCCGGTATCACCCTCGTCGCCGACGCCGAACTCGCCCGCGCCCACGGCATCTCCGTCGCCGCCGTCGACACCGAGGCCGCCGAGATCTACATCAACCCGCTGCGTCAATTCGACGACGAGGAATGGCGGTTCGTCCTCGCCCACGAGATGCTGCACGCCGCCCTGCGCCACGGCGACCGCTGCGGCACCCGCGACCCGTTCCTCTTCAACGTCGCCGCCGACTACGTCATCAACGGCTGGCTGCGCGAGATGGACATCGGCACGATGCCCGAAGGCCTGCTGTACGACCCGGAGTTGAAGGACCTCTCCGCCGAGGAGGTCTACGACCGCATCACCGCCGACCTGCGCCGCACCCGCCGCCTGGCCACCCTGCGCGGCAAGGGCACCGGCGACATCCTCGGCGGACCGCTCGGCAGCCCGCGCGACTATGTCGACCTCGACGAGTTCTACCGGCGCGGCCTCGCCCGCGGCCTGGACCTGCACCAGCAGCACGAACGCGGCTTCCTGCCCGGCGGATTGGTCGAGGAGATCCGCGCCCTCAGCCACCCGCCCCTGCCCTGGGACGCCCAACTCGCCCGCTGGTTCGACGAGTTCGTACCCAGACCGGAGCCCGTACGGTCGTACGCCCGCCCCTCGCGCCGCCAGTCCTCCACCCCCGACATCCCGCGCGCCGGCCGCTATTTCCCGCCCGAGGAGGTCGCCCGCTGCACCTTCGGCGTCGTCCTCGACACCTCCGGCTCCATGGACCGCACCCTCCTCGGCAAGGCACTGGGCGCGATCGCCTCGTACGCCGAGGCCCGTGACGTACCGGCGGCCCGGGTCGTGTTCTGCGACGCGGCCCCGCACGACGCGGGCTACGTCCCGGTCACCGACATCGCCGGCCGGGTGCGCGTGCACGGGCGCGGCGGCACCGTACTGCAGCCCGGAATCGACCTGTTGCACCGCGCCGACGACTTCCCGCCGGGTGCGCCCGTCCTCGTCATCACCGACGGCTGGTGCGACGTGCTGCGGGTGCGGCGCGAGCACGCCTATCTGATTCCACAAGGTGCTCGCCTGCCGTTCACCCCGCGTGGGCCGGTCTTCCGGGTGCGCTGAACCGGAATGTGATCGGATGGCTCCGTACGACATCCGCGTCGAAAGGAATCATCGTGGCAACCACGCGCACCGCACACACCGTCTGGGAAGGCGAACTCATCAAGGGCAGCGGCGAGGTCACGTTCGACTCGTCAGGCATCGGTGTGCAGCCGGTGACGTGGGCGTCGCGCGCCGAGCAGGCCAACGGCAGGACCAGCCCCGAGGAACTGATCGCCGCCGCCCACTCCAGCTGCTTCTCCATGGCGCTGTCGCACGGCCTCACCGGCGCGGGCACCCCGCCCACCCGCCTCGAGACCAAGGCCGACGTCACCTTCCAGCCCGGCGAGGGCATCACCGGCATCCACCTCACCGTCCGCGGCGAGGTCCCCGGCCTGGACGCGGAGGGCTTCGCCGCCGCCGCCGAGGACGCCAAGAAGAACTGCCCGGTCAGCCAGGCGCTCGCGGGTACGACGATCACGCTGACGGTCGAATCCGCCTGACCCCGGCCCCCTCTCCCACCTCGATGCCGCACCCGGAAAACGGGTGCGGCATTGACTTTCCGCCACTCAAGTTTTGTGCTGGAGATCGGGCAGCGCCTGGCGGAAGGGGACGGCTATGGGACGTGCGGTCGGAATCGATCTGGGGACCACGAACTCGGTGGTCGCGGTGCTGGAGGGCGGGGAGGCGACGGTCGTCGCCAACGCCGAGGGAGCGAGGACCACACCCTCGGTGGTGGCCTTCGCCAAGAACGGCGAGGTACTGGTCGGCGAGGTCGCCAAACGACAGGCCGTGACGAACATCGACCGCACCGCGCGCTCGGTGAAACGCCACATGGGAGACACCGCGTGGCGCTTCCCGGACACGGGCGCCATCGACGGAACGCGGTACCGCGCCCAGGAACTGTCCGCGCGCGTACTGCAGAAACTGAAACGGGACACGGAGGCCTACCTCGGCGAGGACGTCACCGACGCGGTGATCACCGTCCCCGCCTACTTCGACGACTCCCAGCGCCAGGCCACCAAGGAGGCCGGCGAGATCGCGGGCCTCAAGGTCCTGCGGATCATCAACGAACCGACCGCCGCCGCCCTCGCCTACGGCCTCGACCGCGGCGAGGAACAGACCGTCCTCGTCTTCGACCTCGGCGGCGGCACCTTCGACGTCTCCCTCCTGGAGATCGGCGACGGCGTCATCGAGGTCAAGGCCACCAACGGCGACACCCACCTCGGCGGCGACGACTGGGACCAGCGGGTCATGGAGTACCTGGTCAAGAAGTTCCAGGGCCAGTACGGCATCGACCTCGGCAAGGACAAGATGGCGCTCCAGCGCCTGCGCGAGGGCGCCGAGAAGGCCAAGATCGAACTCTCCTCGGCCGCCGAGACGACGATCAACCTGCCCTACATCACCGCCTCCGCCGACGGCCCGCTGCACCTCGACGAGAAGCTGACCCGCGCCCAGTTCCAGGAACTCACCGCCGATCTCCTCGACCGCTGCAAGACCCCCTTCCACCAGGCGGTCAAGGACGCCGGCGTCAAGCTCTCCGCCGTCGACCACGTCATCCTCGTCGGCGGCTCGACCCGGATGCCCGCCGTCACCGACCTCGTCAAGGAACTCACCGGCAAGGACCCGCACAAGGGCGTCAACCCCGACGAGGTCGTGGCCGTCGGCGCCGCCCTCCAGGCCGGCGTCATCCGCGGCGACGTGAAGGACGTCCTGCTCCTCGACGTCACTCCGCTGTCCCTGGGCATCGAGACCAAGGGCGGCATCATGACCAAGCTCATCGAACGCAACACGACCATCCCGACCCGGCGTTCGGAGATCTTCACCACCGCCACCGACAACCAGCCCTCGGTCGGCATCCAGGTCTACCAAGGTGAGCGCGAAATCGCCGCGTACAACAAGAAGTTGGGCGTCTTCGACCTCACCGGCCTGCCGCCCGCCCCGCGCGGCGTCCCGCAGATCGAGGTCGCCTTCGACATCGACGCCAACGGAATCATGCACGTCTCGGCCAAGGACCTGGCGACCGGCCGCGAACAGAAGATGACCGTCACCGGCGGCTCCGCGCTCCCCAAGGACGACATCGACCGCATGATGCGCGAGGCCGAACAGTACGCGGACGAGGACCGCAGGCGCCGCGAGACCGCCGAGACCCGCAACCAGGCCGAACAACTCGTCTACCAGACCGAGAAGTTCGTCCGCGAGAACGAGGAACGCATCCCGGCCGACACCCGGTCCGAGGTCGCGGCGGCGGCCACGCAGGTCAAGACCCTCCTGGAAGGCGAGTCCGACACCGCCGAGTTGCGCGCCGCCGTCGAGAACCTCGCCACCGTCAGCCAGCGCATGGGCCAGGCGATGTACGCCCAGGCCGCCCAGCAGTCCCCCACGGAACAGACGGAGACCCCCACGGAACACACCTCACCCCAGGAGGAGGAAGGCGTCGTCGACGCGGAGATCGTCGACGACGAACGCGAGGCGAAGGGCGGCGCGGCGTAGACGCTCCGCTGGAGGAGCAGCCCGGCCGTCGGTCGCCTGCGGCATCGTCGTGGCCGGTCGCGCAGTTCCCTGCGCCCCTTCGGGGCGCTGCTCAGACGTCCGTCTTCTCCCATTCCTGCCGCTCCGGCCGCGGCAGGGTGGCGCACACGGCGTCCAGGACGGAGGCGTACTGAGTGCCGAGGTCGGCTAGCCGGGCGCGGAGTCGGTCCAGGGCGCCGCGGTACTCGGAGAGGAGGCCGAGGTTGCCGGTGCGGGCCGTGAACTCCAGGACCGCGGGCAGGTAGTCGGGCGGCTCCTCGCCGGTGAACTCCAACTCGTGCGCGCGGTACAGCTCTTCGAAGCGGACCAGGGACATACCGCGCCCGCGGGTGCCGCCGCCGTGCCACCGGCTCAGGTACAGGCCGTACCGGGTCTCGAGGTCGAAGACCTGCACGTAGTGCGCGGCGAGTTCCCCGGGCGGGGTGAGAGCCGCGTGGTCGACGAACTCCCGCAGCTGCGGGGCGGCCTCGCGCAGCAGCGGGAGCCGGGCGCGGAAGTCGTCGTCGGGGTAGGTCAGGCAGAGTGCGGCGGCCTGGTACAGCACGGCGTCCGAGGGCATCAGGCCTCCATCGCGTGGACGTGCGCGGCGGCGAGTCCGATTGCCGCGCCCCAGGTGGCTACAGGATCCTGTATACGATGTTCCGCGTCTGCCTCACGGCCCCTGGCCGACCCGGCGGGCGGTGTCCACGTGTCCGTCACCTGCGCTCCCTTGCTCGCCCGTGGTGTCGAACCTAGGGCGGGGCAGGGGAGCGCACCCGTTCACGGCAGCCGTACGGGTCAGTGCTTGACGGCGACCCCGCCGTAGACCGGGACGACGCCCTCCGCCTGGGCGGCGACGTCCTCCGGCTCCGGCCGCCAGCCGTAGACCGAGATGATCCCCGGGCCGAGCAGCTCCAGGCCGTCGAAGAAGCGCGAGAACTCGGTCAGCGAGCGCGGGAAGAACGGGGTGCCGCTGCGCCGGAAGTGCTCGGCCGCCTTCGCGATGGCCTCGGGGCTGAGATCCGGGGTGACCTGCGAAAGGGTCAGGTAGCTGCCCGGGACGAGGACGTCGACGTACCGCTTGAGCAGGCCGTACACGTCGTCGCCGTTGGTGTCGTCGCCCAGATAGTGGGTGAGCGCGACCAGCGACAGCGCGACCGGCTGCGTGAAGTCGAGAGTCTCACCGGCCAGCCGCAGGATCGTGTCCGGGTCACGGACGTCGGCGTGCACGTACTCGGTGCTGCCCTCGGGCGCGCCGTGCAGCAGCGCCTCCGCGTGCCGCAGCACGATCGGGTCGTTGTCCGCGTACACGACCTTCGCGTCCGCGGCGACACTCTGCGCCACCTGGTGCAGGTTCGGCTCGGTGGGGATACCGGTGCCGATGTCCAGGAACTGGCGTATCCCGGCCTCGGCGGCGGTCCGCGTCGCCCGGTGCATGAACCGGCGGTTGGCCCGCGCCCCGCGCACCGCCGTGCCGTCCGAGGCGAGGATCCGGCGCGCCAGCTCCTCGTCCACCGGGTAGTTGTCCTTGCCGCCGAGCCACCAGTCGTACACCCGCGCCGGATGCGGCCGACTGGTGTCGATACGGGTGGGCGCGGCTTCGGATCCGGTCATGCGGTGTCGTCTCCTCCGGAGTTCGGGTCGGTGTGCCGGGCCGTGCTGTGCCGGGAAGCCTGCTGCGTTGCGGGCCGTGCTCAGAAGGTCTCGCGGTAGTCCCGCAGGATCTTCTTGGTGTGCTGGGCGGACGCGGCGTGCGCCGTCATGTGGTCGAGGACCTCCAGATGCGCGGAGACCTCGGTACGGGAGTCCAGATACAGGGCGCCGGTCAGGTACTCGGTGAACACCATGTCGGGCAGCTCCGGTTCGTCGAAACGGAACAGCGAGAACGGGGCGTACGTCCCCGGATGCGGGCCGCTCTCGAACTCCGCGACCTGGAGCGTGACCCGGTCGCGCTCGCCGAACTCCAGGAGTTTGTCCAGCTGTTCGCGCATCACCTCGCCGCGCATGCTCACCGGACGCCGCAACACCGTCTCGTCCATGATCACCCACAGGTGCGGCGGATTGTCCCGCTCCAGCAGCCCCTGGCGCGCCATCCGCAGCGACACATGCCGCTCGATGGTCTCCGGACCGGTCTGCCCGATCGTCCCGGCCTCCATCACGGCACGCGCGTAGTCCTCGGTCTGCAACAGGCCGGGCACGAAGTGCGGTTCGTACGAACGGATCAGCCCGGCCGCGCCCTCCAGGCTCACATAGAGGCTGAACCACTCCGGCAGCACGTCGTGGAACCGCTGCCACCAACCCGGCTGGTTCGCCTCCTCGGTGAGCGCGACGAACGAGTCCGCCTCCTCGTCCGACACCCCGTACGTGCTCAACAGCACCTGCACATACGGCACTTTCAACGCAACCTCGGCCATCTCCATCCGCCGTACGGTCGCCGGAGCCACCCGCAGGACCTGCGCGGCCTCCTCGCGTTTGATGCCGGCCGCCTCGCGCAACTCCTGGAGCCTTCTGCCCAGCACTACTTGGCCCACGGTGGGCGCGGGCCGCCGCTCACTCACGCCACGCCTCCCCATACGCGCCGAAGTCTGGGGGCAGTGTGCCATGTTCCGGCCATTGTCTCAGCGGTTCGGGGGTGATCATCCGTCAGTCTCCCCGCGCACGCAGGTACTTGGCCGTCGCCGGATCGGCCGGAAGGAACGTCTCGACCGCCAGCTCCGAGACCGTCACGTCCATCGGAGTGTTGAACGTGGAGATCGAGGAGACGAACGCCAGCACCCGCCCCTCGTGCTCGATCCGCAGCGGCAGCGCGAAGTACGGTACGGACGAGGCCGGTTCGGCCTCGACGCCGGCCGCCTCCGGCACCGGATACGCGGCGACCTCCTCGTACAGCGCCCGCAGCGGCTCGGACCGGTGCAGGGCGATCTGCCGCTCCATCTGCGCGAGGAGATGCCCGCGCCACTCACCCAGGTTGCGGATGCGCGGCGCCAGGCCCTCGGGATGGAGCGTCAACCGCATGGCGTTCAGCGGCGGTTGGAGCAGCGACTCCGGTACGCCGTCCAGCAGCATGGTGATGCCCCGGTTCGCCGCGACCACGGTGTAGACGGCGTCGACCACCAGCGCCGGATACGGCTCGTAGCCCTGGATCAGCCGCTCCAGCCCCTCGCGCAACGCGCCCAACGCCGGGTCGTCCAACGGGGTTTCCGGATAGCGCGGGGCGTAACCGGCCGCCAGCAGCAGGGAGTTGCGCTCCCGCACCGGCACCTCCAGATGCTCGGCCAGCCGCAGTACCATCTCCTCGCTCGGCCGCGACCGCCCCGTCTCGACGAAGCTGATGTGCCGCGCCGAGGAGTCGGCCCGCAGCGCCAGCTCCAGCTGGCTGACCCGCCGCCGCTCCCGCCAGGCACGCAGCAGCGGGCCGACACCCCTGCCCGTGGAGGTGTCGGTACCGGTAGCGGCGATGGTCATACGCATGACCGTAGTCGAAGCGGCCCGCCCGTGAGCGGACCGAGGAACCCGTCCGGGGGAGCCGTGTACCGGACTCACCCGGGGGCACTCTTCTGACCAGGCACGCAGCCCACCGCCTGTGGCACGCTGAAGTGGCCGAAGAGGAACCCGACCCCGAGGAAGGACCGAGGCCATGCCCGTCGCACCGCTGTCGCAGAAGGAGATCGAGGACCGCCTCGCGGAACTCCCGGACTGGTCCGCCGACGCCGACCGCCTCACCCGCACCTACCGGCTCGGCACCCACTTCGCGGCCACCGCCATGGTCGTCCACATCGCCCAGGTCCAGGAGGAGCTCGACCACCACTCCGACCTCACCCTCGGCTACAACACCGTCTCCCTCACCGTGAACACCCACAGCGTCGGCGGCGCGATCACCGACCTGGACTTCCAACTCGCCCACAGGGTCGAGGACTTGGCCCCGGGCCACGGCGCGGCCTGACCGCACGGGACGGGCAGGGGTGGCAGCGCGTGCTCGACTACGACAAGGAAGCCGGCGTCTACGACGCGACACGCGGCGGCGAGCCCCGTGCCGCCGCCGCTGCCGAAGCCGTACTCGGCCTCGTCCCCCAGGGCGCCGGCGCCCTGCTCGACGTGGCCTGCGGCACCGGCATCGTCACCCGCCGCCTGGCCGCCGCCCGCCCCGGCCTGCGGGTCACCGGCCTGGACGCCGCACCCGCCATGGCCCGTACGGCGGCGACCCGGCTCCCCGGCGCCGTACTCCTCGCCGACAGCCGCCAACTCCCCTTCCCCGACGGCGTGTTCGACGCCGTGACGACCATCTGGCTGCTGCACCTGGTGGCGGGCCCCGAAGACGCCAGGGCGATCATCGCGGAGTGCGCGCGGGTGCTGCGACCGGGCGGGGTGTACATCACCACGGTCGACAAGGCCGCCGCCCACGACGTCGGCAGCGACATCGATGCCGTCCTCGCCCCACGCCCACGCCGCCCCGCCCAGGACCGCCCCGACCACATCCGCGCCCACGCCGCCGGGCAGGGCCTGTACCCGGCCGGCACGGCCCGCTTCCGTGGCCACGGCCAGGGCCGCAGCCCCCGCAGCACCATCGCAGACCTGCGACGCGGCTGGTTCACCATGCTGCCGCCCGGCCGGCCGCTCACCGAACGGTTCGTCGAGCGACTGGAGTCACTGCCGGACCAGGAACGGCCGCGCCCGGACCCCGAGTTCACCGTCCTGGCCTTCAGGAAGCCCGCGGGCGGGTGAAGTCCATCGTCCAGTTCGTCACCCAACTCGCCCCGTCGTCCACCGAGAACGCCTGCTCCCAGCGTGCGCCGCTCGCGGAGACCCCCGACCACACGAACCGCACCCGGACCTCCTTCCCGTCGTGTGTGTCGTCGCCGTAGAACTCGCCCCCGCCACTCTCGAACCGCCCCGTCACCGGCGGGAACAGCTTCCCGCTGCGGCTCGACGACCAGTTCAGGGACCACAGTTCGGTCTCCCGGTCGAAGAGCCGCAGGGTCAGCCCCTTCGACCCCAGATACGGCATGTCGATCTCGTCGACGTTGGCCGCTCCGTCGAAGAGCGGCCAACAACGACTGACCCCCGTGAACTCCTCCCAGCCGCTGCCGGGGCGGAGGAAGTCGGTGAGACGACGGTTCACGACCTCCCACTCGCCGTGCAGGAAGTCGAAGTCGTGCGGGCTGCTCATGAGCGGTCTCCCGTGGTTCCGGCGGGCAGCGAGTCCGCCAAGTAGGCGTCGAGGTCCGGGACTTCGGGCCCGAGCAGATGCCGTACCCAGGCATCCCGTTCGTGCAGGATCGGCGGCAGCTCCCAGACACAGCCGATCCACGGCAGGTCGGGAGTGACGAAGTGGGTGGGGTCGAGGTCGGGACAGCCGAGCACCGGCTGGCCCGCCGACGCGCCCCGGAAGTGCAGGACGTTGTCCCACACCCAGCTGTACGCGTTCAGATAGGCACCGTCGTCACCGCCCCGGTGCAGGACGACGAACGTGGCCGGGGGAGTGCCGTCCGGCTCGGGCAGCAGCTCCGGCAGGATCGCGTACGCCGCCTCCTCCACCTCGGGCGCGATCCCGGCCGGGTCGGCGGTGACGTGGTAGCGCTTGACGCGCCGCCCGGCCACCTCGATCGGCGGTGGCACGGTCAACAGTTTCTCCATGAAAGGCATGACAGGACGCTAGGACCACTTCACTGACATCCTGTGTCAGTGAAGTCCAGCAGACTCCTCTCGATCCTGCTCCTGCTCCAGACCCGCGGGAGGATGACCGCCGCCCAGCTCGCCGAGGCCCTGGAGGTCTCGGTCCGCACGGTCTACCGGGACGTCGAGGCACTGAGCACGGCCGGTGTCCCGCTGTACGGCGACGCGGGCCACGCCGGCGGCTACCGCCTCCTCGACGGCTACCGCACCCGCCTGACCGGCCTCACCAAGGACGAGGCCGAGGCCCTGTTCCTCGCCGGGGTGCCGGGGCCGGCCGCCGAGCTGGGCCTCGGCCCGGTCCTGGCCGCCGCCCAGCTCAAGGTGCGCGCGGCCCTGCCGGCCGAGCTGCGCGAGCACGCCGACCGGATCAGCGGCCGCTTCCATCTGGACGCGCCGGGCTGGTACGCGGACGCCGACGACACACCGTTGCTGCATACAGTCGCCGACGCCGTATGGAACAACCGCATTCTGTATGCGATCTACCGCCGCTGGCGCGAGCCGACCGACGTGGAACGCCGACTGGAACCGTACGGACTCGTACTGAAGGCGGGCCGCTGGTATGTCGTAGCCGGTCCCGGCCCGCGCACCTTCCGCGTCGACCAGATCCTCGCACTCACCACCTCCGACTCCGACGAGGAGTTCACCCGCCCCGACGACTTCGACCTCGCCGCGTACTGGACCGCCCACCAACGGGACTTCCATGACCGCCTCCACCGCAGCGAGGCAGTGGTCCGGCTCGCACCCGGAGCGACCCTCGCCAGGGCGGTCCCCCTCAACGGACGGCCGGAACCGGACGGTTGGACCCTGATGTCGGTCCCCATCGAGTCCATCGACCACGCACACGGCGAGTTCCTGCGCCTCGGCACGGACATCGAAGTCCTCTCACCACCCGAACTCCGCGACCGGATCGCCCGCACGGTCGCCGAACTGGCCGGAAGATACGGCAACTTGCTCACCGGCAGCGGCGACTGAGAGCACGGAACCCGTCCGTCCTCCCAGGAGGTACGTCACGTGAGCTACCCGCACCCGCAAGTGCGCCCGCATCCGCGCCCGCCGCACCGGTCCCGCAGACGAAGGGCCGTACTCTCCGCACCGACCGCCGCCGCGGCCCTGGTCCTCGCCGGACTCACCACCGGCACAACCGCCCAGGCCGCCACCGCCCGCCAGGTCGAGGCCCTCGACCGCGGTGTCGTCAGCGTCCACACCGACAGCGGCAACCTGGTCAGCTGGCGCTGGCTCGGCACCGACCCCGACACCGTCTCCTTCAACGTCTACCGCGCCGGTACGAAGGTCAACTCCGCCCCGATCACCGGCTCCACGAACTACTTCCACACCGGCGCGCCCGCCCAGGCCGACTACACGGTCCGCGCGATCGTCGGCGGCGTGGAACAGGCCGACTCGGTCCACGCGATCCAGTTCCGCACCGGCTACAAGGACGTCCCGATCACCCCGCCCGCCGGCGGCACGACCCCCGACGGCGTCGCCTACACCTACGAGGCCAACGACGCCTCCGTGGGCGACCTCGACGGCGACGGACAGCTCGACTTCGTCCTCAAGTGGCAGCCCACGAACGCGAAGGACAACTCCCAGTCCGGCTACACCGGAAACACGATCCTCGACGGCGTGAAACTCGACGGCACCCGCCTGTGGCGCATCGACCTGGGCCGCAACATCCGCTCCGGCGCGCACTACACGCAGTTCCAGGTGTACGACTATGACGGCGACGGCAAGGCCGAGATCGCCATGAAGACGGCCGACGCGACCGTCGACGGAACGGGAACCGTCATCGGCAACTCGGCAGCGGACTACCGCAATTCCAGCGGCTACGTCCTCTCGGGCCCCGAGTACCTGACGATGTTCAACGGCCGGACCGGCAAGGCGATGAGCACCGTCGACTACGTCCCCGCGCGCGGCACGGTCTCCTCCTGGGGCGACTCCTACGGCAACCGCGTCGACCGATTCCTCGCCGGAACCGCCTACTTGGACGGCAGCCGCCCCTCCCTGATCATGGCGCGCGGCTACTACACCCGCACGGTGATCGCCGCCTGGGACTGGCGGAACGGCGCCTTCACCCGCCGCTGGACCTTCGACACCAACTCCTCGACCAACACCGGCAAGGGCTACGACGCCCAGGGCAACCACCAGTTGGCGATCGCGGACGTCGACGGGGACGGCAAGGACGAGATCGTGTACGGCTCGATGGCCGTCGACGACAACGGCGCCGGCCTGTGGACCACCAAGAACGGCCACGGCGACGCCCTGCACGTCGGCGACCTCGACCCCGCCCGCCCGGGCCTGGAGGAGTTCAAGGTCGACGAGGACTCCTCGAAACCGTCCTCCTGGATGGCGGACGCGAAGACCGGCGCGATCATCTGGTCCACACCGGCCAACGGCGACAACGGCCGGGGCGTCTCCGGGGACATATGGGCGGGCAGCGCCGGCGCCGAGTCCTGGTCGGCGTCGGAGAGCGGCGTCCGCGACCCCAAGGGCACGGTGGTGGCGACCCGTAAGCCCTCCAGCACCAACTTCCTGTCCTGGTGGGACGCCGACCCGGTACGCGAACTCCTCGACTCCACCCACATCGACAAGTACGGCACCACCGCCGACACCCGCCTCCTGACCGGCTCCGACGTCCACTCCAACAACAGCACCAAGGCCACCCCGACCCTCTCCGGCGACATCCTCGGCGACTGGCGGGAAGAGGTCGTCTGGCCCACCACCGACAACACGGCGCTACGGATCTACTCCACGCCGTACGAGACGACCACCAGGATCACGACCCTGCTCCACGACACCCAGTACCGCACCGCCCTGGCCTGGCAGAACACCGCATACAACCAACCGCCCCACCCGAGCTTCTACATCGGCGACGGGATGCCGACGGCACCCCGGCCGACTGTCTACACTCCCTGACCGCACTGCGTGAGACAGGCGGCTGCGCGCGCCGTGGTGCGCGCAGCCGCCCTCTCCACCCCGCTCAGGCGACCGTGCAGGCCTGGTCACCTACCCTGAACGACGCCGGCTTCGTATTCACGCCCGACCAACTCCCCGTGAACCCGAACCCCACCGACGAACCCGCCGCCACTGTCCCGTTCCAGCTCACGTTCCTCGCCGTCACGGTCGCGCCCGACTGGGTCCAGTCGGCGTTCCAGAGCTGCCGGATCTGCTGACCGTCCGCGAAGGACCAGCCAAGTGCCCAGCCGTTCCAGGTGGTTGAGCCCGTGTTGGTCATCTGGACGTCGGCCTGGAAGCCGCCTGCCCACTGGTTCGTGATCCGGTACGTGACCGAACAGGCGCCGGTCGGCGTCGGATCGGTACCCCCGCCGCCACCCCCGTCCCCACCACTGCCGGCGTCGGACGAGTCGCCGTAGACGACCCCACGCCCGTTCGTCGACACATACACCCGGCCGTACACCCGCGGGTCACCGGTGATCGCCGCACCGGTCCAACCCCACTGGTGCGCATCGTCGTTGAGCCGCGTCCAGGTCGCGCCCTTGTCCGTCGAGCGGAAGATGCCGCGTACACCCCCGATCTTCGCACTCGTGTAGAGCGTCTGGTACGAGGCACCGGTCGCCGCCTTCCCGAAGCCGATCGTGTCGGCCTGGTCGACGTTCGCGAGCTTGCCGAAACTGGCGCCGCCGTCC
>Ga0307511_10005040_pt1 | contig 13468 bp, 11 predicted proteins | sample 13_EM_MG_FD_200266 | JGI IMG/M metagenome (GOLD analysis project Ga0307511, IMG submission 200266) | Populus trichocarpa ectomycorrhiza microbial communities from riparian zone in the Pacific Northwest, United States - 13_EM | ecosystem: Host-associated > Plants > Roots > Unclassified | place...
CCATCCTTCCCATGTATGCAGCGGCGCCTAGGGCAGTACCGTGCTTACCCCCAGCGAGGTTGACATCGGCGCCTCGATCCAGGAGAAGTTTGACGATATCCATCCTTCCCGTGTATGCAGCAGCGCCTAGGGCAGTACCATACTCACCCCCAGTGAGATTGACATCGGCGCCTCGATCCAGGAAAAGTGTGACCATGTCTATCCTTCTCCTGTATATAGCGGTGCCTAGGGCAGTACCATAATGACCCCCAGGGAGATTGACATCGGCCCCTCGATCCAGGAGAAGTGTGACGATGTCCATTCTTTCCCAGTATGCTGCAGAGCCTAGGGCAGTACCATACTCACCCCCAGTGAGATTGACATCAGCGCCTCGATCCAGGAGAAGTGTGACGATGTCCATACTTCCCATGTATGCAGCGGCGCCTAGGGCAGTACCGTGCTTACCCCCAGCGAGGTTGACATCGGCGCCTCGATCCAGGAGAAGTGTGACAATGTCCGTTCTTTCCCAGTATGCAGCAGAGCCTAGGGCAGTACCGTGCTTACCCCCAGCGAGATTGACATCGGCACCTCGATCCAGGAGAAGTTTGACGATATCCATCCATTCCATGTATGCAGCGGCGCCTAGGGCAGTACCATACTCACCCCCAGCGAGATTGACATCGGCGCCTCGATCCAGGAGAAGTTTGACGATATCCAACCTTCCTGTGAATGCAGCAGCACCTAGGGCAGTACCATACTCACCCCCAGCGAGATTGACATCGGCGCCTCGATCCAGGAAAAGTGTGACCATGTCTACCCTTCTCCTGTATATAGCGACGCCTAGGGCAGTACCATAATGACCCCCAGTGAGATTGACATCGGCGCCTCGATCTAGGAGAAGTGTGGTGATGTTCTTGTTTCCCCCGTATGCAGCGGCGCCTAGGGCAGTGCCATACTCACCCCCAGTGAGATTGACATCTGCGCCTCGATCCAGGAGAAGTTTGACGACCTCGAGCCTGCAGTTGTATGAAGCTGCGCCCAGCGCAGCTCCGTACTTACCACCAGGCAGATTGACATCCGCGCCGCCGTCTAGGAGAGGGTTGATTACGCTCAAGTTGCCTGCCGCAGAAGCGATATACAATGCATTCTGAACATCACCAATCTCAAAGCCGCCCTTTAATATTTCTTTCACTATCCGCGCTGTTCCATACGTACTAGCAACATTCAGCAACGGACCGCCATGATCATTCTGGATCTTCATGTCATTCACCTCCGCGTCCCAAAGCCAACTGACCAACTCTCCTAGGCCAGCGAATGCCGCGGAAAACGCCGGACACAGAGGGGTTGACCGTATACAAGATACGAGGGCATTTCTCCCGTTATGAACAAGAACCCAATCTGCCCACTTGACATAACCGGTCGATGCCTGCTTGAACGAACCCAGAAACGTGTTCAGGAGTGGTATATTCGACTTATGCTTGGTGTCTGTAGTATCTACCGTAGATAGCAAGAGGTCTTGATATGACCTGCAGTGCAGGAACCAGCTGCGTGCAGCATACTCGTACAAGGGTGACTCTAGGGAAGCTTGCAGCGTCCACAAACAAGACTCAGACACAAAATGCTGTGCGTCGATGACGCTAACATCCCATACCGTATTTCTAGTCTCGAGGTATTCTTGAACTGAGAGGTGTGAAAATCGAACTACCTTCAGCCTCGCATCGAGTAGCAGTAAGCCTTCACATGACTGTATAAGCAGGTCCACTGCCAACATCGACTCTTGAGGCGAGCTGCCGACAGGTGCCGATGTGTCGAGCTCTGCGGCGGCAACGAGCTCTTCAGGTCTCAGAGGACGGTTAGACACCATCATCCACTTCAATGCACGTATAGCTAGGTCGGAGTTACACTCAAGTTGGGACATTATAGAGCGGATAATCTCATCATAGACCCCAGTCAGGCCTTTCGGAAGCTTCCCGAGTCGAGCGCGGATATCCGGTTCACGTATGAATTTGCAAACCTCACGAATTTGCCAGTCAACCCAGAGGAACCTAAATCATCGGTAGGTCAGAATAAATCCCTTATACTAAGAACGCACACAAAACCTTACATTCCATTGGCATCTCTCAAAAGTACTTCTTCCACACACCCTCTCAGTTCTTGAGACACGTTTCCTCGAAGAAGCCTCTTATCTTGAATTGCCAAAGTAAGCTCCTGCTGCACGTAATTCTCAATATCCTGGGCGTTATCTCTTGCTTCGATACAGACATGAGGCAAATCTCGCAGGTGATCCTCAATATCCAAGTTATGACGACTAGCTATAAACACCTTAACGGGGCACTTGGCTTTCCGTATGACTAATAGTAAACCTCGTAGTAAGTGACCGCGGACTTCCTCAGAACATTCATCCAGAGCATCTAATACGAGCACCGGATGCTGATAGTGTTCAACTAAGTGGCCTAGGAGTTTAAGGCTGGTGCCGAAGCTGAGCTGATGACGGGAAGATGGGTCCTTCTGTTCCGCAGTGTAGGCTTCCAAAGCCTCTGCATAGATGTGACCGTGGCCAGCAGTTTCATTAGTATCCATTGGAGGGCACGCTAGTTGCTTGATCAGGGCAAGCAGAATCTTCAATCTGTCTCGCCGGTCGGCTTCATCTCGCTTGCAATAGAAGAATGCAATTTTATCAAAGTGAACTCTGCCAGCACCTCTACAATTGAGGTGCTCGATTGTTGCGGAACTAGAGAAGACGTTCGTCAGACCATCCTGTTATGTGGAATTGATTTGAGGTAGGTACTCACACGAGCTTAGTCTTCCCAGCGCCAGCTAACATCGATGGGACCAGACCACCTGTTAGCCGTACATATACCTTGACATATTTTGAACACAGGAAACTAAGCTGACTCAAGCCACCATTGAAAGGCTGACTCACGGATCCCATGCAGCCATAATATCCCTGGAGATTTTGAATTCTCCCAACCCGTAAACTCCTTTCTCTGGAATAGCCACGCCCCAGTATGTTCAACGCGACCCTCACAGGCAAGATCATGATGGTCTTGGTATGGTACAGTGGAAAACCATTTAAGGATAGTGGTCCTCTGATTTTCTGGAATTATCCATGGCAATCAATATATAGTATTCGATATCGGAAATGACCCTCGGAATCACCTTCAATATTTTTGTATAACACTTCCACGGTTTTATCAATTCTTGACGCAACAGGCACAATACCTGTCAGGAGACCCCGAATTAATGTGAGATTTAACAACTAGAGTTTCCCTCGTACTCGCCTCCAATGTCCTTGCATATCTCTTCCACGTTCCTGTCTATCCTTGAGATAACAGGTATGAAATCCCCCAAAAGTTGCTGCAATTTATAAAACTCCTCTAATGTGATCACGCCTTACTTAGCATAACATTCACTATGGGGTGGAGTGGATATTCCTACCTTTGTTTTGTTGGCGTCCGGCTGACTGATAGCAAGTTTCAACCGCTATGACAGCAGAATTGACTGCGGCCTCAGGCTCATCAATTGCCCTCACCTCCAACAAACTAGATTCCGGAGTTTTGAGTTTATCAACCAATTTTCCTAGTTCGACCTAATTAGCCTGTTGGTCGACACATATGTAGTCATATATTCGGTATTCACAACGCACTATCTGGGAGTATCCACCCATGAAAATAAACAATAGCGGGCCATACCTTGGAATACCCGGATCAATTGGCACAATGCTCGCAATATAGCGGTGTACAAAGCAAGTAACCCCCGGCGGAGATTTTCTATGGCCTCTTCTGCATTCGTTGGGACATCGTCAATTAGATATAACTGCTCGTATATGGTGCAGCGGCCAATTAACACTGCAATTTGCTCCATTCCAGCAGCAGCTGCCGCCAATTTTTCTTGATGCCCAACAAGGAGCTAGAGAACAAAGGTTAGTGAATGATCACCCTAGAGGGGGTGCGCTACGGACTAGTAAAATGAACCTAACCCCCGCCCAAGGCAAAGCAGCATGTACGGGATCATACTGCACCACTATATCTCCAATCTCCTTAAATTTCGTGACCCAACCCACAAGATTGTCGGCTGACTCTTGCACGTCGATTTCCTTACCCCCCCATTTTAATTTGAGCCGGTTAGCAATATTTGCCTCTTTTGCGGCCTCTAACACGTTCTTCAGAGTCTGAAGCTTGTCTTGGACCAGTTGCTTTTTAATTTCATCCGGAAGCTTGTCGTAAGCTTTAGTCCACAGGTCTTTATCCCCCCCCTTCTCATCAGGATCAATTGCGGCTTGCCGCTGCTGCTCATTGGGACCCTGTTCCATCTTAACCTTGTGCTGCCCACCAGGTCCGCTCGGAGCTGTAGCAATGACATCTCCCTCCTCCGGTGACAGTTTTGGTGGTCCTCTGCTAATCTGCTCTCGGTAATGTGCTTCTGTTGGTACTGTTGCGATATCATCATGGTTTTGTGGTGCTTTGCTGTACTTCCACTGCCTCGGTGAGGTCGAAGCCGAACTAGGGGGTCTAGGTGAAGGACTGCGGGAGGTTGAATTAAACCCGAAAAATGCTCGGAGTCCAGCTCTTTTCGTTTCGTCAGGTGTTGTAGTTGCCTCAGGCTGATCGGACTGCGGGGAATTCTCCGCTAAAACCCCCTTCCTCCTAAATCTAGTAAATCGATCGCCAGGCATTTAAAGCTAATTGAAATTAGGATCGGGCTCGGGGGTAACTCTCGTTGAAATATCGGAACGTAGAAAGATGGAGAGCTAAACTTCTGCTTTGATGTTGTTCTCCGCTTGTTCAGCCTCAGCCTGGGTCCTCCAGGCGCTACGCATGCCAAGCCAAGGGATGTAGTCCTAGGCGCTACATTCCACAGCACAATACTACGAAATACCTAATCGTATTAATATGCCAAACTAATTATTAACAGTCAATATCAGTAACTGGCATGCCAAGTATGCGACATCGATACCTAAGTCCCCAGATATATGCGCCTTATGCAGTTAGATCTTTTTTGTTGTTGAGATAAAAATCTCTCGCTAAATTAAAGTGAAGCCTGCTCGGTGGCGTGTACTGTAATGGCGTGGAAATCGCTGGGTGTATTGTGTAAGTATGCCTGGTTGCAGAAAACGGTGGCAGCAAGCTCATTATGCTATTGGAGAGACACCAGTTAATCCAGACTACCAGTTAATGTGGCTACTTGCATCGAGGCAGTACCTAAATCGGTCTAGGCACGACCTAGCGTATGATTACTATTTCAGTTTTGTAGTGTCACGTGATACCTGTGGACCTACCGACAATCACGCTACAAGAGAACCACTTTTGTAGCATTATTGAATTGTTTTGTCCTCTAGGAACAATCCTATTGATGCACTAGTGGAAATAGACTAAGAGATTGTTGAGTGCAACTGGCTAATGCGGGGTTCAGCCCACCGGTACTGGTATATGGCTTCGGCGCATTTTAACGACGATTGCAACGCGTCCAGTGTGCTCTTATTCCCGTGGCAGATACAGTATGGATAGAACTTCCTTTTGCCCCCCTACTGAATAGGATTTATCCGTCTGAAATGAAAGTCCACAGCAATTGGCACACCCATTCCATATCACGCCGCTATATATGGTCGGGAATCACTCCGTCTATATTCCGCGCAGTCCTATAGAAATACGACCAAGTTGAAAAAGTATTGCAAAAGCGAAAGGCGTCGAATTAAGCGATATATACAGTACATCAAGACAAGGACAAACAAACCCAACGGGGGGCCACAGCCCCGAGCATATATTTGTACCGGAGATTCCTATATCACCGGCTCCTTCAAGACCCATAGCTGTCTATGGTTTTGGGTCAGCTCTCTATCTCTCTTGACAGTCTCTAGGGTATTCATTTAGACTAGCGCGTCACAATAGTGCTATACTGGCTTTGCGGAAGTTCTTGTGACGAGAATTATATAACTTGACCCCTCCTAGATGGTACTCCTAATACACTTCTATCGCCCGCTCTCGGCTTGACCTTTTTCTCCTAACTACCTCAACCCCGCACCCTTCATCACCATCGGCGGCTTTTTTTTTGTGGGTCAGTACTTGTATTCAAGCTAACTAGCTAGGGTGAAGCAGCACGCACTAGACTCCCACAGATACTCTCCGGACAGAACAAAATTGCAGCACCCTGCTACCACTAAATCTTCAATGCATCTGCTACCAGTGACAATATATGACAGTGTGATAGGAAGACGCCTACTATGTATGCCTGAAAGCCTAGGATACAATGCACCTCTTCCGATGTGACAGGATAGAAATGGGAAAGGCAGGAGCATGGAGGAGTTGTACGAGGACCAGCTGGTGCAGGCCAATACGCATACTTCCAGCGACTTCGTATGATGTCCCACTCAATCATTCCATCCGAACTCCGCAGGGCCCACCCCCCTATCCTCCGCATGTGTAAGGAATACACTCTACCGATCACACCCGAGAACGTTATACGCATGAACCGCATAGAGCCTATATTACGGTGAAAGTATAAAAGCAGGGACCGCCTGAAGCCTATATTAGGGATATGATGTATGCAGAGATATTCATGTATATATATGGTGGTAAAAGACCACCGATAATTCAATCAATTCTACCACAAGTCTATGCAACCTATTTTTCCGCTCATATCTTAACAGCATGCTATCAGCTTCCCCTCGGATAAGGTAAGTCACTGGTGCTTCTAACTGCAGAAAGTTATGTACTTATTCTTGTAGGAATTACTCTCACGTGCGATACCATAAGAAGCATCACGGGAAACGCAGGAATCCGAGAATGGCATATTGGGATATGCGGGCATGAGCAGGGTAGACTAAAATGGCATATTGGGATAACTCGGAAAAGGATAAAAGAGATGGAATCCGCTGGCGAAATGAGAAGGAATAAGGCAGCAGAACCATAGCATTCATACTATAGCGATCTCTACATAGTCTTGACGAATATATTTTACTTCTCTCTCTCTCTCAAGATTCCTCCGCTCAATAACCTCGTAATCTTTACAATTCTAAGCGAGGGAGAAGTTGTGGCAGCAACACCAGTAACCTCCGCGGGTCCGCTTCAACTTCTGCCAATACACACTTATGCGGAGGCTACAACTCAGGCTGACACCGCAGTAACAGCCGACGCTGCCGCCAGGCTTGCACCTCCGAATCCACTAGCACATATGTCGGCGGCGGCAGCAAGACAGGCAAGACCGACTGGAAAGCAGGTATAAGCTTACGAGAGGGTGAGGGATGGAGGCATAGAATCTCACAACGAAACCTGGAACTACTAGCCAAGGGACTGCAAGGTAAGGGGCAGGAACGAGCAACCAAACTACCCTATGCACTACAGGCGAAGGGAAACAACCAGTAACCAAACTAACCACTCGAGCGGTCGTCGATCACACCGCCCCAACCAAGTACAGGATCGCAGAGATGCACCGCTGGCTGGAGGCAGACAGTAAGAGCCTGGTCATAGCAGGAGCACGCAAGGAGGACCGCCGATGCTGTTCATCTACATTGTGTCATGAAACCAGGGGGTACAAATACTGCTGACGGGAGGGAAGACCCTCCGCACCAGCGACTACAGCCGGAACAGAAGGTCACGGTTCTGTTGTATTTCTTTTTTTTGGTCCCCACCCGAAAATTGTTTAATTTCCTTCCTCCTTCCCCCCCCCACTAGCTGAAGGAAACTGTTGTTATCTTCCGCTGAAGCGTTTGAATGTGAGACCATAGGGTTCATTTCTGTTCCCCCGCCGGTCATGCTAGGATCCAGTTTGAGTTCCGGCTGGTCCCATTATTGGGACCGCCAATGAATAATGCATCTTTTTTTAATAAAACAAAAATTACGCTAAAGCTCCTGCAATGGAAGATATCTCTATCGGTCCCCCTCAGAGGAAATTAAATCTTATAGGTACTATTCCCGCGCAGATTGGGATAAAGGGTTTGACAGCTACTATAGTCTGGTTGCAGCACGGATGTAGACCAAGCTCATCACCGAACTGTGCTGCGAATTTATTATGTATCCCCTGACATCACCGCAGAGAATACATCACCAATTTAGCGTTTCTATCTCACCTGGCATGGTACCTTGAGTGCAAGATTCTTGGATAAATATCCCACACCATTGAGCTTCACGTTAATGTGTGATTCGTGGCAATTTGTTATTCCTGGCAATGCCCTCCCCATTCGTAAAGCTGGACCAACCAGACTTGCCGAACCATACTTTCAGTTAATGGGTGTACAAGAGTTGCGATAGAGTTACGATATAGAATTAAAAACCAGTCGCCCGAAAGGAATGTTAGCAGGTGATCCTTATATATATCGCGTTGGCTTCAAGTCGGACTAACTCGGTTGCAACCTGCAGCATGGTCAGGTTGGTCAATCATATGATATACAGCCGCAGCTTAGTATTCATCATGCCCCGAGTCATGGTCATGATCATAAAGTATAAATGACGGCTTGGCTGGCATGTCTGAGTTATGTCGATTGCTTAGATAAGACAATTCAATAGCATTGTTTAGTCTGGTTGGCACAACATTGTTCTAAGAACAATAATGCTTTTTGTGCGATACCTATAGACCAAGTTCATGTGATCAGTCACGGAATATGGCTATAGCATTTTTGACGACCATTTCAACGCATCCAACTGTCATTATTCTCGTATAGTCCCGCCTCCCTCCCCCTACACAACACGATATCTCTGTGTTTGAAGATTTACAGAGAGGAGTGCATCGTTTCTGGCGCTCTGCACCACCGGTTCCTTAACAATCCATTCAGGCTCCGGAAACACTCCTTCTATATTCTCTACAAGCTGGAAGAGATATTGCAAGGAGCAGGGGGTCGCATCGAGCGATATATACATTAAAACAAGCCAGCGGAGGATCACAGTCCCGAGTGTATTCTTATAAGGAGTTTACTGGATCACCTTCACCTTCTACCCTCTAAGTCGCTCTCTACGGTCTTGCGCTAACCCCCTGCTGCTCTTGACAGTCGGTATAGATTTATTTAGACTCGCACGTCACTAGCTAGCTATTCGGTAGTTCTTTCGGCGGGTATGATTAGTCTGGTTGGTATTATAAAACTTGGCTCATGCAACTTGAATATATCACAGACTGCTCCTATCGTCCGCCATCCTCTTATCTAACGAAGTCGTCACATTCCCACCCTTCGTCACGATCAGCGACTTTATTGTTTGGTAAATCAGTGCGTTATATAGTCGGCGCAACCCGCGAGCTCAGTCGGACCATTATTATATAGCCTAACCCGCTACCCAGTATCTACGTAATACATGACCAGATAATCCTCGGAAAAAAGACAACGATCGCAAACTCATGTATACGATGTACGGATCTTCCGCTCGCTGTATCATTTACCGCGACCACTACCGCCGGCGACTTTATCTGATGTACACCTCAAACACTCTATATACTACGGAACGTTCAGGAGCTTCCCCAGCCCTCCTACCCGCCCTACGTGGTTTGATCTATCCTTCGCGCTCCTTTCGGATCAGCGAAGTTATTGCTTCTAGTTGTGACTTGAGCCTACATAATCTAGGGAGGGGGGGTTGCAGAATTTGTAGGAACCTACCTATCAAAATAGCCCAGGACCAACGGCTGGCGGCTCAAAAGAGTCTCCCCATTAAAGATCTTCTATTTTGAGTCTTACATACAGCAGTTAATGAGAACTGGACAAGGTCGCTCCAGGTCCCCCCCCCCCCTGCAAACCGGGGTAAATATTGGTACAACTTCATATAACTACACTAAGAATTCACTCGCTGAAGCGAATCTAAATAATCAGGGAATCCGTCGAGCTGATTTGCGACTAGGTTGGGCAAGGATTGAGAGAGTAGATGCTGTAGACGCTTGGGCTGCTATTGCGGAGAAGGGGGAAATCCAGCCCTTAGTATATAGATAATAGCTCGGCTCCGTCGCCTGGGACCTGGGTTCCATACCCTTAGTCTGGTAGTTCGTTTGACATATTAAATTCTTAACCTGGGCTGTTTAGGTACACTTGCTCCGAGGACGCTCTCTCCCCTACTTTGGGTCCATGCTCATGTTTTATCCATCATACCATGAGGTGTGGACTTGACTTCATGCTGTTGCACTATGGAGGAGGGGTAGTTAATGTACCTAGACTCTGCTAGATCGGGTTATTCCAATTTAATACCTGGTCATATGTATTCGCTCTATATCAGGATACCAGCGCTTAGGCAGTTCATAGATTACTCTCCGAACTCGTACGCAGCCTTTGAGCCCCCTACCATCTATTTCCAACGAAAACTCATTACTACAGGCGTTTTGTTGCATATCCGTCGGATGCTGTATAGCAGTAGGACCTGGGAATGTGGGGTGTGGCGGCGGAGCTCGCGTTCATACATTGGCTCTCTTTCTGTTGTTATTTCCTAGGCTCAGGAGGCTGAAATTCCGTGCGCTGTGTCTGGAAAGCATATCGCAGCCCTTAAAGGGGATCCATCCAGGCCTCGCCGCAAACTTAGGCTGGCTACAACTACTGACTCTAAGAAAAAACTAAAAAATCCCAAGATCGAGTATCCCTCTTTGAGAAATGGGTAATGCAACATAAAAGTAGCAGGTAAATATCCTTCAAGTCACAATACCAATTACGTACCCAAACGGAAGGTATTACTTTCAGCTACATATGTACATCACAAGCACGTTACCCGGATACTTCAACGGATGTCCCCGGGCCGAAGTAGATTACATCTATGATATTTTGATACATTCTCAAACACAGAATTTCATCTAACATAGCCAACCCAGATGTACAGATATAATGGGCAACGAAGCTAGGAAAAATGAATACCTATAGCCCCACATCCCACAGGGGGATCTCCTCCAACGCTAGGGTCAGGCCGGTATCGTTGTATCATCTTCGGTCGGACATGTGTTATCAGTTGGTTCATTTCAACTTTCTTTGTATCGAATGTGCGTCCAAAAAGTCCACGATATATTGATACTTACTCCTTTCCGCCCATTCGCGGGGTCACGGTTTCGCGTGGTTGGCCAATTCAGGATCGGCGCCTAGATCCAGGAGCAGCATGGCGGTATTCGGCAGACCCTCGTATACAGCGACACCTAGGGCAGTTCCTTAATCACCACCAACAAGATTGACATCCGCGCCTCGATCCCGGAAAAGAGCAATAATCTCCATGTTAGCCGCGTATGCAGCGGCGCCTAAGGCACTACCATATTTTCCCGCAGCAAGATAGACATCGGCGCCTCGATCCAAGAGAAGTGAGACAATGTCCAGGTCTCCTTGGTATGCCGCAGCACCTAGGGCAGTACCATACTCAGCCCCATTGAGATTGACATCGGCTCCACGGTCTAGGAGAAGGTTGATTACGATCAATTCACCTGCCACACAAGCGCTATACAATGCTTCCTGAAGAACTCTAATTTCAAAGTCGCTGTTTAATATTTCTGTCACAACCCATGCTGTTCCATACCTACTAGCAACATTCAGCAACGAATCGCCATGACCATTCCGGATCTTCATGTCATTCACCTCCGCGTCCCAAAGCCAACTGACCAACTCTCCTAGGCCAGCGAATGCCGCGGAAAACGCCGGACACAGAGGAGTTGACCGTATACAAGACAGGGGGGCATATCTCTATTCATGAACATGAACCCAATCTACCCACTTGTCACAACTGGTCGATGCCTGCTTGAACGAACCCAGAAACGTGTTTAGAAGTGGAATATTCGGCTTATGCTTGGTGTCCGTGGTTTCTACCACGAGGTCTTGATATAACCTGCAGTGCAGGAACCAGCTGCGTGCGGCATAGTTGTACAATGGTGACTCTCAAGATGCTTGCAGCGTCCACAAACAAGACTCAGACACAAAAAGCTGCGCGTTGGTGACGCTAACATCCCATACCCCATTTCTAGTCTCGAGGTATTCTTGGACTGAGAGGCTACCGTTAGCCCCCTATCTAGTAGCAGTAAGCCTTCACACGATTGTATAAGCAGGTCCACTGCCAACACTGACTCTTGAGGCAGGACCGAACTGCCAAGAGGTGCCGCTGGGTCAAGTTCTGCGGCGGTGACAAGCTCTTCAGGTCTCAGAGGACGGTTAGACACCATCATCCACTTCAACGCACGTATAGCTAGGTCGGAGTTACACTCAGGTTGGGACATTATAGAGCGGATAATCTCATCATAGACCCCAGTCAGGCCTTTCGGAAGCTTCCCCAGTCGAGCGCGGATATCCGGTTCACGCATGAGTTTGCAAACCTCACGAATTTGCCAGTCGACCCAGAGGAACCTAAATCATAGGTAGGTCAGAATAAATCCCTTGCACTAAGAACACACACAAAACATTACATTCCATTGGCGTCTCTCAAAAGTACTTCTTCCACGCACCCTCTCAGTTCTTGAGACACTTTTCCTCGAAGAAGCCTCTTATCTTGTATTGCCAAGGTAATCTCCTGCTGCACGTAATTCTCAATATCCTGGGCGTTATCACTTGCTTCGATACAGACATGAGGCAAACCTCGCAGGTGATCCTCAATATCCAGGCTATTGCGGCTCGATATGAACACCTTGAAGGGGCGTTTCGCCGTTCTCATTAGAGATAGTAAACCTCGTAATAAGTGAGCGCGGACCTCCTCGGATCATTCATCCAGAGCATCTAATACGACCGCCGGATACTGAAAGCCTTCAGCCAAGTGACCCAAGAGTTTAAGGCTAGTGTCGAAGTTGAGCTGACGACGCGAAGATGGGTCTTTCTGTTCCGCATCATAGGCTTCCAAGGCATCTGCAGAGATGCGAGCCTGGCCAGTAGTTTCCGTAGTATTTGATGGAGGACACGCCAGTTGCTTGATCAAGGAGAGCAAAATCTTCGATCTGTCCCGCCTGTCCGCTTCATCTCTTTTGCAATAGAAGAATGCAACTTTATCAAATTGGACTCCGCCACTGCCTTTCCAATTGAGATAATCGATTGCCGCAGAACTGGCGAAGACATTCGTTACACCATGCCGTTATGTGAACTAGATTTGGGATAGGTACTTACACGAGTTTCGTTTTACCGGCCCCGGCTTTGTTTTATTTTAAAAAGATTATTAGTCGTATGTGGCCCCGTAGGGAGATCTTGGTAGCCCGAGTAGATTCAAAGGCCAGGGAAGTTATTCTGCCAGGATTATTACACCGTGAGGCTTGTGGGAATATAGAGGGATGCAGGCATCCTCAGGTATTAACCGGTCATTGGTCCCCGGATGGATCAGTCTAGATGGCACGGGTGTCTGTGCGGGGGGAGTGAACATATGAAATTGCTTACATTTGCCTTGTGCAACTTCAACTGCTTGGTTCCTTATATAGTTCAAGCTCAAGGACGACCGAGGGGGCAGAGGGTGGCCCAGTGGCCTGATCCCCAATATTCCGGGCGATTATGCTTCCTGATCATACACGAGATAGCTGGAATATGAGCATTAGGCTATCCTTTCAAAACAAGCACCCACCGGGATTTCCATATCCCCGCGGGAGT
>Ga0307511_10005042_pt1 | contig 13467 bp, 19 predicted proteins | sample 13_EM_MG_FD_200266 | JGI IMG/M metagenome (GOLD analysis project Ga0307511, IMG submission 200266) | Populus trichocarpa ectomycorrhiza microbial communities from riparian zone in the Pacific Northwest, United States - 13_EM | ecosystem: Host-associated > Plants > Roots > Unclassified | place...
CAACTCTCCATGCAAGGCATCGATGCCAAGGTTCAGCGGGTGGCCGTCGATGCGGATGTCTGGCATCGGGTACGCATCGGACCCATCACCAAGTTGGATGATCTCAACAAGCTGCGCAAACAGCTGCAGGCCGCCGATGTCGATGCCCTGGTCATCCGTGTAGGCGACTGACCAGCTTCGGGCGTCTGGGGCAGCCGGCTGGCCTCGAATATATCCAGGATTTTCGCCCGCAGTTTAGGGTCGGGTAAATTCGCTGAAAGACATTGAGTAATGCCCGCGGGCTGGAGTAGCTTGTAGCAAACACAAGCAGGTCCCCCATGCCAGCCCCCGACGAGCTCGCCCTGCGCGAGCAAGCTGTCCAGCGTAATCCGCAAGATGCCCAGGCCCGCTACCTGTTCGGCGCGGAGCTTGCGCAGTCCGGACACTACGAGCGTGCCGTGACGGAAATCGGAGCTGCGGTTCGTCTGCAGCCGACCTTGTTTACAGCGCATTTCCAGCTCGGACTGCTGCTGCTGACCCTGGCCAGGCCGTCGCAGGCCATCGCCGCATGGCAACCTCTCGAGCGGCTCGAGGAGGGCGCGCCGCTGAAGCTGTTTAAACGAGGCATGGAGGCATTGATCCGGGACGAGTTCGAGCTGTGCATGCGGCTGCTCACGGCCGGGATTGCTGCCAACACCGCGAACCCGGCGCTGAACCGTGACATGAGCCTGGTCATTACACGGGCGCGCGATGCTCTGATGAAGGTCGGTCGGACCCAATCACAACAGGCGCCAGAAGCTGGTGATGGCGCCGTGCGCACCGACTTCTCGCTCTACGATCAGTGACAGACCCGCTACGTCCCTTCGCGCAGATCATCCGTTCACTGTGGCGCGGCCGCGCGCCGGCGGCCCAACCGTCATCGCCCCCGAGCCAAATGGGTGGCCCGCCGGAGCCCGCGCCACGTGTTGATGAGTCCTTGCAGTCGCGGCTCAGCGCCCAGATTGCCGGAATCGACCCGGCGAATTCCGCTCGCCTGAGACAGGCATTCGTGGAAACTGTGTTGCTCTGGGAATTGGGTGAGCAACTCGCCCGCGATCCTGAGTTCGCAGAGATGGTGAGCCGGGTTTCCGAGCAGTTGGGGTCGGACCCGACGGTGGCGCAGAATCTTCACGGACTGTTGGTGAAATTGACCGCGGCGCGGCGCGCGCGCTGATTCGCTACCGTGCACCGGCGCTCCTCGGCCGCGCGCGGCCACCCCCTCAGGTGCAACGCTTCGGGATCCGGCGAAGCCCCCCAATCAGACGTGTTTATCCAAGAACGAGGCTTTGTTCAAAAGCTCGGCCACGCGGCGCAATGCCTGTGAATGCAGCTGCGAGACTCGTCCCTTGGTCAGTCCCAGATCGCCGGCAATGAGCTGGAACTCCCGCTCGTGAAAATAATGCTGGCGAACGATCTCGCGCTCACGCGCCGGGAGTTGCTCGACCAGGCCGCGCACCACGCTGCGTAACTCGGCCAGCTCCGTAGCCGAGTACGGATTCGAGGCTGCCGAGGCATCGACCAGCTCGCTCTGCCGATCCAACAGAAACCCCAGCGCGAGCCCCACAGTGAGCTGCACGAAGTCATCCAGATCCGCCGTGCCACGAGTCTGCTGCGGCTGTAGAGAGTCAACCCGCTCCTGAGTCCGGGCGCTCCAGTACGCCCGTTGGGCCGCGATTTCCGACTCCCGGCCCAGCCCATTCAAGACCGCACCGCGAATCCGGTAACTGGAGAACGTCTCGAACGACGCCTCTCGTTCGGGATCGTACCGGTCAATCGCTTCCAGCAACCCCACCCGCGCATATTGCAGGTAATCGTCGAACGAAACCGAATTGTCCGGGCGCAGACGATATAACTTCGCGGCCACCATCCTGGCGAGCGGCAGATAATGCGATATCAACTCCTCGCGCAGACTGTCCGCCCGGGACACGACGAATTGTGCCCAGAGCGCGTGAGCCGCCGCGTCGTCTGGCCGCGCCGTCTCCGTGACTGCCACCGGTTACATCTCGTTTCAGTGGAAGCTGCCGAGCAGCGCCCGGACCGTCAAACCCCACCCGTCGATCAGCACGAACATGAGAATCTTCAGCGGCAACGACACGATGGTCGGAGGCACCATCAACATTCCCATGGACATCAGGATGCTGGCGACGACCAGGTCCAGCAGCAGAAACGGCAGAAAAATCACGAAGCCGATCTGAAACGCGGTCTTCAGCTCACTCAACAGGAACGCTGGCACGATGTGGATGGTCTGCACATCCTCGACGCTGTCGGGCACTGGTACACGCGCTACCTCGAGCATCAACTGCAGATCCTTCTCACGCGTCTGCCGGATCATGAACTCACGCAAGGGGCGCACGCCCGCCTGGACTGCTGCTTCCATCGAGATGGAGTTGTGCATCAGGGGCTGAATGCAGGCTGTGTTGATTTCCTCGATCGCCGGAGCCATGGTGAAGAGCGTCAGGAACAATGCCATGCTCACCAGGACCATGTTGGGCGGGGTGTCCTGCATGCCGAAGGCGTGGCGGAGAATCGACAGCACGATGATCGTTCGCGTGAACGAGGTCATCGCAATGACTACCGACGGCAACAGTGCGAGCGCCGTGAGCATCAGCACGATGCGCAACGCGCCCGCCACCTGCGCTCCCCCGGGTCCCACTGGATCGAGCGCAATCGAAACGGGCGCAGCACAGGCAATGGTGCCCGTCAGCCCGGCAAGCAATCCGCAGGCCGCCACAGCCCAACGATGCCTCATTCTGGAGAGCTGCCGGCTTGCGGCGGTGCCAGCGTTATTCCAACCCCGCTACGGCCCTCCGCGATGATGACGCGCGCGCCATCTACTTCAACCAGGTGAACAGTCATGGTGCGGGAGACCGCGGCACGGTCCAAAGAGCGCACTCTGGAGCCCGGCGGCTTGCGCATGAGCACGAGCGGCCAGCCCCTGCGCAACACAAACGCCACGCCAACAGCCAGCCCGACGGTCAGGAGGAAGCCGAAGACGACCCGAGCGACGCTCGGGAAGGCGAGGTTGTCAACCGATGTACCCAGCACGCTATGACCGCTCAGCTCGCAACGATCTCGGATACCCGGATGCCAAACTTATCCCCAACCGCAACGAGATGGCCGCGAGCGATGAGCTTGCCGTGCAGCCGCACATCGACAGGAGCGTCAACATCTCGATCCAGGGCAACAACATCGCCATTAGTGAGCGAGAACAGCTTCCCGAGAGGCATCTCGGAACCGCCGAGAGTGACGGACACCTTGACCTTTACGTGTTCCACCAAGTCCAGGCGCTCGCCCAGAACGGCACTACGATCACCACCCCCCACGAGAGCGGGCAACTCAATGGCACTGACAACTTTGGAGCTCACTGGATTTTCCCTCTGAATTGCACGGCGCGGCGCCCGTCGAGCCGCCCAAGCGCGACGCGGCACACGCGCCCGCCACCTTCAACCTGAAGACTGCCCGGGTCGGACAGTACCTCGTCCATTACGATCACATCGCCGACAGCCAGCTGGGCGAGTTCGCGAATCGACACTTCCGCGTGACCCAACACGGCTTCGACACCGACGGACTGTTCCGCGACCGCGGACTTGCGGGGCTCGACCCGCTCGTCCTGCTGGGAGTCATTTCGCGTTGGCAACAGCGCGGCGACGAAGACCGGAGACAAGACAATGGAGAATGTCGCTTCAGCCTCACCGAGCGTGATTGAGGCAACCGGACACCGGGCGGCTCCGAACTGGCGGATAGCCGCTGGGACCGGCAACGGGGTTCGCTCAAACGTGGTCATCTCGGTTCGCGCGCCGCTCAGGAGTTCCCGGGCCAGCCGCTGCAGTCCCTCGAACTCCAAGCGGGCAGCGAGAGTGTCGGGATCGGACTGCCGGTGGGCTGCATCGGGCACCCATCCACGCAGACCTGCGATTGCCGGCAGACAACGCGGCGCGACGAACATGCATAGCGTGGCGCCGCGCGCCGAATTCGCCTGGAAGCAGCTCTGGCTGGACCAGCGGCCAACGAGGGATTCGGTGCCGGCTACTTCCACGGTAATTCGCGGCTTTGGATCCTCCGCCCATGCCCGCCGCCAGCGTTCAACACCGGCGCGAACATACTCGCCGATGACGCGCTTGCGCGTGTCACCCAAAAGCATGATCGGCGTGACGCCGTCCGGCTCATGCTTCACGGATGCTGCCCCATCTGCAGGAGAGTCTGAATCATCTCGTTTGCAACGGAGGTGGTCTGGGAGCTCGCCTGATAGCCACGCTGGATGATGATCAGGTCACTGAACTGCTGCGTGAGATCCACGTTCGACTGTTCGATCTCCCCACCCACCACGCGGCCGAGTCCCGCGGTTTGCGCGGGCGCGAATTGCGGCTGCGTACTCGTTTGCGCGGTGAATAACCCGCTACCGATCGGTGTCAGCTGCTGTTGCTCGTCGATCCGGGCCAGCATCAACGTTGCGGGCGTCTTTGTCTGTCCGTTGGAATAGGTCAGCGTGATGCGGCCGTGGTCATCGAACGATGTCCCTGTCAACGATCCGAGCTGGATACCGTCCTGTTTCAGTAGTTGCACCGAGGAGGTGGTCTGGCTGGGAAGACTGGTGACTCCCGCAAAGCCGTTGGCCGCACCGAAATCGATCTTCACGTCAAAAGAGGGAGCTTTGGCCGGTGACAGCGTGACGGTCATTGAGTTGTAGCCGTCCTGGGGCGTTCCGTCCGCATTGAAGCGCAGATCGCCGGTCTTGAGCGCCTTGCCGCTCGCGTCATCGACCTCGACGCTCCATTTTGTCGCATCGGTACTGTTGCGCGTGAATTTCGCAGTGATCGTCTGGGTGCCGCCGTCGGAATCCACCAGCGTCACAGCGGGAAGGGAAAATGTGGCGGTTCCCGTGCTGGCCAGCGTGCCGGACAAACTCACGGTTGTGGTTACTTTGGGCGGATACACGCGAAAGTCGCTCAAATTGAAGCTGGTGGACGATCCTGAGTCATTGCTCACCAACACGGGCGCCTTCGTCGTCGTATCGACCAGCTGACCGTCCGCGTTGTACTCGAACTGCCCCGCGCGCGTATACAACATCTGCCCGTCCCGGTCGAGCACGAAAAAGCCGTTGCCGTCCAGGGCCGCAGTCAGCGGATTACCCGTGGTGCGGGTCTGCCCAGCCGCAAAGTTGATATGTTGCGTATCGACGGACACGCCGGCGCCGTTCGAAGTATTTCCCTCGGAGCCGGGCACAGCACCGGTCGCATTTCGAAACAACTCGTCAGTGAACAACGGCGTGCCCACCTTGAAGCCGGCGGTATTCAGATTCGCAACGTTGTTGCTGATGACGTTGAGACCCTTCGAATACGCGGCCATTCCGGACTGCCCGATATAGATAGCGTCCAACATGATTGATTTCTCCCTTACCGGACGAGTGTGACGTCCGACAGCTTTACGTCCACCAGCGTGGTGGAGGCCGTTGTGACTGTGAGGAGCGGCGCACCGCTCGAAAACGATATGGCCGTGACAGTGCCGACGGCATTTGCCTGGCTCGCCCCGGCTTGCACCGTCTTGCCCATGAGGGCGACCGCCTGGTCGGCCCCTTCGATGGTCAGCAGGGAGTCGATCTTCTGGCTCTGCTCCTGCGAGACCTCGAGCGCGCTGAACTGCGCGAGCTGGGCAACGAACTGCTCGTTGTCCACCGGCTTCAACGGATCCTGGAACTGCAGCTGCGTGAGCAATATCTGCAGGAAGTCCTGCTGGTTGATGCTACTGCTGGTCGAGACCGCGGCGGTGCTCGTTGCAGGAAGTCCAATTGCATCCACGGCCATGTTTCGCTCCTACTTTTCGTTGCTCTGAGCCACAATCGCCAGATCGTCGAACGCCTTGAACTGCTGACGCAGCGCGCGTGTCGAGCTGTCCGCAGCCCGGCGCTCGCGCAGCCTGCGGGTTGCCGACAGCCGCTCGAATTTCCCAACCACAGACAGTTGCGCACTCTGCGCGGCGCCTTCGGCCTTCAGCAGTACTTGCTTGTGCTGAAGGATGTCTCGCGCCTCGGCCTGCAGATACAGGCGCGTATAGCGCAGTACATCCACCGACATACCGGCCGCGCTCGTAATCAGGTCTACTTCCGACGAGCGAGCCGCGTCCAACCTGGACTGAAGACCGGCGATCCGCTGCCGCTGCTCTTCGGCTTCCTGGTCGAGTCGCGTGCGCAGCGCACGGGCCTGCTCCAACTCGAGCTCCTGGAAACGCTCCAAGGCATGCAAACGCCCATCGCGGGGCCGGCGCGACTGGCTCATGCGGCACGCACCGGCTCTTCGAGAATCTTGCGCAGTCTTTCCATGGCGGCAGAACGTCGCTCGACCTCCGCGGCCTTCTGCGCGAGGAATTTCTCGAATTGCGGCACGAGACGCAGCGCGCGGTCGATCTCGCCGTTGCTGCCGGGCTTGTAGGCACCCACTTCGATCAGGTCACGTGAGGTCTCATACAGGGCCAGGAGCCGTGTGACCTCGCTCATGAGCCGATTGTCAGGCTCCGATACGATCGAGGAGGCGAGACGGCTGACGCTCTGTGTGACATCGACTGCCGGATAGCGCCCGCGCTGTGCGATTGCGCGTGAGAGAACGATGTGTCCGTCGAGAATGGAGCGCACCGAGTCGGAAATCGGATCCTCGAGGTCATCCCCTTCGACCAGGACTGTGTACAAGGCAGTCAGGGAGCCGCCTTGTGCCCGCACGCCGCCGCGCTCCAACAACCGCGGCAGCAATGCAAACACAGACGGGGTATAACCACGAGCCGTCGGCAGCTCGCCGCTTGCCAGACCGATTTCACGTTGCGCCATTGCGACGCGTGTTACGGAATCCATCGTCAGACAGACGTGCAGGCCCCGATCGCGAAAATACTCCGCGATCGCCGTGGCCAGGAAGGCAGCGCGACGGCGAACCAGCGGTGGCTGATCGGAAGTGGCCGCGACCACCACTGACCGGGCCCGGGCGGCAACGGACAAACCGTTCTCAACGAAGGCTCTGACCTCGCGGCCGCGCTCGCCCACCAGCGCAATGACGGAAACATCCGCCTTCGCTTCTCGCGCGATCATGCCCAACACGGTGCTCTTGCCGACGCCGCTGCCGGCGAAGATTCCAATTCGCTGCCCCCGCGCAATAGTCAACAATGAATCGACGGCGCGAATTCCCGTCTCCAACACCTCGCAGACCAGCCCCCGATGCAGCGGATTGATCGGCGGCGGATAGATGGAGCAAGGAGTGCCTTGCGCGCTAAGCGGCTTGTCGTCGAGCGGTGCACCGAACCCGTCGATCACGCGGCCCAGCAGATGATCACCGGCGCGAATCTGAGCACTGCGACCCGTGGCGATCACTTCGCTGCCAATCCGGATACCTACCGGATCCTGATACGACATGAGTAGCAGACGGCTGCCGGCAAATCCAACTACTTCTGCGAGCGTCGCAGGGCCGTCGCCGCCCGATACAATGTTGCACAGCTCACCGAGCTGCGCGTCCGGGCCCTGCGACTCGACGGTCAGCCCGACGAACCGGGTAATACGGCCAACACGCCGCACCCAGTCAGCGCCCCGCACTGATTCGAGAATCCGGGCCGCCGCCTGGCTCATACCTGCGCCTCGCGCGCTGCCCTGGCGACCTGGATGGATTCCAACAATCCCGCCAGCTGAACCTCGATCCGGCCATCGAAAGTTCCCAGCTGCGATCCCACGACACAGCCGCCCAGACTGATGCTGTCGTCGGCCGCGAGCGAATACTTCCTGCCGCCGAGCGCCCTGCGCAGACTGTCCTCCATCCCCTGCAGCAGAGGAAGATCCGCGTGGCTGACCTTGATGATCAGCTCGCACTCTTCCTTCACGCGCTTGAGAATTTGAACGACCGCGCCGATCGTCGCCTCGCGGGTGCTCAAAAGAGGCCCGGCTATCTTCGTGAGGGCTTCGACAATGATGTCGGCACACTGATCCGAAAGTTGGGCTGATTCCGCTGCCAGCGCCGTCTGCGCGGCGCGCGTTGCGGATTGCAGCAGCGCCACTGACTCCTCCATGCGCGCTCGGGCTTCCTGCATACCTTGCGCACGGCCGGCCTCGAAGCCGTCCGTTTGCGCTTCGAACCTCAAATTTTCGATGTCAGGTGCGAGGTACGCCGCAAGCTTCGTCCGCGAGGCGTCATCGCCACGCCCCAACCACGCGACGACACTCTCGATGCTCAGAGCGGGCGGCGATGCCGCAATCACCGGGGCCCGGTCGGCGGCTGCGGCGGCCCTGTCGCCGGCCGGTTTCTCCGGGCGCAGAATCTCGAGCGCGAGCGGTTGGTCCGACAGCACGGCGCCTCGCAGAATCATCGATCCATCCTGCGGGCAAAGTCGGACACAAATGAGTCGAAGGGCAGCTCACGTCCCTTGGCAGTCTGCGACCCGATCCGCTCAGAAACGCTCCGCAGGAGCAATTCAACCGCCGGCTTGGCGAGTGTGACCCCACGGCGCCCCAGGCTCGCTGCCTCCATTCTTAAAGTTGCGGGAAGGCGTTCGAGGACTTCCGCCTTCCACGGCCATTCTCCGGCCGACATGACTGCGTGAACGAGCCACGCCGGCTCCGCGTGAAGGATCTCGACAACTTGCTCCGCATCTGCCATTGCCAAACGCGAATTGAGATCGTCGCTTCCCACGTTGCCGGCCAGGCGCGCCTTGGCGGCCGCCGGCAAGTGCTCGAGTATCCAGCGGCGGTCGGATTCGTCGAGGCGGCCAAGGAGTAAGAGCGCGTCCTCGACACCCTGCAACTGTGAGATCGGGTTCACGATTTGGCCCTCGATTCGGCCAAGGGCGCTCCCTCTCCCAACACGTGTTGAATCTCGATCAACAGCTCCTGTCTTTCGCGGGCCGACAGCGGGGCCGCCTTTCCGATGCGCGGCAGTACCATCGGCCTGCGGCGCAGAAGCACTAATGACACCAGTACTGCTGCGAGAATTGCGACGAGTACCCAGCTCACTACGGACTGTGTCCGGGACAACAAACTCACCCGGGCGGCCGGCACCGGCGTGCCCATCGCCGGCTCGACAGCGGTCTGGGCGGCGTCGGGTGTAACCACGGCCGCGGCAACGGCTGCCTTGATGCCCAACTGATCGAGTGGTTGAACGACGATCGCATCGCCGCGCTGCTCGTTGATTCCGGCGGCCATCCGCACCAGATCAGTAATCCGCTGCTGTTTTTCCGGCCCGAGCTCACCGGGCACGATGACTCCGATACTGAGCCGGGTTATTCCGCCGGGCGCCGCAATCACCTGCTCAATGCTGCGGCCATACTCGTATTCGACGTCGGTTGTCGAGTTCGAAGCCGGTCCGGACGAATCCTTGGCGGTCATGTCATCGCCGAGGGAGTCTACGGAGCCTCCACCTGCAACGACCTGGTGCTTATGACGAATGCCACCGATTCGATCCGCGCCGGCAACAGTGCCGCGAACCGGCAGCAGATCCTGGACCGTATGCTTGATCTCATCGAAGTTGAGCGCAACATCCACACTGACGATGGCCTGACCCGGGCCGTAGGCGCTGTCCAGGAGCTTCGCCACCTTGTGGGTCACGTAGTCCTCGATTTGCCGCTTCATCTCCAGACGCGCGCCGCTGCCCACGGAGCCCGTGCCAAGAGAGTCATCACCGGACAGCGTGACCCCACGCTGGTCCGTGATCACAACCTTCGCGGGATCCATTCCGGCAACCGAGGCGCCAATGAGCCTCTGCACGCCGAGTATCTGCTCGTGGCTGAGCGTGGCGCCATTCTTCAATGTCAGTGAGACCGCCGCGCGTGCCTCCTGTCTATCGCGCTTGAACAGAGTTGACTCCGGCAGCACGAGGTGAACGCGAGCCTGCTTTACGTCCTCCAATGCACCGATGGTCCGTGCCAGCTCGCCCTGCAGCGCCCGCTGGTATGACACCCTCTGCGACTGATCGGTGACACCCAGACTCTGCTTGTCGAAAATCTCGAATCCGACCACGCCCGAGAGTGGGATGCCCGTCGACATCAGGTGCAGGCGCGTCTCGTGTACCTGTTCGGCAGGCACCTCGATGGTGGATCCATTGTCAGCCAGCCGGTACGGCAATTTCTGCCGCTTGAGCTGATCGACGATGGACGCGGCGTCGGCATCGGTCAGTCGCGCGAACAGGACGTCATACTGCGGTCGTAGTGCGACAACTGCCGCCCAGCTCCCCAGCGCCACGATGAGCAGCACGCCGGCGGCGAATCTCAATTTCGCCGCGGGCTGCAAGCGGTTCCACAATGTCTGAATTGCGTTCACATCAAACCTGCATGCGCATCAGTTCCTGGTACGCGTCCAGCACTTTGTTACGGACCGCCAGCATCAGCTCGAAGGACAGCCGGGTCTGCTCCATGCCCATGACCGTGTGGTGCAGGTTGTCAGGACCGCCCGCCGCGAGTTGAGCGGTGGCCGCCTGGCTGGACTGAAGTTGGGTATTCAGGGTGTCGAGGCTTCCGAGGACGCTCTCGAACGACATACCTGTGGTCGGTTGAGTGCCGATGACAGCCTCTGGCAGGATCGGCTGCCCCGCACCGATTGCGGCCACTGACTCGATGCTCATCGGTGGTTACTCATGTCGAGAGTTCTCTGCATCAGGGTGCGCGTGACATCGAACGCGCGCAGGTTCGCTTCGTAGCTGCGTGAGATCGAAATCAGATCGAGCATCGATGCGATGGGGTCGACGCCCGGCATGGACACGAAACCGCGCGCGTCCGCATCCGGATGACCCGGGTCGTAGACGAGCCGCGGCGGCACATCCAGTTCGGCAGTGCCGGTCACCGCCGGCCGCGGAAGCGAATCTGCAGACAGGTTGTCCGTCGCTCCGGCTCCCTTCCCAAGGACGCTATGAACTACGACTGTGAGCGGCTGATACACCGCGCCGGCCTGGCCGGTCGTCTGGGCGTTCGCAAGGTTCGCAGCGGCTGCCTCGAGCCGTGCCTGCTGGACGTCCATTCCCGCGGCACTGATATCCAGAATGCCGAACATGCTCATATCAACCCTCCCTACCTTCTTTTATTGCCATCTGCATTAACCCAACTGTGTGCTCGAACGCGCTCAGAAGCGTCTGATAGCGGGCAGCATCCTTGGCCATGAGCGCCATTTCCTTGTCCAGGCGGACAGTCTCATCAGCGGCTCGTACGACTCGTGGGCCACCACCCGATGGCCACGATTCGCTGCCGTCAGCCGCCGTCATCTCGTCCGAGGCTCGCTGCATCTGCGCGTCGAACGACACGTCGAGGCGGTGATAGCCGGGCACGCCGGCATTCGCGATGTTCGCCGTGTGCACGGCCTGCTTCAGCGCCGCTACATCGAGCGCTTGCGACAGAACACCAAACACGGGTTGCGACACGATTGAGCTCATGACTTCCTCATTGAACAATCAATTCGGCATGGAGCGCGCCGGCGCGCTTGACCCCTTGCAACACAGCGATGATCTCGCGCGAGGACGCCTTCACGGCGCGAAGCGCATTGACCAGGTCCGAGATCGTCGCGCCCTGGTGCAAGTTGATAGCCTGTGTCTGTGTGTTCTCTTCCTGCGCATGGACACGGGTCTGCGGCACGATCGCTGTGCGGATATCAGGGCTCGGACGCACGAAGGTGCCGAACGGCTGTGACACCAGGTAATCCGTCGTGATGGAGACTTTGAGATCACCCTGGGTAATGGTCACGGCGGACAGCCAGACACTGCCTCCGGATACGATTGTTCCAGTACGCTCATTGACCACGACGCGCGCCCTGATATCGGGCTCGACGACGAGATTTTCGACCGCTGCGATGAGACCGACAAAATTTCCCGCCGGCAGGTTGGTGGTCTGGAGCCGGATACGGCCGGACTCCAACGCCGCCGCGCCCGCGAGTGGCATCTCCTTATTGATGGTGTCAGCCACGCGGGTCGCCGTCGTGTAGTCAGGGTCGTTGAGAATGAGGTCGACCGTACCATCCTGGTTCCTGAGCTGCGGAGACAACTCCTTCTCAGCCACGGCACCCTCCGGAATCGTCCCGGAGGTTGGGAAGTTCTTCTGCTCGATATTGCCGTTCAGCTCAAACCGGTAACCGCCGACCGCCAACGGTCCCTGGGCCGTTGCGTAGATACGCCGGTCACCCCCGAGCAGCGGAGTATGCAACAGGGTGCCGCCTGCGAGGCTGCGGGCATCCCCGATCGAGGACACATTCACGTCCAACTTATCACCGATGCGCAGCACGCCGGGGAGGCTTGCTGTCACCAGCACCGCAGCGACGTTGCGGCTGCTGACGCCCACCGGGGGAACATTCAAGCCGAATTCCTGCAACATGTTCGAGACCGACTGCAGGGTCGGCAGATTGCGTTGCGAGTCACCCGTGCCCGGCAAACCGACGACCAGGCCGTACCCGAGAATCGCGTTGTCACGCACGCCCTCGAATCGCGCCAGGTCCTTGATTCGGACGGCCGATTCCGACCGCAGGGTCGCCATGGCGCTAAGCGCGGCAAACATCAGGAGTGACAGGCAGCGCGCGGCTCCCATGGCTCACTCCCAAAACCAGGACAGAATCCGGTTCAGCAGGCCGGGCGACTGTTTGCGGGCCAGAATTCCCTTGCCCGTGAACTCGATGCGGGCTGATCCGACCCTTGATGAGGGCACCGTGTTCTCCGGACCGATATCCTCCGGACGCACGATGCCATCCAGCCGGATACGCTGGCGCTCGTTGTTGACCTGAATGTCCTGCTCGCCATGCACTATCAGGTTGCCACGGTCATCCACGTTCAGGACTGTCACGGTGAGGTTGGCGACGAGCTTGTCGCTGCGCTCAATGTCGCCGCCGCCGCCGAAGTTGCTGCCTATGGTCGCCGACAGGGGTTTCACGGTACCGGTCTTGTCGAGCACGGAGACCTGGGCCGAGTCGCTTTTGTGAGTGTTGGTTTGCGCGGCGGCAGAGACTGAAGATGACTCAGTCACCAGGATCGTGAAGATATCCCCTGGTCGGTGGGCGCGCCGGTCGGAAAAGAACGACCGTCGCTCATCCACCGTATCGCTTTGAGCAACCGTTGTCTGCGCAGCTAGTGAGATGACGAACAGGGCTGCGTAGCCCAGCTGTGCGAGCCGCATCGATCTACTCATGAATGGTCACCTCGCGCGCACCGCTGACAACGGCGCGAAACAGATCGTGGCTGCGGGGGTTGAGAACGAGCAGCGAATCGCCGTCGGCGCCATCGCTCTGCGCAACACCATTGATCGTGAGGACGACGTTCGTGCTCACGTAGCGGACCGTGATCTGCTCGCCCCGCGCAACGAGGGGTCGCGGTTCGATCGCGGACGCACAGACAATCTCATTGGCACGCAAAGCCTTCCTCGTTCGCTTCCCGGTCAAAGCGGTCGGATCGGTCACAGGCTCGCAGTTGGCAGCGATGATGTTGCTCTCGGACACTTGACCATCGCGTGGCTCGAGAGCCTGTC
>Ga0307511_10005043_pt1 | contig 13466 bp, 5 predicted proteins | sample 13_EM_MG_FD_200266 | JGI IMG/M metagenome (GOLD analysis project Ga0307511, IMG submission 200266) | Populus trichocarpa ectomycorrhiza microbial communities from riparian zone in the Pacific Northwest, United States - 13_EM | ecosystem: Host-associated > Plants > Roots > Unclassified | place...
ATCCGGCCCCGCGGTTATATGCCTCCCCTTTTGTTAACCGGTCTGAGAATTGAGAATAAGCCCGTTTCAATGGCCGACCCGTATATTACTAAAGCAAGCGACGATCAGATCCACGCCTTAAAAATCCCTTATAACCAGGCGATCCTTTCATTTGACTTTGCAGCTTTAGAATATTCGTCACCGGGTAACATTACTTATGCCTATTTTCTGGATGGATGGGATAAAGACTGGAATTACACTAAAAATGTCCGGACTGTAAATTATACCAACCTCACCGAAGGCAATTACCGGCTTCGCCTGAAGTCTACCAATGCAGAAGGGGTATGGAATACCCGCGAAACCGTTTTGGATATTACTGTGCTACCTCCCTGGTATCGCAGTTGGTGGGCCTATCTTATCTATTTATCGCTTGCGGGAGGGCTGATCTGGTTTTATCGTCGTTATAAAGCCCATCAGACCCAACTGGAATATGAAATAAGGGTGGCCCATCTCAACGCCGAAAAGGAAAAAGAGATCAATGAGAAACGGTTGTCCTTCTTTACCAGTATTTCTCATGAGTTCAGGACTCCCTTGACGCTGATCATCAATCCTATTAAAGATATTCTGCAAAAAAATAAGGACAACGGCGGGGACGACTATCAGCAGGTCAATATTGTCTACCGAAATGCCCGTCGTCTGCTGAGCCTGGTGGACCAACTACTGCTTTTTCGAAAAGCGGAGAGCGATGTGGACAGGCTAAGGATCACCAAGCTCAACTTTTATGATCTCTGTAAGGATGTATACCTGGCTTTTGTGCAAAAGGCTAAAGCAGACCATATTGAATACCTGTTTGAATGCGGGAGCGAATATCTGGAACTTTATGCCGACCGGGAAAAAATGGAAATTATTTTATATAATCTTATCTCCAACGCCTTAAAATATACCCCACCGGGTGGAAAAGTGTTATTTAAGATCAGCGAAACAAACGAAAGGGTGGAATTGGTGGTGACGGATACTGGTCATGGGATACCCAAAGAGACGGGGCAGCGGCTCTTTGAGAAATTTTACCAGGTAATGGGAAATGGCCATCCGCCGAAGACGGGGTTTGGCATTGGCCTTTACCTGGTCAGGCAATTTGTGGAAAGTCATAAGGGTATCATCACTTATGAGAGCGAACCGGGCAAGGGAACCATTTTTTCAATACACCTTCAAAAGGGGAAAGATCATTTTGCCGGCCGGCCTGTCTTTGAAGAGCTGGCGTCTACGCCTGTTATTCTGGAAGAACTTGCAGGGAATGAGGCGTCTCCTATTGAAAATAAGGCAGCATCCAATGGCAAGGAGCAACCGGATGTTTTAGTATCCGGAAGTCAAACTATTTTAGTGATCGATGACAATGAACAGATGCGGGAGTACATTGGTCAGATCTTTAAAGGCCAATATATAGTATATGCCGCTGATAGCGGCGAAGAAGGACTGAAAATGGCGAGACACTATCAGCCGGACATCATCATTACCGACATTGTAATGCGACATATGACGGGCATCGATCTGTGCAGGGTGATTAAGGAAGACCTGACTTTAGGTCATATACCCGTTATTTTATTAACGGGTAGCCCTTCACCGGAGACAAAATTACAAGGGGTAGAGGGGGGGGCGGACGATTATATAACCAAGCCTTTTGACAAAGAGATCCTGCTGGCCCGGGTAGCCAGCTTATTAAAAAGCCGCAATAATCTGCAGAAATATTTCTATAATGAAATTACCCTTCAGAAAAATACCCTGAAGATATCCGAAGAGGACAAGGTTTTTATTGACCGGTGTATCCTGATAGTGAAGAACCATTTAGACGTTGATGATTTTTCCATTAAAACGTTGGCGGTGGAAATCGGCATGAGCCATTCGGGCCTGTACAAGAAAATTAAATCTGTTTCCGGGCAATCCGTCAATGGATTCATCCGGTTCATCCGGCTAAGGCATGTAGCCGAATTGCTGATCAGTACGGAAAAGAACATCAATGAAGCGGCATTGGAGGCAGGATTTAATGATCTGAGATACTTTCGTGAACAGTTCTTTAAGCTCTTCGGCATGATGCCTTCGGAATATATAAAGAAGTTCAGGCCTGCCTTCTCCAAAAATCTCCACGTCAATCGTGGGGCAGCGAAAAAGTAAACACTACTCCCCCTGAGGTGACATCTATTGATTTTCAATGAATTATACTTTCCTTGGGAGGGTGGTATTTTTCATTTTTACCAATTTACCCCACTTATTTTATGAAATAGCTCATCTGGGTTGATTCCGGGTACCGCTAATTTTACCCTCGTTAATTGCTTAAAAAAACTGCTATATGGAAAAACTGCGTTATGCGTGGCCGACATTTATAAGTCGAACTTGTGCTTCTCTCTGTAACCAATTTCTTGATTCTCTCCATAACCATTCTCCTGGTTATGGCAGAGTCTTAACAATCCTTTTTATCTTCTTTAGTATTCATTCCGTGGGGCAAGACCAAGTTCATGTGCATGGAACTGTCAAAGGGAGGAATGAGGCCGTTCTGCCAAATGTCACTATTAAGGTGGTTGGGAAAAAAATAACCAAGACGAGCGATAGTCTGGGAGTCTTTTCCATGACGGTCCCGGCGGGTTCGACGCTGGAGTTCTCGTTTGTAGGATATTCTCCTAAAACGTTGAAAGCCAATAAATCCGATGAATATAATCTCGTGTTGGATGAAAAGCCGGGTAATGGGCTTACGGACGTGGTAGTGATCGGTTATGGGAAGCAAAAGCTGCCTACTGTTACCGGTGCGATAGGGGTGATCTCCGGGAAGGACCTCGTTCAAACGCCCGTCGCCAATATATCCAATATGCTGGTTGGGCGTACGTCAGGCATTAGTGCCGTACAAGCCAGCGGCGAGCCTGGACTGAACACCACCACCATACGCATCCGCGGGATTGCTACCCTGAATGGCCAGGATCCCCTGATCGTTATAGATGGTGTGCAGCAGCCGGCGGAGCAGCCTTATACGGTGATGAATTCGATTGATGCCAATGAAGTGGAAAGTATCAGCGTGCTAAAAGATGCGTCTGCTACTGCCGTGTATGGGATAAGAGGCGCCAATGGAGTCATCATTATCACTACCAAACGGGGTAAATTCAATACACCCCAGTTCAGTTTTACCGCCAACCAGGGATATACCAAAGCTGCGTCCCTGTTCCAGACTGTTAATTCCTACCAGTTTGGTCTTCTCAGGAATGAAGCTGTCCGGAATGCCCAGGCATTCGGAGACCATAGTTTTGATAACCTCCTCTTCTCGGACGACGAACTGTGGAAGTTTCAGAACAACAGGGATTATACTCCGGCCGAAGTGGATGCCATGGCCATTCTGAAGGACGATCAGAAGAGCGCATTAAAGAACAGTCCCGCCCTTTATTATACCAGTCATAATTATTACCATGATCAGTTTGGTGCAACAGGCGCCCAGCAGCAATATAATCTCAATGTTTCCGGGGGCACTGCCAAAGTAAAATATTTTACTTCCTTAGGTTATTTTCAGCAGAATGGTATCCTGTCCAACGGCAAGTATGGAGGCGCCAACACCAATCCGACGTATAAGCGATATAATTTTCGCTCTAATTTTGATATCGATGTCGCCAAAAATTTCCAGTTAACCATCAATATTGCCGGGCAATCTTCTATCAACAAAGTACCCGGCGCCGGGACCAATTCGTCTGATTTTGCCAACCGGTACCAGGCTATTATCCAAAGTATACTCGAGAGCAGCCCGTTCAGCGGCCCCGGAATTGTCAATGGGCATCTGGTGACCAGTTTTATCGGAACGGCGGGTGATCCTACCAATCCTTTGGGGCTGAAGGGCGGTACAGGTTATACGCCGCTCGCTCAGTTGCTGACTGCCGGAATACGCACCATGTATACCACTACGCTGACCAGCGCCGTGACATTAAAGCATACCATGGGCTATTTGACGAAAGGGCTGGAGGCGCATGCCACTGTCTCTTATGATGACAGCTATTTAAAGGGATATTCACAGACCAATGCAGTTCCCACCTATAGCGCCATGCGGGATCCTTCCGATCCTGCCAATATCCTTTTTATAGGAGGCGTGTTGAATCCTGTGACTACTTCGGACAACCAGGGGAATGCAGCCTGGCGGAAGATATACCTGGAGGCGGCCATTAATTACAACCGCAGTTTCGGAAGTCATAATGTATCGGGGTTGATCCTTGGCAACGCACAAAGATATACCGACAACGTACAGACCTATAATATACCTTCCGGCTTAATGGGTGTGGTTGGGCGCGCTACGTATAATTTCAGGGAACGCTACCTGGTGGAATTTAATATGGCGCTGAATGGCACTGAGAACTTTGCGCCGAACAAACGCTTTGGCTATTTCCCGGCAGTGTCGGCCGGATGGATACTTTCCCAGGAACCCTTCTTTCCGCAGAACAAATGGGTGACCTGGGTGAAATTTCGTGGCTCCTACGGTGAGGTGGGCAATGACCAGATCGGCAGCCGGCGTTATCTTTACCTTCCCAACACCTGGAGTACTACGGCCTCTGGCTATTACTTCGGTAATAGCAATGGCTCCACCAACAATCCATATTATGCGGGAGCTTCGGAATCGACACTTGGAAATCCGGATGTTACCTGGGAAAGGGCCAGGAAGACCAATATCTCGGCAGACCTGAAATTCATCAATAACAAACTTTCCGTCACCACCTCCATTTTCCAGGAGAAACGCAATAATATCCTCGTAACTCCCGGTGTTATACCCGACACCTATGGTGTTCCTACCAGCTCGGCGCCTCCACTCAACCTGGGTAGGGTGAGCAATCAGGGATTTGAAATAGAGGCGGGTTGGGAAGATAAGATCGGGGCCGTCAGTTATTTTGTCAGAGGCAATTACTCCTATGCCAGGAATAAGATCGATTATCAGGCGGAAGCGTCCTATCCTTACCCCTGGATGGATGCCACCGGTTATTCTATCGGCCAGTACAAAGGGTTGCTGACTCAGGGGTTTTATAATACGGAAAAGGAGCTGAACAACAGACCTTACAATAAATTCGGCAACAACGCGCGATTAGGCGATCTGAAATTCAAGGATGTCAATGGCGATGGCATTATTGATCAGAGTGATGAAGTGCCGATCGGGTATGCCAACATTCCCCAGATTGCGTATAATCTGAGTATCGGATTTGCTTATAAGGGATTCGATCTTTCTGCGCTGTTCATCGGAACGGCCAAAGGTAGCTTTCCTCAATTAGGGTACATCCTCAGCACCCCTTTCGCCAAGAATGTGGGTGAAGTATTACAATCCTCCTATGATGGGCATTGGACGGCGGACAAATTTGCAAAGGGTGAGAAGATCAGTTATCCGGAGATATCTTTTGCCGGGGGCGGGCCCAATAATGCGGTGCTAAGCGACTTTTGGTTAAGATCCAATGACTTTAAAAGACTGAAGAACCTGGAGCTGGGGTACACCTTCGGTCATTCCTCCATTCTTAAGCGGGCAAATATAAAGGGTGTCCGGATCTATGCGAACGGTAACAATCTGTTCACCTGGGATACCAAGATACTCAAAGGGATAGACCCGGAAATGGCTGATACCGGGAAGAACAGTCTGGGGTATCTCTATCCGCTTACCAGGACCTACAATATGGGTCTGAACATTCAATTTTAACGCTAATTCAAAATCAAAGAAATGAGACATCAGTCCTCTTTGTATATCATACTCAGTATTGTGGTCGGCTTTTGCGCCTGTCAAAAGACCTTTCTGCAAATGCCGGTTTCCAACGCCACAACGGCCGATTCTGTTTTCTCCACGACTGTAAAAGCGGAAGGCGCTATTGCGAATGCCTATAAGAACTGTCTTTCACAGGGGTTGCCCTACACGAATGTCTGGAATGCCATGATCCCTGACAATTTATCGGGTGCCATGAATTATGGCTGGGCCTGGGGGCTTTCCGAATCCATCGTCCTGAATGGTCTTTCGGCCAATGGCACCAATGAAGACATGGATGGATATGACTGGAACTTTACGCCTATCCGTCAGGCGTATGAGGTAAAGGAAAATATTTATAAAGTCAAAGACATGTCGGATGCGGATAAAGCCACGGTAAGAGGGGAGATGCAGGCATTGATCGCTTACCGGTATGAGCAAATGTTCATTATATATGGCGGCGTGCCTATTCTCAGCAGGAGTTTGCAGGGGTCCGATTCGCTGGCTATTCCAAGAGCGCCCTTGCAGCAGGTATTGGATTCTGTCGTTTCCTGGTGTGATCAGGCGGCGGCTGTACTTCCTTCCCAATGGCCGGCTACCTGGAATGGAAGAATGACAAAGGCAGCAGCGTTGGCCATCAAGGCGAAAGCGCAATTATATGCTGCAAGGCCTTTGTTCAATACGGGAACACCCTACCTGAGTTTGGGGTCCAACAATAACCTGATCTGCCTGGGGGCTGCCGATCCTGCCAGATGGGCAGCGGCTGCCAGCACCAGCGAGGCGGTGATCACCGAAGCGGAGACGAATGGCGGCGCATACATTATCAATACCGGCAATCCGCTCGATGATTATGGAACAGCTACTTCTGTTCCCAGCAATCCGGAAGTATTGCTTGCTTTTAAAAATATCAATACGATCCTGTTCGATGGGGGCAACTGGAATAACTTACCGATGAATGCCTTTTACAATGCGCGTGTCTGGGAGGCTCAGGGCAATGTGCTAACGACCAATTATCTCCAATATTATTATCAGGCGGATGGGACCGACCAGACCTGGCCTGCGGTAGGGGCGGTCACTGCCTTTTCGGATTATACGGCGAGAATGAACCAGATGGAGCCACGGTTCAGGGTCTGTTTCCAGCCATGGCAGATGGATGCCTGGAGCAATCCGGGGGATGCCAACTGGACCAATGCGAGCACATTCGGCGGGCAGGGTTTTGGCTGTGCGCGGGTCACCAAATTTTATTATAAGGCGAGCGGACGGGCCTGGTTTGAATTTCCCATCTTCCGGCTGGCTGCTGCCTACCTCAGCGCGGCGGAGGCATATAACGAAATGGGGCAGTCGCAGGATGCGCTGACCAAATTGAATAAGATCCATCAGCGTGCCGGGTTGCCGGCTGTTACAGTGACCGACCAGGCCACGCTCAGGACGATCATACAACGCGAATGGGCGGTTGAATTTTTTGATGAGAACTACCGCTATCATGATATTAAACACTGGAAGCTGTCCAATATCGGTAATGGGATCATCGGCGGCGCTATCCGGACATTCGCTTTTAATAACGGGGGAAGCGTATTGCTTACCGGGAACACGAATTACAATGACAACGTATTGTACCAGGCTTTCTGGGCGCCTAAGCAATACCTGAACCCGTTCCCGCAGACCGAGATCAATAAAGGATATCTTATTCAAAATCCGGGCTATTAGGTGTCACGATGTATTCATCAAAAAACTTTACAGACTAACTTCTTTGTGATATGAAAAAAATTATAAAATATACTAGCTGGTCTTTCCTCTGGGCAGGATGCCATTTGTATTGCCTTTCCCTGGTCGCCCAGACAAGCGGACCATTGACCCGCAAGGACACATCGGCCATTGAGCTGAATTATCCTTCTGCACATTCCATTGAACCGGGGCCCCTTCTACGGATCTCAAAAGGGGAATCGGTGACGCCTGGTTCTTCTGTGAGCGGGGAGATCTTATATAAAACGCCCGTGCCCAATCTTACCAATACCTTGTATGGCAGGTTGCCGGGTCTGTTTGTAAACCAGGGTTCCGGTGAGCCGGGTTATGATGGGACTTCCTTATCCATCCGGGGGGCCGGCACCTATGACAATGGAAGTCTCGTTATCTATGTGGATGGATTTCAAACTGCCAGCTCCTATTTTCAATATTTATCCCCTTCGGAGATAGAAAGTATTTCGGTCCTGAAAGACCCTGTTACCCTGGCGACATTTGGAATGAAAGGAGCGAATGGGGTGTTATGGGTCGTTACCAGGAGAGGGGCAGCCGGCAAGCCAAAGGTGCAGGTGCAGGTAGTCAGTGGAATGCAGCAGGCCATCAATATCAACAAACCCTATGGCTCTTATGATTATGCCCGGCTGTACAATGAGGCGATCAGCAACGACAACTATTCGTTAAACGGTTATCAGTTTAACTGGACGCCCGCCTATTCCGACGCACAATTGCAGGCTTATAAGAGCGGAACAGGCACCAATGTAGACTGGTATGACCAGGCGCTGAAAAAGAACGGCTTGTATTCGGATGCGAATGTCGTGTTCTCCGGCGGGGACACCACTACAAAGTACGGGCTGATCTTTGATTATATGAGACAGGGAGGGTTGTATGATGTGGCCAACAGTAACAATACCTCCAATGCGCAGATCCAGCGATTCTCAGCCCGGTCCAACCTTGACTTCAGTTTCTTTAAAATATTCGAGGCGAAGGTAGACCTGGGCGGCAGGATCGAAGACCGTCGTTATCCGAATTACAATGGTCCGCAGCTCTGGCAGAATATGTCCACTTACCCCGCCAACATCTACCCGGTCAAAGATCCGGTGACCGGTGGATGGTCCGGCACCACCATCTTCCCGAACAACCCGGTGGCATCGCTGAAAGGCCTGGGTTGGGCCAGCACACATGACAGAACGCTGCAGGCCAATTTTAGCTTAAAGGAGAAACTTGATTTTATTACCCCCGGTCTGTATCTGAATGAAGCCGTATCCTTTAATACCTGGTCGCGGACTTCCGCCAGCAAAACGGCCACCTACGCCCGTTATTATAATGGTGCAACGACCACTGCCGACAAGACGACGGATATAACGGCCAATGCCTCCACCCCTACGGATCAGTATGACTGGAAGCAGGCAAATCTGTCGGCCGGGTATGATCGGAAATTCGGGGTACATACTTTTTCCGCCGCGCTGAACTATTACGCCAGTAATTATATAACAGACTATGGCACCAATAATCCCGGGCAGAATACGGGTAACAATATCTTTTATCATTTTGAGAATATTGGAGGCCGTCTGCATTATGCCTACGATGCGCGTTATCTCCTTGATCTGGCATTTGGATGGAGTGGTTCGGATAATTTTGCTCCCGGCCATCGCCGGGGTTTCTATCCGGCTATCGGAGTAGGATGGGTTGCTACGAATGAATCCTTCCTCAAGGACAATGCGATCCTTAACTTTTTAAAAGTACGTGTATCTGCCGGAGCATCAGGCAATGATCAATCCGCTACTGGCCGCTATCTGTACCAGCAGTATTATACCGGGAGCAGCACGTTCTATACCGGCACTTCGCTGACGTCTAATACCGGGGTGATACCCTCTTATACCGCCAATCCGGATATTTTTGCAGAGAAGAGCCTGAAATATGATGCAGGCCTGGACGCTACTTTATGGAATCATCTTTCCCTGGTGATGGATGTATTTGAAGACAAGCGAAGCGGCATTATCACCCAGAATAACAATTTAATGGCGGTGTATGGCGCTGCCCTGCCCTATTCCAACATAGGAAAGGTCACCAATAAAGGCCTGGAGATCAGCGCCGGGTATAGCAATAAGACAGGAGCGCTCGGTTATACGGTGGGGGCTATGGCGACCTACGCCAAGAACAAGATCATCTTCCGGTCGGAAATACCGCCGGTCAATTCTTTTAATAAAGTAACGGGCCTGCCGATCAATTCATCTATGGGCTTAAAAGCAGATGGGTTTTATGATATCTCCGATTTCAATGCAGACGGAACATTAAAGGCGGGTATCCCGGTTCCCGGATTTGGCGCCGTACAGCCGGGTGACATCAAGTATGAAGACCTGGATCATAATGGAAAGATCGATCAGAATGATACCACGAATATCGGCAATCCCGCTTATGCATCCCTTACTTACTCTTTCAATGCGGGCATCCATTTCAAGGGTTTTGATCTTTCGGTCCTGTTCCAGGGCTCTTCCGGGAATAGTATCAATCTGCTGTCGGCTGCTATGTACCAGACCGAGGCCTTTGTCAACAATGTAAATGTGTACCCGGTTGCTAAGAATGCCTGGGCCTATTACCCCGGTCAGGGCATTGATACGAGGGCCGTCGCGGACTATCCAAGGCTCAGCACCAAGGCCAACAGCAACAACTATCTGAATTCCAGCTTCTGGCTAAAGAAAGGGAGTTTTTTGCGGCTGCGCAATGTTGAATTAGGGTATAATCTGCCGCCATCGGTCTTGAAAAAGATGAGCTTTGAACGACTGAGGATCTATGTAAGCGCCGTTAATCCGGTCACCTGGTCTTATTTGAACAAACACTATAATATAGATCCGGAGACCCCTTCCGGTTATCCCGGGCTGAAATCCTTTAATGCGGGTATTTCATTGACTTTTTGATGGACTATCGGTGAAAACAAATTAAAAAAGATGCTCATGAATTTACAAAATATATATATAGTTGTTCTGGCTTGTTCACTGACCACAGGTCTGACAAGCTGTTCTAAAAATTTTCTGAACACGAAAATTGACACTGCGCAGACGGAGCAGACCCTTAATTCCAATTATACCACGCTGATCTCGTTTGCCAATGCACCTTATAGCTACATCCGCGATGAATTTACGATCATGGACAATAACCTGTTTGCGCCAGTTTCGGATGAGGCCGTACAGACATTGGCCAGTTCCGGCGTGCTGCTATTTGATAACGGAAGCTGGAATGCCGGTACGAACCCGGATAATTATTATGCTTCCTACTATAACGGAATACGGGCCGCCAATTACTTTATCGAACAATCGCCTAACTACAGGGCATCCCTGGCACTGAACCGCGATACGATCTCGTCCGCGGGAAAGATCAGTTATACCAATGATACGCTGAACATGGGATGGTACCGGGCCGAAGCGCATATCCTGAGAGCTTATTTTTATTTTGAATTAGCCAAACGTTACGGAGGGGTACCACTGGTCACTGCGACGCTGGGGATTGCTGATAATACGAATTTGCCGAGGACATCTTATGACAGCATCATTCATTTTATTGTGAGTGAAGTGGATACTTACAAGGATAGTCTTCAGGCTAACTGGAAAACGTCGGCCTATACCAATAATGATGGCCGGCTCAGTAAAGGTCCGGCGCTGGCGCTGAAGGCCCGGGTCTTATTATATGCGGCCAGCCCGCTGCACAACACTTCCGGCGATGTCGCCAAATGGCAGAATGCCGGCGCGGCCCTCCAGGATGTGATCCTGTTTGCACAGGGGGCAGGTGCTTACAGCCTTCACCCGGATTACAGGAACTACTTCCTGCAGAACAATACCCTCACCAGCAATGAGACCATTTGGGCTATCCGGTATGTGGCTGATAACGTCCTGGAAAAAAACAACTATCCCATTAGCACTCCGGGTGGCAACAGCGGTATTACTCCAACACAGGACCTCGTTGCGGACTATGAATCTACGGGAACAACCGATCCGGCCAAACCATATGCCAACCGGGATCCAAGACTGGGATACTCTATCGTCACCAATGACACTACCTGGAATGCGAGAAGGATCGACGAGTCGCCGGGCGGCACGGATGATATGAAACGAACGAATGCCAGCAGGACAGGATATTATCTGAAAAAATTCCTCAATGACGGGTTGAACCTGGTACAGGGAGGAACACAGGTACATAACTGGCCGGTATTCCGTTATGGGGAAGTGTTACTGGAATATGCCGAAGCGATGAATGAAGCCTATGGCCCTGATGACGCACATGGATATAGTCTCACTGCCAGGCAGGCCCTGAACAATGTCAGGAGCCGGACCGGAGTAGCCATGCCGGCTGTTACCGCTGTCGGCCAGGCGGATTTCCGCACGGCGGTCAAACATGAGAGAAGGATCGAGCTGGCATTTGAAAATTACCGTTATTGGGACCTGTTGCGGTGGAAGGATGCTGCTGCCTTGCTCAACCAACCGGTAAATGGGGTGTCAGTGACAAAGAATGGATCGGGGCAGTTTATATATACACCCATTGTTGTGGAGAACAGGGTGTTCGATGCATCAAAAATGTATTACTATCCTTTTCCGCAAACGGAGATCATTAAATCAAAGGGTGTACTTCAGCAAAATAGCGGGTGGTAATTATAAAATAAAATTATATGAAAAATAATCATAACGCAGGAGCACTATTCCTCCTTTCACTTATTACCGTTGCAACGCTGTATTCGTGTAAAAAAGATGATTCGAAAATACCTTATGGGATTTCCATGATCTATATGCCTCAGGCCATTATTAATTCAGGGGGCGTGGACAATACTTATCCTGTGCCGATGGGCAGCGACTCTTCTACCTATAACTATTATCTGGATGAAAAGAGCAGCCGGTTGAATGTCATTCTGGGCGCAATGTTGTCCGGTCCTGCCACCGGTGCTTATTCTGTGGATATCCAGGTGAATAATGATACCATTCAACAATTGTTCGATACGAAAGTCCTCGATACGGCATTGTACCAATTAATGCCTGCTGCCATGTATACCATTCCCGCTAAGCTGGATGTGCTGCAGGGTGAAAGATCCGGCACTTTTGATCTGGGTATCGACATCGGTCAGTTAAAGTCGGATACTTATGCAGGTAAGTACCTGGTATTGGCTGTAAAGCTGGCGAATCCCACCCAGTATACGCTGAATACCTCCATCAGTACTACCATTGTTGTCGTGGATGTGAATAGCCTGGTCATAGGTCCGGCTGTGGATGTTACGACACAATACATCCTTAACCCGGGCAATCCTTTTATTGCCAGTGCCATGAACGGCAGCCGGTGGGGGAGCCTGAAAGATTGGAATGCCAATGCTGCTGCGCTGAGTCATGGCGGAGTTGGTGGTTATGGCACAGATGGGGACGGTCAGACACTGGATCTTGAATCCGGCTGGGGGTCTCCAGCCATCCTGAATGGGAAAGTTTATCAGACCATCAACTTACCCGCCGGCACTTATTCCTTCGATCCTTCCGGCGGTGCGTGGATATGGCAGGGGACTCTGGATCCAACCTACACCGTAGTGGCCCCCGGCATGGATACATTGCCTGATTACAATAACATCCTGAGCAACACTTCCGTTCTGTACCAGGTCATTGCCCAGCCGCAGCCAAAGATCACTTTTCAATTAAGCGCTGCGGGAAAAGTAACGGTCGGGATCGTTGTAAATTATATAAAGGACCAGCAGGGTATTAAATCGAAGAAGGTAAGCCTATATAATTATCCGAAACATTTATAGCGAATATTTATAGAGAAAGAACAACCTGGAAGATCATGTTGCTTAGATTAAGATCCGTTTTACCGAAGAGTGTAGTCGTTTTTGTTTTTTTGTGGCCGATGATCGTTGTAGCGCAGCGTTCTATTTTTTACGTGGATGCCTTAAGCGGTGATGACCATCATTCGGGATTGTCACCAGGGGAGGCGTGGCGGACGCTCGAACGGGTAAATGAGCATGTTTTTCAGCCGGGCGAGCAATTATTGT
>Ga0307511_10005044_pt1 | contig 13464 bp, 8 predicted proteins | sample 13_EM_MG_FD_200266 | JGI IMG/M metagenome (GOLD analysis project Ga0307511, IMG submission 200266) | Populus trichocarpa ectomycorrhiza microbial communities from riparian zone in the Pacific Northwest, United States - 13_EM | ecosystem: Host-associated > Plants > Roots > Unclassified | place...
AGATTTTTTTTTTTAAAAAAAGAAAAAAACTATACATTCTACAATCATGATTGGACGTGGTAGCTTAAAGCTAGCCAGGTTGAATATTTGTATAAAGAAAGAAAGCTTCATTAAATTTTTAAAGGAAGTCGATCCTATTTTTACTCAGCCCTCCTAGTTTTGGTTCTTATGGCATCAATCCTAGGATCATGCCACAATATTTGTATTGATATTAATTATTGGGTTATAAATAAATTGTAATGAACGACCACAAAATTAAAAGGGATTATATATTGTCAATTGGCATATATAAACACCTCCATTCAATTCTATATAAAAAAATGAAAGGAAATATTGAATATATATTGAGGGAAAATAAAATTAAAAAAATACTAGAAGAGAACTCTCTATATGAACAACGTATATAATAGATGTAAAAGTTCAAATTACAATGCAAAAGGATGTGAAATTGATGTAAGCAGTTCTGATTAGTAGTTGCAGATCTGTACTCAGTTAACTGGGATACATGAATAGCCATGCAAGGATATTTATGCGTCAACGAGACAGGTTAAGTCCAAAACGAGACCTGGTAAGAGAGCATGGTGATCGGCCTGATAAAAAAATTATAATTTTTTATTATTAGATTATATTTAAATTTGATTAGAAAAATCTTCCACGAACTCAATTCTATAAAAGATCAGCAAGTTGTAACAAATTGAGAACTGAAAGGCTTCCAAGTTAGGCCCAGTTCTATTGGTGTTGTTTGCTCAAGTTTTGTTATCTTTCTCTTTTTTTTTTTTAATTTTCTAATTTGTTTAGGATTTTTATTTATTTATTTATTTTTACTTTTTGATTAGGATTTTAGTTTCCAACCTTGTTTAGGTTGGTTTATGAATTTATTTACAGAATTACAAACCTCTTAAACACTATTAGATTTAACAGTTTTACTGACAAAAATTTCTATCAGTATTTATATTTACAGTCTATCGGTATTATATTATTAATGGATTTATGAATGGAAGTCGGAAAAACTCTCGTCGGTAATTTATGGTCTGTCGATAATAAATATACCGATAGATTTACAGAAAAACAAAGTGCATAAAAAAAATTATTCGTTTCATTCTGTCGGTATCTCTATTGATAAATTTAATATATTATTGACATGAAAACCGTATGTATTAATGTCATTGGTTTTTTTATTTGTCCGTTAGTATATCCCTCGGTAAATATAATATATCACCGACTGAATAACATATGTAATTTCATCGGTGAATTAATAATAACAGTGATATTTGCAGTAATTATTTTTCAATTTTTTTAAAATATATTAAATGTAACAAAAAATATATCATCTGTAATTTTATCAATAAGTTAACAGTATATTTTTAAACAATTTGAGATTTCTTCACCGTTTGTCAACTCCCACCATGATGTGCATTTCTTCACGTGTTGAATTAAATTGTTGTGATTATTATTATTATTATTATTATTATTTGGTTCGACTGTGTGCTGTGATTATCATGACATAAGTGTATATTTCATTGAAATTAAATTACATTAATGGATCTTTCTTGAGACTTTGTGAGATCTTAATTAGGTCACTAATTGGTCTCGATTCCCCTCAATTACACGTCAACAACAGCTAAGCACCTAGTATTATTATTAAGGGGTTGTAGACTTGTAGTTATCAAGCTATTTTTTTTTTTCACGCAACTCCTTCTATTTTCTTTTTAAAATCCGATGATAATAAAAGGTAGTTTTATACCAACTTGAATGTCAATCAATATTATTTTTTTCAAATGATTTAAGGATGTATTTTTTATATTGATTTCTTGCATTTAAATAAATAAATTCTTTTGTGAATTATGATTTCAAGCTTGAAATAAAGAATGAGACTGAACTAATGTTTTTAACTATCAAATCAACCTTTTGTAATGAATGTAAGTTTAAACACTTCTTTGACCATTTTTTGTAGACTTTAGGGATGTAATAGAAAACTTAAGAACTCTAAATACCTATTTGGTATTGTAATGATAATTATTTTTTAAAGTATTTTTTATTTGAAAATAATATTTTTTTATTTTATAAAATTTAATTTTAATATTAGTATATTAAAATAATATGAAAATATAAAAAAAATTAATTTAAAATAAAAAAATAAAAAAAAATAAAAAACTTTTAAAATAAAAAACAAACGGTTCTAAACCCTAAAAGGGTTAATAGGAGTGGGCTAAAAAAACTTTGGGGACTGAGATTTTTTTCTTATTTTAAATTACCATTCATTCTCTATTTTTCACGTATAATTAGATCTTATAAATTTAAAATTTAATGGATCTCATTATCATATGATTTTTTCACATTTTTCAAATATTTTTAATACTTCATCCATCAACTACCTTTCAATATTCTTATTACTTCATTCATTAACACTACTTAACATTTAATTTTAACATTTTATAAGCTTGTGATTCACGGACGAAATAAATAAACAACACTAACTAATTATTACTACACAGCAACCTCTCAAAGACAAGACAACAACGTATGATCAGGCAGATCAGCCACAAAACAACAATTCAATAAAGCCAGCTGCCATATCAGTGTAGGAATTGTCGATTGCTTCTCATTAATTTGAACATGAGCTTGCTTGCCCTTGGCTTCTTTTGCAACTGTTGCTGTCCTCACATGTAGTTCTGGGCCTGATGACAATTTTTTTTTTATAAATAATTTTCATGTTCATAATCCTTCATTCGAGACTAAATTAAAAATTAATTAGCCTTAATATTCAGGATTATTATATAAGAAACTTTTTGGATATAACAGTTCATCAGAAATGAAGTGCTTGCAGACAAATTGTTCAAAAAAAAAAAAAACTAGTAAGGAAGTTTATTAAGAAGAGCCAAAGCATTGCTAGTCAGCATGGCAATATGCACTATAGTCTTCCTGATCTTTCTCATCGCTTCATCACTTATCTTCCTCTCAGCAATTCCATCTGTGCAGGTAGTTTCATCCGTTAACGCAGCACTCATCCATGTTTTTATGTTAGAAATCTGAAATTGAATATGATCATCAGAACCATTTAGGCTGCCTAAAGCCTTCAAAGACTGCTTCAACATATCGATGGAGTCTCCCATTTCATCAATGCAATCTTTAATAATACCAGCTTCAGTCATGCTTAAGTTCCCTCCCTTTGATAAACTTGTTACTAGTTTTGATGTGTTGCTTGCAGCTTTGAGGGTCACAGTGAGCGCTTTGGTGCTTAGTTTGAGGTCATTGGTTTTGATGGTGGAGGTGTAAGAAGAGAGGGACTCGAAGCAAAGTTGTGGATATAAGGTAGAATTGCAAGCTTTTTTCAGGTAATTTGTGTAGGTTTCGCTAGAATTCTTGGTGGTGGTGGCATCTGCTAAGGATATGCATAGAAGAAAAGCAAGAAGCAATGCTAAAGCATTACTTGGAATGAATATTTTAGCTTCCATGATCTCTCTTTATCAATTTCTCTTGATCTCTCACTCTATTTTGCATTGAAAGGTGTGAGAATACCCCAATTTATAGGAAAAATCTGTCGTGGATGCATGCAAGTGAGGCTTTAGCATATATTTAAAATAATTCAACAAATCAGAAGGAGATGGCACATGCATGTCCATGCAGCTGTAGCATATATATTTAAAATAATTCAACGAATCAGAATGAGATGGCATAAAGATTATATGGTGGCTGTAAGCCATGAGATACGAGATGGCACATGCATGAATGTAATGCCCTCCGCGGGAAGATCTAGAAAATGAGATGATTTTCCGAGTTTTTCATTCACTGACTGTATTTCCAGCTTATCATTCTATAAAATAATTATATTTTAAAATTTTTATTCTATAAATTGCTATATTTTAAAAAATCATTTATATACAGCATAATATTGGTCTTCAAATAAAACCTTTTCAGTTGGTCTTTTTATACATGAGTCGTTCTATCATGAGTACTTTCACCACCGTAATTTTTAATAATAGTATATAATAGCTTATTAACACAACCATGAAGGATATTTATTTTTTCAGAAAAAGCTACTGCATTAATAAAATACCACTGAATATTCACCCTATTTTAGTTCACAAAATATGAACCCCCCTTGCTCCATCAACAGATTGTGATAGATATAGCTACTTATATGAGAATGTGCTCTCTCAGAGGCTCTCAAACATCAGACCAGTAACTCAAAGAAAACAAAAGATCAGGTGCGCAATCTTTATCAAATACAGGTCCAAGGCCTTCAACTTCCACACAATTAGGAAGAGCCATCAGTTCCAATAATTTTCTTTGCGCAATTTTCAGTTCTTTCTGAACTTCGGATATGGAAAGCTTACTTTGGTTACGGAGCCTTTTTTGCTGACAGCAACCAAGTTAAACGGTGCTCAATATATATAGTCAACTTTATAACCTTATTTTGGGCAGAATTATGGTGATAAACACCAACCAACGATCAAGCAGTTCCAAATTGACAAAACGATACTGTTATATACTAAAATTTATCATAGAATTATGAAGATTGAAGTAAAAAGAACAAGTTGCATACCAGATTTGATAAAATTTAAACTTGAACATGTATAATGAATGAAATGAATAAAAAATCTACATGGTACAAAATTTTTAAAATAAAAAATAAGTGGTTAATTATCTTGAATAAAGTGATTGAATATAATGAGTAAGTAATTAATTACTAGAAGTTATCTTGAATAATTAAGATTTGAATAATTAAGATGAGTAGGTAGTTATTTGAAGTTATCTTTAATTTTTTTATTTAAAAGAGACAAAATAACCAAAATCAACACAACTCAACAAAATAACGATAACTACAACAATAACTACACTGCAGTTCAATCAAGTTCATGGTATTTTCAAAACTTATTTATTAAGTAAGCATGTAATTATAGGATGATAATCAATAGGTAATATCTTGCAGGCGGTAACTCTGTAAACGAAAAATATCAAGTAAGTTTGCAGTTTCAATTCTATAAACCAAAAATACCGGAAATTTTTTTTTATTATTTAGGAATTTCAATTCGTGAATGTAATCAGAGCATGAAATACTTAATGAATTTAAATATTTTTTTTTTATTTTAATTTATTAAATTTGCTTTACATTTAAATTGTTTTAATTATTTTATGAGTAAATTTAAAGTAATTAACTTGAAACTCTAATTTTAAATTGCAAATTCTTTTTAATTAATACAAACACAAAACAATCTACATCAAAAAGATACTAAAAGCAAAAAAGCAAACACAAGCCCTTCGATACAGGACATACAAAGATGGAATGGAACTGGAATTCCCTATCTGACTCCACTGGTAATGGCAGACGGCAGCTGTTTCATTGACTGCCACTCCTGTTTCTTCCCTCCTATCACAGTCATATACTTCAAAAGAGGTGGCAGATCCTCACCACATTCCAATTAGTGGGTAGTGGTAAATCAGAATATGAGGGTGATGAAGCCTTCCAGACCACAGGAAACATGCCATAAGCTTCTGGATTTCAGAAAAATGTTTGCACCAAAAGGAGAAATATGAGTTCTAACAGATATTGAGAGGGCTTTTCTTCTACTTCCACCTTGCAGTATTTCCACAAACTGCACAAAATTAAGTTTTAGCAGAAGGCTGGCCCGATTTCTTGGAGCTTATTGGAACGGGAAGCGACCAGTTTAGTGCGGGCTTTAGATTTCTGTTCTTTATAGTTTCACGTATCAGATACAAATTTATAAAAAAATAGATTTCATAGCAGCAGTATAGGTTCTGTTACCCTGGCCTCATTTATAAAGCAATCGCCAATCACCAGCATCAAACATGCCTTGCCAGTAGAAATGGCCTGCACTTATCTGGTTAACAGTGCGAGCATCAAAAGCCTTTGATATATCTGGGTTGAAAGATTTCTCAAGCTGCTTTGGTTACTTGCTCAGGGCTATATTCTGGGGTTTTAGAATTGTAACACAATCAAAGGCATCCTTAATGGGATTCGGATCCATTTTCACTTGCACTGGCAAAGAACTCCATCACCATGGCAACACAAAGCAATATAAAATTAAAATCCCTTGCAAATTAGTATCCTACATGGTCCTTAAACTTTGCTTAAATCGAATGAAGCAGTGGTCCAATGATTTTGACTTCTTCAAACTGATTTTGCTACTTAATTTGAGTTGAATGACATTCATGTATCCAATACAAATTTTAAAGTGATCCAATATTTGCTACTTAATTTGAGGCAACTCCAAGGGATTGGTTGCTTAGATTGTTAATGCAGCACTGTTACCTTATCTTGAGTTCAACTTGAAGTTATAAACTCTTTGCTTATATGTAAAGGGATAAGGTATTTATGAGCTACAAGCCTGTTAACTGTTTTTTTCTTAGTGATTGTTCTGCATTTGTGCGTGATAATTAAACAATTATTGAATTCTTTAGCTTTCAAATGGAGAATTTACCCTTGATCTCAACATTGAATTTCCAATCATTGGACCCCTGCTTCATTTGATGGACCACTTCTTCCTTTCTGATTTCAACAATTCTGATTTTGACTTTGGTTCTTATAATGATGAGTTGATTTGTAGAGAGAGTTTTTGGTTGATGAGAATTTGAGTGTGGAGCAGATGATTTTGGAAAAGGAAAGGTAGTCCTATGTTGGTTTTGGGAGGAAACGTTTCTGTTTCTGGTTTAGTTTTTGCTCTGTTAGGTTACATGCCTGGTAGGAGTAGAATGAACACAGTTTCGGGAGATGGGATTCAGTGGTCAGCTGCAGGACTGCTGGACAGTGTAGATTTTAAAGGTGAGAAAAAAAACTGAAAAATTGATTAAACCGAGATAATAATAATAAAAAAATAGGCCAGCAGTCTTGATGCACTTCCTGGAGGAGAGCTAGCTTGAAGTGAAAGGAACGTTGAGATTTAGAGATAATCAAATGTTCACTACCGAAGACCACTTATTGGATGGTTTCATTGCAGCATGAGATGCAAACTCAGTACAATTAAAAACAAAAGGAGGCCCAATACTAAGGAGGTTTTGCACACACTATAGCGAAGACCTTCCAGCAGAGGCTTCCCCTTTTAATTTGAATGGTGGTGTAGCTGATGAAGATTAAACAAGTTTCAATTAACCAAACCCAACTAAAACTAATTGGTTTGAACTGGTTTCAATTTGGTTTCAGTTTTAATTTTCTTAAAAAAAAATTAATTAATTTGATTATTTTTTTAAATAAAAACCAAATCGAACCGAAAATACTCACCCACTAGTGCCCCAGTAGATTTGCCATTAAATCCCACAGTGAAAGAGAAAAGTACCTTCCTTATCTCTTAAGAAAACATGCAGCGAGTAATCAATGCAAATAACGCAGCACCTTCTCAAGTTTTGGCACTTGTTACTACAAGTTGCAATGCGCTTCCCTTGATTCAGCCCCCATGGATTCCCCTAGGATGATTTTTTTTTTTGGCAATAAAACGATATATCTTACATTCAACCACAATTAAACAACATACAAGAAGTCTGAAGTAAATACTAGATGCCTTTCTACTCATTAGCTGTGAAAAATAAGATCATATAATTTGGAACATTCCATTCAGAAACTTTATAATAAGAAAAGAGAGCATCTAGAAGCATACAACTTTGTATAAAGCTGATTTTGTTTTCTGTTGATCATTCAAATATTGGAGTTTACCTGCACCCTCTTTATTCCGCTTATTGAAACAGGTTGGCTTCAAGGGTTTCTTGCACCTTGAACAATGTACACGCACCCATAAAACCACTAGACACTGAAAAGAAGCTTAATCCTCGAGGCTGAGAAATGTTTGTCACTGTGGAGTTCAAATAATCCTTTGGCTGATAATTTCACTCCTTTGAGAAAACTGAGGTTTGCCAACTTACTTAAGAGTCATTGCAGTCCAAAAGGTTGCAAGTCCAACTAAATACTGGAACCTTTTGATGCTCAGCCTTGACTGACAATTTTCAGTTCATTTTCCAGCTGCAGAAAGATTAACTCCATCATTGACATACACTAATGCTTTGACTAACATACAGGATAGGCAGAATTTTCCATGGATGTAAATGCCTTGAGGTTTTTACATACCTTTTCAGCTTCACAGAATCTGTGTTAGAATCAAAAGCATAGAGGAATTGATAACCTAATATCTCATATTAGTGTTTAAAAGTGTGGAGCAAAAGACTTGCAGTGTTTCCTCCAGTAAAATTCAGATTCAAAGTAATCCTATATTCCAGTCAACATTGAGAAAGCTAATATAAATGTGGCCATTAATATAGAGCAGATAGGATTTGAAAGTGATCAAGGAATGGCAAGGCATGTTAAAATGCGAAATAATGAGACATCATACCACAAGCAGAAAAAATAGGGCGGACTTTTTCAAAAATCTCATCTTCTGTTCCCACTGCATTGATCTGCACATATTTATATTTACCACTATAAGTCTCAGAGTTCATTTACTTCATATGTAACCGGAAACAGAAGTGAACTGTTATTTAACATATATCATGACAAATATGCATAAAGAATTAACAGAAATGCAAGCTTGAAGGATAGAAACAAGATAGTTATAGACACCGAGTTATAAGGTAGTTAAGTTTCCAGATACTTACCTTACAAAGTTTCCCTCTCTTGGAATAGTAGTCAATAACAGGAAGATTTAGGATTTCAAACACTTTAAGACGTTTCTTGACTGTATCTATGTTGTCATCAACTCGGCCCTGCAATGAAACAATATACTTCAACAATTGCTCTTACATATTTGAATGGGGAAAAACTATATAACGTATATGCACCTGATTGCGGTTTAGCACTCGTTTTACCATCTCTTCTTCAGGACAGTCAAAGAAAAGCACAACATTCGGTTCAAGCCCAATCTGCATCAATACCAACATGATTATATGCTCCACAGCCAGCACAAAAATCATTTGACTCAATGAAAATCATCCATTGACCAAATCAAGCTTCAAATTCCCATCAGTTTGATTTCTCCACTGTTTTCCTTTCATTATCACACTGCTCAGTTTCCTTTAACATTTATATGATAGTCTGCTAAACCATTACTCTACCTGGTGAGCTTTAACATAACTGGAGATCATAATCAAATTGATAGGAAAACTAACCAGATCCTTTGAATATCAGTGCAAACATCAGGATGAGAAACTACATCTTTCATGAAAGTTGTGAAAAAAAGAGAGGAAACTCACTAATTGTTCAAATGCTATTCGATTCTCCTCAGTTCGTGGGAAACCATCAATGAGAAATTTATTGCTGTCACTTGATTCCATCTCTTGCTGGATCAGTCTGACAGTCACTTCTGAAGGAACAATCCTGCCTTCTTTAATTGTGTTAAGCATCTGGGACCTGGAAATTTGATTTCCTTCATCAGTGGAAATGTATTTAATTTCAGAATGTGCTAATAAAAGATTCTCAACAACTCTGTTTCACTTAAAATTATTACCAATGTTCACTGTTAGACTCTATTTCTCTCCTTAACAACTCTCCTGCACTCAGATGTTTGAATCCAAATGTTTCAACAATCTTTTGGCATTGTGTGCCTTTTCCACTACCAGGACCACCTGAAAGTTAAGGAATTAATTTAATTTTCATGCATAACTATTAGAAGAAAGGGAGGAAATCAGATATGAACAATTCACCAACAACTAATTAACAAAAAGGGCAAAGTAAAAAAACAGGCACGTGCGCGCGCGCACAAACACAACAACTAGTATTATAAATGCAAGATTCTTAATTACCTACCTAGGACAAAAGTAATAAATGGGTTTCTCTCTTTGAACGAAGTAGTTCCATCTTTTACCTTCAGCATGCGAATAAGCAACAATTAGGAAGCAAATTATTCCCAACATAAAGTCATGAACAAATCAAACACTGTAGATAAACAATAGCAATTGACAAAATTGCCCATACATTATTAGACAAGGATAATCACAAGTTAAAAACAACAAAAATCTTTCACAATTCATGTAAACACAAACTGCCTAAAAATCTGATGCATCATTAGCTCAGTTACTACAAGGAAACCAAACAAGATATGAGAGCAATACCAAAGTGGGTGTCTCTGTACTAAATGACGATCTCCATATCTTGAAGCCAGAAGCTGCCTGTAAGAAACCCAACAAAGAAAGCAGAGAGCAAGACAAAACAAAACGAGACAAAAATGAGTATTGCTAGATTTATAAAGATGATATCTTTTTTGTCAATTCAAGAAGTGGGCTTGGCACCTGATCAAGCGAGGTTGGTTTTGAGGTGGACATCACTGGAGAAAGTGAAGTCACGCGCCGCCACATGTCTCTTTGTTTCCTTCAATCTCTAGCTCTGGTTGAAGCGATTTTGTTTGGTTTCATTGCGGTATATCGTCGAATAAGTAACGCGCAACTGTTATTGCTCAAGGCAAAGACAGACTGGTCGCGGGGTTTTCGGTCTGGCAACTTGTGGTTGGTTGGGTCCAAGTTACGATATAAGCATACTAGGATTCAAATAATTATAATAATAATGAGCTAATCGTGTACAAGTAACCCATTTTTAAATAATTATAATAATAATAATAATATTGAATTAAACGAAATTATGAAGAAAAAAAAAACATGAAAGAGTGATACAATGATTAATTATTTAATTTCAGAAAAGGTCAGCAATAAATCCCACCTGCCATTTTGAAAGATGGACTGGCCTGCATTAATTAAAAAGAAATGGATTGAAATTTGATACCGAAACCCTCTGATTTAATTAAATATCTGGCCAAGATTTTTTGAGGAGGCTCATGGATTGGATAGAATCATCCACCGATCTGTAAGAATGCCGAACACGTAGCGTAGGTTTATTACTTTCATTAATTGGTCTCACACAGTACAACTCCTCGAATCATTCAGCCGAAAATAAGCTTTTTGTGTGTATAAAAGCGTGTTTAAAAATTTTAATTTTTTTTTATTTTAAATTAATATTTTTTTAATATTTTTTAATTATTTTGATTTGCTAATATCAAAATTAATTTTTTAAAAATAAAAAAATATTATTTTAATATATTTCTGAATAAAAAATATTTTAAAAAATAACCGTAACCACACTCTAAAATAAACCCTACGACTAGTGGATTGGCTTTGTTATTTATCAATTCGAGATCCTATTAGACTATTAGGATTGGGTTTGTAATTAAGATTTAGATTTGATAAAATTATTTTGATATTTTTAAGAAAAAAAATCTTGAAATTATGATATTTTAAATTAATCTCCATTAATCTATTTAATTCATAACTTGAATAGATGAATTTAGTAATTTTGAAGGAAAAAAATAAGATTTGGTAATGTTGATGTTTATTGTTTAGGATTTAAGGATACTGGTTTAGTTTATTTTGTAAAATTACTTGATATGATCTTAAATTATCATTTTTTCCTAAATTAAATCATCTGAATTTGATGATACTCGTGTAGTGATTAATGGTAAAAACAAATCAAGAAAGGGAGCCCTCAGGCTGTCTGTCTGTAACAGGCCCAAGACCCAACGGCCCAGAAGTCCATAAGGCTCCATGTGGATTGGACTCTCAATTCTCAGAGGTCAGACATGAGAATTTGTTGAGCAAATTTCCCATGTCCCTACTGCTCCTTTGCCCATTTTACTGGTTAAGGCCTTAAGGCAGACTGGGCTGCCTTGCCAATTAACCATTGGAGGCCCAATCTCGGTGATAGCAAGCCCATATTCATTAAACCCAATCTACAGGTTCATCCAATTACAAGTTACAGATAAGATAAAGTGGGTTAAGTTGAATTAGTCAAGAAAAAGTTTTTTAAAAAATAACAACTTTGTTTTTGCTTTGAGAAAAATTCAAAAAGATATTAACCTGAATTATTACATCGTGTTAATTTTTCAGATTAATATGTTCAAACAGGGCAATTTATAGAACTAGTAAATCAAATTAGATTTAATAACTAGTAAATCAAATTAAATTTAATAATTACACAAATACTTTTCAATTCAATAGCATTATCAAATACATGATCAGCAAATTTTAGTAGTGTTTGACATTGTGTTTTGAAAGCGTTTCTGAAAAAATTTAATTATTTTTATTTTTTATTTTACTTTAAATTAATATATTTTTAATGTTTTCAGATTATTTTGATATGGTAATGTTAAAAATAATTTTTAAAAAATAAAAATATATATTATTTTAATATATTTTAAATAAAAAATATTTTAAAAAATAACCGATATTACATTTTCACTTTTTTTTTTATAAACAGGCTCAAATGAAACGTGGAATTTCGTATATCATTATTATCTATCTTTACAACGCAAACTATTATATCGTCATAATGAAGTAAGATTGCTGAACTTACATTAGACATTCCATTAGTTGATTTAACCATCCAATCCTAACCAAATCACAAAGTCAAAAAAGAATCAACCACTTTTGATCACACAATCAATCAATTCAAATTCATTTGAGCCAAAAAAAAACTACACATTTTACCAATTATTCCAAGGTTAATCATTGAGACCTTTTTCTTTACTTTTTTTTTTTTTTTTGGGTTGGTTGGTTCAGCATCTTTTTCCCTTGATTCAGCATTAAAATTTATTATCTCTAGCAGTAGGTCCACGGCATTTTAGCACGAGGGAGACTAACCTCTGCCCATACAAGAAATTATGGATTGCATGGAGAAAATTTTAAAGGTGTTGCCAACATAACACTCAAAGGATACGACAACTCTACTTTTTATTTCTTCCACAGTTTAACCAGCCGAGACATCCCATAAAACCTTGATTGCATATGTGTGAGCTTCCACAAGTTGAAAGGATAATAATTATTTAATTTTTTTTTTATCTTTGTTCTTGTTCGTTGTAATGGATAGTTAGTTTCTTTTGTGACGATTTCAATACCCTAACATTACATCATTAATCACTAAGATTAAATATTTAATATAACCCATGGGGGATATAGGAGGTGAGAATTAAGAAACATCTGTTCAATGGAATCTTAAGTTTTGGTATGATCATGTTCAGACTCTCTTCGTATTGATTAAAAACCATGGGGGAAAAACCAAGAACCAGAGCGAATTCTTGCCTGGAATCTGCAGCAGCAGCAGCAGCAGCAACGTTGCCTAACAATGTTTTAAATATTTATGAGTAGCTAGGTGTTGAACAATGCACATCTTGATAAATAAAATAAGACATACGAAGTTAATTTATCAATTATATATGGTGGATGGCATCTGCTCAGCTATTTCTGTATTTCTAGCATATATTAAGAAGATCATATATAGGTGTATATCCACCAGACCAGACCCTTAATTAATATAATTTCTCTCTTCTCGTTGGCACGTTTTAGAAATAAATGGTAAGCATGTTCATGCATGTATACACCTTAATCATATTCTTAAACTCTATTAAAAAACACTTTATATATATATATATATATATATATATATATATATATATATATATATATATCACTCTTTTATCT
>Ga0307511_10005045_pt1 | contig 13461 bp, 19 predicted proteins | sample 13_EM_MG_FD_200266 | JGI IMG/M metagenome (GOLD analysis project Ga0307511, IMG submission 200266) | Populus trichocarpa ectomycorrhiza microbial communities from riparian zone in the Pacific Northwest, United States - 13_EM | ecosystem: Host-associated > Plants > Roots > Unclassified | place...
CACTGGTGCCCCTTCTCCCATCCCCCACCTAGCTCCGTCAAACCCTACATCCACAAAGCCCTCCTTCACCTCGTCCACGTACACACCGAAGTCAACACTACCTCCCCCGCGCTCACCGCCACCATCGTCTCACACCTCGCCGAGCGCATCTGCCATCTCATCTTGGAGTCCTTCCAAAAGCGACTTGATAACACAGATATCCCAACAAAGGCATTTACGTTGCCGGCGTTACTCCAGGCGACGCTGGATGTGGAGTTTGTGACGAGTATTTTTGGAAGCCAGTATACGACGCAGAAGGCGCAGGAGTATCAGAGGGGGGTGTATCAGGTCTTGGATAGGGGGAGTAGTGAGGAGGCCAGGACGGAGATGCAGAGGGAGTTGGGGAAGGTGAAAACTATACTGCATAATGAGAGGAAGGGGACGAGGGCGCAGTTGTATGTGTTTTTAGCCCTACATGTAGTGTATGTTTTTCTTATGGAATTGGTTTTACTGACTTGGGTGGGGTGGTAGTCTCTGCTTTAGATCTGCGAAGAAAGGGAAGGATAAGGATGCGTCATCAACAGTAGCAATAGTGGGAGGAAGGGATAGTGCGGCAAGTTCGTCGACATCGAGTATACCGAGGAGGGCTGGGGACTCGTACTAAAAACCGGGAGGGGGGTCAAGTGTGTGCGGAACGAATTAATGGCTGCTGAATGCACTGTTTGCTAGAGTATATTCAGGGTAACTACTAATGATTGGCTTGGCGAAATAATTTGTTCATTTAATAATACCCTTTTGCTAAAAAATGCTAAATTGGGGGTTAATCACGATGGTGGTATGAGATTGTATGGAGTTAATACTATATGAAATCTATTTACGGGGATGATATGTACATATTAAGCAGGCTATGAGTGTTGTCTAGCTCCGTTTTTGCATGCATATTCTTTTTCCACTCAATGTAGAATACTTAGTAGGCCACAGTACCCCAGTACTTGTGTAGTCAGGCAAAATCCCAAGAGACTGTGATAGAAAATATAAAAATTAGAGTACAACAAAATTAGGAAACTTATAGCTCCTACCTAGTATTTATATACCCCCGCAGACTCAAGAAGTTCTTCCACCCTAGATCCCCTCGAGCCTAATCTCCACCCTTGCATCATCTCTCTCTCGAGCTAGCCTCATGGCCTCTCCTTTCAGGTCTTCGGCTTGCCCCTCTAGCTCTTGGATGTGTATACGCTGCTGAGTACTTCTGTGATCAGGCATTGTCGAAATGAGATATACAGGCAGTTGGAGTGCTAGGTATGTGCTTGACATCCTCATAAAGCCGAACTTGTCTTAATGCTTCCCATGGACCTGGGACTCATTAGCTTTCCCTCCTCAAACGACTCTCGAGTTGCAACTATGATACCCCTCCATGTGATTCCTGGCCAATTCCAGCGGCATCTTTTGAGAACATATAGAGCATTGGTTGTAAGAGGGTTCCAGGGGTTCCAGGGCGGAGTCACCCACAAAAGCAGCTCCACAATCTGCGGCTCCATAATTCCAACCAAAGTAGCATTGTGATATTTGAAGTGGTCGTTGAGTAACAGAAAGGCATTACTCCCGTCAGAAGCCCCTTTAATACCACAGAGCAGGTTATGCACACTCACTTGGCACTAGAGTAAACCCAGTTCCGCTAAATATGCGCTTATACCGGATGCACAATCTATTTCCCGAACTGTGCTCGGCTTCGTTGTCGGAATCTGGGATCGTCACCAGGGTCTACCCCTTCAAAAAAAAAAAACATTCGTGTTGGTTGCCTGTCTCGTGGGGGTCTGTGTCTGGATTGATTATGGTTTACCAAGCTAGCTCGAGGGCTTCCCGGGGCAATTTGGGGTTGCCTCTGATATAGGTGAGTAATTCAGGGATGGCCCAACTGGCCATGGGGGTTTCGAAATGAATTCTGGCCGTTGCAATTGAGGACCAGATTCGGGGGAGGGCGGTCGTGGGGTGGAGGGGTGCCTTGGGATGAGACTAGCCTTCGAAGTGGAACCTCTTATAGCTGGGTGTTGTAGCCATCCAATCTGTTCTTGCAATTGCTCCAGCTTTCCCAAGGTAACACCCATGTTGGGGATGGGTATTTAGTGTAATAAGAGAGGATTTAGAGTATGTAATTATAGATGTTTGGCTGTCTACAATATAATCTCTTGTGAGTGTGTACTCGAAGCATGCTTAAGCGAAACTTGTCCTTGCATTTGACTGCTTGACATCAACGGTAGACCGGGAGGCATGCTTGATGGGTCCCAGTCTTCTAGAACCTGCTTCGACACTCATGGCCAGCCACCGGCCTAAGCGAGCTCGCATGTATCTGGCGAGCTTCAAGTACTTTGGCCGGAGTATGCTAGGGATAGTTCTGGTACCAGGCAATACCTTAAGGTATATTTCTTGCATTGAATATTAGATCTGAGATATATAATAGGTAGAATTACACGCTTCAGCAATTTTCCGGTCATAAGATATTGTCCTTACTAGAATTACAGTCTGGTTACTGGATTTCTAGATGGATACGAGCTCTAGATATTCTCCCCACTCTGATCGCTATATTAAAGGTTACCCTGAGCTGACATACTCTCGAAAAATATACAATTACTTATTAGTACAATTAGGTGGATGACTATGACTCCCCTCTGGTTCCCAATTACCATTACAATAGCCCACTCTACTAACATCGATTTATCCATACTGGCTCCAGCACATCTAGGATCAGTGCAGGCTGACAAGCCCACGGCTCGTTTCATAACGACATTAAAAAGTAACCACCCAAATCACAAAGAAAGGCCATGAAATATGAATAATTCATCCCCACCTACGCCTCCACTGGCAATGGCATCTCCTGTCTCCTCGGCAGCTGCCTCCCCGGAGTCTCCTCCCTCAACGGCTCATGTCCCACCCTATCCTTCACCCCAGACACCCCACAATTCCTAAACAGTTCCGGAAACACTACCCTCAACTCACTCAAATCCGTGATGGTCTTAATCCCCAGGCTCTCCTTCTCCTTCTCTATCTCTGCCTGCTTCGCCGCTGCTACTTCTTCTGCCTCTATATCTCTCTTCTCCTTCTCCTTCTCCCCACCATTACCCTCCCCCACTACGGACCCTGCCTCAGGCTCAGCTAAATGCGCGACCCCCCCCCAACCCAACCTCTTCGCCGCCACACAGTTCATCACACTATCATCCACAAAAAAGCACCTCCCCTCGTCCCTCCCCACCACCAGTCCCGTATCATACATCGCCTTCTCAAACATCTCCCGTTCAGGCTTACACACTAACCTCCCATCCTTCTCTCCCTGGACGTAATCACAGTATGTAACTCCATCAAAAAAGTCTTCTATTCCTAGTAGCTTCACTACCCGCTTCGCGTGGGTGATGTAGGCGTTTGTAAAGAGCCAGAGTTTGGATGTGGTATTTGATGAGCGGAGGTCGGAGAGGAGGTGTGTGAGAGATGGGGAAGGTTGGAGGATTTTCGTTAAGGGAAGGGCGTCGTCGACGAGGGAGTTGTAGTTGAGGACATTGATGCTATGGTGGCGGACGAGCCCGGAGAGGGCGAGACCGTACTGGGTGTAGTAGTATCGGTGGAGGTGGGTTGCATGTTCTTTGGGGAGCTCTGCAGGGCAAGGGGGTTAACGATTTATTGATTTATCTGGTACCTGAAAAATGGGCCGGGGTGCCAAGGGGTGGTGGCCTCGGGGAAGGGAGGAGACGAGTCATACCTAAATGATTTACAAAATACTGATGAATCAGCTCCCTCATCATGTCATGGATCTTGTATGATCTAGGGTACAGGCAGTTATCTATATCGAAAAAGAACACCGGTCTATTGTCTTCGAGTTGGCCCACCCCCCCCTGTACGGAGATGGCGGCGCCATCAAGAGTAGGTCTGGTGTTTGTGTTTGTGTTTGTATCTGACGCCTGCGCTAGCGGATTTGTTGGTGATGTAGACTTTGCCATTACTGTATAGCTCAAGCCTGAGTATGGGTTACTATAAGCTTGGGGTTGTTTGGGTATGCGTTGTGTGCTGTTTTCAACTGTTGATCGGAGTTGGTCAATCACGTGTCCTATATGTAGATATGCAGTGACTAATGTTCACTTCGCAAGGTACATAGTAGACGTGGATGACCTACCCCCCGATCCAACTAGATAAACTCTGAAATTAAATTATTATTTGAATCTAATTATCCGCTACAACAAACCTAGCATAGCTGAACCAAACTAGCAAAGCGGTATGCCTTCTCCTGAGCACATATCTCGGCGATTATGAGGGTAACAAGAACCACCAAGGCGACGTTCCCCGAGTTTTGAAGAGCCTGACGATTCCGTCAGGTTATTCCACTACCTACGGCAGTGTCAGGATTCGAACCCTGGACCTCGAGGAGGGCCTCACCATGACCCCAGAGTAACTACTTTATTGCCAGGCTACCTAACTAGTGCCGTATGATAGTCCCATGCAGTAACCAGACTACTACCTATTCATCTTCTACTAGGGGTAGTCACCAAATTGGTAGGCTCACTTTCCACGCTTTCTGGCGATTCAAAAACTCCATCCCAAAATAACTGGAGATCCCTGACTAAAAAAACTATTAATCTACAAACTCCAACGTCATATCGCTAGCTGTAAACAGTAGGTAATGCCCCCTCAATATATCCCAATCTACATAGCAGAATCCCTCAGATAAGCAACCCAAATTCAAGAAGCCAACCACCTAAGACCTACGGAAATAATTTAGTACAGATTTGACAAACCCCAGGGGTTTGCCCAGTTCAGCCCATCCCAGGGTACCCCCGCTTTTGCTTAGATATGCGCCTATTGCAACTGCTGATACTCCAACGACAACCGTTACTCCAATTTTTAAAGCCTGTGGTTTGTATTTGATAACCTGGTCACAAATTTCTTTGAGCTTTCTCTTACGCTCCACCTCAGCAGCTTGCTTGACCAGTAGCCATTCGGCTTGTCGTAAGTCTGGATGTGCAGGTCTGTCCTTGGATCTAAACGGACCGGCTCGGCGAGATGTTTTAAGGACCGATTTATTGGATATTTGCACCCATGTTGATAGTTTTTCTGGCGGATATTTCTCAAGTAAAAGAAGGGCCTTTGAGATGAGACCTTCGAGGTCGAGTGGTTTCGGCAGCTTGGAGAGAATTGAATGCAGCATTTCGGGCTCATCATCGGGAATATCAAAAAGCTCGTCGCGCCGTTGCAATACAACCTTGCCAGGTCAGTTTGTTAAAGTTCATTAACCGCATGGGAAACATACCTGTGCGAAGAGATACAAGGGGAAAACCGGATCCGTAGCCAGAAAAACGTCAAACAGCCTTGCTATGTTGCTATATTCCTGAATGTCATGGGCGTATAATGTAAGGGTAGCTGCGAGGGCAAAGAAAGGCTTTGTGCGTGATAAGTGTTCACAAAGTCTCTTATCTGCTGATAGTAGTAGCGGGTAAAGCAAGTGCAGATGATCCAACGCAGGGCCCAACGACGGAAGCATAAAGTCTCGTATTCGGAGAAGAGCGATATGCTCTGTGGCCATTACTGCAGTCTCTACTCCCAGCACCAACAAAAACACCTGACAAATATCGTGAAAACCCTGGAAGTAACATAGCATTGGGTGCCGTCTAAGGACCTCGATAATTAGTCTTGAAAGCTCCTTTTTCCGATCAGCCGTCTCGCGTGGTGACATATCTACATGTACGCTTCCACTATTTAGTGCCAGATTCAGTCACTACTGCACGCACTACAGAGAAGGAGAAAGCTGGACCTTGTCGTGGATAGACGTACTCTTGGGATAGTATACAAACGACCGATCCACGTCCAGTCTAACCTGGTCTTCATCCTTATGAGGAGGAAGCTTCTCCCAGTCTTCGCGAGGAGGGTTTGCAGGCTTAATCCCGTCCTGTGTGAAATGTGCGTACCCGAGAAAGAGAGGCCCTAAATTTGGCTGCATTAGATGAGCCAAACTCTGATAGGTTCACCGGGCCTTCCAGCCATAAAACATAAGGGGTAGGAAAAGAATGAGGGCTCAACTCACACACCTCCTGCCGGATATCGTCGGCTAGGAGTCCATCTGTGGACAAAGCTAAATTTGCTATCATATTCAGATCTCTATCACGGCACGCTTGTTGAATTTTCTCTCGCTTTTCCTCAACGGAACCAAAGCCAAATTCGACCTTCACTTCTGTTTCTTCATCCTTGACCGCACTAGCTTTTTCTCCCATGCCTGTTGTTGTTCAAAGTGCCTAACTGAAAGCCCGGAATGCAGATAGACTGCTGGATGGAATTTGGTAGCCCGGCTCGGATATCGAAGCTTTTCAAAAAGCTAGAGTCGTGTTCCAGTGTTTTCCGGACCCGTGCAAATCAAATCACCTGGATTTGATGACTATCGGAGCTCGAGGTTGGCTGATGAAGAAGCTTCGGAGAGTGAGGGGAAACTACTAGTGGGCGCCGGTTAGGCCCTACTTGCACAATGCTTTGTCCACACAGAGCGAGGGACGCAGAACATATATTGAGAGCTAAGGTAGCTGAGTTCGCTTGATGACGGTACGTGCCTCGTGGATTGGAAAGGTTTAGTTGTACCGTAATTGATCCCTGCAGCTCCCCACCTTGATTTAGCATTTAGGTGCTTGGCGCTCGTTCACCTGTCGATCCAAAGCTCGAGGTGTGCCAGGGTCCTGCAACTCGACCACAAAGGGTTCTTCAAGCTGAAGGGTTCCTGCGAGGTATCTAGACCAACTCTACGTACATATAGGTACTCTACTTGCTCCGCATTGCGCCCTCTCAGCGACCTGTCAATTGATTTGACTCATGTGCCCCAATCTCCTTTTGTCTCAGTTTACACTCTGCACCTGCATATACTAGTTAATCGTGCCATCTCGTGAAGGAATTTCTCTCACTAACTTGGGGCTAGCAGGAATACGAATCCAACGTCCACGCTACACAGTTCTAACCAGAGTATTGGAGCCGTGGTAGCGGCCGCCGTTTCTACTAATCTTGTTCGGTACTCCCATGCAGAATGTGGGGCCTGGAGCGCTCGCCTCTGGGTCCGATATTTGCTATCGTTCAGATTAAGGTCTGCGATGGTATATTACCATGCTGGCAGCCTAGATAGTCATGCCAATGAATCACCCATCACTAAAATCACAGTAAGCTGTGAGAGTAGGTCTCTGGCCACTTAAGTTGTTCTTTGCTAGATGAGTGTTAGCTATCAGCTGGTGAGTATGTGATCATAAGCATCCAAATTTGTTATCTCTCGCAGACTGCCCAGTTCAATACCAGATTCTGCTTCCTGAAACACTCCCGAGCCCCGAGGCTAACTATAACCAACTGCAAGGCTACGACATGCACTGCAGTTCTAGATCTAAAGCAAGATCGCCAAGTTGGTCTCCCCTTGGTCAAGCACGAGGCCCCTCAACATATCTAGGAGGATCAACTGATGATCAAGGTGCGATGTACGTTCCTGCTATCATGCTCACGTATGCTGGGATTTGGTTGGAAGACCAAATTCTAGTATATCTGGGTAGGCACAAGACACAGTTTCGAAAATATCTACAGTCGCGATTGGAACAGCGTGTATGCAGACCAGGGTCTTTCCGCTCGATGTCTGGACTGGCTGCTGTTCCAGAGATTCCCACGTATCACTCCTTGCTACTTTTACCCACAGGCTTATCCGCGCTCAATAACGACTTTTAATATATGCGCTCGAGCCATCTAGCGCCCTATGCAAGAAGTAACAAAACAGTTTGGTCAGATCAACATGAGAATATTGGATGCTATAATCCCAGTAGTTGGTCAGAGGATTAGTTGCCTCTAAGCCTCATCTCTAAAGGAATCATGTTTATTTCTCCCGAGCTTTGCCCCCCGCCAGGATAGACGACCAGTTGCTTCCACCTGTTTCATAATTATCATATATTTCTCGCAGCGTGAAAGCAAAATTATTGGGATACCTCTAGGAACGAGAACATGAGATACCCCTTTTGCTTGAATTAGGAGATACCACATCCGCTGCCTGGTCAATTCCTAAGACATGCGGTGGCTTTAAACGCTATAAAGCTTTATAGCGTTAGGGGCCTATGTCTTAAGAATTGACCAGGGACGTTGCTCGCCAGTGGATGCGGTATTCGATCATAGATATTAATATCATTAGAACAGAAGAAGGCTGATTGGTTGACCTATCACAAGCCGACCGACGTCAGGAGATCATGCTTCGTGCTCCGGAACTACTTACCATTCCCTGCACGTTTACCCCTCCCCACGTTCTGCCCCTCCGAATTGAAATACATGCATCGCGGATAAATACTTTGACATGTACAGATGGCCCTGATTTGCGTACTGGAGGCTGGGCCAATGTGTACCTACAGCTACATACACAATTATCCATGGTGAATGCACAACCGGTTTTGGTACTCTTGGGCTAGTCGGTAAATCCATGGCAGCTTATGCATGGTGCATGCATTGAGGTTTCTTGTTTTTTTGTTCATACCGTTGATTATCAAGTGGGAGGGGGGATGATGATTATGAGCGGGAAAGCCTGGAACAGGAGAATAGTAGGCCAATTATTGTTATTATTGTTATTGGGGAGGTGTACCTTGACAGTAAGTAAGTTTACATAACAAAGTACTTGTATGTCGCGACCCTCCCTGTATGCGGGCGATTTGCCACTCAGTCATCCAAGACACCCCTCTACGAGGGGTGGTGCAACCAGGCTCCAAGACATGCCATGCCAATCATGAGTTTCGCAAGGGTTCATACATGCGGACATACATACATGCACATCATCCATCATCCAGTCCGGCCTATCGTTTAGTAAACGTTCCAGTGTACATACGTAGATAGTCTCGGATAAGTACTAAGTATGTTTTCCCAGCCCAGACGTATATTAAATTATATTTGGCCCTTGGTGCGATCTCCGATTGATTGCGCATACGTCTATTCTCCCAGAAAGTCTAGGACGAGTGTAGGTTCTTGTCCGTCATCGACTGCAGCGCGTGCCACTTACCTTTCTGTTTACCTCACCTTTGCCTTCACTTTCTACAGTGCATCACTGGCTGCGCTCGTTACGTTTCAGTCGATGCAATTGCGCTTGGGCGGGTATGAGAGTCGGCAGAGTTTGGTCGGGCCTTAAATAAGAGTCCAAAGTAGCACAGCGGAGATTCCTTGCCGCACCGGAAAAACAGTTTACGATCCACTACATCGGTCTCAGCGAGCAGAAGAAAAAACGGCTTGAGTTGAAATTGAGCAGCAGATTCGGCGATATCGGCGTTCGCACAGCTTTCCCTCAGCACTGCCGTCTGGATTCTACTTAAGCAAGCTCCAACGCTGTCCTGTCTTGGGCTACGAGCTCGCCGCTAGGTCAAGTAAGGGTCGCCGAACCACGTCCAATTAGAAATGACACACAACAATGACAGCACAGTCGCCAGCTTTGGCCGCGAGCTACCAGGCGCAGAGCACGAGCATCCGACGTACGGTATCCTCACACGGACGCTGATACACTCTCCCGTTGTGAAGCAGATCATTCCCGCTAGGATCCGCGGCAAATATTTCAATGACGTCGTATTCGTAGCGGTATGTGTCCCCCCATGTTCTACATTGAGCGCTAAAAACTAATCAGTCTGTTAGGAGACATATATAGAGCTGTACTTACTAAACGACGATGGGAAGCTGCGGAGGGTTGCCACAAAATCTGATTTTCAAGCAGATATCCGCCATGCCAAAGTTTTTGCTACAGCCACGGGAAGCGTGGGAGATGCAGGGGTCCTCCCCGACGATGTTATGGCAGAAGACACCAAAGGACTCCTACCACCACATATACTAGCTCTAACGTTAGATTCTGGGCATATGGGGTTCTTATATGCAGTCACAAAGGGAGACGAGGTGGAGTTTGTGATGTCAACTCGGAGGATCGATACAAAGGGGGTACACCCAAAGAATCTCGGGAAATCCCTAGCCTTTGACCCAAAGTGAGTAGTGCCGTAAGATATTCCATGGGGACCAGAAACTCTTTAAGAAATATATTCTGACTTTCGAGTTCTGGTTCCACAATACCAGGTCTCGGTGTCTTGGTGTCACAGCATATCAAGATGCATTTCGGCTGTTTGCCCTGTATGAGACAGACGAGCTTGAACGACAACTACAGGCCGGAATACCTTTGAACCCGATAAAAGAGGTATGTTATCCAACAGAAATATCGTTTGCGACGTGCTGCTCATAATTATAAGGAGAGAACTTTCAATGTTCCGGGTGTAATATTGCATATGGAGTTCCTTTACCCTGCACCAAGTGACCCGGATCACGTGATATTGATACTTTTCATCGTCGAGTCAGTAACCTTCTTCATAAATATTCCAGAGCTTGGCTGACTATTTGCAGTTCAAAACAAAAGTTCCGGCTGATGCTATATGAATGGTGGGCATCAAAGCCACTAACCACTGCCATGAATTCTGGGCAAAATGGGCTTTTGCTTGACCCGAGTAAGTTTCTGAGAAGTTCACAATAGCCATATATACTAAGATATATTACAGAAGTCTCAATCCCGCTACATATCATACCGCTTCTTGTAGTCACGTCTTTCTTGATAATATCGGAAGACTGCATCTATGTCGTCAGGGCATCAGATATTATATCAGGCAGATCCGCGTTTATGAAACTTGATTATCTCCAGAATTCCCCTGACAGAGGGAGACGTACGCCTATCCCTCCTTTATGTTGTATTTGATTGCTATCTCTCATTAAGTTTGGCCCCTGACTGCCATTCTAGAGAGCCTTGTGACGTCTTGGGCACGCCCACTGCGAACACCGAGCCATACACAAACCATGGATGACCTATATCTCGCTATGGAAGATGGAGATATATATTTTGTCGAAGTTAATTCAGAAGCCCCCAATCTGGTCGAACTAATGAACAAGGCCGGTCATCTAGATTGTGCAATAGGAAGTGCATTTGCAGCCCTGGACTATGGGCTCGAAAGAAATGACCTTGTGATAGCCGGGGGTGAAATGAGCAGCGGCGGTATCTATTTAGTAAGTTTCTAAATCCCCATTTTTTCCCCTTAGGATAATTATTGAGACCCTTGGAGTTGAAGATAGAACCAAGCTCCCCTGTCTCCTCGAACTTAGGAAGGGACGATGAGCCAAAGCTGGGAGAGACTGTGGCTAATTGGTCGCCCGTCTTTGATTTCGACCTCATTAACCCTTCTGCACATGGGCATGCCCAGGGACGTGCTGTAAGAGATAGAATGTACGCCTGTACTGGACGTGGAGAACATGGGGCAATTGCAGAGATACGCTACGGAATCCATGGCCTGATACAGAGTGCGGCGGACTACATGCCTGGTATCCGTAACATTTGGGTGCTACCAGGTTCTGAGGGTACCAGTTTTTTCTTGCTTTGCTCCTTTCCCGACAGATCGACACTTTGTCTCATAAACGAGGCTGGTGAATGGGAAGACGTCAGCGAGTCCGATTTCCTTGACATGTCCCAAACAACCCTTGCTGCTGCTGCGATAGGAGATAAATCTGCTCAAATCACTCCAAAAGCAGTCAATATCAACCTGTTGAAGGAGAAAGATTTGAGTAACAGGACTCCAACCAGAGATATAACTATGTTCGACGGTGATGCAAACTGTGGTGTGAATGGTGGTATGGAGGGGGTTAAACCAATGTGGAGTCGACAATGTGGCTCTGGGGATCTCATCGTGGCTGCCGCTATCAGGGATGCATATTTGGTAATAGCTGTTAGAAGCGGAGTTTGTATCAAGATGACCTTGGCAGTAGTATTACCAGAGGTGGATGTGGAGTGGGTATTCTGTCCCCTGAGTCATACGAAGTGGTACTGACGGAGACTACCAGGGGGAACTTCTTGGAACCAATTGGATCACATATTGAATTACAGGACGACCCCTCGTTTGTTTCCATAATCAAACTGTATGAGGTATACTTACCCTGAAGTATTCAATAGACTGACATGCGCACAGTAGTGGACAGCTTCTCGCAGCCGTAGGGACTCGAGACGCGACTATCCAGTTTTACCTCATTGATCCCTCGAATGGCCTCATACCAGCTCTAGAGCAGAGCAGTAAGTTAATCCCCGTTTAAAAGGTTGAGTTGTGGTTCTGATCTGATACCACCTATTAGTGCTTCGGGATATTGAGGCGGAGGCCACAACTGTACAGCGAGATCTCTTCATCTGTGAATCTTCTATTCCAATAATGTCTGCTACTTCAACACAGCTCCTTTGTGGGTTACGAGATGGCACACTAGTAATGTTTAATGCCACTATCTCATCAGGTATGGCTCCCAGTGACGATTTACCACGGTTAGGGAGATGAGGGCAGTGCTTAATTCAACCAGGAAACCTCCAGTTGGAGCGAAAAAATGAGATTCAATTCGGGCCTATACCTGTACAAGCACTGCCACATGTTCAGCGAGAAGATCTTGTGCTGGTATTGGCAGGCCCCGAATTATATCGCTTCAAAATGACTGGAGACGAAGTCACGGTTTCTCAAATAGTCTTCGAGGGTACCATGATTGAGGTATGTCTCCCTTATCGTAATGAAGCTTGAATCAGAACTGAGTTTGCGTCAATAGCCTGCACTTGTAGCCGTGTCACAAATCGATTACTCCCCGAGGCCTGAAGCGTACATAGTATGTGCAACAAAAGACCAAATATTTATGGCCGAAGTGGGGCATTCGGAGAATGTTTGCGTTCGAAGGCTACCAGTATCTGAAACACCCAGGCGGTTGATATATTACAAACCACTCAATATATTAATCGTCGCAATCTCGAAGGCAGCTCCAATGGAGCCCATGGGAGGACCAAACACTGAATCAAGGAAAAGGGGGTCATCCGCCTCGCTATGCTTCCTTAACCCTCGAACGTGAGTAGAGATTTTCGCTGGATATTTCTTTGTTCCCTAGAAAATGCTAATAATATAACGATCCAGTGGTGACCTACTGGGAGCGCGCGACCTCGTAGATAGCGGGGGTTCTAGTCTGGTTTTTGGCAAAGAAAATGAGCAAATTTATGGCCTTTCAGGTACGTAGTCACCCATATACTCTATAGCGAAGATGTGCTAAACATTGGTAAGAATGGCACGTTGAGGCCGAAACCAAGGACGGAAGAAAAACATGGAAATTTGTTGCCATATGTACCGGCTCCATCAACGCCAGTGCTCCAACAAAAGGTAGAGTCATGATAATATCGGTATGGCAAAACGCCTCAGGGAGAATTGAGGTGAAACGGAGGCACCAGATACCCTGTGATGCACCAGTATACTCGGTTGCGCCGTATGGGAAACAGTCCATCGTTTATTGCGCGGGTAATAAGCTGTATATGAGGAAGCTGAACAACGATGCACACCCGAAAAAGTGGGTTCTGTAACCCTAACCTCTAGTGAAATCTTATCCTGACATGTTACGTTCTAGGCTAGAAGAATTAGCAGAGTTTAAACTACGGTC
>Ga0307511_10005046_pt1 | contig 13460 bp, 9 predicted proteins | sample 13_EM_MG_FD_200266 | JGI IMG/M metagenome (GOLD analysis project Ga0307511, IMG submission 200266) | Populus trichocarpa ectomycorrhiza microbial communities from riparian zone in the Pacific Northwest, United States - 13_EM | ecosystem: Host-associated > Plants > Roots > Unclassified | place...
TGGCCTTCTTTACTTAAATAATCAAATCTAAAACTCTAGATAAAAAAAAAAAATTGAATTCTTTATACTCATTATACCTAGCATTGAATAAATTAGGTATTTTTAATAATAAGTTCTACACCCTCATTAAAAAAAAAACATATAAAAAGTAATTTATTTTATAAAAAAATATTTTTTTGATAAAACTAAATAATAAAAAAAAATCTCATTTTCCTAAAAAATATCTATAAAACAAATACTTGGATTAAATTTCGTTAGCTACGGTAGAGAAGAAGTCTTAAAAATTAAAAATTAAAAGACAGTTTTGTCCATGATTCCATAAAAAAAAAAAAACACCAATGATGTAAAGACGACAAATCAATCCGATTTTTTTAAATTGCGGAACGTTGCAATAACACTACCAAGCAAGCTTCGCTTTGCTCTCCACTTTATATACGTGGCAACAAATGATAGGACCTTCACATGATTTTCCTACACCTACAACTAACAAAATCATACCTAGCAAAATTACAACTTTTCTCCACACGCGTTTGGCTTTCGAGAAAGTGCCTCAGCTCGGGAAAATTAGTTTTTTTATTTTCATTTTTATTTTCCTTTCGCTTTTTCTCGAGAAACGAAACCCTAACCCTAGCTTCAAATCTTCCCAAAATGCAGCCTTAAGAACTCCGCTTTCATCATCTTGACAGCTTCTTCGGTTCCTCTTCCGGCGATCCCTCCGATCGCTGACAGATCACTGGTTTATCTCTTTTTCTCTCTCTATACATGAATATGTATCTAAGTTTTGTTTCAGTTAATGATTGGTGATTTTGACTAATTAGCTACCAAAATCATAACATGAAGCTTAATTTTGGGAGGTAATTTATCATTAAGTTAATGATTGGTAGTGATTGTATGATTTGTCTTGGCTCTGAAGCTGTTGAAAATTTAAGGGACTGATTTGAATCTTAGTAGAGATATTTATCTAAGTATCTATCTATGCAGGTATAAAGTAAGTTACTTTATTATGCATGTAAAGGGCTAATGAATTTGTTTGTTGCAAGCTTGAGTGTGGTCTCCTTTAGTGGGGTTTGTTGATATTTTTGTGGAGTAGTGGATTGAGATGATTGACTAAGTGGGGTGGGGCAATGATGCTATTTACTGTGGAATCTCCTAAAGCATGAGATTTCCAGAGGAATAGAAATGGGGATCGGAGATGTGTGTTGAGATTGATTTCTTTTTACGATCAAATGAACATTTGTTTTACTTAAGCTGAAAACGTGATGGTTAGCAAGTTAATGAATGGTGTTAATTTTACTGGAAATTCCTTTTGAGTTCACTCTCCAAAAGATCTCATCCATTGAATGATCGGGCCTTGCTAATGGATCCCACAAATGTAATCGGTTAAATTTTTGGGGAAGTGAATTCTCAAAGAATTTTTCAGTAAAATTAGTTTTTTTTCCAATTTAATCGATGATTAGATGGCTCAGTTTTCAATATTTTGGATATGAGATGAAATCAGTGAGCTTTTTTTTGAAATCCTTTTATTTTATTTTTTCTGGTCCAATTTTTAATGGATTGATTCAAACTAGAAAATGGCAAGAACACCGAAACTTTCATTGGTTTCACATCTCTTGTTGAGTGCTAAGTTGTTGACTAGAGTAATGTTCAAAACCAAGTGTTTGATTCGATTTAAATCAACTTATGGGTTTAAACTTAATTTCTGCAAACATTTCTATGATGTTGATTGGTGAAAAATGCCAAACATTTTTCTCAGAGATAGTATTTTATGTTTGAGGCCATTGACAGTTTACAGTTTGGCTGTTTCTTTCCTTCTTTATCTGCTGGATATTGTATTTGGCATTTAATGCCATTGCATTACTAGGTTTGGCTTTTAGATGTTTGGCTTTTAGAAACTGAGATTTAGATGCATGGCATCGTAGATTCAGTGCTTAACTGAACCTGTTGCTCAAGTTGTCTTGACCTTGTACCTCGCCAGCTTGTCCATAGCCTCTCACTCTGTTTCTGTGGCCTCGCCAAGATTTGGATGCATTGGTGAGGGGACATAGCTGGAAAGACACAAATTATTCATCTGGCACATGCATGATAATGTGGGACCACCTGGATCCTACGGTATTCTACTGGGAATGAATTTGTTGTATATCTGTTTAACAAGAGCTGTTTTGATTGGAGCAGTTAAAACAAAGCTAAACAAACTTACTGTGTCATTTTTTTTCTAAAAGAAAAACAGCAAACTTTATTTGTTGTTCCAAGCACACATATATGGTTTCCTTTCCCAAGAACATGCTCCCTCCCAGATGGAAGCCTGGGGTAGAACCATACAAATTTTCTAGGATGGCAAGTACTGTTTTGTGCACTATTCCTTAGCCTCTCTAATGTGGTGCCTCTGGAAGTTGCATCAGAGATTTTTTCTCTGCAATTTTTGTAATTTAAAAGACAATTGCTAAGGCAGTTAAACTTCTGTTTTTTCAATTTTCAACCTTGCTTTTGTTATATTAAATATTTCAAGTTATAGGAATACCTTACAGGTCAGTCTCTTTAGGATGTTCTTTAACATTTGTAAAGCATGAAACAGTAAGATTGACGGTGACATCATTTGTGCAGGGCACCATTGATGGCTATTTTTGCCATCAATGAGATATGTAATGCATGTTAATGTTGAACTTGGCATTGAATTCTGCTATAATTGTGATCACCTGCTCCCTTTATGATTTATGTAGTGGATGTTGGATGAGAAATTTTTAGTGCATTATATATTACTGTTCACTCTGGATGATATGTTGTTATTTTCCTTTGAAAAGTGTGTTTAATTCTGCTTCATATGGTCATCTACTCTTTCCTGTATTAGGAAATGGACCACTATGACTTGCACGCTCACAGAAGGGAGATGAAGCATAAAGGAAGAAATGTTGTTTGGTCGATTGCAATGGACAAATGTCTAATTGAAGCTCTTGCTATTCAGGCTAGAAATGGAAACAAGATAGACAAATGCTTTAATGAGAATGCATACACTGCTGCTTGCATTGCTGTGAACTCCCGTTTTAATTTAAACTTGAACAATCAGAAGGTCATTAATCGTCTTAAGACCATTAAGAAAAGGTACAAGGTTATTAGGGATATGCTAAGTCAAGATGGTTTCAGGTGGAATCCTAGCACAAAGATGATTGAGTGTGAAAGTGATGATCTTTGGAAGAGATACATTGCGGTAAGTCTTGCATAATTTTCCGAGCAATATACTTTTCTTTTGGATTTGTCATATTTTTCTTGACAATATTTGGATTGAAAATCTGTGGAATAGGTACATCCTGATGCAAAAGGAATTCGAGGAAAGCAGATTGACATGTACAATGAACTAAAAATTGTTTGCGGAAATTATCAAGCCCCTAGTCGTTGGGCTAAGGTAAAGGATGGAGGCCATCCAACAAGGAACTTTGCAGAAGATTCTGCTTCACTCCTCTCGCCAAGTTCGGAAGATGCAAGTGAGACTGATGGAACAGACTCATATTCCGAACAACCAGAATATATGCCAGATGGCAATCAAGATCCTCTGATCCAGCCTGTCAGACCACTCCCAAAGGCTCACGGTTCGGAGACCCTTCAGGATGCAATGTCAGCTGTGGCATCAAGTCTTCGTAGATTAGCTGATGCAATGGAGCTAAGCAAAATTACTATCAATGCCTCAGAATTATTACAAGCTGTGATGGAGATTGATGGGTTGGATGAGGCCAAACAAATGTATGCTTTTGAGTATTTGAATGCTGACCCCATTAAAGCCAGAGCCTTCATGACATACGATACCCGAATGAGAAAGATATATCTATTTCGACAGTTTTGGTGGTGGAAGTGACTGTGGCACCCAAACTCAGGACTCTTTACTTTGGGTATATATTCACAAAGTTGTAGATTGATGGATGTTTACACATTAAACCTTAATTGATATTGGGAGGTGAATGTACAGATACTAGATGATCTCAGGGTGAAAAGTTAGAGCTAGAAGCTGGTACTATAGAGAAACTAACCAGTCTCTCTGTGTCCCCTTCTGGAATGAAGCTAGATCAGCAGGTGCAAAATCATCACTCCTTGCGTTACCCTTCTTCAGAGGTTAGGTGCTGCTATTTGTGCTTTCAATTTTGAATATAGCTGTTGTAATACTCAACTTTGCCCCGAATTATGGAATCCAATGTGTTAATTCGTTGCCACGAAATGTATTAACGTTGCAGCCTCGATTGTTTCATCTTTGCTTTCACTATTATTCTAAGACGTCAGTGACAAAGCATGTTGATCATTTTATTATGCACTATGTTTGCCCATTTTCTATGGAACTTGACTTCATGTTGGGTGCTTCGTCCTGTGGCAAGCTGAGGTGGCAAGCTGCCAAAATCATATTATAGGAGTATACTTCTGTGCTAAGCTGCTTGTTAGTAATTTTTTTTTCCCGTATAGGTGATGCAAGGGCGATTAAAACCAACAACCAGGTTATAGCTGTGACCCGGTCTAATGAGTTGTAGAAGATAAAAAAAAAAAATGACCGATAAAATCTTGAATAAAAAAATAATCTTTGAAGGTATGGAATTGGATACAAAAATCTGGCTCGAAACAACTCGAGGTATAATAGATATAAAATTTAAATAATAAAGGGTGAGTTAATATGGATTAATGCAAAACCTATAGGTCATGCATGATATTAGAATAATTTGATAGAAAAGAAATATAAAAAAACCACAAAATTTTTTTTTTAAAATAATGTTGAGGGATAAAATAAAAAAAGCTAAAAAATATCGATCTATGTTAACTTTTCAAACATGTAAAGTTTGGTTATTAGGTTGAAAGTACCATATATAGAAAAATCACAAAACACAATCTCTAATAAATTAAGCGTTAAATGATGAAATTGGAGAAAATACAAAAAGATAAAAAAAAGAATAGCAATTAGAAGAATGAGAATAAAAATCAAAATAAAAAATAAATTAGATGCAACAAAATTTTTTTTATTGAAGATTGAAATCGAAAAGAAAAGAAAATTTTAACAAAAATGATAAAATATCAAAAGAATAAGAATGAAATTGAAAAAAAATAATATACTATAAACTTGAATTGATGGATAAAATTAAAAACAAAAAAAAAATACACAAAAGGGTTAAGAAAAAAAAATCAAAGTGAAAAATACAACACATGACAAATTGAGATTGAATGATAAAATTGAAAAAAATTAAAATTTTATAAAAAAACTAAAGATAAAAATTAAAAACTAAAAAAACATGGATTAAATTTAAAAGCAAAACAAATCGAGAAAGCAACTCTAAAAATTTAAAAAGTCAAAGTATGAAAACTGAGAAGAAAAGAGAGAAAAAATAAAGAGAATTTTCAATACCAAATCAGAGATCCATTCAAGATAGGTTTCATCTAGACACAGAAGCCTTTAGAGAATTTAAACATTGCTCTGAAAACCATCGTTTGGTCATCAGGTAGCAATGCATACAATGCTTAAATACCACGACAACTCTTTACACATCAGCTTTTTTTTTAATATTTATTAAATATTAAAATGTAAATCTGCCCTTTCATCTCATCTAACAATAATAATAATAAAAGGGTTAAAAATTAAAATGACCCTTGACCTCTATTGTTTTTTTATCTAAGAGCATTTCAGTAATTTAACTATACATTTGAAGTTGAAAAGGCAAAAAAAAAAAAATATATTGTTCTAAAGGCAACTTCATATTTTTAATGCTCAAATAATAATAAAAGACCCAACTACCTCCATCTATGAGGCCAAATTTGTATGTCATAAGAAGCGAAATCGTTGTTTTACCATCGCAATTAACGTGAATCTGAGTTCTAGTAAAAAAATATTGTTTGAAGCCCCTTCTCTTTTGTTATAGATGTGATTATCTCATGATTAAAAGAAAAATAGTAAGTATTTGCAAGGGATTAGAAATTTCATAGCCATGCTGTCTGGTGGTATCATAGATGGGAAGTAGCCTTCGAAAAACCTGTGTTGATCAAAATATTAATTCAATATATATATTTATTATTGAATGTCAGAGTTATTGTATTTTCATGCTGAGAACAAGTATTTCTAAAGAATAATCAAAAGAGAGGTAGGTTCAAACTTCAAACCCAGCCCTACATCCAATGCGTTGAACTTCATTTAAGTGGGTTTACTTCTAGGGTCATGAACTGGCTAAGAGAGGCTCAGTTTTTTAAGAAAAAAAGGCCCTCCGCGAACGAGGCTAATTTGTGACCATTCCCACACCCGACTATTTGCATTCCTGCAAGAAATCATCCATTATGATCTCAAAAGACTGCTTCTACAACAGCTCAAATTTACCAATAATCTCCACAAGAACAGACTCCATCCTTGAAAAGGTGAAATCTATGCATATCACGAACTATAATTTCCCTCCCGGTGACAAGTGAAATATATTTTGTTGCATTATGACAATCGCCGCAGACTCGTAGATTTTTCCTGATGTGTATGGGAGTGCCTGTGCTCGTATTTAGCAGCCCAAAGGCAATTGCCAACTTCTCACTATGAGTATTCAGCAACTGCACCTTAACATCATCTTCCACGTCATGGATTGAATTGGTGTCGGGAACATAACCAGCAGCTCTGATCTCATCTACAAGTGTCTCGAGATAAGAATAGATCTTTTTGGATTGGGGATGGCTTGTAGTTCCAGAATAGAAACTGTGAACCTCATTCCCTATTTCCACTAAACTGCAGCCTGGAGTTTTTTGAAGCCCTGACTTCTCCATTATAGTTCTCACTTTAGCCACTTTGCCCCACATTGAAGCTGTGGCATATATGTTGGCAAGCAACACGTGGTATCCGCCATCGTCTGGGTTTAACTTGAAGATTTCAAATGCTGCCTTCTCCCCTAAGTCAACATTCTTATGAATTTTGCAAGCACCAAGCATTGCGCCATAAACAGTTATTCCGGGTTTAATAGGCATCTTTTGAATGAAATCCCAAGCCTGGTTGAGTCGACCAGCTCGACCAAGAAGGTCAACCATCGCTCCATAGTGATCCATTGTAGGCTCTATGCCATAATCTTTCTTCATGCTTTCAAAGAAACAGAGCCCCTCTTCTACCAAACCTGAGTGACTACAAGCAGAAAGGGCACAGAGGAATGTAATATCATTTGGCTTGATGGTCCCCTTCTTCATTTCCTTGAACAGTTCTACAGAAGTTTTTCCAAGTCCATGAGTTCCATATCCATCTATCATAGCATTCCATGTAATCACATGCCTTGCATTCATCATGTCAAAGAGCTTTCTTGCTGTGTGAATGGCTCCACACTTTGCATACATGTCGACAAGAGCAGTCATCACAAAAACATTCTTGTCTAAAAACCTTCGAATAACAAGTCCATGGATCCACTTTGCCTGACGTGGAATCGATAACTCTGCAAGAGCAGGAATCACACTCACCATTGTGAAAGAGTCTGGCTTTATGTTTCGAGATTGCATCTCACAGAACGCATTTAAAGCCTCATTCACACACCCATTCTGGGCATAGCCTAATATCATGGCATTCCAGGATACAAGTGTTTTATTTCGCAAATTTTTAAATATATCAGCAGCAATATCAACCCTCTTGCACTTGGAATACATGGAAATCAAAGAATTCATCACTGAAACATCAGAATCAAGTTTCAATTGGTCCACTAATTTATGAACAAACTTTCCTCTCTCGAGATCACCTAGATCAGCACAAGCATGCAAAGCTCCCATAACAGTAACATTAGTTGGTTGAACCCCTTCATCCAACATCTTCTGAAATATCAACATTGCTCCCTCAGCATCTCCACTTTGCACATACCCATCAATCATGGAATTCCACGAAACAACAGTTCTATGATCCATCCCATCAAAGATTACTCTGGCAATACTCACTGACCCACATTTTGAATACATATCCACAAGAGCAGTTGAAACATTCACAAGTGACTCAAACCCAGCTCTCAAAACATATCCATGAACTGCCATGCCAATTCTCAACAACCTTGTATCCGCAACTGCAGGCAAAATAGAAACAATGGTAATCGAATCCGGCCTATGCCCTTCTTCAGACATCCTCAAAACCAACATCAAAGCAACCTTAGCAAACCCATTTTGCGCATACCCAGAAATCATCGTATTCCAACAAACCAAATCCCTCTCAGGCATTCTATCGAACATGTTATACGCGTCATTAATTTGTCTACATTTCGCATACATGTTCACCACCCCAGTCATAGCAAACAAATTCCACGAAAACCCACTTGTTATTACACTCCCATGAATCTCCTTACCCCTCTTAAGATCAGAATTATCTCCACAAAGTTTCAACAAATAAGTAAAATTATACACAACAGGCCTAACACTATCATGCTTCATTCGAGAAAAAAACGACAAAGCACTATCTAAAGAAGAACTCTTTGCATACCCTTTAAGCATAGTATGATAAAGAGCATCAAACTTATCCTCAATAGGTTCAAAAACACGCGAAGCTTCAGTTAAATTACCATACTTACAAAAAAGACTAATGAGCTTGGTCTGAAAAAGGGTTTCATTGTAGAGCCCGTTTTTAATGATTTGAGGGAGGATTTGGTGAACTTCTTTAGAGGAAGTGCAGAGTTCTAAGAGGATAGCGGCCGGGTGCTTGTATATGTGAGATGGGATATGGGTTCGTTGAGAGAGAGTGTGTTGAGCAAGTGGGCTTGCTTTGGAGGGAATTTGCGGCGGCGGGGTTGCAGTGAAGGGCAATAGGTGCGAGCTCATGTCTCTCAGGTTTCTTAAAGTCTCATTCTTGCTCGTTTCAGTGTCTGTGGAGGGTCGGTCAAGCTTTTGAATTACTATGAGCAATGGAATTATCAAGTTCAATTCTGTGAGGTGTCAATTCATTCACGTTGTGACTGGGTTCGCTATCCACAAGATCCTTTTTAATCCTCATTTTGAAAGAAGAATTTACGAAAGCAATTAATTTAAATATAATTAAGTTTTTCTACAAATCTATGAACATTGAAAATCATAATGACTATAAATCATTTTTTTCTTTCACATAAAACAAGTATGCATGTAGTAACTCTCTTGCTCCAATATTAAATTTAATAATTATGTCTGCACAAATTCTTAGGGTTATAAAAAAACTCGTTTTAAAAATGTTATTTCAATTTAAAAAGTTTCTTGGTTTCGTCCATTTTTATTTTTTTAGTTGCACTAATTATTTTAATAGCGCAATCTTAAGAAATATGCTATTTATTTGTTTTTTTAATTATGATAGTTTTTAAAATATTTTTTATTGTGCTATTAAGAAAAAAAAAAAACTCGATGCTAAATAAAAAGAAACCGTCATGAGGATATTATTAATATAATTAAAAAGCTTGGGGTGGTTCATTTTACATCAACGAGTTTATACATCTAACTGGGGGCACAAAACGGTGAGCACCGAGATCGCAAGGAAATAGCAGCAACAGAAGCTTAAACATGTGTAAGCTTTGTAGGTTTACCAGTGGGTATTTCCTGGCTTCATAGTCACTGCAACTGATGGTCACTGACAGCAACCAGCCATTAAACATTAACAGCTGAAACAGAAGAAAACGTAGATGTAATCAGAGTGATGTATCCCAGGAACATCATATGTTGAACATAGAAAAAGGTAAACAGTTTGTGCTTGGGATGATGGAACTATGATGCGACATGTAACTAAATACTCAGCTTCCCGGAATTTGCAAATTCCATGCCATCAGCAGATCATAGAATGTTGTCATAATCCCTCTTTCTAAAACCCAGATTCTATCAATAAGAAGAATCCACCATGGGGCTCAAGCACCACCTGGCTTAGTCAAACATATCCGGTGGAGATTGATAGGGAATAACAGTAGAACAGCTCACATTTAACAGAGATAAAGTCAAGAATTTTCCTCTTTAATGAACACTGTCATATATATATCATGTTTTGAGATCTTATCTAATAACTTAAACTTTTGGTTTGAGATGGTTCTTTAACATACTACAAACAATAAATCCTATCACAAAAACAACATGCTCCCATATATTTCTAGTCCACATCCATTGAAAAATCAAGTGGAACCGGTGCAATATATATATAACCTCACCTTCTCCCCACCCTTCCATCAATTATTTACCCTTTTTAATCAACTATATATACCACCTAAAATTAATGAATTTCTATGCCTGCCTGTTTGACACGGATCACATGAATGTGCACACGCATGGGCATGTGCAATCTTAAAATATGACATTGCTTTCATTCCACAAATAGACATGGAAAGCTTGATGATTATGGAGGAACTAAAGAACAAAATCATCTGGATTTCAACTGGAGGATGTGGAACTTGAAGCCCCATGGTTCGGCTGAAGACTACATCAGTCGACCTAGCACTAGAAAAGACTATGATCACGTCAATGAATGCGCGCATTCTTAGATCACTCAAGCTGAAATTATAACACAATTTTGAGAAAATCCTCATTACTAAAAAATTCAAGATCCCACACAACTTTCTAGTTCAAGTTTCAAGCAAAAGCAAGTGGAAAACCAATGCAATATACACAGATGATGCATCCTCTATCTGTTTTTTTTTTATTCTTTTATTTTTCATCATTGTTTCTCAATTCGACTTAGCAGGTAACTTTTGTTAGGAATGTGAAAAGCTGAATCATTTGTCTCAATATGTGCTTGTTTGACACCATTGCATCAATGCACAAACATGAACATGTGCGTTTATGTAAAAGAATGAAAAGAGAATCTGGCAATCAACAGCATGATTTCATTAAGAACAAAAAATATAAATGATCACAGACATGGAATATTGACACAAAGCCAAAACATACAAATACACTGGATTCTTAAATCATAAGCAGAAGGATGCCACAACATTAGAAAGACAATATATTTGCTATTGTAGTCAGTTGCCAACTTGCATGAATGTCATCATTAGTTAATAATGCAATATGTATATAGTTATACAGGCATACATTTGGTTACCAGCCAGAAGTAAACAATCATAAAAGAACAAGGACATCTGTTTCTACGACGAATTCATAATTTGTACAGAAAATGCTATAACTCGAAAGGTGAGTTTTAATTATATACCACATCAATTAGTAAAGAAAGGCATACACTAATTAAAAAAATATATATATTATTATTTTCCTATCAACACAAAAAAGAGCAAAAACTAAAATGGTATAGTTCTTCACAAGAACCTAACCTCAAACTATACTGATATCCTTACAGCATCTCCATAAATGCTACAACCCCGTATCAAATTCACCATCAAAACAATCACTCAGGTAGCATAACGTGGTGCCCTGGCAGCCATACCAGCAACCTGGGCCTGCATTTGTGCAGCCCTAACTTTCGCTGCAGTTGCTCTGTTAAAAAACTGCTCTCTAGACAACAACCTCACATTCCTCAAATATTGATCAAATGGCATTGCCCCTTCTTGCACTGCTTTCTCCAAAGAATAAACCGCATCCTCAATTGCCATGTCCACCGCTGTGCACTCCAACATCTGCTTCGACAAAACATCCACACACTCAAAAGCATTATCCACGTCAATATCCTCCGAGACCCCTTTCAACTTCCCCTTATTTTCCCTAACCCATGCTTCCAAAACATCCGTATTCATCAAAACAACTTGCAAATGCAACTCCAACCCTTCCATCTTATCTCTCATTTCTTTCAACCCTTTATTAAACTCCTCCTCTCTCCCCCTCAACACAGATTGTGCGCTAAACCAGCTTTCCATCTCCGCCTCCCTCGTTTTACTCAACTGCAACATATCCCCGTGAACATTCTCCACAAGCTTATCAATCACATTTCTTTTATAAACCTCCGCTGCATCCTCCGCCTCTACCTTCCCCACCGCACCACCACTACCATACGGCGGATACTGTGGTGGTCTGACAATCGGTCTCGGATACCCACCACCACCTCCCGTGTTACCCACTGACCCAAGACTCGATTGATTTGGATGATAATTGGGATTAGGGTTAGGTTTGGGGCGTTGGGAAAACAGAGGAGGATCCCTCCCAAAAACCGAGCTCAGCTCGCGAGCCAAATCAACCAAATTAGAACTAGGGTAGATCCAATTCTGCAAATAAGGGATCGAAACGAGCCCCGAGGGATTGACAAAAGGATGAGATCTTTTGATGATCATATCGCGTGTGGGGTTCACGTAAACACAAGGAGGGTGGCGAGGGTAAGATTCGAAAAGCCAGATGATAACCGGGATGTTATAAGTGACAGATATGAAAGTGATCGGAACGGTGCCGTCAGCCTGGAGAAGATTGACGGTGCGACCATCGTTGTGAGTGAAGGTAGCGGTTTTGGGTTCGAGAGAAGGGGAAGTAGTGGTGAGTGAAAGGAGGTGTTGGCGGATGAGCCATTTGGTGTCTTCGGAGTAAGGAAGGGCGGAAGTGCCGCTTTGAGAGAGGACGGAGGAGAGGAATTGTTGGATTGCTTGGTGGTTTGACGACGGTGGAGGAACCATTGATGGAGGGGGAGAGTTTTCTGCTTTTTCTTGCTGGCTAAGGAAGGACAAGTTTCAAGTTTCCGACTTTCCGTGTTTATTGTTTTTGCCGAGGACCCGGAACTGAGGACGTTTGTGTGGGATGATGCTGTGTTTTTTAGTCGGATTGTTTTTTATTTGTAGAACTATTAAAATATTGTTTTTTATTCTTAAAAATTTTATTCTTTATATTATAACAAAAAAATAATGTAAAAATATTAAAAAAATTAATTTTAAATTAAAAAAAAAAACCAATTAAATCCCATTACCAAATATCTCTAGATAAGCGCGGGCGCGCGTGTTATTATAGAAAAATCCAAACTGCTGGATTTTCACTGTATCATCACGCCAACGCCACTGTAACTGTAAGAGCATCTCCAGTAAAAAACGCCAAATGAAATAGGTAAATGGTTAAAAAGGCATTTTGAATAGTGAAAATATAGCTCTGTATCTGTAACTACTTATATAAGGGAAGGTAAGAAAGCAGTAGCGCACTTGACACAGCATTGGATTGCTTTCCCTTGAGGGGGATATTTATAGTCTTTGTTTCGTGGGGGAAAAAACCTCTAATGGCAGCCCTTCTTTGTTGGACCGACAGACTGCGTGAGACCCAGTTGCGGGCAATAGCGTCTTACACTTTCCCAAAGACAAATACACAAGCGATTCGCCGTAGTCTAATCGATCACGGAGGACACAGCCAATGACGGAGCTCTCGGTGGGAGAAAATCTTCGAGTCAATCCTAAACAAAGGATTTTTTTTTTTTGAGGTGTTCGCTCCAATGATTATTTTAGCAGTCCATTTATATTTTAATATATAACTAAAATACTTTAAAACACCATTAATTGTTCTCATTACCGAATTTAACCATTGTTTTTCTACATATTTTCAAAAATAAAAAGAATTAAAGAGAAAGGGATTAAAATGGAGTGACAAGAGAAGAT
>Ga0307511_10005047_pt1 | contig 13460 bp, 16 predicted proteins | sample 13_EM_MG_FD_200266 | JGI IMG/M metagenome (GOLD analysis project Ga0307511, IMG submission 200266) | Populus trichocarpa ectomycorrhiza microbial communities from riparian zone in the Pacific Northwest, United States - 13_EM | ecosystem: Host-associated > Plants > Roots > Unclassified | place...
AAGGTTCGAATTTTTTTTTGGAACTTGTGAGTCTAGTTGGCACGAAAGGCGTCGATGAGGTGTGAGAGAAGCTAGGCTTGTTTGGGAAATATGTTTGTGGGACTGCCTGATTTGGTAGTTGGGTTGCTCTACACTATTAAAGTACCTACTTGCGAGATGAGAGGTTGCCAGAAGAACCTCAGGCGAGAAACATATATGCGTTTATCATTACTCTTCTCGTGCACATTGCAAACAACAAACTACGAAAAACCAACTTTGAATAGACATAAACCAACCTGTCTACTATGGTACATAAAACTACCCTAGTACTGTGAGACCGGTATTTTATTCCTTGTGAATATATTATACACCTACCCATTTTTTCTCATACTTCAAGCGCCACTAATATCTCCCTCCCCAAGCTCCATATACCCTACTGCTTTCTTAACCCTCCTACTCCTTCGTTGCCTAATTTCGCTATCGACTAAACCACCAGTGATTGCAAGCGGTGCAGCCATGTCATATACCTGTGCCACTGTCATACTCTCCGTATCAACTACTGCTAGTTTTCTCTTCCTCGAGGCTGCAGGAGCAGAAGTGACTCCGCTGTCTGGCTCCTCCGTTTGTACTATTGGAGGATTCCTCTTCCGCGAAATCTGGGTGATAGTATTACCTACAACGGAGGGATTCGAGGCCTTCTTCGCCCCTCTTGCTCTCTTTGATGGGTATGTAGTGGCAGAAATTTCTCCATCTACTTCCTGATCCCCACTTTCCCCAGCCTCAATTTTCACAGCCGCGCTCCCCTTTTTCGATTTCGCTGCCCTACTTGGTTTCTTATCTTTCTTATTATCCACCTCGGCACCTTCTTCTGTCTCAGCTTTCTTAATCCTGACCCTTTTTGGCGGGGATAGCCAATCCTCCTTCCCCTCGGGCCAATATACCCTACCCTCCGCACCTCCCATGCCAATTTCCTCTTCTGCAATAAACTGTACCGTAGGCTCAGGGTCCGGAACCGGTTCTTCCTTAACCTGGCTCTCGGCCTGTTCCACCTCCTCCCCTTCACCCTCCTTAGCACCCTCCCCCTTCCTCTTCTGGTTGTTCGGTTTCTTCGGTTTCTTCGCCGTCACTACCCTCTTCTTCGGCTGAGGTTTATTCTCATCCTCCCTCACATGGGGTATGACATCTTGTATCTTCTCCCATCCAGGAATCTTGAATTTTCTCATCAACTCAAATACCGCCTGTTCCTTGTCCTTCGCTTCAATCATTAGATCCATTGTATCCTCGCAAGGAGGCAACGCTAGGACTCTAGCACTGTGTCTTCGCCGCTCCTTGTGTGTGACTGCACCATCCCTCGGTTCGGAATAATGCTGTTTCTGGGTGATTCCCTTCCGCGTCCAAGTCTCCTTTATTTCGGGGATCAATTGTAATATATCCAACGAGCCCTCGCGCATACTTGGATCCCGGATCAGGTTATTGTGATGCCAATCCAACACAAGGGGAATATTCAGCTCCTTGCAGATGGGCAACAAATCATGTACACTCCAGCACATATCATCATTCTCCAAGACCAGCCTCACCTTCGCTTGTGGACTTAGCAGGGCATAACTCTCTCTAAACCTCTGTAGTGTAGCTTCTTTATCCCCAAACGTCCCACCCATATGCAAAATCATGACAGCATCTTTATCCGCCTGTCCAGTGAGTCCCAAGTATCCCAATAGCTGGGCATGATACTCCACATCCCGCACAGCATTCTCCACAACCTCTTTCCTCGGGCTGCCAAATTGGGTGAATTGGCCAGGATGCATCGACAGCCGGTGGCTGTATTTCATTGCCGCTTTTCCCGCTTCTGCGAGGACGTCTTTGGCGAACTCAAGACTGTACCCGTATACGGGATGAGATGCAAAGGGGAACATCTCTGATGAAATCCGGAGGAACTTGATCCCATATCTTTCATTCCAGTGGATGAGTTTTACTAGATCACAGGCGTTTGCTAGGCCCAGGGACTCGACGTATTTCCGACCTTCGGTGCCATGCTTGAGTATCGTATCGATTCGGCATGTTCGGGAGCAGAAGATTGGTGGATTCGAGAACCGTAGATAAGTGTTCAAACAAGCCTGTGAAAACAGTTAGAATTGCACAAAGAGAATAATATATGGAGAGGCATACAAATCCCAACCTCCCCTTCCACGGTATCGGCACATACTCGCTATTCACAGGCGGGGGTCGCTCCTCCGGTTCCTCAACCTCGCTTTCCATCCCATCGTCATTCTCATCCACCTTTTTCTTTTTCCCCTGAGGTTTTTTCTTCGCTGTAGTTGTTTTCTTCGCTGCTCCATTCTCATTAATTTCCACACCATCTTCATCTTTCGGCTTCCTCTTACTCGCCACCGGTGCTTTCTTTGCCCCACCTGCTCTTTTCTTCGACACGGGGATAGCTATATCTGGCTCCGGGATAAACCCACCACTTTCTTCCTGACCAGAAACTGGAGGACTTGATAGCACCGAACTGTCCAGAGAGGTGGCCTCGGCCAACTCCACATCACAAATATCAAAACACTCATCTGTTTGTTCTTCCAGCACCGAAGCATTAGTTGACACGCCTGTATTCACCACCATAGCCAGTGGTGAGATTACAGGTGCTGCAGGTGCCCTCTTACGCTTAGGCATTGCACTTGCCACGATGAAGGATCTTGTGGAACGGACCTCTAAATAGGGTTGAGTGTGTCGAATGGGAGCAGATGGCAAACACAGTGACAACAGTCTATGTGGCCTTGCCTTCTGGATATGGCGAGATGTACAAGACTTGAAAATGAACATGAACTACTTAGCTAATGGGGAACGCCAATAATGAACGACTCTTACTGCAGAGCGACATCGCACATAATAGTAGCCCAGGGCAAAAATCGATGGCTTGCTTGGTGGCGGGCGCTTGCGGTTGCTGGCTGACTTTGTTCCAGATCGGTGGAATCTCCTCCTGATGTCATCTCGATCCCCGAGATCGAGCGTGGCCCGAATGAAGCTTATCTAGATACTCAAGAATTACGCCACCCTGGTAGGGGTCCCCATGTCTCGATCCCCATCCTGGCAGCTTGCGACATATTATAATGGAGAATGTCATTGGATTCATTGAAACTTGATGAGTACACAGGATATCCCAAGGAAAATAAACAACACCTCCCCAGCATAGTACCCGCCCTAAAAATATAAATACGTATGCCCCTACCACAATAGTTAAAGTACATAAAGAAACGTTTTCACGGTCATAATCATAAAGATATTCGCTTTTTAACCGAGGTTGATGGAGACAGTCTTGACTATATTTCACAGGGCCACAGTTAGTCTCGACACGGGTCAACAAGTTTCGATAAACGAATCTTCTCATACTTTGAGTGTAGTTGGCAAGAGCAGCCTTTCCAAGCTCCCGCCCTATGCCAGATTCCTTGTAACCACCGAATGGAAGTGCAAAATGCAGAGCATTGTAGGTGTTGACCCAGATGGTACCAGCCCTCAGCCTGTTGGAGGCATCCATTGCCAGCTTGAGATCCTTTGTATGGATGGCAGCAGCCAACCCAAAAGTGGTGTTGTTTCCGAGCTTAATGACTTCCTCGAGGTCCTTGAACTTGGCGATCGAGGCAACAGGGCCGAAGATCTTGAAGTAGTTAGCCCCGAAATCCAAAGTCAATGGACTTTATTGCATATCACACACCTCTTCTTGCATGATCTTCATGTCAGGCCTGACATTGGAGAAGATAGTTGGCTTGATGAAGTACCCCTTGTCTCCAAGACGCTCTCCACCGATTTCAACCTTAGCACCATCACTCTTACCGTGGTTAATATAACTAATAATTTTGTCAGAATATTGCACGCTTAAGTAAGCTATCATACCACATACCCCATGATTCGGTCGAACTGGAGTTGAGAGACTTGTGGGCCCTGGAATGTGCTATTATCGAATGGGTCACCAACGACGTTCTGCTGGACCCTCTCCTTGAACTTCTCTACGAATTTGTCGTAAATTCCCTCTTGGACGTAGATACGAGAACCAGCACAGCCTATGTCTTGTCAATAGAATACTCTCAGGTGTCTAGGCTTGTCAAACTTACAGCATTGGCCATGGTTGTAGAAGATACCAAAGTTGGCCCAGTTGATAGCCTCATCGATATCAGCATCGTCGAAAACAATGTTTGGGCTCTTTCCACCAAGCTCCAAAGTGACCTTCTTCAAATTGCTGTTGGCAGCTGCCTTCATGATCTCTCTTCCGACTGGAGTGCTTCCAGTGAAGGCAACCTTGTCAATATCCATGTGGTGAGACATAGCAGCTCCGGCAATTTTACCGATGCCAGAGATAACGTTGAGAACTCCGGGTGGAAAACCGGCCTCCTTTGCAAGCCTTGCAACTACCAATGCACCAAGGGGGGTCTGCTCAGCAGTCTTCAAGACAACTGTGTTTCCAGTCGCAAGAGCAGGGGCAATCTTCCATGAAAACTATCGGAGGGGGTCAGTAAAGTGAAAAATGAAACAAGCAGATGACCTCAACCTACCATGAGAAGTGGGAAGTTCCATGGGATAATTTGACCACAAACACCAATTGGCTCGTGCTTAGTGAAGTTAAACCTATCAGCTTGTGTATCAATGATCTTGCCGTGAATCTTGTCTGCCCATCCAGCATAGTATCGAATAGTGCCAACAACAGCAGTAAGATCACCCTTGGCCATTGTGATACTCTTTCCATTGTCCAAAGACTCGATAGATGCGAGGAGCAATGAATCTCTCTCAATCAAGTCTGCAAGCTTGAATAGGAGTGCACCTCGTTGTGAAGGGCTCATCTTTGACCATGGTCCTTCTCCAAAAGCCTTACGGGCAGCAGCTACGGCAATATCCTAGGTGATATATTAGGCACTCTCCATCAGTACATACAGGACAATGCCACTTACGACATCCTTCTCTGTGGCCTCATGCACAGCGGTAATGACTTCTTCTGTACTGTAATTGATATTAGGACTACGCACATCGAGCTCTGGAGGATCGTGCTCACGTTGGGTTGATCTGGGTAGAGTATAAGCTAATATTCACCATTTAACACTAAGGTCCGGACTCACCACTTCAAAGGACTTTCCATCGACAGCAGCAACGAACTCATTGTTGATGAACCTTTAGTTCCCCTGGTCAGTCGTGATCTCAAGGCTTCAATAGTACAAGGTAGCGTAGCTAGTATAGTAGCGGCCGAGTGTAGGGCACTTACAATCCTAATGGTTGCTCGTACTCCCCGACTGTTGGGAGCTTGATCTTGATGGAAAGAGGAAGAGCCATGGCTTCTATAATGGTGATATATGTGTGTGTTGTGACCACAGGAAATAGAGCTGTACGTAATTGTGATAGAACTAGATGAATGCAAGAGGGGAGGGAGGGAGGATGCTATATATAAGGGGTGGGGCTCCCTCTTCCTCCAGGGACCTTCCCCTGGTGGTCGGCTGATGCATTGCTGCAGGCGGAACCTGCATTGAGTAGTACCCGTCTGGTTGACTGTAGATGGAAAAACCATGCTCTCGCCCACACAGCCAAGCTTTAGTCTCGGTAGCCGCCTGGACGGCTACGTCCGGACGGGGCATCGATGTCCCGGCAGCGAACATACCGAATGAGACCTCATCAATCTTTACTCTTTCACAATTGCAGTGAGATAACGCTCGGTACTTGTTCGGAGGGATACGCCAAGCAATCATCACTGCAGGTTACACGATGCGGCGAAACGTGCTTTGAGATCGAGAACAAAGACGGCATATTTCAAGCTGTGGCCTGGCGGCCAGCAAGTTTGATCCCAGGGCTTCAGAACAGGATACCTCGTACCTAGTTTCTAAAATTAGTGCTAACCATATCGAGCCCCATAGTTCAGCATTTGTCGGCTCTCTGGCTACCCCATGTGTTTTCAGCGTCTCGACTATCCGGACAATTGTTCTGAACCTTGAGAATAACACCACAATGGATGCATGTATGATATGCATGCAGTCAGCTCCGATTCCCTTCGTCCCTTTCGTCCATGATTCACTTCAGAGTATCTGGCCGTGAACATTCATTTCAGACTCGGAAGCCATACGTCAGCATAGCCGACTATCATTCCTAAGCATGATGCCCTGACATTCTCCACTCTCTTTTACCACCCTCTTTTACTTCCGTGAGGAAGCCCGGCCTCGGTATAATTATGAGGACTTTAGAAATTTCCTCAAGCTTTGGGCAATTACAACTAGTCTCGATTGCAACAGCCCCCACACCAAATATACCAAAATGCTTAGCAGGGTTGCATTGCGGTTACAGGGGTTTTAGGTTTAAAGAAGCTTGCAATTTATTTCCCATGCCAATTATATATTACCCACGACGTATGCTTCTTGCAGAGACACCCCCAGCGTGGATATACCTCCATCCATCTCCAATGAAGCTGCAGCCACTAGAAGCAACGATTCTGCATCATTAATAAGAATAAAAGTACCACCACCGATGCCTCACTGAATACAAGATCTATCATATGTTCTTCTTTAAGGAGTAATGCACTAGGATAGCCCTCTCAAGACTTTAGCAATAGCTATAACTCCGCAAAAGGCCTTGTTTATTATTACACCAGCTATATAGCCTCAATAGATTGTATGCACGTGACCATGGGCCCAGGACCAATCATATTGCATTTTCCTTTGTAGAAGCTGCACACAACTGATACACTCACTTGCCTGCAGCATCGAGTAGGTACACCTAGCATGTGCACATCTATACCTGAATGATCGATCAGGCGTCCTGACATGACCCAATCTGCCCCCTCCTCCGCCAGCCCTAAGTCCTGTGTTGTCACCATGCTCCAGGTAGTATTGCTCGAGAGAAGTCGGAAGAAGGCGCCGGGTCCGTTGTGCCCCTACCCATGATCAGCGTAAAGACATCAATCAAGCTGGTTAGAGTTCATTAACATGAAATGGCTGCCCTCTGATTCGACCAAACTAGCTTATGATATCGGCCCGGCCTGGATAACTGCATAATCTAGTTCGTATTCCGCTCATACCAGTATACCGGTATACAGTGATGTTACCCTCAGGTTGTTTTGGCTTGCATCATGCATGGATCATCGATGCTTGAGTCCAAGCATTGAGGGTTTGAGTGGTACAGTAGAGTTACGATAAGCAATGCCGGGGTTTCACATCCAACCGTCGTATCCTGGGACATGCATGTTTATCCAAATTGCCATTATGGCGCACCGGCAATACCTCCTTGACCTGGGGATAAGTAAAGACATTCTTTTGAAGTACAATATACAATGGACGTTCGAGTTAACAATACACACACACACACACACACACATACCTAACTGTAAGTAAATTGTAATATATTAATTAAGTCGTCAATCTCATTTAACACTAATTGGCTTCTAAAGATACATAAAGGTTACCCCAGTTACTTACCTAGTCTCGGTTCTAGACTATTGACATTCTTGTGTCTATCCATACCGGTATCTGTGCTACTTGGAAGTGGGGCGTATTTGTTTTTTTTCCCCCTTACTTACAAAAGTACCTACTGTATCCGAAGGTGGGGGGTGGGGGTACTTGGAATAGAATTCGAACTCGTGCCATAGCCATGGGGAGAAAGCTTTACATACCTACAGTAGGTACTTGAAGAAAAAATCGATATATGTATCTCAATTGATTCAAGTTTATGCTTTAGAAGTTCAAGAAGCAGAAGCACTTTTTGGGGGGGGTGCGCGTCTGGTCATGGCTCGGGGGCTACTTACATGTGACATGTACCATAGAAACAATAACACAAGGCACATCTCCGTTGTCGACTCTGATAGGTTGCAACCAGGCCACTGATATGTCACTCTCTTCAAGAATCTATAGATAGGTACAACATCATGATAACGGGATATCCTAACATGTACTAAACTAGTCTATTGATACTAAACACGTGCATCCCAGGCCCGATGGCCCTTCGAATCTTTAGCTTCTATATATGTACTAGTGCATGTTGATCCCACTCGTTAATCTCCCCGGGCTGAGCTCCTATGTTATGCTCTCGTGCCAGGGCTTTCCCTCTAGCATCTCAACCATCCCTTCGTCCTAGCCCATCCCAGCCCCACTGTGACCCCAACCCCCATCACAAACCCCAACCCCACTGCATCCCCCATCCGCCCCACCCGTCTCCCCCAAGCCATCAAATCCCCCCACCACAACACCGTCTCCCCGCCTGCCCTTCTCGCCGCCTTCAGCCCCACCAACCCATCGTGGCTCCTCGAATTCCACGTAACTTGATACTCCTCCTTATCCCCCTTCTCAACTAACTTCCTCCCCCACTCCCCCAGCGTCTCCCTGTCCTCAAACTCCACCGCAACCTTTCCCTCCTCCCCATCCACGGCCTTCGCAATCGGCACCCCAAACCCACAACTCGTCTGTACCTTCCACACATCCATCACGAGCACTGCCCGTGCACAGGGATGCACCTTCCCCACATCCATCCCCATCTCCCTAATCAACTTCTCAAACTCAGCTCTATCCTGCCCACCAACCTCCACCACCCTCCCCGTACAAAACATCCTCATAATCCTCGGTGAGTTCGTAAACGAATTGAACAATATAGTTATTCGTCTATTTTCGTAAAGATGAGAAATCGTTTCCGCCGCAGAGCCGGTGTAATCGATATATGCGACTTTGTTTGGGCCGAGGATGGCGAAGGACGAGCCGGGAAGGCCTTTGGGCGAGATGTTAATCTGCACGTGGACCTACGTCAGTTCAAGCTTTCGAACCCAAAAGTACGCAGAGCTTATGGTTTTGTGGGGTTTTCGTGGGGTTGTGTGGGGTTGTGTGGGGGTTTTGCGGGGCGGGCCGTACATGGTTCCCGACCAACGGCGCCGTAGCGGTCCAAAAGACGGCCTGTTTTAGTACCCATTCAGACAACTCGGGTGTAATTCCCTCGTAGTATTTGGGCATTATTAACGACAGTAAAAAGAATATACAATTGTTATCGAGGTAATTTGTCAAAGTTCAGGTCACAACTCCTTAGCGTCACAGTGGGGACTATTTTATAATTCCCTGGTAAACGCCATCTGGTTGACTCATGCCAGCAAGGCTGCATGATACATTATTATTTTATAGCAATAATCCCATGCACAACAAAGTAATCATTGTCATAATTGACTATTATGAGATTCAATATTCCCTGCGGCAATTATTCCCCCGAAGCCTTCTTTAACATCAGCAACCATGCATAGGAACGATCCCCTTATGTGAGATGTGGAAATCCATAAACGACACAAAAACTCCCGACTCCATTATTATTCAGAATGTTTGGCAGGAGTTTCCTGCTGTGGGGTCGATTCAACCAGGGTAGAGATCTTCCCTGCTGTTCTGGTGCCCATGTCCACTACTGGAGCGCCGCTTCCGCTGTAGAGCGCGCCTCGAGCACCACCCCTAAACCCGCCACCGTGTCCACCTCTCCCAGTCATTCCAGCTCTACCTGGGCCTCTCATATAGTGCCCAGTGGCCCGACCACCACCTCGAGGAAACATTGCTGGAACTGGGGAACTCTATTCCATGGTTGTAGTAACATTTCCCCCACCTTGAGGTCCCCCTCTCATTCCTCCTCCACCGCCTCCCCGACCCCGACCTCCCCTACCCGAACCTCCTCTCATCGGGAACCCACCACGAGGCCCCCCTCTATGCCAATGACCGCCTCGACCATGGCCCTGACTTCCAGCATTAGTGCCCGCTGAAGCGGCCGGCCCAGACGGCACATTGCCAGCCACCCCAGGAATATTTCCATTGTTTGCTGCAGGGGGTTTCGTAAGCACCGTAGGAGTTGTTGGCTGGTTTGAGGGGACTGTTGGTGCTGGAGTACTAGCTGCAGGCGCCGTAGCCGACGGCTGATTGGGAGTCTTTGGAGAGCTACTTGCCCCAACACCGACTGCACTACCAGTCTTAATTGGGGGAACACTATTAGCGTTTGCCCCTCTCATACCGCGTGGTGGCCTTGGCCCACGGCCTCCCCTGGGCCCAATTGGCGAATGTACAGGAGCTTGTGTCTGCTGAGTAGTAGTGATACTTGGCTGAGCCATGGCTGGAGCAGAAGGTGACTGAGGCGCTGTGCTTGCTTCAGGCGGATTCAAAATTGTGGATTTCTCTCTTTTCAATATCTGTGGAGGAGCGGGGGGTACTGGATTAGCTCCACTAGTTTCTCCAGTGGATGTGTTCTGTTTCTTCAATATTGATATTGGTGCTTTAGGTGGCTCCGAAGTGGGAGTTGGTGGATTGCTCTCTCTACCGCTGTGCCCACCACGATCACGTCGGCGGTTACGGCGGGCTGATTTCTGTTGGGATTGGGAGCCACTTTCGCTCGGTGCTTTCTCCGGCACGGCCTGAGGACTAGGTTCCGCTAGTTTAGCAATTCCCTCCCCAGACGCCTGATCGGTATGCGCACCAGGGGTAGTCGCTTGTTGAAAATTCCCTCCACCTCCCCTTCTATCCTTCCGCTGCAAAGGCCCACCCAAACCAAGATCCCTTTGGAGTATGGCAGCAGCTATAGCAGCGTTACCCCTCTCCCTCCTAGGGAGTTTGGTACCTGCTGAAGCTGTGACTGGTGTACCCTGAGGTGTTGATGCCTTCCCTGTATCCGGTGCTACGGATGCTGTCTTTGCTGACGTGGGAGTAACTGGGGTTTCTGCGATATTCTTAGCCCTGCGGTTTGCCGCAGCTGCACTCTCGGAATTCGCCACCCTCACTGCAAGCTTAACGACTTTTTGAGTAGCTTTTTCTTTCTCTTTTTCCTTTTCTCCCCCCTTTTCCACTGTAGCCTTCCCGGAGGCCCTGCCTTTCCGTTCTGCTAATCTTTTCTCCCGTCTACTTTCCTTCTCCTTCTTTGCAGCTTTCTCCGCAGCGCTAGCTGACGCCCCAGCTGCCTTATGCGCACGGATAAACTCAATCAAGGGAGTGCTTGTTGGTTTATCTAGTGGTTTATCCGTCCCGACCACACCGTCTGCAGGGTTCACTGCTGCATTAATACTTGGTAGAGTCGAAGTTGCTTGGAGAGGTGCCCCAGTTTTGAGAATTTCCAGAAAAGCAATATACTCAGGGTCTTGGTCAATTGTTCCCTGGCGAGCGTCGTGCTTGTGTACCTTCTTGGGTATCTTCTGAAACGGTGCAAACTCAACCTGCGGTCTAGCTTGGTTGCCTGGGCTATATGTGAGAAATACATGGTAATGACGATGAATCCAACGCCAAAGGCATACCTTTGCTGTCCGTGAAAATTCGTCCGTCGATCCCCTCACGTAGGGCAACTATCTGTTCCTGTGACTTGAATTTGATGGATGCCCCCGCGTGTCTGGAGGCCTTTGCACGGCTGTTTTTTAAAGGTTCCATATTAGCATCGCGTCTTCGATGGCTAGCGAAGGAGGCATTCATACTCCTCTGACACCTTCCCCTTCACAAATGAGAAATACTCAATATTGTCAAAATCAATCCATTCTGCTGTGTGGACTTTGAATTCATCCTCCGTCATAGCCGGGGGAAGCTTTCGAACGAGAATCTTGAGCTTTGCTGTGCTACTGGATGCATTGCCGGTCACTGCTTTGCTTGCCCCTCCCCCACCACCTCGAGCACGAGATGACCTCTTGTCAAGCTTCGGCTCGTTAGTAGCTGCCAAAGACATGAGCTGAAATATGGAATAAGAGGTATGGACTGTGTTGAGAGGGGGCCGTCTCCGGCGACACAAAATTGACAGGTTCCGGAGCCTTAAGAATGACGCTGTGGGCCTTGGGTAAAATTACAGAGGCTCATCGCAACCGGCTCGTGCCAAGGCCAGTATATCGGTAGATCCAAACCGTACGGGTAATGTATGTCCCAGGGTAAGTCCGGCGGTTCCTGGGAGAACATACACGGACAGAACGACCTTGTTGAATCTGCGCCTTTTCCTGCATTCAGTGTTTATATAGATTTCCGGCCTTCTTCATATCCGAAGGCCTCTTGAATCAACACAATCGATACTTGACCCATATCTTTAGTATATACTCTTTACCCCGCTAAACAAGCAGAATCCGAACACCCACCCTTGCGATCTGTTTACATCGACATCCCGGGGGTTCCATCCCATCCCCACCACTTAAACCCGGCGGCCTACAATGGCTCTGAGTGACAGTGGGGCAAGCAGTGGTAGTAGTACCAGTGGAGTACGCAGTGATACTGCTTCACCTCCACCGTTACCAAAGGTCCCTATAAGCGGCGGAGAGGCGAATGTCAGCAAAGGCGGAGGTGTGGATGAATGGCTTGAAATGGCGAAGAAATGCAAATATCTACCGGAGGCCGATATGAAGAGACTATGCGAGCTCGTTAAGGAGTTCTTGATGGAGGGTAAGCTCGATATCCAGTGCTTGTTTACAGGACCTTGTAAGTACATGCTCTAACAGCAAACATACACAGAGAGCAATATTCAGCCCGTAAAGACACCAGTAACAGTATGTGGAGATATTCATGGGCAGTTCTATGACCTGATAGAACTCTTCAGAGTGGGTGGTGGTTATCCGGATCAAGTAAATTATATTTTCTTGGGGGATTTTGTCGACCGGGGATATTTCTCACTGGAGACATTTACCCTTTTGATGTGTTTAAAAGCGAAGTACGGTTTCTGTCTCCCATTTGTGGTTCTGGTCAAAAGGCTAATCCAAATGTTCTCATAGATACCCAGACAGAATAACACTCGTTCGTGGTAATCACGAATCCCGTCAAATCACCCAAGTCTACGGCTTTTACGAAGAATGCCAGACAAAATATGGAAACGCTGGGGTATGGAAGTCTTGCTGCCAGGTCTTTGATTTTCTAGCACTGGCTGCTATTATAGACGGAAGGGTGTTATGTGTGCATGGGGGTTTATCCCCGGAGATCAGGACGCTAGACCAAATCAGAGTTGTTGCCAGAGCACAGGAAATACCTCACGAAGGAGCATTCTGCGACCTTGTCTGGAGTGACCCAGATGATATTGAAACCTGGGCCGTATCTCCCCGAGGGGCGGGGTGGTTATTCGGAGATAAAGTTGCCAGTGAGGTAGGTTCTGCTGGATAGGCTTGGTACCCTTCAAGTATCATCCAATGGAAACTAACATACTTGGGGAAAGTTCAATCATGTCAATGGCCTACAACTGATAGCTCGAGCACATCAATTGGTTAATGAGGGTTACAAGGTGTGATCCCAGATTCCGTACTGGATCGGACAATCGACTGACTATATATTTCCAGTACCACTTCTCTCACCAAGAAGTCGTTACAGTCTGGTCTGCCCCCAACTATTGCTACCGTTGCGGAAACGTAGCTTCTATAATGCGTCTCGAAGAAGATCTCAAGCCGAACTTCAAGGTATTCAATGCCGTTCCCGACGACAAGCGATCCGTACCTCCTGGCAGAGGTGGCAGGGGGGAGTACTTTCTATAGTCTCGTCTCTTTATTTTGCGTCATTTGTGCAGATGGCGGGGTG
>Ga0307511_10005048_pt1 | contig 13459 bp, 6 predicted proteins | sample 13_EM_MG_FD_200266 | JGI IMG/M metagenome (GOLD analysis project Ga0307511, IMG submission 200266) | Populus trichocarpa ectomycorrhiza microbial communities from riparian zone in the Pacific Northwest, United States - 13_EM | ecosystem: Host-associated > Plants > Roots > Unclassified | place...
TTTCTTCAACATAAATATTTTAACATAGAAAATTAATAAATTTAAAATTAATTGTGATTGAATAATAAATTAATCTTAAAAAATCCTACAAATTTAAAAATATCAATTCAATATTGAAAGAATATAAGATTTTAGGATTATAAGATTTTCTTGTGTTTATATAATGGAAACTTGAAAAATTAAAATTAGTCTCGTAAAATATCAAAACTTTTAAAGATGAGAGATCTGGGAAAAGTACGTCTTAGACTTAAGCCACACCCGCTTGACCCGACGCGAGCCTGAGTTTGAATTTATTATACAATAATTTTTTTAAAAAATATATTATTATTTTTTTCATAAACAATACCAGATTCATTAAATTTATCTGATTAGCTTCTTTTATTTAATACCTCGATAGTCTTACAGTTTTAAAAATTTGTATTAAAATATCAATTGTTTATAAAAAAATTCAATGCTTTTAATAAATTAAAAATTGACAGAATTAATTCTCTTAATTCAAAATTAGTTATGGCTGCTTGGTTCCTTATATAAATAGGGGATAGAGGGGATTGTCAAGAACATAATAAACCAACGAGCATTTTTCCAATTCTTTCAAATCCATTTGCATTCTTATGACGTCCGTTTGCTCCATAGTTGCATCTTTTTGTACAGTGATCTCTAGCTGGGAATTGGGTCTCTTTGGGAGCTATCAGTTATAATAATAATTATTATTATTATTCAAAATACGTGTAAGTCCCTAGAAATCATGGTAATCTAAATAATAATAATAATAATAAAATTTTAAAGGGTATAACTCAACTGGTCAGGTCCTAAATTTACTCTCTAGAGATAACCAATTCGAGTCCTACAAACCTCAGAGTTATTTAAAATTTATATGGTCGTTAATTTTAGGGTCCGTGAGATTAGTCGAGGTACGTGCAAGCTGGCCGAACACCCATGTTAATAAATAATAATAATAATAATAATAATAATAATAGTCATTATATGAGTTGTCTTTACTAACTTGCTTAATTTTGTAACATCTATTTGCAATGGTACTTTTTTGTTTTTGTTTTTGCTATATCTAGTTCGTTTTCCCTCTTTCTAGCTGGTTCTCTTTGGATGAGGCGTTGATTTAGCTATTATCCTGGTTTTCTAGTAATTATCCTTGTTTTCATTACCTTTTTTGTGGAGATTCAACCATTTGATTGATTACATTAGGAATAAATGCACTAAAGAAGGCAAATAATGACCGGTTAGAAAACACTGACGCCATTGACTATGAGGCTGATTTCGGATAATGATTTTTAAAATATTTTTTATTTAAAAATATATTAAAATAATTTTTGTTTAAGTTTTTTAAAATTATTTTTGATATTAATATATCAAAACAATCTAAAAATATTAAAAAATAAATTTAAATAAATAAATAAATCTTTAAAAATCATAATTTTAATATATACTATTTACGCATGACATGTCACTATAAAAAGTAAATTTGGACTTCTCCTCCACCCCCACAATGAAAGAGGATCACATCGTGCACCACCAAGTCTTGAATCTTTTAATTTACAAGGAAGCATTTGGTATGTTGAATAAGATAGGATAGAAAAAAAGATAGAAATGAACTTAATTAGATTAGAAGATATATATTCTTGTCTTATTATTATAATGTTATGTTTGTTATATTCTAGAGGACGATTAAATAATGTTTTTTACAACAATTCATTTGCATCCTAAAAATAGGTTTTCAATTACAAATCTTGTAATGACCACAAAATAATTATATTATACATGCTTAAAAAAGAAAATAAAAAAACATTTGTAATAGTTAAATTACTCTAAAAAAACCACTAAAGTGAAATGAAACTCATGTTCAAAATTTTTAAGAGATTTTTAGAACTTGAGTTAAATGAATATCCAAAATTTTCCATGACTCATTAACTCAAAATATTCTTTTAGAGCTTTTTGTATTGACATATTTATATACACTAATGGTAACAATAAAATAGAAAATAAATTAATAATATGTTTGGTTGAGAATAAACTTTAAACATATTTTATACAAAGAACATATCAACAAGCATAATGAATTTTGTGAAGAAATCAATCAAAAAGTTCAAGAAAAAAGTAAAGTGAAGATTTAGATTAAGTGTTCATTTAGTGCTCATATAAATCTTTATATCTTACATGATAACATAATTAAAATAAAACTATACACTGTACTCTGTATGTATTAAAGGATTGATAATAAAATCTAAGATAGACGGTTCTAAGAATTCACTTAAGTTAAACTGATAAATCTAGTTTGCATGAACCAGATGATCGTTTGATGTGACTAAACTTATACATCAGTGATGAACACCTGAGAATTTTGCAGGAACCGATCAACCGATTGGCTTGACTAATCTGAACCAGTCGATCATTTGAACTATTTAAAAAAAAATATATATACATAGCTTTTAAAAAGAGGAATATGAACATATATATACAAGTTATTCTAAGAGAAAAACAATTACAAAATCATCAATCTTTGATCATACTATAATTTGTGCTATTAAACATTCATATTATAGCACAATAGTATTCAATCTCATTTTCACTACACTTAAACACTTTCATATCTTATAAGTGCTATTAAGTCAGGTATAAAGATATTAGAACTTCAATTAAAATATATACTATATTAAGAGATACCGTTGTGAAAACAAATCACCCTTGTAAATATTTAAGAGTTAGGTAAAAACTCTTAGTATTGGTGAGATAATTTTATCAAAGAAATTTTTTTGAAGATAATATATTTTTAATTGAAAAAATCCTGAAAAGAGCATATCTAAAATCTTGATGTAGATTTATTAAAGACTATTATATTCTTGAATTTGCACTAGTGAAAGAATTTAATAATCAAATATGATTTTGTATTTAAGATGTGGAAGTAGGTTTATTGAACCACGTTAAAAATAATTTTATAATTTTTTTGAAAATATTTTAATTATATAATTAATTATTATATTTATTTGAAGTAATTTGTATTATCTACGTAGGTTACTGATACACACGTAATTCACCCATCTTAAATGTTTAAGTTGACTGAACAACACTTTATTCCTTAATTGCTTCTAACTTATCTTGTTGATTCATCCGTCCGTCTTTTGTTAAGAAAAAAAGTAATAAATTTTCCAGACAACACAAGTGAAGTGTCAACATTCTTGAATATTTAGTGACACACGCAGCACCTTATTCTCAAAGGATCAACAGGAAAATCAGCAGCCTAGAAAATGGAGTCGAGCAACCCCAGTGAACAATCCCAGGGTAAATTCAACCCCACCAAGTTATTTCCATTAACACACCACTTAAATCTAATCTTTCCCATTAATTTATATTTTATACTCTAACCACCACCCTCTCTTTCTCTCTGCCCCACCTAACTGTCCATACCTTTTTATGCCTTCTGTTACACAGCACAGTCGCTGTTAGTCGCCTGTTCTGTTCTGTGGGGTTTTTTTTATTTATTTATGGTTTTTTAATTTTGTTGGAATCATGTCAGTGAAAACAGTTTCATTGGCAATTTACATGGTAATTAACTTCAAATAAAACTAGGTTCTATGGGTTTTTCTCAATAAGAATCACCTTGTCTTTGCTTTTTCTACACAGTTTTTGTGTCTGTTTGTGTGTGCGGGTGCTAATCCAGTTTAACCTCCTTTTTGTTATTGATTCGAGTTATTTAAAAGACAACGGAAGGAAAAAAAGAAATGAAAAACCTCTTCTTTCTTTGCTATGTAGTATTATTTTAATTGTTTTGTGGTTTCTTCATTAGTATCGAGGAGGGTCTTCCAAAGGTTTTTGAAAGTTTGGTGCTTGATGTCATGGGGCTGGTGATGGTGCCACCCATTCTTCAGCTGCTGGGGAAACTCTCTGCCATTGGCTTTTTTTTCGCAGTTCAAGGATCTACTGGTAAATTTATGATGCTAGCTCTTCTTTGTTAGGATTGGATTGAATTAGGAGAAATTTATGTTGTTTAAGGGTTTTTTTTTATTAATCAATCATTTTGCTATCTGGGCCTATCTAACTTCATGTTGCCAATGCTAATGTGAAGAAGCTGACAATACATGTACGAGTTGATACGAGCCAAATTGGACTGTGGTGTCTTTGTTGACCTGGGATTGTTTACTAATAGTGAACCAGAAACTAAAAAAATGTTTCCCCCTCAATTATGTAACCATAGATCAGAGCTTGTTGGTAAAAAGCTCAAGTAATTGAGACAATGAAGGGAGCTCATAGTTATGCCAAATCTTTCTCCCTCTCTTAGAGGACGGACGGCTAGCTAACATTGTCAGTTATTACAAGTATCTTTAGCTGCTTATATAATTCTATGTTTCTTTAGAACTTCATACAATCCAGCCGCATTTCTGCCACTGCATTGATATCTCATCTTGCTCTGATTCCATTGTCTACAGTCTGATTTGCTAAAGATATTTCGTTATGGAGTTTTAAATTCAACAGAGAGCAGATCTAATGGGTTGTCTTTGAACTCTTCCTGTACATAGACTAGAAAACATGGATACTAAACCCCATAAGAGAAAGACAATTCTCCACCACTGATATAAGCAGAAGCAAATCATAAATGCTAATTTTGTAAAGACACAGCCCTTACGTCTGTTCTGATTGATATATTTTAGTTTGAAACTTATTATAGATACCAAGTTGCATTTATATGTGGTTTTAAATCTGGTATTATATCTAATTTTCAGCTGACAATATATCCCTAATTCCAACAATTTTTTCTGACATTCCTCCAATAGAAGGAACGCCTGGTCCCCAACTCCAGCCATTCAGAAGCAGTGTGCCAGCCTCAGAGTCTCTGTCAACTGGTAACTTGCATAAACTGTTACTGTAGATTGTTTACTAATCTTGAGATCGTTTTAATATGATTCTGGTTTAAAAATACAGGGTCAAACTTGCACCCTCCACTTGCATTGCCACCACTCACCTCTGCCCCAGTGCCCCAAACAATCACAGGGCATGTACCATCATATTCTCCTAGTCCTCTGATAGTAACAAAACCACATAATAGAGCTCCTCCTCCCTTGATTTCTCAAGGACATGTACCATCCTTGTCACCAAGTTTTTCAGTTACATCTCCAACGTATAATACAGCTCCTCCACCCACACTTAATCAAGGGCATGAGCCACCTAAGCCACCAAATGCTCATCGAAGAGAGGCAGCAGTTAGACAGACTCCTGTCTCTGCGTCAAGTGCGCCAGGTGCATAACTTACTAATGCTTGTTTTTTTTAGTAATTTTCAAGTTGACATTTTGTTCTATAACAAGTGCCTTTGTTACAATGTTTGGTTCTAGCTGCAGCACCTTCGAGACAGTCACCAGAAAATTCACCAGTCAGCCAATCAAATGCACCTGAAGCTTCATCACTAAGTACTCATAAAAAAGATGTATCCTTCAGTGGGGCTCCTGTCCCAAATTCAGTTTCTCCAGGTATAGAATTAGTGTTCTATTGTTCTCTGGCTCTTCTGGTGGATTCTAATTCAACAGGTTTCTAATTCATTTTCTTGTTTTGGTATAGAATTAGTGTTCTATTCTTCTGTGACTCTTCTGATAGATTCTATTTCAACAGGTTCCTAATTCTTTTTCTTATTTTCCTGCATTTTTATTTTACAAAATACAATATCAGCTGCATCTCCATCAAGGACTTCAAAAGAAAATCAACCAGCAGCCCCCCCTATTGCACCAGCAACGATGCCATCTGGTGTGCATTGATATGTTCTATATATGTGGATAATCCCCTTCTTTCTTTTATTTTTTCCTTTCAAAAGTTCAAACTAAATAATCATGTTGGATCTTTTTTATTTTGATAACAGCAGTTCCGGTTGTATCACCAATGGGAGCCATGCCACAAAATTCATCAGCAACCCACCCAGTCATGCCTGGAGAACCCCCTGCTATATTATCAGGTTTTACTCGAGAGAAAACACTTCAAATTCATGTTGGTTATGAAGCTGTTCCTTTAGCATCGAACCATTCCACATCTTCATTTTCAATGTCTTCTAAACTTTGTCATATAATGGATGTGTCAATAGATAGTCCATGGCTGAAGAAATGAACATAACTTTCCTTTCTGCAACCTTCTTTTACTTAATTTTTAGTGATGCCTCACTAAGGCCTGTTATAAAACATGGACAAAGTGATTGAAACAATAATGATGCTATAAATATTTTCTGAAAATTTCCATTACAAACCACAAAATTGTTGGAATGCAGCTTCATTCCATGATCTGTATTTAGAAAAAAGCCACTAGATATATCTTCCTTGGTCTTTTCAACTTACATTCAAAAAGGTCACTTTGAGTATTATGAAAATCTCATTTTCTTATTTTTCTTATGTGTTTTCTTTTAATTGTTCTTCCCAATTAAGCAACTAATTATTTCAGTTGGTGTTGCATTCTATGATTTAATAACCATGGTCTTGAATAACGTTTGATGCATACTTGGAAAAAGCCACTAGATTATCTTCTTTTTTCTTTTAAACACTTAAACAAGGCCAGTTTTCAGCATCATGAAAACTTCATTTCCTTTTTTCCTTCATTTATTTTATTCATTTTTCCATTTGAATGACTATTTTTTGTGTGGGTGTGGCAATGTATGATTTGATGACCATGGCATGGAATACAAGACTAGGTGGTATTTCCATATTGTTTTCCTGGCACTATTTTCATATATGCAAACTCTTTACACTTAGGTAATGCTACATTTTATTGGCTCTCATATGACATTGCAGGTCCAAATGTCCCCCATCCATCTGCTCCTACCCCGAGCATTGATGATAAGAAAGATGAAATTCCAGTTTCTGCACCGCCAAATGAAACACCCACACCTTTATCTCCCATGAGCCATTTTCCAGCTAAAGGTATGCATTATTAAACTGAAAATTTCACCAAGATCAGTTATATGAAGCACTAGTGTGAAGACTTGGAATTTAACAAAAAAAATTTCAGGTTCTTTTTCTGGTATAGCTCCTTCCACGCACAATGCCATGAGGCACTCTAATGACTCTCCCATTTCTCCTTCATCATTGCCGAAAACTCCTCTGGCTAAACAGCATCACTCTTCTGCGCCTTCACCTTCTATCCCATTTCATAAACAGAACCATGAAAGCAGCAGAATCAGTGACTCTGCTCCTGCATCCTCAAATCCAACATTTCCGCCATCTTCAAAACAGCAAGGTCCTTCTTTTGTGCTTGAGAAGTTCCCCAATCGATAACCATTTGGTTTGCTATGTACTTAACATTCATATATATGATTTTGTTTTATTTTGATGCTCTTTACAGGTCCAGTCATGCCTCCATCATTTCTTCCAACAAGCAGGCATAAACAATATGCTTTCTCACCCCTTGGTACTCCAGGTATCATAATAGTGACTGTTTTAGTGGTTCATATTTGGAGCATTTATCTTGAAGGTCTTTTCAGTTTCTAATGCAGTTCCTCTATGGTAGATTCTTCAAATAATGCATCACACTACCGCTATCCTAAACCAGTGATCATTGTCTCACCCACTCCTTCACCCACTCAAACTGCAGCATCTGGATGGACAAAAAGTAAGGAAAGCTCATAGTCCTTACATTTCGTTTTCCCCTTTTTCCAAGTTGATTATGCATTACATTTACTTATTTCATTCATTACATACTTAATAGCTTACCTTTTGATTATTGTTGCGTTTCCAAGTGCCAGCTCTTTCCCCTAAAGCTTCTCCTTCTGGGTTTTCTTCAAGAACTCCCAAGATGCCCCCCCTGCCACCACTCCACACATTGCCACCTCCACCTCCTAATGAAGGTACACAGATCCATGCTTCTCTTGCTTTGAAGTTTGTTTATCTTTTCCCTTCGATGTTCTTTGTCTTCCTAAATGTAATGCATAGGCTCATCGAATGTGCAGATTGTTCAACGACTGTGTGCACAGAGCCATACACAAATACTCCTCCTGGGTCACCATGTCGCTGTGTCTTGCCCATGCAAGTAGGACTGGGCGTTAGTGTTGCACTGTATACCTTTTTCCCTTTAGTTTCAGAGCTTGCTCAGGAAATTGCTGCTGGCGTTTTTATGAAACAAAGTCAAGTTCGCATTATAGGGGCCAATGCCCCCAGCCAGCAGCTAGAGAAGACAATCGTCCTTATTGACTTGGTTCCCCTTGGAGAAAGATTTGACAATTCAACTGCCCTTTTGACTTATCTAAGATTTTGGAAAAAACAAGTTGTTATAAACCCTTCTTTTTTTGGTGACTATGAAGTATTATATGTGCGTTATCTAGGTAAACAATTTCTAAATGTGAAGAATTTTATTTTTTTTCCTTTTCTTTTTATTCTTTTCCTGGATATTTATAGAAGTGCTACATTTATAGGTTTACCTCCACCTCCACCTATGGCACCTTTTGGAATTGCAATAATCGATGATGGGCCATATTCTGGCAATGACAACAACGCAAGGATGATAAAGCCCCTAGGGGTTGATGTCCATAAAAGGAAGCGTAAAGATGGGCTTGCTGGTGGCATCATTGCTATTATTGCTGTGTCTGGTTTTGTAGCACTAGTTTTATTCTCTGCTGTTGCTTTGGCATTGCTGTTTAAACATAGAGATCATGCTAGTCAACCGGCATCAGTCCTGCAGCCATTGCCACCTTCAGTTGTGAAACCATCAGGTAATAGTATTTAAAGCCTTGTATAGTTTAGCCTATCTGCTTGATGGATCAATGTTTTTACAGAGTAAAACACTAAGCTTATAGAACATACAGAATTGGACTAATTAGCTAGCACAGTGATTGAACTTGGCAAGGTAAAATAGAAAGAAAAAGAAACTGTGGAATGTTGTGAAATACTAAGGTTGTACAAATATGGCATGTATATATTAGACTTAACATTGTCTTGGAATGTTGTGAAATACTAAGGTTGTACAAATATGATATGTATATATTAGACTTAACATTGTCTTAATTTTGTATTTCCATGTTGTCCTTCTGTATTTAACATGCTTTGTTGGATAACCATTTTCTTTCTATTCTAATATGTTTGATTTAGTAATATCTGGCAATTTGAACAATTCAAAAGTCTTGCTTTGTTTTGCGATGAAAAAGGAAAACTAATTTGCAGGTATTGCTGGGTCATTGATTGGAAGTGGTCTTAGTTCTGCCTCATTGTCCTTTGCATCTAGTATTCCAGCGTACACAGGATCTGCTAAGACCTTCAGCAAAAGTGACATAGAGCGGGCCACTAGTAGCTTTGATGCTTCAAGAATACTCGGGGAGGGTGGCTTTGGGCTTGTTTACAGTGGTGTTTTAGAAGACGGGACCAAAGTTGCTGTAAAAGTTCTAAAGAGAAATGATCAGCAAGGTGGTCGAGAATTCTTGGCAGAAGTTGAGATGCTTAGCCGCCTTCATCACAGAAATTTAGTCAAGTTGATTGGAATATGCACAGAGGAATGTTCACGCAGCTTGGTCTACGAGCTCATAGCAAATGGCAGTGTCGAATCTCATCTACATGGTAGTAGCCTTGCTCTTTCTGAGTTTTCATATTTGGATCAAGAAAGTTATCTCTTAGATAAGGAGTCAATGTTCTATAACATGAATATGCTTGTCTGTATGTTGTTTACTTACCAGGGGTTGATAAAGAATCTGTTTGGATCAAGAAAGTTATCTCTTAGATAAGGAGTCAATGTTCTATAACATGAATATGCTTGTCTGTATGTTGTTTACTTACCAGGGGTTGATAAAGAATCTGCTCTTAATTGGGATGCTCGGATCAAGATAGCACTTGGTGCAGCTCGAGGTCTAGCTTATCTACATGAGGATTCAAGCCCTCGTGTGATACACAGGGACTTCAAGTCAAGCAACATTTTGTTGGAACATGATTTCACACCAAAAGTCTCAGACTTTGGTTTGGCTAGGACTGCCTTGGATGAGGAAAATAGGCACATATCAACGCAGGTCATGGGAACTTTTGGGTAAGAATTTGTCTTTCAGGCTTCATGAAGTCTTATTGTATCCCTTGTTATATGATTCCCCACCTAACACCAACTCCTTACAAGGAAATGCCCATGTTTGTTTGCTTGTCATACCTTAATCATGTATTAAGCGCTAAATATCTCTGGGAGAACAATAGATGGAGGTGGCATGCTCACTGTGTAGTAGATCCAAGTACCTGCATAATTGCTCAGCATTCTGGATGTTGCTGGGTGTCCCAGATTTAGGTTACACAGACTGAAGTTTTTTTATATGACCATATGATGTTTTAGAAGGTACCAACCGAGTTAGCTCCTGCTCCTTGTTCTAGAAAGTAAAATAGCTGCCACCACATTGTCTTCTAATTAGACTGTTAAGGAACATCCATGAATCATAGCTCATTGTCCAGATCTCTGTTGTGCAGAATCTTCTCTTAAGCTTGTCTAATGACTCAATGCTCATCCTAAACCACATGCATACAAACATCCATTTGTAATTCAGAATAAAATTAAAATATGTTTATGGCAATATAAATTTGAAAGTCCATAACTTCAATTATATGTATCGGTTGCAAATGAAATTAAAGCTCATTGAAATGATGCCAAGGTGAACTTTTGAATTTCGATATTCTTCAACCTAGACATCTTGGTTGGCAGTGCTAATATGGACCTGCATAAAATCATAAATATGTAGTTGCTCCTCCTTTTTGGGGATAAAGAATTCTTGGACCAGTTCAGTATTATTATGTTTTTTCTAGAAAAAAGGATAGTGAGGACACACAAGACACCTTTTTAACATTTAGGCAACCTTCAAGCTGATATAGGCTTGCTTTAAGTTCCTTCATTTGAATTGTATTAGAGTTTATTGAATTTGATGTATCTATTTGCCTGATGAATATTTAATCTAGGTATGTCGCTCCAGAGTATGCAATGACTGGCCATCTTCTTGTGAAGAGTGATGTTTACAGTTATGGTGTAGTCCTTCTTGAGCTCCTAACAGGACGAAAACCAGTGGATATGTCCCAGCCACCTGGTCAAGAGAATCTAGTTGCATGGGCTCGTCCATTTCTAACAACTAAAGAAGGGCTTGAAGTAATTATAGATCCGACTCTAGCAACTGATGTACCTTTTGATAGTGTGGCCAAAGTAGCAGCTATTGCATCAATGTGTGTTCAACCAGAGGTATCACACCGTCCTTTTATGAGTGAGGTTGTTCAGGCCTTAAAACTAGTATCTAATGAGTGTGATGAGGCAAAGGAACTGGATTCCAGGAGTTCCAGCCAAGATTTATCTATTTACATGGATGCTGAGGTCAGTGCAGTCTCAGGACAGCTTCGGGATTCTTTACGAAGTCAGGCCCTAGTACATAATTATGATTCCGAGCCAGATATAGAAAGGGGACTCGTGGATTCATATTTTTTCAGTACATCAGACGGGTGTGGGAGGCAGGGCTCTGGATCATTGAGGAGATGCTCGTCAGGTCCATTGAAAACAGGAAGGGGCAGAGAGTTGTTTCAGAGAATGAGATTGACAGGGGAAAGTGTGAGTGAACGTGGAACCATCTTCAAAATGTGGCCAGGTTCACATTAAGAGCTAGATCGTCCCTCTTTTTTGTGAATATTGACTTCCCGTTTTTCAATCTTAAAATCCTGTACTGCAAGCAAGCATTCAGTCCTCCATAAGAACAAGAATTGGTTGCGGTCTCGCAGGAGCCTGGACAACGAAGTAAGCTATTATTATGGAATGCAGAATGCCAAAATCCATCACTTCAGGACAGTTGCAGCATTTGTTTTGATCTCGCTCCAAATGAATTAAATTTTAAGGAAGGTTCGAAGATAACAGGACGTGATCCCATATAAGGCTTTCGTTGTCTATACTCAATTGCACTGGCGGCAGTAACACGATGATATGGAGATATCTGAATTCAATGGTGTATCAACATATTTAATACTTCAAGTCTGCCAGGCATCAGCAGCAGGATATTTCCTTCCTTCCCGTTTGTAAGATTTTTTCATCAAATCAAGTTAAAATACATGGTAGCATTTCTCACTTTCACTGTAGAAATATTCAGCTTCTTTTTTAAAAAATAAAAATAAATTGGGATGTGCATATAGTAGTTTAATAAGTTTCTTTCCAGTTTTCCAGCGACGTTGGAGACATCTTCTTGGATTAATGGTCTGGAGGCTCATGAGATTTACTCTTGACCTTCATTGTGCTCCTTTAAGCTGTAATTTTTAAGAAACAAGCAATGTCCTATGTTCGTATAATCCCGTTCTGATACACAAGTAATATTTCAACTTGTTGAAGCTCCTGGTCGAATTACATCACTGGCAATGGAAGGCAGCACTTCCAGGATACAATGTTACAGCTTTTAAAATCTTCGATTTCATATTAAAAGCCCGGTAGGCGTCTAACCTTTTCTACAACTAATATTTCATTGTTAACAATATTCTACTAGTTAGAAATAGTTTTTTTTTTTTTTCTCCCGTGCGAAGATGCCTGATTATTTTGAAAACTTATTTTTATATAATTTTGAAATTATTCAAATAATTATTAGAAAGAATTTCAATGATTTAAATTGTAGAGTAAAAGTGTATTTATGAAGTCAAAAGCTTTTCTTATTTATGTATTTTTTTTTAACATAGCCATGACTTTTTTCATGAATGGTAGGGGTTTTTCAATAACAATCTAAAGCAATTAAAATAGAAATTTATATGAATTTAATTAATTTAAATTTATGAGAAAAAATGTATTTTTTGGGAAAAACTCCTTTGACAAACACTACTTTCTTTTATTTTTTAAATCAGAAGGTTGGTTCTTCACATTTTCCCAATTCTAACATATTAAACGAGAAGGCAATAGAGTTGCTCATTTGCTTTCTTGTAGGGTTCTATCTAGTGTAGATGATATTGTTGATTCGTGAATTATTAAATGTAAACAAATAAAAAAAATGTTGTGAATTAACAGGATATTGAAAAATTGTTCATACATTAACTCATAATTCTTAATAGGATACCTTTTTTAATGCTTACTACCAGAAAATTAGACAAAGTTTATGGAATATTCTGTTGATGTTTAGGTTAAATTTAGTTGGTATTTTTAAAACATGTCATTGAAAAGTATGTTGAGGTTTTGTTTTTATCCGCAATTAAAAAACCAACAAATTAATCATGTCAAAAAAATAAGTTTTTCCCGCTTATTTTTTGTTAGCAACTAAATTGCTAAAAACAATTTTCATTGCTGATTCTTTGAGAAGCCCTAAACATTCTACATGTCTTGTCAAAAATTTCAAAATGATACGAATTTTTTGGTGAAATTACTAACAAAGATGTCTACAAAATTACCTTTATGTCGGTGATTTCATCGATAGTTTCACTATTTATTTTGTTGGATGTTATTATTGTCAAGCCTACAATTTTTACCTAAACAACAACAACAATCAATCAATCAATAAACCACAACCACAATTCACAATAAATT
>Ga0307511_10005049_pt1 | contig 13459 bp, 14 predicted proteins | sample 13_EM_MG_FD_200266 | JGI IMG/M metagenome (GOLD analysis project Ga0307511, IMG submission 200266) | Populus trichocarpa ectomycorrhiza microbial communities from riparian zone in the Pacific Northwest, United States - 13_EM | ecosystem: Host-associated > Plants > Roots > Unclassified | place...
GAGTAATATTTTCTAGTAACGCGCAACACTTATTATTAAGTGTTCCTTAGACATGTATAACATATCCTTGGGTCGTTCTGTATAGTACAAGTACCCTTAGGTGGGCCGGTAGTCACCCCGTGACAATTACTAGTTGAACTGAGCTATCAGGAAGTAAACAATTCAAGCCCACTATTCCTGTTCCCTCTACATGAACAAAGGTATTTCCGCCTACAGTTACAGTTCTATAATATGATTTGATTTTTTCAAATTGTCCTATATCACATGTCATGTGAGAACTTGCACTAGAATCAAATTTCCAGGCTGTAGGAGAGGAAGAACTAACACTTGTATATGTATGTCCCATAGTTATATGGGCAGCTTCTTGTGTTGGCTGTTATTTCTTAGCCTCTTGATCCCATTTTAGACGACTGCATTCAGTCTATGCATGACCTTCAAATAGAGTCTTGTTGTGTTTTTTGCAGTATGTACACCACTTAGTATCTGTTTTACTAGAACTTATAGTATTTGTAGCATTTTGATTTGTGCTCTGTTTTCGCTTTTTAGAAGCTGGAGACTTGCTTGTAATAAGAGCCGTATTAGCTGCAGTGACCAATTGATGGTTGGCAGCAAGGCTATGAAGTCTGTACTTCAATTCAGCAGAGGTGAGGTTATCTTTAGTTGATAAATTGTCGACTGGGTTCGGATAGTGCTTCACTAAAGCACCAAGTAGAAAATCGCATTTGTCCTCGTCGAAGCTCAAGAATGTGCATAGGGCTTGTCGATACCCATTGGCAGGACCGGACGCACTCTGGTGGTATAGGCGTTCCTATTCGGTTTCGTATGAATCAATAAATTCATGGATTGGTTTTGAAGGGTTGAAGTTGTATGACATAGTGTTGAACTTGTTCAATTGCTGAATATAGCTGCATGCGTTATTTTAAGGAACTGGTTTCTAGTATGTGTTTTCTCTATAAGTGTTTTATCTCCGGCAGTTTTGGTGGATTTTATTGGGTTATATCAAGGCACGTTTTTGGCCCATTTTGGCAGCTACCTGTTTAGAACATGTTTAGATTAGGAAGGATCATTTTGGGATTAGTCTTCTTGTTTTTTCCTTGTAGTTTTCTCGTCATATTTCTTTATTATTACCTGTCATATTCCTGTACCATTCTGAGTTAGTTTCTTGTATGTCAGCTTGCTGACCACCATCTCCTGTTATGACTGCCTAATTAGGCAGTAGCTTATTCTGTTTTCTAGTTGGTTGTTTATGTTGTTGGCAGCCTTGTTTCCATTACCTTGTTAGGCATCATCATGATACTGGACGTGTCCATAATGAGTCTTCATGTATTCATTATGATCTAGTATCATAATGAATCTTTACTGTTAGCTAGTATGAGTCCAAAATAACTCATTACCTCAGGAGCTCAGTATCTGTTAAAGATCTGAATTCTACGGCCTTAGAGAGGACAGGTCTCGTTCGGCACAATCTAGTCTAGCTACTTCAGAAATACGCTAGCTACACTGGTAATATTCTTGTCCACTTGTACCTCTTGATCCCCAACCAACCCTATACTCAACAACCTCTTAGCCACCTACTATAATCCTGTTGTCACGGGGGCTCTATTAACTATATAGCGGATACTCCAACTATAAAATAGAGCGGCCGTATGTTCTATTGCCACAACAAACTTATAGATATCTCCGAATAATTCTTCAGCAAAACTAAAGGTCACTCTAGACTTATCCGAGATAAAGTCAGAACTTAAACGTGAACTTAGAACTTTGTAGGCTTCGTGTAGAATCGATTGCTTAACAGCTATGGTGGGCGCTATCCTCACCTTTGACAATTCTTTCACTATTTGTATTCCGCGGTGATGTATATTGTGATAACTCGCGCGCTTCGGATTGCTCATGTCCGAAGGTTGTCACATCAGCTTTTCTTCATCCAGTCGCCTTCTGCACTTAGTCTGCAAGCGTTTCAGCTACTGCAGAGTCATACTACACACTTGACTCAATTAAGAATACTTTTACCAACGGTATCTCTAGGAGATTGCACTACATATTCTTGGTCACTGCTGAAGCGAGATAACCATAGTCTTATTCCAATGCCAGAGTAACTTTTAGATAGTAAACTTAAAGTCCTTCAGTTTACAACTCAGAGTTCTTAATTAATAGATCTGGCATCATCCATCCGAGTTGTCTAGTGTCCATTGAGAGCCTGCCTCATATACACGTGGAACTGCTTCACCTGCGCATAACTCCGCGGATATGACCCTTTTGATCTTCCTTAAGGTCTCATTTGAAAGCTCATTCTGCGTGGAAGCTAATAGACTATGTGCGTTAGCTACTTTTGTCAACCGGACATATGCTAAAACCTGCAGAAGTTATTTGACCAACTTCAACAGCTTATGACTTGCCCAGTATAACTCTGATCGCAAGAAGGATTCCAGAAATGGATTCAGCGTGCAAAACTACCACTAAAACCAACTTGAAACGAAAGTTTCTGAGAACTTTTATTTTCGCTCAGATTTCCATTGCCCCTTATAGTATCACCGGAGGCACTTTAGTCTAAATTCCGCCCTGGTGGCTTGATTTTTTTATTTCTGTCTAAGAAGATTTCTGGATAACCCAAAACGGCTAGGAGCGACGAATGCGGCTAGTATGATATGTCGGTAGGACCGTATAAATATGCGATTGGCAACAATAGTTACGGTTTCTCGATCAGGCTTCGTCTCATCCCGCAATAAACTTCCGAAGTTGCTTACTGGAGGGGTGTTCACCTAAACCGCCTTTGGTAAATAGCTCACTTAGTAGGTTCAGGGTAACCAATCCTTGTTCAGGGTAACTGATCCCATACAATTTTCGACTTAGAAATATTTTCTTCAGTTGTATAATAAGAAACTTTGTCTGACTGTAACTAGATCACTAGTCGTCGGAATCATACGAAACTTGAACTGTAGCTCTAGCTACATGTTCCCAAGTAGTTTTTGTATCCCTGGACTCGGCACGCAATATTTCTATTGTCGAACTGTACTGCAGATAGAAGTATTACTGCTACGAGTAATATTTTCTAGTAACATGCAATAATTGTTATTAAGGATTCCTTAGACATGTATAACATATCCTTGGGTCGTTCTGTATAGTACAAGTACCCTTAGGTTGACCGGTAGTCACCCCATGACAATACCCCCCTCCTCAAGGATCTTGTCCGCAAGAACCTATTTGAGCACACGGTAATAAGTTAAAGTTTTCAAACAGCGAAATATTTATAGGGCCTGGGGTTTTACCCCGCTAGTACGCCTCCACGGGAGCTAGGCACATCTCTTTCCACCCATGGGACAGGTTTTATGTGAAAAACAGAAAACATAAGAGCATACGGAATCATCCCAAAAACTTAATGCCTACTATAGGAAAAAATAGGAATCCTTGGAACTGATAACTCAGGGTCCCGTGGCTTGCGAGGGTTATCTAGATGGGATTGGTGCACTACGTGCTCACCACCATCCTTCAGGTTCTCGTAAGGTTCTCATGTATCCTCATCTGGTACATAACCTTTCCAGGATACCAGATATTTAACCTGACCACCTTTTATCTCCTTGGACTTGATCTTCTCGATCACATACTCCTGCTGCTCGAGGTCCACTAGTGGGTGTGTTGGGAAGCGTCTTCCCAGGATGGTATTCTAGCGGTAAGGTTCCAAAAGGCTGACGTGGAAGACCGGGTGAATTTTGCCAGACAAAGGACGTAACTTGAGCCTCTAGGCATTCTTGCCACATTGCTTTTTGATTTCTAATTTGCCCCTTAGCTTGTAGTCCAGCTTCTTGGATGGTCTTTTCCGTTTGATGGTCTTAGCGTTGACCATCACTCAGTCTCCTACCATACATTGCGGTTCCTTGTTTGCCACTTTCTGGTTATAGTACTTAGCTATCCGGGTCTGAGCTGCCTTCATGTTTTCCCTCATAGCTTCTCTCATAGCGTCCAAGTCCTCGACCGTCTTGACTGCCTTAGGGTTGTTGCTTTCAGTCGCGTTATGCCTAAGGTTCTTGAAGTTGTCCTCTGGGTGTTGGTGGTAAGCAGCGAAAAATGTCGTCTGCTTGGTCGCAGTATGGATAGTGTTATTGTAACAGAACTCTGCAAAGGGTAGCAGATCAACCCTATCATCCTGGTCCCACATACAGTACGTACGTCAGTAGTGTTCCAAGATCTGGTTGACTCGTTCTGTTTGACCGTCAGTCTGGGGATGGTATGCTGAGGATTTGTCCAACTCAACTTCCAACAACCTCATAACCTCACTCCAAAATGAACTCATGAATACTGTATCTCGATCCCAAACCACCCTCTTTGGTAGTCTGTGCAGTCTCCAGACTTCCCTAACAAAGATCAGCACCAGGTCTTTTGCCTTCCTATTCTTGAGGGGAATGAAATGTGCCATCTTCGTGAACCTGTCTACAATAACCTAGCCCTGGTTTTGGCCTTTAACGTTAGGGAGATCTATAATAAAATCTATAGAGATCTATTCCCAAGGTCGTGATGGAATTTCGAGTGTTACCAGCTTGCCATATTTGTTGTCCCTTGCAGTCTTGTTGTGTTGGCAGGCATCGCATGTTCGTACGTAGTGTCGTACCCATTCTTCCATGTTTGGCCAGTAGTAATTCCGCTTCATAAGGTCCAGAGTCTTGTCTCGTCCAAAGTGCCCTGCGACTTTCGCATCGTGGTATTGGTGTGCAACCTTCAACTTGAGAGCGTTGCTGTCTGGAAGATGAATGCGGCGTTTGTAGCTCACCATTTCGTTCTCTATACCGTAGTGTTGGAGGCCTGGGTAATCTTGTCCTGTCTTCAAGGCATTCCTAATGCCTAACCAATGTTGATCCGGAAGCCCCACTTCCAGAATCTCCTTCCACCAACTAGATTCTTCGACTTGTGAAGCCTTCACTGCCATAACGTGGTGGGTTAGGAGGGCCTCTTCATTTTTACCAAACAGGAATTGCCCTAGTTTAAACATACGAATCGTTACGTCTTGCTTCTCCCCCTCCCCTTCAAACACGGGATCCATGTGACGAGATAGTGCATCTGCGTTGCCATTCTGTACACCTCGCCGGTAGGAAATCTTGAAATTAAAATGACTGAAAAATTCTGCCCAGCATGCCTGTCTCCGGTTCAGCAACTTAGTGGAATTGAAGTATTCGAGGTTTGTATGATCCGTAAAGACCACAATCTCCTCTGGTGCACCCATCACAAATTGTCGCCATTCCTGAAAGTAGTTAACTATAACTACCATCTCCTTGTCATGAACATCATAGTTGAGTTCAGCGGGTAGAAAACGTTTGTTATAGTATGACAGATGGTGCCAACGCCTATTTGGTTCATATTGGGACAATATACCAGCTTTGCCTAGGTCTGAGGCATCTGTCTTGATCTACTTTTTTCTTTCAGGACGGTAATGGCATAGGATAGGCGCTGTAGTAAACGTGCGCTTCAATTCCACAAATACTTTCCCACCCTTCTCTGACCAATTCCACATCACACCATTATGCGTCAGTACTTGGATCGGTAACGTTAGGGAACTAAAGCCTTGAATGAATCGGCGATAGAAGTTAGTGAATCCAATAAACTCCTGTACTTCTTTGAAGTTCCGTGGGGCTGCCCACTTCTCAATGTCCTCAACCTTGTTCTGGCTCATCTGTATCCCCTGTTTTCTTACCTGAAAACCCACAAACTCCACTTCTGGTATGTGGAACAGGCACTTATCTATGTTAATACATATATTATTCTCCGTAAGCTTCTGAAGGACCCAACGAATGAGTTCAATGTGTTCCTCTTCTGTCTTAGAATATATCAATATATCATCCATATACACGACAACACCTCGGTCAATTTTCTCCGCGAGAATATTATTAAAGTGTCGCTGAAAGACAGATGGTGCGTTGGTTAATCCAAATGGCATAACCGTATACTCATACAGACTGTACCGAGTTTTGAACGATGTTTTCCATTCGTCTCCTTCTACTATGCATAGTAGATTAAAGATGAGCTTTAGATCCAACTTCGAGAATATTTGAGATGTACCGACTTGTTCCATTAGTCTAGTCATGAGGGATAGGGGATACTTGTCTTTAATAGCGATGGCATTGAGTCCACGATAGTCAACTACTATTCGCAACTTGCCGTTTGCTTGCTTCACGAAAAATATTGGGGCGCCAGCACTGCTCTTGCTAGGACGAAGTTTTCTATTTTTCAGCATTTCGTCCAGATACTCTTTTGGTAACTCGAGTTCATCTAGGGACAGAAGGTAGAGTTTCCCTGAGGGTGGTTGCTTTCCCGGTTTAAGGTCAATAGTGATATCTTGCTCACCATGTGCTGGCAGGGCAGCCTACGCCTCTTTTCCAAAGATTCGTACAAAATCTCTGTAATGGGTAGGCAATCTCTCTGCCAGTCCCTGCAGGTTCTCCGCAGCTGAGATCTGCATCACATCGAACGCCTGACCAGTGGGTACTCGGGGAGATTCCATTTTGCCCACATGTATTAAACTGACATATTTCGCGTATTCCGGGATTTCGTCAAACTCGGAGAAATCCATTACCTCTTCAATTTCCAAAGCGCGCTTAAGCGCCATACCATAGGGAGGTGTAACTCTGAGCTTATTGCAGTGCTATCATGGGGGCTCTATTAACTATATAGTTCATACTCCAACTATAAAATAGAGCCGCCGTATGTTCTATTCCCACTATGGAACTTATTCAGAACTCCGAATAATCTTTCAGCCTTCAAAGTCCCTTCTAGACTTATCCGCACTTTCAGGCTTTAATCCGCAAGAGAAGACACAATGGTCCAGTTAACGTGAAATGACTAGTGTAGCACTGCAAGGTCAAAACAACAGATGAAGTCAGAACCTGGAAATGTCAACTTAGAACTTTGTAGGCTTCGTGTAGAATCGATTGCTTAACAGCTATGGTGGGCGCTGTCCTCACCTTCCACAATTCTTTCACTATTTGTATTCCGAGGTGAGGTGAATTGTGAAAACTCCCGCGCTTCGGATTGCTCATGTCCGAAGGTTGTCACATCAGCTTTTCTTCATGCTTTCGCCTTCTGCACTTAGTCTGCCAGCGTTTCAGCTTCGGAGTCATACAACAAACTTGACTCAACTAAGAATACTTTTCCCAACTGTATCTCAAGGAGATTGCACTACCTATTCTTGGTCATCCCTTAAGTGAGATAACTATAGTCTTATTCCGATGCCAGAGTAACTTACAGATAGTAAACTTAAAGTCGTTCAGGTTAGAAATCAGAGTTCTTGATTAACACATCCGGCATCATCCATCCGAGTGGTGTAGTGTCCATTGAGAGCTTGCCTCGTATACACATGGACCAGCTTCAACTGCTAATAACTCCGCGGATATGACTCTGTTGATCTTCATTAAGGTCTCATTTGAAAGCTTATTCTGCGTGAAATCTAATCGACTAGATCCATTAGTTAATTTTGTCAAGCGGGCATATGCTAGAACCTGCAGAAGTAGTTTTAACAACTTCAACAGCCCATAGCTCACCCAGTATAACTCTGAATGCAAAACGGATTCCAGAAATGGGTTTAGCGTGCAGAACTACCCCTAAACCCAACTTCAACCTAAAGTTTCTGAGAACTTTTATTTTCGCTCAGATCTACATGGCCCCGCAACGTGTTACCAGACGCACTCTAGTCTAAATTATGCCCAGGGGGCTTGATTTTTTTATTGCTCACTTAGGAGATTTCTGGGTAACCCAAAACAGCTGGAGGTGACGAATGCGGCTAATATGATATGCTGATAGGATCGTAAAAATATGCTGATTGAAACCGTGCTTACGGTTTCCCGATCGGGCTTAGTCTTGTCGCGCAATAAGCTTCCGAAGTTGCTTTCCCACGAGGTGTTAACCTAAACCACATTTGGTAAGTAGCTCACTTAGCAGGTTCAGGGTAACCAATCCTAGTTCAGGGTAACTTGGCAAGTTTAGTGTAACAGCTCCCATTCAATTTTCGACTTGGAAATATTTTCCTTCAGTCGTATAGTGGGAAACTTTGTCTGACTGTAACTAGATCACTAGTAGTCGGAATCATACGAAACTTGAACTGTAGCTCCAGCTACACGTTCTTAAGTAGTTCCTGTATCTCTGGACTCAGCACGTAATATTTCTATTGTCGGGCTGTACTGCAGATAGAAGTATTACTACTCCGAGTAATGTTTTCTAGTAACGCGCAATACTTATGATTAAGTATTCGTTAGACATGTAACATATCCTTGGATCGTTCTGTATAGTTCAAGTACCCTTAGGTGGGCCGGTAGTCACCCCGTAACAAGTGCGCTGTAATTCAATCGAACCCTACAATGAGTGGACAACCTGGCTCGAGGTACGTAATCTCAGTAACCAAGTCAAGGATTTTTTGTTTTCCCGATCTTGCATCCGGGACCTCCAGCTTTACTTGTTTGTCTTGTTCAGTCCCAGACCTGTTAAGTAGGGAGCCGTCGGCGCTCTCCAATCTCAGTCTGTTCTCCGTCTTAATTCAAGGCATCATCATCTGCTCCACAAAATCTGTGTCCAAAATCATTACTTCGGCACCAGTATCAATAAGGGCGTTAACGGTTATTAGTCTTGTATTTCCACCGTAAACAGAAGATAACCTGACAGAAATATGAAACTTCATTCTACCAGGCCTTAAACTTTAGCAGACGATTTTCTAACCAAAGAAAAATTAGAAATAGGATTCCGAGCCAATGAAATATTCGACGCTGACACCGTTCGTGGCCTTTTTTCGAGAGCGCTGATTAGAGTAGCCAACTCTTCCTCAGCTTTTCGTTTTTGTACTCTTTTTGTGTTTTGTGATATAGAAAGATTCTGAGATCCAAAAGAAATCAAAACCGGGCCTATATCCATAAGTTCCCCCTCATGTTCCTCCTTCCATTCCTTAATAGAGATGCCTTTCCTAACAACACACATCGAAAACCAATCCTGCGAGACCGCCTGACCCGACGTACAGCACAGCCCGCGTTCCTATTGCGTATCCAACTCATCAACCTCAAAGTCCAACTCGTCCTCCGAAATAATACGACCACAGGAAATTGGCTCAGGCACTACGTCCACTGTTGCCGTTATCACGGAAACCTTCGCCGCCTTCTCCTTCCCCTTCTCAGTCTTCTTCTTCTCCTCCTTGGTAGGTTTCCAAGCATTAGTGCAGTCCTTCTTGAAGTGGTTGGGGTCACCACATTTGATACACTGAGAGGATGCCATCTATGCCTTTTTCATAGCATAGGTGACAAGCTCTTCACCAGGTTCTTTGGCCTTTTTGGTAGTATCGGACTTGTTGGATTTCGCACTAGTGCCCTGAGATTTAGGCTTCGCCTTGTTCTTCTGCACACGCTTGTTATCATCTTTCTTGGTAACCTCCGAGGATTTGTTGACCTCTTTCTTATCTTTTGTCCCACCTGCCCTATCTACTTTATGCTGGAACTCAGTCCGAGCATACTTCTCTCTACCCTTCTCATATTCCAAGGTTGATCCGGCATTCGCGATAGTGTGGAAGCACATCTCGATACTTGCAGGGACTTTATCTAATTCGTCCTTGTGAATGCTTGTTCGGATCATATGGGTTCTTACCTCAGGTTGGATGGAGTTAACAAGGTGCTCCCAGAGCGCTTCTCTTCATAGACAAACTATCAATCGATGTGCCCTGTTACGAGAGATATAGTCCACCATCCGCTCATCCCTCCGCTGGTAGTCTTTTAGCATTGTCTGCTTTGCTTCCCGTTGTTCATGGTGGTTCCAGTGGCCCTCCATGAACTCATTTTTGAACCGTCCGTAGGAGTCCCATTCTAGCCACTTGGTCTCTTGGTTTGGTAGGCGTTTGTGCTGGTTGGCATGGTACCAAACATCAGCCCATCCAGTTATTTGATCCGAGACGTACAGGATCTTTTCACTAGTGGTGCTGTAGGAGAGTGGCATTCGCTCGAATATATTGTCTACCTTTTGAACAAATTCCTCTAACTTTGAGGAAGTACCATCGAACTTGGGAGGGTGCGGAAGGTTTCGAGGTTCCTTCTTGACAGGTGGGCCAGGTGCGACTTGAGTGACTTGAGTCACAGGTCCATCTTATAGAGGTGGAGGAGGTGGTGGAGGTGGTAGTGTGATTATTCCGCCTATACCTCTACCTTGACGTAGTGGAGGTGGGGTTCGGTGCCTACAGATTTCTTCATCAATATCCGCAAAGATTCCCTGTTTTCATTTGGTAAAACTTTCGAGGTCCTTAATTTTCCCCCGTAGAGTTGCAGTGGTTCGGTCAAGGGCCTCAATTGACCACTTGTTGTTTTCGCAACTCTTAGAGCATTCCTCCTGTTCTTGCTTCACAGCTTGTTGACTCCATTCGTGTAAGCTTTGCAAGTCAGCTTTGATTTGGTCAAATTCAGCCTGTGCTGCACCAATGACCTTTGCATTCTCTTCTTCTAACTTCTTAATCAAGGTTGCCCACTGGATTACTAGGGTTGCCTTGATCTTATCTGTTAGAGTTGCAACCGCCTCTTGTTGGCCTTCAGCTTGGCCTTTGAGGGCAGCTATTACGTCTTTTACCTGTTGACGAAGGGTTGTCAGTTCTTCGTATGTGGCTTTAGCGCCATCATACATGATCTTATGTGCAGCTTGTTAGTCGTTTATTGTTTTGGCTTGTGCCAACAATGCATCAGTCAACTTGGTTATCTCGCTTCGCTGCTTCTCGAATTCCTTCTTGCCATCATTAATTATGGTGGCTAGTAATCGATCGTATTGTTCTTGCGATAGGCCTCGATTTGATTTCCTACATTCTCGGAAATCTACCCTGTGACAAGATGATGTTTTGCTTGAAGCACTCCGCTTTCGAGTTCGGGTTTGTCCGAACCGCTGTAATAGCCCTACTGGCATCGTTAATGGATATGGAGAGTAATCGAGAGCTGGGTATTGTGGTTCATAGGATTGAACCACACGAGATAATGTATCTTCCATTGCGGAATCAGGTTCTAGTTCAGATTCCGAATGAGCTGCCGCCAATTGCGGTCGCTGTATGATCGCTCTTGGAGTAATGGCTGGGAATGACAAAGCGTTGTAGGGTTGGCGAGACCCAGAAGCCTTTGGAGTTTGATCTTCAGGAGAAGACATAATTTCGGTATGTATTTTAGCACTTCAGGTAAACGAAAATACAGCGATTACAAAGTAATGTTATGGGGGCTCTATTAACTATATAGCGGAGACTCCAACTATAAAATAGAGCGGCCGTATGTTCTATTGCCACAACGAACTTATCCAGAACTCCTAATATTTCTTCAGCAAAACTAAAGGTCCCTCTAGACTTATCCTAGATAAAGTCAGAACTTAAACCTTAACTTAGAACTTTGTAGGCTTTGTGTAGAATCGATTTCTTAACAGCTATGGTGGGCGCTATCCTCACCTTTGACAATTGTCACACTATTGGTATTCCGCAGTGATGTATATTGTGATAACTTGCGGGCTTCGGATTGCTCATGTCCGAAGGTTGTCACATCAGCTTTTCTTCATAGTATCGCCTTCTGCACTTAGTCTGCCAGCGTTTCAGCTACTGCAGAGTCATACTACACACTTGACTCAACTAAGAATACTTTTCCCAACTGTATCTCTAGGAGATTACACTACTTATTCTTGGTCATCGCTTAAGCAAGATAACAATAAACATATTCCTATACCAGAGTAACTTTCAGATCGTAAACTTAAAGTCGTTCAGTTTACAACACAGAGTTCGTAATTAATAGATCCGGCATCATACATCCAAGTTGTCTAGTGCCCATTGAGAGCCTGCCTCGTATACAAGTGGACATGTAACAACTGCTCATAACTCCTCGGATATGACTCTGTTGATCTTGTTTAAGGTCTCATTTGAAAGCTCTTTCTGTGTGGAAGCTAATAGACTATATCCGTTAGCTACTTTTGTCAACCTGGCATATGCTAAAACCTGCAGAAGTTATTTAACCAACTTCAACAGCTTATAACTCGCTAAGTATAACTCTGATCGTAAAACGGATTCCAGAAATGGATTCAGCGTGCAAAGCTACCCCTAAAACCAACTTGAAACAAAAGTTTCTGGGAACCTTTATTTTCGATCAGATTTCCATTGCCCCTTCTAGTGTTACCGGACGCACTTTAGGCTAAATTACGCCCTGGTGGGTTGATTTATTTATTTCTGTCTAAGGAGATTTCAGGGTAACCCAAGACGGCTAGGAGCGACGAATACGGCTAGTGTGATATGTCGGTAGGACTGTAAAAATATGCTGATTGCAACCATGGTTTCGGTTTCCCGATCGGGCTTAGTCTCGTCCCTCTATTAGGTTCCGAAGTTGCTTACGGGTGGGGTGTTGATCTAAACCGTATTTGGCAAGTAGCTCACTTAGTAGGTTCAGGGTAACGAATCCTAGTTCCGGGTAACTGCTCCCATACAATTTTCGACTTCGAAATATTTTCTTCAGTCGTATAGTAAGAAACTTTCTCAGATTGTAACTAGATTACTAGTAGTCGGAATCACACGAAACTTGAACTGTAGCTCCACCTACACGTTCTCAAGTAGTTTCTGTATCCCTGGACTCCGCACGCAATATTTCTATTGTCGAGCTGTACTGCAGATAGAAGTATTACTGCTATGAGTAATATTTTCTAGTAATATGCCATACTTCTTATTAAATATTCCTTAGACATGTATAACATATCCTTGGGTCGTTCTGTATAGTACAAGTACACTTAGGTGGACCGGTAGTCACCCCGTGACATCTGTATAGGACATAGTGGCCATGCTTAAGACCCCATAACTACGTTGGTAGAGCTGAGTTCTTTACAGAACTCTTCTACTAAACTTGGCCCACACTTACAGTTATCCATATAGTAGGTATCATGGAGGTATCTCCAGATTACATGTGGAGTCTCATATTTTGACACCTTTTTAAGAATTGGTTTGCTCAGAACTTGCATCATAATTAGGAGTGCAGATTGGAAAATAGTCAAATATACATCTTTCTCTTTTGTGGACGCATTTTCAGCAGGTGCAAGCCTATTGATAACGATTGAGGAGGTCCCCATTCCACGAAATACCATCTTCATAGTGTCTGCCCAATCCTCATAGTTAGATTGCCCAACTAGATAATCAATATTATCCACTTTGACTGCTGCTTGGCGGAATTCTTGAGCCAGCTTGAAGGTAGGAGGTGGAGCTGGGGCTGGCTGATATTGACCAGCTTCGAGTGGGTCAGAGGATGGTGAATTCGCTATTGCATGTGCGTTTTTTAGTGATTGGTAGAGGTAGAGCAGTCCGGGCTCATAACCTGTTGAAGTACAGGTATATGGGAGATATACTGGATGCAACAAGGAGCAGCGTTGAACCAGGGATCTGGTGAAGGAAACTGAAGAAGTACAGAGTCTATGAGACTCTAACGGACGCACTGGAGGTGTTTGAGCACGGTGGCAGATC
>Ga0307511_10005050_pt1 | contig 13456 bp, 10 predicted proteins | sample 13_EM_MG_FD_200266 | JGI IMG/M metagenome (GOLD analysis project Ga0307511, IMG submission 200266) | Populus trichocarpa ectomycorrhiza microbial communities from riparian zone in the Pacific Northwest, United States - 13_EM | ecosystem: Host-associated > Plants > Roots > Unclassified | place...
AGAAAAAAATATAAAAAAAGCTCGATATCACATTTTTCAAAAGGTGAAATTATCTATTTTTGAGAAGATCATGCATTTTGAAACTGCAAAAGAAGCTTTAGATGTTTTAGACAAATCTTACAAAGTTTCAGACAAGGCAAAAAGGGTAAAGTTGCAGACTTTATGCATAGAGTTTGGACTTATGTGAATAAAAAATAATGAAACTATTGATGAGTATTCTCGTGAACACATAAATTGGTTAATCAGATGAAAGCCAATGGAGAAAAAATGATAGATCTCCTAGTTATAAAGAAAAGTCTTTAAAGTCTAACACTTCGCTTAAATACATGATAGTAACTATTGAATAATCAAAAGATTTGAGTGAGATGTTAATTAATGAATTACAAGATTTATTAGCAATTCATGAACATTGCTTGAATTCGAATAAGTTTGCGGTAGCTATTAAAAAAGCATTGCAATCTCAATTAAACATAATGACTTAAAAAGAAAATCTTAAACAAGATTAAGCACAATTAATGTGGTCAAAATAGTGGAGGCAAAGGTCAAAGAAATAACAGATTTGATCAGCATCAAGGATACATTATAAGTATAAATGATAGAGGTGGTGGAGATTCAAATAAGAATAACAAGTCTCAAATCTAATGCCATAAATTTCAAAAGTATGATCACTTTAAAAAAGATTGTAAGTCTTATATTCAATGTCTTCCCTGCAAAAAGCTTGGTCATATCAGTGCGACTACTGATTAAAAAACTCAGATAATAGGAAAATACACGTAAAATTTATAAAGACTAATAAATATGGTTCTAAGACTTTGCAAGAAAAATTAACAAAAGTTATGGTACTTAGACATTTTTAAGGCTATGAAGCTAGAACTTATGGTCGAGTAAGACAAACTAAAAAATAAGTAGGAAAGATTTCAAATGAAATAGGAGATCTAAGGAAGGAAGAACAAGTAGTTGAGGACATAGAAGTTGTTTATAGGTTGCTCAAAGATGAGCGTCATAACCTTATACTAGAGAATAAAGCAATACAAAATCAACATAAGTAAGATGTTGAGTCATTTAATCATGAACGTGGAGATTTTATAAATAAAATGGAGCAAGAACACTCTGAATAATTCAACGGGATTCAGAATTAACATGTATACTTATTGTTAGGCACTGGGATGTAAAAGAGAGGACTGAAGAGTTGTGTTGATAAAAAAAAGCATGAAGAGATAGAAAGTTATCAAAAGGATAAATAGAAAGCTTTTGAGCTAGAAAACAAAAGCAAACTTCAATGTATTGCTTCTGTTATAGAAAAAGAGTTGGAAGAAGTTACTTTAGAAAGGGAGAAGCCCATGGAAAATGTACTATAACTAGTAAATGATCAAATCTCATTTGTAACATCACTAAAAATTGATTAATAATCACAATGTGTTAGAAAAAAGACTAGCTTGAAAGAGTGATTATGAGGTGACCGAAATCGAACAATCTAATGATCTATTTACTCATTTTGCTCTATTCTTATATTGCAATACTATAACTTCCAAAAATGCTATAAAAGAAATAAATTGGCAAAAGATTATGATGATTAAAGTGATACAATTGAAAAAAACAACATGTGGAAATTGACAGAGCTTTCAAAATGATAAAAGACTATTGGATGGATGTTCAAGATAATGTTAAAAGAAATTAAAGTCTTTTATTGTTAAACTAAGTGTTTAAAAACATCAATTCAAGAGAATGATTATTAGATATTGGTTAGAATCCTAGTCTAAGAAAGAATCATTGTCTAAAAAAGATTTGTGTTAGACTAATTAATTATAATCCTTATTGAATTAATTAGTTATAATCCTTATTAGATTATGATAATAAGAGCTTGCAATATTGGATAAATACTTGCAAAATTGTAAGAAAGTGTTTAAAAGAATGTTGAATATCAATGAATAAAAGCCTTTGTGTGTGTGTTTTTTATAACATGGAAAGATTCGATGGCCAGTGGATCTTCAGTTACACAATAACGATAGCGGCTCTCCTCATCTCTAAATCCCAACTTTTTATTTTGAGGATCCAGAGTTGAGTGTATGCTGGATCTTATGATAGTTTTAAAGTCTAAAAAAAAGTTAGAAATTATAGTTTTTTAATCGATATTTTAAAACAAATTTTTTAATAAAACTCATACAAAATTATATTATACACTAGGAAACCAAATATTTTAAAATATATAATTAGATTAAAACATTTTATCACACCAGCCGTAGAAACAAACATAGCCAGCTGTCTGCTGCTTCGATGTAAATGCGATCAATTTTGTATTTGCCAAAACTGGACGAGTTAAGGAGGTAACTCAGATTCTCAATCCCCAAAATCCTTGATACGTGTGAGGTATGTCCTGTTATTCCTATTATACTTAACCTTGACGATACGTAATTCCAGCAATTATTATAATTTTCTTCTCCTCGGAGTGTGTTGGAGAGGACAAAGGGATTGACTTTTACGAGGGTCCGACTACTTTTCAAGTTTCCACTTTGATGAAATCAAGATCCAGCTGTGCACTTGAGGCATTGCCGCGCGCCGAGGAAGATCCCGCGTGTGTAATTAGAATTTTATTTATGTTTTTATAATCTTAAATATTTTAATGTCTGGATATAAAAATTAAATTTTAAAAAATTAAAATAAATATAATTTAAAAATATTTTCAGATAAAAATATTTTAAAAAGCTAATACTATTATTATTTCAAACACCCTCTAAGTGCTCCACGCAATATTTAGCAAGAGATTAAATTTTTTATTAAATATAATCTTTATTGAGAGATATTTAGCAAGAGATTAAAAATCAAAGTGCTCAACAAGCCTAGTGATCATTTTTTGTTCGGTTTGGTTTTTATTAAAAAAATAACCAAATTGATTTAAAAAAAACCAAAATTGAACCGAAACCAGGTCAAACCGACCGGTTTTGATTTTTTTGGAAAAAACCGGTTCAAACCGGTTTGGTTTTTTCGGTTTGGCTCGGTTTTTTCCGGTTTTCTCGGGTTTCTCGGTTTGGCTTGGTTTTTTTGGTTTGGTTCGGTTTGGTTTTTTCGGTTTCAGGCTTGTAAAACCGAAACCGAACCGGTCGGTTTTTTCAAATTTTTAATCGGTTTTTTTCACGGTTCGGGTTTTTTTATTATTTTTTCGGTTTAATCGATTTTCAGTTTTTTTGCTCATTCCTAAATGAAAGTTGAATTTAAGAACGAATTTATATATATATAAATAAGATTTGTAAATCCTAATGCCAAAAATTTCTTGGTACAAAATCAAATAAAAGACAAAAAAGAGAGAAGAATAGAAAGAAAAGGTAAAAATTCTTCTGTTTTTTTACCTTTAAAATCTTTGACCCCATGCTCTCTGCATAAAACGTGGAAAGAAAGAAAGGGAGAAAGGACTGAAATTCGAAGTGGTTGAAATTGTCCATATGAGAAATGAGGGACAATCTTCCCATGTGGGTCCCCCACCACCTTGGTTCTCTCCAATAATGGAGAAAAAACCTCTCGCAGATTTAAATGTTTTCCGATTTTCTAATTTTACTCGTAATTCTTTACCCCATGAGTTTAAAATATGAAGACAAGTATTATGCACTTTGCTATCAAAAACACAATTTTTTTCGTTTTCCTTTTTTAATCCATCAGGAGAGAGATTATAACTTAGTTTTTTTAGCTTATCATAGCTAATTAATTAGTGGATTTGGTATCATAAATAATTAAATAATCCCTTGATTTGGACTGATCATCCTAAATTTAGTTTTTTTTAGCTTATTATAAACACAATTAAAATAATAAGAGTTGATTTCACTCAAAAGTAAACTAGCTTGATATATTATTTGAATTATTTGTCATCAATTTTGATTGGTGGCATAGTTAATTAGAGCATGTGTAGCCTTGTGGACGACACATTATTTTCTTTGAAAACAAAAACAACCTTAATATATTATTGGAATATGTGTCATCAACTTTATTAGGTGATTTAGTTGGTTAACACGTGTTGATATTATTATGGAGATCACAAGCTTTATGATTAAACTAAATATTAAACCAAAAGTCAAGCCGAGGTGTTTTTTACCCTTTTATATATATATATATATATATATATATATATATATATATATATATATATATATATTAGAAAATCATGTGTTAACCCGGTTTTTTTTTATTGTTGAGTTGAAGAATTTATTAGGAAAGAAAAATATTATTTTTTCATAAAATATACATCAAGAGTTGAAAAATATATAATAAAAGCAGTTCATATACAATGAATGGAAATAAAATATTATTTTAAAAAATAATTCTTATGAATGGAAATAAAATATTATCTTAAAAAATAATTCTTGTTTTTTTATTTATTTCAATCTTACTCCCATAAAAATGAGATTTTATTCTCATTTCCATTGTTTATTCACATTTTTATTTTATTTCTTTAAACAAAACTCCTATAAAAAATAGAAATAAGACTTGCATTTCCATTCCTACCGTTATATTCCTTGCTACCAAACTCATCAATAAAAGCTTAGAATTTACTCTATTTCTTTTTTAAAATAAACTCAACAATACCTATGGATAAAATTTGGCAAGAAATTAATGACACACATGAAAATAATTCATTGACTAGGAAAACATGAGAATCATTAAATGGTTTTTATAAACACAAGTAAACTCCTTTTCTTTGTGCTAACGGGCCTCAACTCCCCCGGTCCAGCCCAATTAAATAACCCAAACATCCAAGCCCAAGTGTGTCTTCAATCCAATTCCCCCTCCGAATACACTCTTCACTTTTCCCGCCCTCTTCACACACCCAAATTTGTTTTTTTTTTTATAAAAAAAACACTAAAAACTTGGGCACCATCTCGCTCAGCAGAAAAACAAATCCCTAATTTCACGGAAAATGTAGACGTGACAAATCTTCTCCGACGCCGGGAAAAAATATCCGATGGGAAATACCCGGTCAAATCATCCACACCAAACCCGAACCTAAACCAAACGGAGCCCTAACTCCACTCCCAGCACCAAAACTGACCTCCCTTCCATGGCCGATCTCTTACGCCAAGGTTCTTCAATATGGGTATGTATAGCTGTATAAATACGCGTGTAATACATGAATTCACGTATGGATTGTGTTTTTGTCTGAGTGAAGGATGTCCGCTTTACGGAAATACACCGATTTCCGCACAGGATCAGGGAAATCAGTTGCGTTAAAGCAATCTTCGATTGCGAAAGCGTTAGCTGTCCTCGGCGGTGGCGAAGACGACGACGACGGTGCGTGTTCATCTCTATGATTTTTTTTTTTCATTTTAGGTATTAGTTTATTTACAAACCCTAAGGAATTTAAATTGCTCAGTGATTTTTTCTTATTTAAGTATTTGTTTATTTTATTAGATTTAGCGTTTTAAATTTATTTATAATGCTTAAGCCATATGTTAAGCACCTAAAATTGATAGTGAAATAATTTGTTAGCGTTCTGTTGGTTGTCTATTGTACTGTTGTGGAAATGGTTTTGTTTAGTTTTGTTTGTTTGGCAGGTGAAGCATGTGGGGGAGATAACGAATTTGGTTTTCTGTAGCTTTTGGAGAAAGGGAATGAAGATGATGGAAATGCACCGATTTTCCATACAGGATCAGGTAAATCGGTTCTATTGAGACAATCTTTGATTGCAAAAGCGATTTCTGTTCAGCAATTTGCGTGGAAACCATCCATTGTTGAGCAATTTGTGTGGCAGGATTTATCACATTCAGGGATGATAGCCGGTGTGAGAAATAATGGGGTTATTGGTGATGATCTGCTAGTTCCCAGGTCTCTTTTAGTTTCCAAGTCTGGTATATTAAAAAGCCAATTGGTAAAGGAGGTCGATACAGACTTGTTGCAACCTGAAGCACAATATTCTGCTCCCAAACCACCACCATTTAAATTCCACACTACTGGTGCTGGTGGAAGATCCTTTTCCGTGCAAGGAGTCTTCTTGGTGACCCAGACATAGGAGCTTTCTTAAATGAGGGGGATGCATTTGATATGGGTCTCTCAGTTTTTGAAGATATTATATTTGATGAGGCTTCATCAAACAAGGAAAATTCTTTTTACTCTGCATTTACCCATCCAGAAGCTTCAAAGAGTAAACATATCTCAAAAACTTTCATTTCACCTCTTAAATTATCTGCGAACCATGTCTAGCCATCCATTAATAAAAAAAAAAAAGTCATTTCAGGGGTAACTTGTTGGAGAAATTTGATGCTGTTCACAATGACAGCACCTGCGAGTTTAATAACAAAGCAACTTGTATACAGAATTGCTTAAGGAATGGACTGTGTTCATTAGATACAACAGTTGCTATTCTCTGGATAGTGGTACTGGTTCAAGGATGAATCCACTTCAAAGGCTACTGCGTGTGCCATTGGTTGATATTTCAAATAAAAATGGCACAGCGTACTCAAATAACTGCCAAGTGATCTTCTCGAGGGACAGGCCCATGCTATAGCAGGACTGTTACTTGTGAACTCTGATTCGAATACACTTTGCTTACAAGCAAGAGGATCTACAACCAAATGGCAACTTTTGTCCTGGCAATGCAACAGTTTCAGTAAGCCTCTATTTGCTTTTCTCCTATCTTAACAATTGAATCTAACTAAAGGCTGTCCTTTTAAGCCATTTTTCAGCCCTCGAGTATCAGTATTATTGTCAAATTTGGGTGAAGTTCCTCTTTGTTGGTAAATTACACATATCTATCTTTTATGGATCCCACCTCTGCTTTCTTGGTAAACAAATAAACCCAGTCCACATGCAGCCATGCTGATCAAAATGACAAATTTCATGACTCGACCAGTTTGGTTCCCCATTGTTTTTTGATTATCGCTGCACTTGTGTTGCCCGTGGGAGAGGTTTATACAGCTCCTCTGCAAAAGAAACAGTGTGTGTCTGTGATTGATACTGCCATTTCTACATTGGATTCAGAGGTAATGTCAAAGTCCTGACTTGCCATCAGCTTCTGCTCACCATACATAGATAACGATTCATTTACACCAACCAACTATAATCTTGCTGGATCCTTGAGTGTATTAGGTACTTTTATTGTCAGCCCTAGAATGCATTAGTTTATAATCTAATACGAGTTGATTCATGGTGAAAATTTCCAAATGGAAATTAGAAGGATGGATAAGTTTGTGAATGCAAGTCGTTATCTTTGCAGGTTGTCTTCTTTGATCTTATAAAGAGAGCAAAGGATCAACTAAATCATCCCTGGATAGCTGAAGCAACAGAAAACTCGACTTATTCTTTGAGTTTTGATTTCACAATTTTTTTTACACCTTAAAAATGCTGCTTCCTCTACTCAAAGCTGGCCTAGATCTCTACCTTGGTGAACAATATAGAATTTGATCATGATAGTTCAGCTTTGGTATATGATGCCTGCTATTATTTACCACCTTACTTGTTTTATGCTGATTATTGATAAGTTCAAGAAGAAGGTTTTATTTATAATTGGTGATTGAAAAGGCTAGAAGTTGGAAGAGGCCACTTTGAACTGACAAGTAAGCCTCCTTGTATGTCAAATGATCCTTATTTGTGTCAATTGACTTTTATTAGGGAGAGTTAATCTCTTAGTTGTAGAAGTAAGATCTTAAAATCCACTCATGACAGTGGTTTTGTTTCTTAATATTGGAAAACAAATTGCTGATGGATTTAGCTCAGTATTCACTCATCTTCTTTGTGAATAATTCTGCTAGCTTTTCCATTGATTTATTCTTATTGTTTTATTACTTATTTGAGCTATTTTATCAAATAGTTTAGGCCTTATGGATTTATCCTTACTGACAATAGGAAGAGTACAGATGCAGAAAAGGATAGGATACTTATTGTAAGCAGCCAGCGAGCTCATCCAGTTAAACCGTTGAATCCTTGAAATACCACTGGTTTGTGGTTGATTTGTGATTTGTCAGCCTCTCCACCTGAATTCCATGTTTATGAATTTATTACATTCTCCTTATAGATTTGTGCTACATTGCCAATGTTTGAGCAGCTGAAGTTCCAGGAGAAATCTGTAGATATCAATCATGCAACGAAGTCATGAAGGCTCCCTCAGTTCCAGACCATCCCATCGCTTAATTTTCAATGTTGGGCACAGTGGGGAAGGGCATGGGTCAAGCATCTCGGAATTGGTTTAGCTTTCAACGGAGGGAGATGGTCCCTCCACGCTGTAACATTTTTGGTTTAGTGTACAATCATTAAATTCAACTGAAACATCTATGTAAATAATTAAGAACAAGTGAGTTTTGATTGAAAACCTATGTAATGTCAAAACTCAATTTAGCATGCTGTGTTATAAAATTAGAGTTTGTAAACACGTTCTTAAGACAGTACAAGAATCATGTCTTTATAAAGTTCAAATCAAATTTGTTGTGCCCCCATAGGTTGCATGAAATCAACGGAGTTATTAATCAACTGATTTGACCCCTGTAATCAGATGAAGTAATCAAACAATTGATTCCATCCTTCACTGTTTGGTGAATAATTTTTTTTGATCATGTCCTTAATTGGATTATCAAATGATAAATGCAATGGATAATTGAGTTTGGTCATGTAAAGCAGCAAGCTTCTCATCTGGGGTTCAAATAAAATAAAATAAAAACGAAAAAAAAGGTGCTCATCTTTGTCTACTGTCCTTCCTATTTTAGGGCATAAAGTGTTCTGTTTCCAGTAGCTGTGGCTTTTGCATGTTTGTCCCATGTCGTACCCTACTTGATTCTTGGACTGTCCATGCATATATTCATTGGAATTGGCTAAAAAGGGAGGCATCTCTGCTATCAAGTATGATATTTATCCAGTTACTAGTTGGAGTTCTACAAATCTCAAAATCATTAGAGACTTATATAATCATTAATTTTAGGGCTTGTGGGATTAGTATCCAAGAAAAAATATGGTGCATCAAACCGTTTATTTATCCATCAAATGACACTCCGATCCATTTGCTAATCTCAAGGATGATTTTCTGGGTCAAACTGAAACAAGCCTGGTTAGCGTCTTACACTTTTGATTCCCTCCTTTTTGTTTCCTTTTACCTTTATGTTGTTTTCTGTATATATTAGCAGATAGCAGTGGAGAAGAAAAAGAAAAGAAAACTAGCATTAGCAAAACTGAAGACTGAAGAGGAGAAAGGGAGGAAGAAAATATGGTAGATGAAAAGAAGGTGGTGTTAAGTGGCTGCATCAAGACTAGCAGGGGGCCTTGGAGAGTACATAGAGCTACAAAAGATGGCCGCATTGTCACCAAATTTCGCTATCCTTCTGATAGGGAACGGCAAACGAACCAGCAGAGGGAGCGTCGAAGACGAGCAGTGGCTAAGAAAATTTTTGAAGGTCTTCGAAAGCATGGAAACTACAAGCTTCCGAAACATGCAGACAGCAATGACCTGCTCAAGGCTCTCTGTGAGGAAGCAGGATGGCTCGTTGAGGAGGATGGCACCATTTGTAGGATGGTGAACCTTTTCTTTCATACCTATAATCTAATCAATCTGAACTGCTTAGGAAATTCTTCCAGCTTACATATTTTTGTTTTGGTAATGATGCTATTTGTTGCTGCTGAGTTTCTTGTTTCGTCAAATACCGCTGCTTTCCTGTTTTGCCTCTTCAAGCAATGTCTGTTTTTGCTTCTTACTCTCCTTTTACTTGGTTCCTGAGCTTCTTCTCCTTGTACTGCTTTGATTTCATTAAATGTTATGCTCTGTTCCTTTATTTAGTTTTCCCAGGCCACAAAATTTTCTGAATCTTATTCTGTGCTTGTCGAGTGCATTTTCTTGTCCATGGGAATCTTTTGTTTTTCTAGTTTGGCTTTGGCTTGGTTTTTATTTGCTGTGCTCCTCAGGTGCTAAAGGAGCAGATCTTCTCTAATCTTTAGTTCTGATATGTTTTTGCTCTAGTACATTTTCTTCATTCCATTTCTTCTTTTGGACAGGTTCTTCATAACCCTTATCATGAAGCTAATGTTGCAAGCTCCTATGATGCCTCGCCAGAAGATCACAATTACTGCACCTGCAACAATCATTTGGATTCAGAATATGGAGCATTTCCACTGAGCACCAGCTCACCAATTCAAGAGTGCCATGGAGGAAATGATGTCAACCTCATCCTTTCACTCTAGCTTTCAAGTTCATTTTGAGAAAGATAAGAGAGTAGGAACTAGGAAATCAAGATGGTTTTTGGATTTGGGCAAGACTGGGATGGGATGGTACAGCTCAGCTTCTCCTGCAGCCTGCTCGTATAAAAACCAATGTAGAGGCCACAAAAGAAAGGAATAGCATATAGTACTTGTAAAAACATCAAATGTGTAAACAGTTCTAGGATTATCAATAGGATGTTCTAATTAGCCTATCCTATGAAGGCAGGCAGCTCTGGTGCCAATTTTGTTGAACTGATAGACATGATCATCCTTTGAATGAAATGTGCTTCTTGTGCTATCAACTTCTGCATGCAAGTAGCTCCATATTCTTAGATGCCATTGTTCTTGAATACTGACGTTGGGCATCCCTGTATCAAATGTGTTTTGTGCTTTTAGCTTTTAACTTCGGATTGAAGGCAGCTTTATATTCTTGGGCATGCAGTTCCTCCTTCAGCATCAACTTGACCATCCCATCCTTTATTCAAAAAGTACATTTACTGAAAGTTACAAATTGTGCTTTCAGAAACGATCTACGAAATTTTATGCAGAAAATCCAAAAGAAATTAGGATTATATGATCTGAATAAGGGATTACATCCACCAAAACTTATCTTTAATCATGTGAGCTAAATTGATTAACCTTTATCTAAAATTACAAAATATGTAAGCTTGCACAGCTTTTCTTTTAATGAATGACGTCCTTGGCAAGCATTTTTGCAATTTCCTTTCCAAAATACATATCGCTACAGTGATTCTCTTCCAATTGCTACAGAAAATGACTTGCAATGTGGACAGGTACATTTGCTTTTACAACAAATGGAATAGTAATTCGTTCCAGACATCAGGCACACCAGGCAAGCACCAATGTATACAATCAGAGTAAGATTTTGGGTTCGATAATTGTTCAGGGCTCAATGTCTCCCAGAATTTTCGATAGATTGAAGGGTGGCCATCTTTACGATACTCTGAAAGCTGTGTAATATTGAGAACTGAAACCTTTGATCCCAATCTGCCAAGAACCTTTTCCACCATGCGCATTGTAGGCATATCAGATCCACTTCCCCAGTACCCCTCCCAATCAATTGGCATCTTCTCACTATAGCAATTTCCATTACTTCCAGGCTCCCATTCACGGCTCCTGAAATATGCAAATAGTTTAACATGAACATGAGAGGTGGATTCTCAAATTTGCTAAGGGTGACAAACTACTATAACCTAGACCAGGTGCATATGCTAGAAGCTTGACAATCTTAAATCACAAAAAAGTACGACTTGTATCTTTTTCTTTCAAACAAGTTTTGAGATTGCCAGTCTATTACATGTATACCTGCATGGATGTATGAGACTAATTGCAAAGGCAGCTTAAAAGCCTCTTTCTAGGACATTGAAATGCACCAAATATGGCACTAGCTAAACTTCTTGGACCCTCCTCTTTTAAATTTGTTACTTATGGTTCATGCCCCGCGTAACAAGAGCGGCAATGGATGTCTGAATGTCTAATACAAGAAAATTGAGGTGGAGCTTAGGCAAAATAGTGTGCCCAGTGCTATGTTGCTTAATGCTGGTCATTAAAGTAGAATTGAAACAAAATTGGTTACTCAGATAACAGCCACAATTAACAAGTAACAATTCAGTCTTTTGAGATTAAAAGAAAAAGGTGGCAGGCAAAGACAGTAGAACAGGGGCAAGGGAGGACAAGCTTATAGTGAACAATCTCACAGTCCATGCTCCGATCACCAGTTTACAAATGAAAACCAAACTCAAGTATTAACAGTTTACATTTGAGTCAGCAGACAATCCTTGATTAAAATGATTCACATAACTCTAAACTTCATTCTGAATTCAAGTCACTAACAAAGGACGGTTAGAATTCTCCGAGAGTTGGTGAATAATTATATGGCATTTGTAGTCAGCTCTGTGGTTTAAACACCAAGAAGTATATGCAGAAATAACTCGCGGTCATAGAGTCAGAATTAAGTTCACAGGCAATGGATCAAACTCACCAGAGATGTGTTGGAGACATGGTAACAAAGAAGACTCGTTTCTTCTGGGGATCAACTTTAGAAGCCACCCAGTCAGCCCAGGCCCCCATAGCCAACTCCATAGCTCCTAACCCGTCTAATTCTTCACAAGCTCCATTCTCTTCAGCACTCCATCTGCAAATGTCACAAAGCTTGATTATTGCACCAATTCATAACCAATTCTATAACTGCATTACAACTCGTGTCTTCTAAACTGATGAAACCTCAATGGCGTAGCACTCACAAAAGCTTGACAGGGCCTTGTCTCCACCACAAGTACGAGTTGAAAACTAGTATGTCTGCATGCTCCCACTTTGAAGAATGCTTTAGAACTGAATCTGGGCGCATTATCCGTTCATCCAATCTGTGATTCACTGGGTCATCAGAATTAGAATCAACAAGAAGAGGGGCCCAGAGAAATTCGATAGTGGCATTGTATTCCTGCAAACAAACACAAATCAATGAAGAATACCTTTGAAATTTTCCTGCAACATATCATAACAAAACTGTAGAACTAAACTTCACCAAACTTTTTCTTCTATTGCACATTAAGATTACTTTAAACTCCATGCAAGGTTTGTGCTTACCTCTGCCCTGAAAATGGTAAGAGGGGCATTTGGTGACATGGATCTCTTATCTGCTGGAATTACTGACTGTAACAAACACACCATTGATATCCACTGCCCTCTATTTAGCGAATCCCCCACAAACATTAGCCTCTTCCCTCTCAACTTCTCCCACATTTCAGTCACATTCCATCTACAACACCAAATGAAAACAACAATGAGAACTAATCAAATCTCATTTAACATAAAACAACCAAAATTAACAGGTTTGCATATCATGTTCAATAAACAGAATGGTTCGGCTCAACAAAAACTACTTTGAATAAGAGCATTCTTTCACCAAGACAGGCAAAGTTAAGAAACCGTATTTAGATTCCAGGCCACAGCTGATGGGGCGAATTTAGAAGGTTCTTTTTAGTTCTCTTTACTTCAATTTTACAGAATCTTCAATTCTAGGCTTACTAAGACTTTGATTTCACCTATCTAAACTACATGGGATTCCAACTTCAACACCTAATAAGAAGGCTACAGGCAATAAGCAAATCTAAAACTCGAGGGTCTTCATTCTCATGCTTCAAAGCACATCCAATACACATACTTGAAAATGAACTAAAAGAGACAAGTACCTCTTCAAGTTGCAATCATGAGGTTGCCACCTCCAATGCTGATACCCCAAATCAGACCTTCCATGCTTATGACACGCCAATTGATC
>Ga0307511_10005051_pt1 | contig 13456 bp, 8 predicted proteins | sample 13_EM_MG_FD_200266 | JGI IMG/M metagenome (GOLD analysis project Ga0307511, IMG submission 200266) | Populus trichocarpa ectomycorrhiza microbial communities from riparian zone in the Pacific Northwest, United States - 13_EM | ecosystem: Host-associated > Plants > Roots > Unclassified | place...
GTATACTCCACTGATGGAACAGCCGCGGCTGTTTTAACTGGGCTGTACACAAATATGAGTCAAAACAATATTGCGTTTGTAACTGGTATAAATAGTATTTCTGTTGAATCCGGTTTATCTGCAGATGAGTTGTCGCTTTTTGGCGGTTCATCTAGTCCAAATACTTCTTTAGTTCAGTTTTACGAAAATGCACTGACAAATACTCAATATCTTACTTTTTGGGAGCAATTCTATAGTTGCTTGCTAACCGTTAATTCTGCTATCGAAGGACTTGGTAAAGCAACCTCTTTAACACCAACTGTAAAAAAGCAATTGCAGGGAGAGGCTAAATTCATGCGAGCTTTTTGTTTTTTTTATTTAGTTAATCTATATGGTAACGTGCCGTTGGATACAACTATCGATTATCGAACTAACTCAAAGATTGCCCGTTCACCAAAGGATCAGATTTACAAACAGATTATTTCTGATTTGAAAGACGCACAAAACCTTCTCAATTCAAACTATTCTGACGCCACAATAATAAAAACCACAACATCAAGAGTGAGGCCAAATAAATATGCCGCAACTGCACTATTGGCAAGAATCTACTTATATATTGGGGCCTGGGCCGATGCCGAAGCGCAATCTGATAGTGTAATCGATAATAGTGATACCTATAATTTGGTTAGTGATTTGAATAGTGTATTTCTGGAAAATAGCTCAGAAGCGATCTGGCAATTGCAGCCCGTTATTGCTGGTCAAAATACGCAAGATGCGCTGGTATTTATACTTACTGGTGGTCCCAATGATTATAATAATCCGGTTTATTTGAGCCCTTTTTTATTAAATGCATTTGAATCGGAGGACAAACGATTCATTGATTGGGTGGGAATTGATTCATCAACTGGTTTAAATTATTACTATCCCAATAAATATAAAAGCGCCATGTATGGAGCACCAATTACAGAAAATCTAATGATATTGCGCTTGGCGGAACAATATTTGATTCGGGCAGAAGCGAAAGCACGGCAAAGCAAGAATATTGCAGGTGCTCAATCTGATTTAAATGCTATTCGGACCAGGGCAGGGTTGCCTAATACATCTGCAAACGATCAACCTTCCATAATTGCAGCTATACAACATGAACGTCAGGTAGAATTATTTACTGAGTGGGGACATCGGTGGTTGGATTTAAAAAGATTAAGTGCCGTAGACTCCGTTATGAATGTAGTTGCACAACAAAAAGGAGGAGTTTGGAATACAAACTGGCAATGGTACCCACTGCCTCTTTATGATTTACAGACTAATGCTAAACTAATACAAAACGTTGGGTATTGAGCGCGCCAATAACAACCATCTCTTTATTTATTGAAAGTTGATGCTGTTTAAGTGATGATGGACCGTACATAAAAGAAACTTCTTGTAGTCACTTCTAAACCGATTTTAGTGGCTGCAATTAATATGCAATATCAATCTTGGAGGGAGTAGCAGGATCACCTGTGTACCGCTACGGCATCGGGCGAGTTTTGGTAATAGGGTTACTTTATCAATGTGCAACATTTGCGCTTCCTCGTTGCATTTATTAATTTCTTAAGAATTCGGGTGGAAATAAGGAGATTCAAATGTAAATCGATTGTACGATATTAGAACTCATAGTTAGTTATTTTCAATCATTTTAATAATAATTACGAGTTTGTAACAATGAAATATTATTAAGTGCTTAAAAATTATAAAATGAAGGGATTTATGTTTTTAATAATTGGAATTCCACTTATTGTAAATGCTCAAAGAGGTGGAATTCAATTTGAAAAAGAAATAGGATGGCAACAAGTTATTGATATGGCTAAAGCAGAGCATAAATATATCTTTGTTGATTGTTTCGCAACATGGTGTGCACCTTGTAGGGAGATGGAGAAAAATATTTATACTTTGAACTCTGTTGGCAATTATTTTAATGGAAAATTTATTAGTGTAAAAATACAAATGGATACTTCTAGACAAGATAATAAAGAAGTGATATCTTGGTATCCCGATGCACGTAAAATTATGAGTGAATATAATGTAACATCATTACCTACTTTTCTTTTTTTTTCAGAAAGCGGAAAAATTGTTCATAGAGATTTTGGCTATAAAGAGGAGAATGAATTCTTGAATTTAGGTATTAATGCAACGAATGATAATAAACAGTATTACACCTTACTAGAAAAGTATAAGTATGGAATAAAAGACTATTCTGTACTCGACTATTTAGCAAATACAGCTGAAAATTTGGGAGATACGAGTATTGCTAATTTGGTAGCTGCCGATTATACCAATAACTATTTGATCCATTTAATGGATAGTGAACTATATAAGGAAAATAATATTAAATTCATTCGAACATTCATTCATAGTTCAAATGAAAGAGGGTTTGTATTTTTTTACTCTAACGGAAATAAGATTAATGGAATAATGCGAGACACAACATATTCTCAGATTGTTATAGAGCGAATTATTTTAAAAGAAGAAATTAATCCTTTATTAGTTAAACTAATTAAGTTGCACAGCAATCATAAACCCGATTGGAAAAGGCTTTCTTTAATAATCGAAAAAAAATTCAATGCTTATTTCGCTGATCGAACAATTCTTGAGGCCAAAATATTTTGGTATAGCTTTAAACGAGAATGGACAGAGTATACCAAAAATCTTGTAAAGAAAGTAGATAGGTATGGCGTTAGTGCTCAATCTCGTGATTTTCTTCTGAATAATTGTGCTTGGGAAGTATTCTTGCATAGTAACAATGCCAACGAATTGGAAAGAGCATTATTCTGGAGTAACATGGCTATAAAAGTTGCAGATAAAAGCAATATACCAAACTGGATGGATACGAATGCCAATATCCGATATAAGTTGGGTATGGTAGATGAAGCTATTGCTATAGAAAAAAGGATAATTTCTTTTAATTCAGAGGATCAAAATGTAAAAAATTTTTCAAATAACTTGACAAAAATGATAAGGGGAGAGCCTACGTGGGCAAATAATTAAGTATCTTAATCACATTTATTAGGAATTTGATTAAAAAAACTATAAGCCCACCTTCTAGATGTTCGACCAGCCCTAGAAATGATGGGACCTCAGAACTTATGATGCTTTTTTGCTTTAATTTTTATTTAAGATTCAACAAATGAGAGAACATTAGTAGGCATTCCACTTAAGTGCTTATATGTATGATTGGAATTTTAAAAAAATACCCTAAATAAATGATTTTTTATTTTTTACTTTCATCATGAGTGCATAGGTAGATGTAACAAAAATATTTTTTGTAGAGCGTGTTATTGGAACTTATCAGAGTAGAAACTTATAATTAAGTTGAAAATTATAATAATTACCTTTGGGTGAGTTTTCCTGCAATTAGTAATGATTTCATTACCCTGAATTTCTTCATTTTTTGGATAGAGATTGAAAAGAAAAAAATAATCTTATCTATAAATAAGAATGTATGCCTATATTTCGTAATACAAAAAAATATTAAGTTATGGCGAAGGGGATTTTCTTTATATTCATTTTTTTTTTCTCTCTCCATAGTTTTGCACAAAAGCCACCAATTGACCCTTCAATTTTTGAAAAATGGCCGTTAGTGGGAGATCCCGCTATTAGTAATAATGGAAATTATGTTCTATATTATATTAAAAATATTCCTGTAAATAGCTCTACTTTGGTAGTACAGTCTAGTAATAACGATTGGCGAAAAGAGTTTATAGATGCTTCAAATGCTATCATTATGAATGATAATGAATTTGCAATTTTTAATATTGGTAAAGATAGTTTATGCTTGCTAAAATTAGGAAGTGATGATAGAGTTTATATAGAAAATGTTAGTTCATTTAAATTGCCGAAGTCTGACAATGGTGGATGGCTGGCTTATCTTTTGAATAGCCCTGCACATGAATTAATTATTTGTAATACAAAAACTGGAGGCAAAAGTATTATTTATGGTGTAATTGATTATCTTTTTAATGACAAAGGGAATGCTCTGCTACTAGAAACAGAGACAAAGAAAGGCAATGAGGCTGTGCATTCTTTACAATTGATAAATTTGCCAGATATTAAAGCAACTAGAATTTGGGACGGTGAAAATGCAAGTAATTTTGTTTTTAGTTCCCAAGGTGATAAGTTAGCGTTTGTTGTAGAATGCAAAAAAGATAATGTGGTATACAACTCCATATGGTATTATGGGGATAAAATAAATAAGGCGGAAAAACTGGCAGATGATCAATCCCTTGGAATTTCCGGTGGATTAGTAATAAGTACTTTTAATAGTTTTCTGGGAGTATATTTCAGTAATGATGGGGATCGACTATTTTTCAACTTAGAAGAGAGGGAATGCCCTAAACCTCAAAAGGACTCGGTAAAAGTGGATATTTGGAATTATAGGGACCCAAAATTGCAATCTCTGCAATTGGCCGAGTTGGATCCATCTAATTATTTTCCTTGCCCTCCTATATATAAAGCAGTCATTAGCATAATTGATCGTCGGATTTTTCGATTGGAGCTAGAAAATGAAAAATGTTTCTTTTTCGCCGGTTCGAATAATGATGGCGATGTGCTAATTGGCCATATAGAGGGGGATATTAACGAATGGAACTGGAATAGAACATCACAAGCATCGGTGTATCTTGTTAATACGAAAACTGGAGTGAGAAAAAAAATAAAAGAAAACGCAATATCATATCAAAATTATTACCTGACACCTTCGGGAAAATATGTTGTTTATTATGATCCTGAAAGGGAAAATTATTTTAGCTATTCTGTAGAATTGGGGATTACAAAAAACATTACATTAGGTATTCGAGAGAAATGGACACCTTATGATAGTGATCAACCAAATTCGGATATCGTTCCACTTGGGGTAGCTACTTTTACTAAGGGCGATACTTCTATACTAATATATGGGAGGAATGACATTTTTCAGATTGATCTTGATGGGAAACATTCTCCCATTAATCTTACCCAGGAATATGGACGGACTTATCACATTAAATTCCGCATCCTAAATGGGAATATTAGTAGTATAGACAGGACGGAACAATTGTTGCTTGCAACCTTTAATCCCGCTACGAAGGAAAATGGTTTTTATGGTTTGCAATTGGGAATGCAGAAAGCCCCTAAGTTATTAACCATGGGGCCATATCTTTATTATTGGCCAAGCGTATCCCTTTCACCGCCTTTAAAGGCTAAAAATGCCGAGTGCTACATTGTGCAGAGAATGAGCGCAGTAGAGGCTCCGAATTTTTTTATAACACGAGATTTTAAAACATTTTCTCCACTAAGTAATATTCAACCACAAAAGAATTATAATTGGCTTAGTGCTGAATTAATGACTTGGAAAACAGTAGAAGGTGAATTGACCCAGGGGATTTTATACAAACCCGAAAATTTTTCCCCTTACAAAAAATATCCTATCATTTTTAATTATTATGAGAGAGTTTCAGATAAGCTAAACGAATTTTTAATGCCGGACTACAGTGCAGATAATATAAATATTCCATATTTTGTTAGTAATGGATATCTAGTTTTTACGCCAGACATTCATTATAAAATTGGAAGACCAGGAAATAGCTCTTATGATGCAATTTTATCTGCTGCGAAATATTTATCCAAATATTCATGGATTGATCGCAATAAAATGGGTATTCAAGGACATAGTTTTGGAGGTTTTGAAACCAATTATTTGATTACACATACCAATATTTTTGCTGCTGCAATGTCATCTGCAGGTGTTTCAGACTGCATAAGTAGTTATGGAAGTGTTTTAGGTCGAGGCCCTAGTCGGCAGCACATATATGAATTAACACAATCTCGAATTGGGGCTACTCTTTGGCAAAGGCCTGATTTATACATTAAAAATTCGCCGATCTTTCGCGCTGACAAGATCAAAACGCCACTTTTAATGATGAGTAATAAGGGAGATGCTCAAGTCCCTTTTGCTCAAGGACTCGAATTTTTTACCGCGTTGAGGCGCCTGGGTAAGAAAGCCTGGATGTTACAGTATGATGATGGTGAACACAGAGTTAGAGGTAATTCAGCATGCGATCTTACTATGCGAATGCAGCAATTCTTCGACCATTATTTAAAAGGGGTTCCTCCTCCCTACTGGATGACAAAAGGAATACCAGCAAAGAGGAAAGGAATTGATAATGGCTTTGATTTGGACACCAAGGTTAAGACACCCGGCCAAGGGTTGTTGAATGTCAGGGCCCTTGAAAAGTTAAAATGATGTGATAGGAAAAAGGAGAAGTATTTAGTTACTTCTCCTTTTCCTAGACCTTTCAATATATTTTTACCTACTGAAAGTTACAATTTCCTATGGTTACGAAAATTTGAAATTAGTCGGTAACCGAATAGACTGTGTTGGTATTAGCAGGGCAAGCTGTAGTACTTGACGAAGTAGTGCTGTATGCATTATCTCCACAAGGATTTGTTGAAGTGGTATTCAGATTACTCAGAGTACTCCAGTTCGTTTTTGCTACGTTACAGTGTTTCGGTGCGGCTGAATTGCAGAAAATATTTCCAGAGCCATAGGATTTTGATTTAAAAGCCAAAGCTCCACCAACTGTAGCCAAAATTGCAACAGTAGTAATAATCATTTTTACATTTTTCATAATAAAGGTGCTTTTTAAATCAAAAAGCTAAACTTTAAATTTAAAAATAGCCTACTCTGTTTTAGTGGTTTTCGGCTTCTCCACATACTCCACCGAAGCTCAATAGCCCTCTTCAAAATTGTGATTGCATAGAGCTATTACGGCTGACCCATCAATATCCAGTGTAAGAGGATCCTTTCCTACCCTGTCTATTATTGGACCCTAAAGCATAGCCTGATCAGGGCTACCCAAATCATTACGAAATATTCTTAATTTTGTGCTACTTCTATAATCTGCTTGCTGTTTACATTTCCCAGAAATGCCTTGTTCAATTTTTTATCTTTTTGATAGATAGCCATATATGGTACGCCGGTGGCTTTGAAATGCCCGGCAAAGAAATCTGCATAATCGACACCTACGGATATATTTGGGTATTTATTTAATTGAAAATGCTTGTAAAATGCTTTCATTTCCGGAAATGGCCAAGATGTAAAAATATAAAACCGAATATCTTTCAACGTGGTCATGTCTTTAATAATACCATCCATCTGTGCCCGGCAATAGGGGCATTCCGGGCTGAAATAAAATAATACGACTGGTTTTCCTGCAGGTATGTTGGCCGTATTAATATAAGTGGTACTATCATTGAGTAGTAGATTAAACTCAGGCAAAGGCTTTCCTTCAAAACCTGTCTTTACAGACGGCAACCGGTTATTACATCCAAACATAGATAACACCGACAATGCAAGGATAATTCGTTTCATGCTTAATTGATTTTGTGTGATTTCAATGTTATTACCGAATCTTTACCTTGGCATTGCCAATTCATGCCTATTCAGCAAAACAGACTTCTCCTTGCTTACCTTTCTTGCCAAAGTAATTCCAATCAGTGCCAGCACAATAAACACGCTGTTGAATAGTATATGCCCTTTCCAGGATAATAATTCAATCACACCGCCACAACTGCAAGGGATGTGCTCATCGAAGGCTAAAATGGCGATAATATATCCGGTAAACAGGACCATAAGCACGAGGGAAGCATACAACCCTTTTAACCGCCACCGTGGAATAAACAATAAGATTGCTACTAAAATCTCTGCAATTGGTAATGACCAGGCAGTGAAGCCCGACAGCGGAGCTAGTAACGGCGAGGAAGCGATCTGCTCTTTAAATACAGTGTATTCTATTAATTTGCTAATGCCCGTATAAAGGAACAGGATAACAAATAACAACGCTATAATCTCTGTAATAGTAGTCCGTTTCATAATAATATATTATAATGAATTCGTGTGTAACAATCTTATAATTAGGGGGGTAGGGAGAAAACTAACTAACCAGAGTGCGTAACCTGGCTGCAATAGATATCTGCAGCTTAACATAGAAGTGAATATTCATGCATTTATAAAAACAAGTCTTAACCAGTTTCAGAGGCGGAGAGGATTCTATTCCTTTTTTAATCATCCTTCTGTTTCGATAACAAATATACACCGGCCATAAGAGCCCCCGGTAGTCCAATCAGAACCATTTTTGGTCCTAACCGGGTCAATCTTTCAATAATCCCATTTTTCAGGACAAAGCTATCCAATCAGAACGTCTACCCTTCACAAATCTCCTTCAACCTCCCCAACCCCTCTCCAAAATCCTTATCCATATTCTTCTCAATGACCCCGAAGATCTTTATGATATTCATCGGATAGGGAGAAGAACTTACGATCCCCCAGGTCGCCGTAGTCACACCACTTTCTTCTTTGACCCTGATATAGCCTTCACCAGTGCCAGAGAATGGCCTGACAAAATCTATCCGCGAAACTAACTCAGCCCGGGGAATAACAGCCGTGATAGTCTGACTACCCGCGCCTACATTTTTATATTCACTGTCCCAGGAAAATTTTGCACCAGGTGTTCCGTCTACCCCTGAATATTTCACCAGGATCTGCTCATCCCGCCCTATCCACGGATTCCATTTATTGATAGCTGCCAGGGAATTGATATTATTCCAGACCTTGTCAAGAGGAGCATTAATGCTAATGGATTTTTCGTAGCTCCAGCCCGTTCCTACGAGTGCAGCAACGATCAGGATCAAGGCAATCAGCCCACCGATAATGTAGAGTGCTATCATAATATATAGGTTTTAGGCTCCTAAGATATTAAAAATAGCCTGTGCAAAAATAAATCAGGGTCACCTTGATCTTTTACCAATAAATAGTCTTATTTTAATTGTCCTATTACGAAACTTCATCCTGTTCCGGGATTCTTACACTTCTTATCCGAATTTTCGCGTTTCTTATCCATCTGTCCCCGTCTTCGCCACGCCTCCCTTTTTTGACTGGCTATCCGCATCCTTCTTATGGTAACAGCTTTTTCCGACAGGCCAAACTTCGGAGCGGTATTGCTTTGCAGGCAACGCATCTCTCAGTATCTCTCATTTTTTAACCTTAAAATTTTCTTTATGGAAACCTTAGTACATTATGGACAGCAAGTGCAAAGATTGTATGAGGATTATAACAGAGGGGATATTCCCGCCATTCTGTCTTCTTTGCATAAAGACATTATTTGGGACGTGATGGGGCAGCCGGATGTGCCTTATGCAGGTATTTTTCACGGACCTGCTGATGTAAAAACATTCTTCAAAAAATTGAATGACTGTATCGACATGAAAGAATTTGAGGTAGAGCATATCCTTGAAAACGGGAATCTGGTGATCGCTACCGGCTTTATGAACGCTACAGGTCGCGAATCGGGCAGGCACTTCTCCTCGATCTGGTCAATGATCTTTGAATTTGACGAAAATGAAAAGGTCGTACATTTCCGGGACTGCTATGACACCCTGGCGACGGCCAGAGCCATTGCCAAATAGGGGATAGCAGAAAATAAAATTGCCGGCCTCCCAGGCCGGCAATTTTATTTCCCTGTCATATTTAATTTTTGTCCCACCATACAGGAGTCGTAAACAAATCCGGCCCCTGCGCCTTCACCGCCGCATTATAATTGTCCGTATTAAGGCTGGCCTCTGATTGAGGATAGGGTATCCGTCGCGGGATGACACCCCCGGTGGCATTCCCCGGATAATTGGTAGGGGTCAGCTTGGGATAACCCGTCCGCCGCCAGTTGGCATATACTTCTATATTATTCATGAACATGGACGCCCAGAACTGCGTATGGATCTGCTCCATTTGCTGATCGAATGTGCCGCTGGCTACATAGGGATTGGCAGTAAGGTAGGCACTGATGGCCGCAGGAGAGACGCTCGACCCACCGGGGTACAGGGTCTCTATCTCCATGGAAGCCGTTACGGCATTCACATAATGGGCTGCGGCTGTCCCCGGACCCCATCCGCGCAGCGCGGCTTCCGCCAAATAAAATTCGACTTCGGCATAACTCTGGAAAATACTGGGGGCGGAATTGCTGGCTATCGTGTTGAGATTGATTTCTGAAATGTCGGCCAACATATCGTCTGTCCAGTTGGGGATCAGCGTTTTTATGGTGCTATAGTCATATCCATTGGGAAGGCCTTTCTGTGCGCTGGGGAGCGTACTGGTGGGCAACTGGGAAGGATCGGCATTTCCCGGCCATAAGGTAATGTAAAAGGGCAGCCTTGGGTCACTGGTATTCTTAAGGTAGTTCACAAAAGTCTGGCCCATTTTGCCGTATCCCAGCCCCTTAGCCGATGGGGGAACTCCTTCTCCTCCCCGGAGCTCCGAGCCGTCCCAGTAAAAGTTCAGATCTGTTCCATCCGTATGATTCAGTTTGGCTACGTCCGCATTGCTCTGCATGACGCCGCCTGCTATGGCCTTCTTTACCCATGTCTCAGCCGAGGCCGGGTCTACTTTCGTTAAACGCATGCCCAGGCGCAGCATCAGCGAATAGGCAAAACGTTTCCATGCTGCCGGATCACCCCCATACAGGTAATCGGCCGCGCCAAAAGAAGCCTTGGAAGGATCCAGCGCATTCGCTGCCGAGTCGAGCATGTTCAGCATGGCGGGATAGATATCGGATTGCAGGTCATACTTCGGTTTGTAGATCCCCGCCGTATAGCCTTGTCCGGCCTGCGTGAACGGGATATTTCCATAAAAATCGGTAGCGCGGTGAAGGATATATACATGCCAGATCCGTGCGATGGAATATTCATTGATCAGATCCGGGTTGTCCTTCGTTAAGGAAAGGATCTGTACATTTTCCTTCAGCTCGACATTGAATACGGCATTAAAGAGGCCGTCGGTGTAGCCGGCTTTTACCAAGTATTTATCACCTGTCCATTGGTAGGGGTTCAGAGAGGCGAAATATTGCATCATAGCGCCGGAAAGCTTGTCATTCGGATAGAGCGTATTATCATCATCACTTCCCGCTGTCTTTATGATGTTATAGGAGAACAGGCTGCCGATCACCGGCTCATTGTAGGCATTCGGGTTGGTATTCAGTTGCTGAAAATTCTTGTCGCAGGAAGAAAGGAAGAATAGGAGGGTCATACCTACAGCTATTCGATTTATATACGTTCTCATGATAGTTGTAATTTAAAGATCACCAATGTTGTTGCTTGCTATTAGAACCTTACCATTAGATTTACACCATAGCTCCGTACAGGGGGAACACCGAAGTTCTCCAGCCCCTGCGCATTTGAATTGCTGTAATTGGATTCCGGATCTACATTCTTTACCTGGCTGTATAATAACAGCAGGTTGCGGGCCACCAGCGACAAACTTGCATATTGGAAAGGCGTTTTTGCCAGTAGGGCTTTAGGAAAAGTATACCCGAAAATCAACTGGCGTAGTTTAATAAAGCCCGCATCCGAGACAAACTGGTCGGTGAGGGTGAAAGCGATCCCCTGGTAATAGTCTTCAGCGGGGACTGTCTGGGAATAAGCAGCGCCATTTTGATCCACCCCTTTTACGGCGACCCCGGTTTCTCTGACATTACCCGCCACCGTACGCTTATCCAGCCCGTAATACGTTCCGTAAGCGTTGGTGGAGGTGTACATCTTTGCACCAAACTTGCCATCTACCAGGAATCCAAAGGAGAAATTCTTATAGGCAAAGGTGTTGGACAAACCGATTGTCAACGGAGGAACGCCGCGTCCCAATGCGGTGAATTCGCTTTGCATCGGCAACCCGTTGGCATTGTTATATACGGTATTCCCTTTAGTATCCTTCAATGCCCTGTATCCTGAGATCATCCCAAAAGGCATCCCTTCGTAATGATAGACAAAGCCATTCTCTGTCCTGGCTTCGGCTCCCGGCAGCGCGAGGCTGGTCAGCCCGTCTGCAATCTTTATGACCGTGTTCTTATTGTAGGCCATATTGTAGCTGACATCCCAGTTCAGGCCAGTGGAGGATTTTACGGGCGTCCCGGTTAACAGTAATTCAATACCCCTGTTACGCATCTTGCCTACATTTAATAATACACTTTGATAGCCGGAAGACAAAGGGACGCTGGCGCTGACAATATCATTCGTGGTAGTCCGGTCGTATACGGTGATGTCCGCACCCACCCGATTATTCAACGCCTTCAGCTCCAGCCCCAGCTCCGTAGTTGTAGAGGTATAAGGCTTCAAAACATTGGGAATGGTTTGGCCATAAATATTCATCAATGGCTGTCCCAGATGGGAGGAGGAAGGTGCAACATAGATCAGGCTTAGCCCATAAGGATCAGGCGCTCCACCCCCTACCTGCGCCCAGGAACTGCGTATTTTACCATAGCTCATCCACGAGGGCTTGGATTTCCAGGCATCGGAAAATACAAAGCTTAACCCGACGGAAGGATAGAACAGGCTGTTGCTTTTGGGAGATAAGGTGGAGAACCAGTCTTTACGGCCGGTGACGTTCAGGAACAAATAATCATTATACCCGATATCGGCCGAACCGAATAAAGAGTTGATCGCCGACTCCTTGAAACTTTCGGTAAAGACCGGGCTCTTCCCATTGGTGATGAAATATTGAAAGGGCACATTGAACAGGCCGCTGGAAATATTGATCCCGCTCAATCTGTTATGCATCTCGTTGCCCCCGGCTATGGCATTGATGGAGAAACGGCCGATCTTTTTATCAAAGCCCAGCAGCGCTTCGGCATTTGTTTCATAAGTCTCGCTGCGGGTCTCCGTCATGCTGCCGGTAGGGTTGTAGAGCAGCCCGGTCGGCTCTATATCCGAACCACTGATATTAAAGTAATCCGTTCCCACACGGCCGCGGGCATACAGATAACTGGTAAAATTATATCGTGCACTAAAAGAGCCGATAAATCGCCGGCGTTCATCCTGGTTCCTGACCTTGTTGACGGCAAAATAGGGGTTCACCACAAAGACATAATCGCTCCAGGGGGTCTCATTACCCTCCGCATCATAACCGGGCGCCAGGGTACGAACATCGATATTGGTGGCGATCAGCCCTACAGAGGCATTGGGATTTTTTGAAAAATCCGCTACATAGGTCCGGTTGCTATTTTTTTCTATGTTGTATTGCGCCCTCCCTTCAAAGATTACCTTTTTGGAGAGATTGGCACTTGCGCTGAGGTTGAACGTTTTGCGGTTAACAGAAGAGTTGGGTACGATCCCATCGTCTTTCATATTGGAAACAGAAAAACGGAAATTGACTGTTTCATTCCCTCCGCTAAGCGCCAGGGTATTGGAAAAGTTCTTGCCGTTATTATAAAAGTTCCGGACATTATGTTTTTGAGCGATATAGGGCCTGGCTACCCCGTCGGGCTGAACGACCGATGACCCGTCTAATTTAGCGCCCCAGGAGATCCGGCCATTGGCAATGGCTTCGGCTTTTGAAGTGGGCGCCACACCTCCGGACCCCGACCCGTATTGGTACTGCCAGTCGGGGATGGAAAGAGGCTGTTCCTGTGTATAGGTGGAATTATAA
>Ga0307511_10005052_pt1 | contig 13454 bp, 12 predicted proteins | sample 13_EM_MG_FD_200266 | JGI IMG/M metagenome (GOLD analysis project Ga0307511, IMG submission 200266) | Populus trichocarpa ectomycorrhiza microbial communities from riparian zone in the Pacific Northwest, United States - 13_EM | ecosystem: Host-associated > Plants > Roots > Unclassified | place...
TACTTCACCAGCACCAGCCCTCTCCCACTTCACCAGCAGCAGCGATCACCCACTTCACCTGTGGCAAGCAATGGCGGTTGGTAGCAGGAAGCAGGTCTAGGTAAGTGCCCACTCGGCATCAGGACGCATAACAAATATTAATTATTCTACGGAGTCCCAGACACTTCACCAGCAGCAGCGATCTCCCACTTCACCAGCAGCAGTGATGTCCCACTTCACCAGTAACAGCGATCTCCCACTTCACCAGCAGCAGCGATCTCCTACTTCACCAGCAGCAGCGATCTCCCACTTCACCAGCAGCAGCGATCTCCCACTTCACCGGTGGCAAGCAATGGCGGTTGGTAGCAGGAAGCAGGTCTAGGTAAGTGCCCACCCGGCATCAGGACACATAACAAATATTAAATATTCTACGGAGTCCCAGTTACTTCACCAGTGGCAGCTCCATACCCAGCGGCAGCGACCTACTCGGCGCCAGCGACCAGGCCAGCGTGAGTGACTAGGCCAGCGTTACCGACCCAGCCTGCGCTAGCGACCACTCCAGGTAAGCATTGCCAGCCCACCACTGTTGTGGGCATCGCTAATCATTTTCGAGGCAGGCATTGCCGCCAGAACTGGGAACTATGGGATGCGGTAGCCATGGCTTGGTGTTGGGGTGTTGGTGACGCAGTTAGGGTAGCGCAAGATTTTGCTATTTTACAGTTATCGTGGGAGCCCAGAATTATGTATATAGATATTTATAAAAGAATTGCATGCAAAACAGAATCTCTGCATTATGAGAACATCCTGTGGTGCTAAGGGATATATGTGATTTACCCAAATGCAGTCATGCCTTTTGCACTTTGTAAGCTACATAATGGAACAGAATATTTTTTCTAGGACTTGATGCACCTGACGCACGCCATGGTTGGAGACGCACTGGATGATGTATGGCACATGTGCAGTGTGAGGGACGCGACAGGACGCAGTCGGATTGACCTGACGCACATGACACACTAGACGCACTCCAGCGTCCGGACGCATTTTATTTTTGCTAATGTACCACCAATCACCAGTATATATATATATATACACTCGGTTATATTCCTCATCAAATTCATGTTTAGGTCCAAAAACTAGATGTTTACCATGGGCTTGGTGCTCCAGTAGATACGGAATCATAATTTCAAGATCCTTATAATAGAATGTACACCCTTGTTGCAGGTGGAAGTCGACTGTACCTTTGATCCAACTAGGCTGATCTACCCTTTCATGCATTTTATTTGTCTACATATACCCTGACTGAAAATAGACCCCAAGGGCGTCTGGTAACCGACTTGCCTAGCAAAATAGATATATATTTGTTAAGGAGGTTTTGTTTTCATGGAAGAACTTAGCTAGTTTGTATTCATATACACTCTGGAAGGGTAATATTATTTTAAATTAAAGCCATTGATGATCATACAAAGCTCTTGTCGCTATTATTTTTCTCACCTTATACTCTGCTAGGAGACATTCTGTAACTGGCCCACCACTTTCAACATTCGGGATTGCTTGCTCACCACAAGTATCTGTATCTAATGGTAGATTGCAAATGTCGAAATTTTCTCTCCCTTCAGTTCTTTATTCAATGTTTTGAAGTCTCTGACCACCCTCTTGTTACACATTCAGAGATACATTAGCGTGCTTGACTGCTTGCTCACCATGAGTGTTGGGATATAATGGCGGATATCAAAAGTCCGAACTTTGCCTTTCTTCATTGGTTTGTTTGATGTTTTGAAGTCACTTACCGCTCTCTGCTACTATATCTAGTCTGCTAAACTTCGATTCTGTCTCAGAATGACTAAGGAAGCCAGACAACTGAGGCATGGTTTCTGCAGGTCACTTCAGAGATTTTGTTGGTATACCCTCTACTACAACGGTAATAGAAAGTTGCTGCTTCTGCCACTCAGGCATTCCTACAGGTACTGGCGAGTTTGGATTGGGATGTTGTATCTCCTCGTGGTCCCCGACAAGTTGGTTGAGTACTGCCAGTAATATGGTAGCAGACTCCGCGTGATTTTTTCGTAAGTGTCTAGTACAGTTTCTAGCTCTATGGAATTCAAAGTGACAAAATCTACAATGTATTCTAAATATCATCTTATTGTAATGAAGGTGCCATTCCAGGGTACTAACCGTTCTATAACTAGCTTAAATAGTACTGGCTAGAGTGTATCCCTCATGTTCTCATTGGCCATGTTCCAAATATGCGGCAAATTCGGACAGCATCTATACCTGATATTAGAATGAGTTACTAGTTTGTAGGCTGGGGGTTCTAGTCGGATAGTCTGGTTGGTACGACCGCTCCTGTGGAAGTTGGCTGATGAAGTGTAGGAGTCTTTTCTAGCCATCCTTTAACTAGAAATGGCTAGTCCTGTACCTCAAGGGTCTAGCCACCTAATATTTAGTCTGGTTGCACTACAGCTTCAAAGGTAACTTGGTCACTTTACTATTATTGAGGACTGGGCTAGCCAAGGAGTCAACTTTGCTAAACAAGTTGCACGTATCTACATAGGCTATGTCATAGGGGCTCTATTAACCATATAGTGAATACGCCAACAATAATTTAGAGCAGCCGTATGTTCTATAGCAACAACGGAACTTATGCAAAACTCCGAATAATCATTTAGCATGTAAGGTCCCTTCTATACTTATCTGCATCTTCAGGCTTTATTTCGCGAGAGAAGATGCAACTATTCAGTTAATGTGAAATCACTAGGATGCCACTGCAAGGTCAAAACTACAGATAAAGTCAGAAATCAGAAATTGTCAACTAAAAACTTTGTAGGCTCCATGTATAATCGATTGTGGAACAGCTATAGTGGGCGCTATCCTCACTTTCGACAATTCTCGCACCATTTGTATTCAACAGTAAGATGTATTGTGATTCCTCATGGGATTCAAATTTCAAACGTACAAAGGATGTCGCATCAGCTTTTCTTCAGGCAGTCGTCTTCTGCACTTAGTCTGTCAGCGTTTCAGCTACTACCAAGTCATACTACACACTTGACTCAACTAAGAATACTTTTCCCAACTGTATCTCTAGTCTCTTGTACTACCTATTCTTGGTCACTGCTCTAGCGAGATCACCATAGTCTAATTCCGATGCCAAAGTAACTTTCAGATAGTAAACTTAAAGTCGTTCAGTTTACAACTTAGAGTTCATAATTAATAGATCCAGCATCATCCATCCAAGTCATCTAGTGCCCAATGAGACCCTGCCTCATATACATATGAACCAGCTTTAACACCTCATAACTCAGCAGATGTGATACCGTTGATCTGCATTATAGTTTCATTTGAAAGCTCTTTCTGCGTGGGATCTATTGGAGTAGTCACTTAGCTACCTTTATCAACCGGGCATGTACTAAAACCTACAGAAGTAGTTTTAACAACTTCATCAGCCTATGGCTCACCCAGAATAACTCTGATCGCAAAACGGATTCCAGAAATGGATTCCGCGTTTAAAACTAGCACTAAAACCAACTTGAACCGAAAGTTTCTGAGAACTTTTATTTTAACTCAGATTTCCATTTCCCCTTACAGTCTTACTAGATGCCCTTTAGTCTAACTTAAGCTCGGGTGGCTCGATGATTTTATTTGTCTCTAAGGTGATTTCAGGGTAGCCCACAACGGCTTGGAGTAACAGATACGGTTAGGATAATAGGTCGGTAGGACCGCACATATATGCTGATTGCAATTATAGTTATGGTTTCCCGATTGGGGTTAGTCGCATCCTGCAATAAGCTTCTGAAGTTGCTTACCAGAGGGGTGGTGACCTAAACCGCATTTCCTAAGTAGCTCACTTAATAGGTTTAGGGTAACTACTCCCATACAATTTTCGACTGGGAAATATTAAATTTCCATAGTATATTAAGAAACCTTATTTGACTGTAACTAGAACACTAGTAGTTGGTATCATATGAAACTGGAACTGTAGCTCCAGCGACACGTTCTTAAGTAGTTCCTGTATTCCTGAACTCAGCACACAATATCTGTATTGTCGGACTGTAGTGTAGATCAAGGTATTACTATTATAACTAATATTTTCTAGTAATGCGCCATACTTCTGATTAAGTATTCCTTAGACATGTATAACATATCCATGGGTCGTTCTGTATAGCACAAGTACCCTTAGATAGACTGGTAGTCACCCCATGAAAATACCCACCTCCTTAAGGATCTTTTCTGTAAGAACCTATTTTGAGCAGACAGTAATAGGTGTAAGTTTTCAAAGTGGGAAATGTTTATTGGGCCTGGGGTTTTTACGGCACTAGTATGCCTCCACTGTAGCTACGCACGTTTTTTTTCACCCGTGGGACAGGTTTTATTTCACAAACAGAAAATAATAACAGGATACGAAATCATCCCAAAAACCTTATGCCTACTATAGGAAAAAATGGCAATCCTTCAAACTGATACCTTAGGGTCCCATACCTTGCAAGGGTTATCGGGAGGGAATTGGCGCACTACGTGTACACCACCATCCTTCAGGTTCTTGTAAGGTTCCCATGTATCCTCATCTAGTCAATATCCTTTCCAAGATATCAGATATTTAACCTGAGCACATTTTATTTCTATAGTCTTGATCTTCTCGATCATATACTGCTGCTGCTTGAGATCTACTGGTGCGGGTGTTGGCTAGCGTCTTCCTTGGATGTTATTCTGCCGGTAAGGTTCCAAAAGGCTAATATGGAAGACGGGGTGGATTTTGCTAGATAAAGGGGGTAACTTGAGCCAATAGGCATTTGTGCTACATAGCTTTTCGATTTCGAATTTACCCCTTAGCTTACAGTTCAGCTTCTTCAATGGTCTTTTCGTTTTGATATTCTTAGCGTTGACTATCACCTAGGCTCCAACCTTGAATTGCGGTTCCTTGTTAGCCACTTTCTGGTTATAGTACTTAGCCATCCCTGTCTGGGCTGTCTTCATGTTTTCCCTCATAGCTTTCCTTACAGCATCCAAACCCTAGCCCGTCTTGACTGCCTAAGGGTTGTCCGTTTTGCTTCCATTATCCTTAGGATTCTAGAAGTTGTTGTTAGGGTATTGGGGATAAGCAGCGAAAAATGGCATCTCCTTGGTTGCAGTGTGAACTATGATATTGTAACAGAACTAGGCAAAGGGTAGGAGGTCAACCCAATCATTCTGGTCCCACAAACAATACATACATAGGTAGTGTTCCAAGATTTGGTTAACAAGTTGTCCTTGACCGTAAGTTTGAGGATATTATGTTGACGATTTGTCCACCTCGACTTCCAACAACCTCACAACCTTACTACTAAATGAACTTATTAATACCGTATATCGATCCGAAACAACCCTCTTTGGTAGGCTGTGTAGACTTAACACCTTCCTGACAAAGATCAGTGCCAGGTCTTTTTCCTTCCTATTCTCAATAGGAATGAAATGTGCCATCTTCGTAAACCTGTCAACAATAACCCAATACTAGTTATAGCCTTTAACGTTTGGGAGATCTCTAATAAAGTCAATAGAGATCTGTTTCCATGGTCATGATGGAATTTTGAGTGGTACCAGCTTGACATATTTCTTGTGCCACGCGGTCTTGTAGCGTTAGCAGGCATCGCAGGTTCGTACCTAGTTTCGTACGTATTCTTCCAAATTTGGCCAGTAGTAGTTCCTCTTTTTTAAGGTCCAGAGTCTTGTCTCGGCCAAAGTGCCATTGCGACTTTTACATCATGGCATTGGTGTGCAACCTTTAAATTGAGAGCGTTGCTGTCTGGAATAAATATGCGGTTTCCATAGGTCACTATTTCGTCCTCTATACCCTAGTGTTGGAGGCCTGAATAATCCTGTCCTGTCTTACAGGCATTCCTAATGCCTAATCAAAAATGATCCAGAAGCCCGGCTTTCAGGATTTCCTTTGACCAACTAGATTCTTCAACTTATGAAGCTTTTACTGCCATAACGTGGCGGGTTAGGAGGGGCTCTTTGTTTTCACTAAGGGGGAATTGTGCTGGTTTAAAAATGCTAATCGTTAGGTCTTGCTTCTCCCACTATTCTTCTAGAGTGGGATCCACCCGACGAGATAGGGCATCAGCCTTGCCACTCTTTTCACCTGGATAGTAGACAATCTTGAATTTAAACAAAATCAAAATTTCCTCCCAGCTTAACTGTCTCGAGTTTAGTAACTTAGTGCTAGTGTAGTATTGCAGGTTTTTATGATCAGTAAAGACCACAATCCCCTCTGGTTTGCCCTTCAGAAAATGTAGCCATTCCCGAAACTAGTTAAATATTACCACCATCTACTTATCGTGAACATCATAGTTGAGTTTGGCAGGTAGGAAAGGTTTGTTATCATATGACGGACAGTGCCAACGCCTATCTGGTTTATATTGGATTAAGATACCAGCTTTGCATAGGTACAAGGCATCTGTTTCAATCTCCTTCTTTCATTCAGGATGGTAATACAATATGATAGGCGCTGTAGTAAACTTGCCCTTTAATTCAACCAAAAGTTTTATACACTGCTCTGAGCAATTCCATATTTCCCAATTATATGTCAGTATTTGAATTGGTAAGGTTAGGGAACTAATGCCTTCAATGAATCGCTGATAGAAGTTAACGAATCCAATAAACCTTGGTACTTTTTTGATATTTTATGGGGCTAGCCAGTTCACAATGTCGTTAACCTTCTTTTGGCTCATCTGTATCCCCTGTTTTCCAACCTGAAAACCCACAAAGTCTACTTCTGGTACGTAGAACAGGACCTTATCTATGTTAAGACATAGATTATTCTCCGTAAGCTTCTGAAGGATAAAGTGAACAAGTTCAATATGCTCGTCTTCTATCTTAGAATATATTAATATATCATCAATATACACGACAACAACTCGGTCAATTTTCTTCTCGAGAATATTATTGAGATGTCACTGAAAGACAGGTGGTGCATTGGTAAATCCAAATGGCATACATGTATACTCGTACCGACCGTGTCCGGTTTTGAACCCTGTTTTTCATTAATCTCCTTCTGCTATACGTGGTAGATTAAAGACAAGCTTTAAATCCAACTTCGAGAATATCTGAGATGTGCAAACTTGTTCAATTAGTGTTGTCATGAGGGGTAGGGGATACTTGTCATCTATTATGATGGCATTGAGTCCACGATAGTCAACTACTATTCGGACCTTGCCATTGGGCTGTTTCACGAAAAAATTGGGGCACCAGCACACTCTTGCTAGAGTGAACTTTCTCAAATTACAGTGTTTCATCCAGATACTCTTTTAGTAACTCGAGTTCATCTGGGGCAAGAGTGTAGAGTTTTCCTAAGGGTGGTTGCTTTCCCAGTTCAAGGTTAATAGTCATATCTTGCTTATCATGCGCTGGCAGGGCACCCTGTACTTCTTTTCTAAAGATTCGTACAAAATCTCTATACTGGGTTAGCAATCTATCTGCCAGTCCCTGTAGGTTCTCCGCCGCGGTAATCTTCATCACATCGAACGCCTGACCAGTGGGTACTCGGGTTGATTTAATTTCGCCCATATGTATTTAACCAACATATTTAGCATGTTCTAGGATTTCATCAAACTCCGAGAAATCTATTACCTCTTCAATTTCTAAAGCGCGCTTAAGCCCCACACTATAGGAAGGTGTAATTCTGAGCTTATTGTCGTGGGCTGTAATGCAATCGAACCCTAAAATGAGTGGACAAGGTGCCTCTCGGCACGCAACCTCAGTAACCAAGTCAAGGATATTTTATTTTTCTGATCTTGTATTGGAGACCTCCAACTATTCTTGTTTGACTTTTACAGGCTGAGACCGTTTAAGCAGGGAGTCGTCGGCGCTCTCCAATCTTAGTCAGTTCTCTCTCTTAACTCAAGGCATCATCATCTGCTCCACAAAATCCGTATCCAAAATCTTTACTTCGGCATCAGTATCAATAAGGGTGTTCAACGTCATCACTCTTGTATTTCCATCGTAAACATAAGATAACTTAATAGGAATATGAAACTTCATTCCATCAGGCCTTAACACTTTTGTAGAGGATTTTCCAACCAAAGAAAATTTGGAAACAGGATTCCGAGCCAATGAAATATCCGACCCAGCCACAGTTCGTAGTACTTTTTCGAGAGCCCTGAATAGAGTAGCCAACCCGTCCTCAGCTTTTAGTTGTTGTACTCTTTTTGTGTTTTGTGATAAAGAAAGATTGCAAGAAACAGAAGAAATCAAAATTGGGTCTATATCCATAAGTTACTCATCATGTTCCTCCTTCCACTCCTTAATAGAGATGCCTTTCCTAACAATACATTGAATCAAAAAGCAATCCTGTAAGACTGCCTGACCGGATGTATAGGACAGCTCTCATTCCTATTACGTATTCAAGTCTTCTACCTTAAAGTACAACTTGTCTTCTGAAATATTACGACCATAGGAAATTAGTTCAGGAGCTACGTCCACTGCTACTATTATCACAGATATATTCCCTGCCTACTTCTTCCCCTTATCAAACTTCTTCTTCTCCTCTTTGGCAGGCTTTCTGGCATTCGTACAGTTCTTTTTGATTTGTTTGGGATCACTACATTTGATACATTATGAGGATGCCATCCGTACCTTTTTCATGGCATAGGTGACAAGATCTTCACCAGGTTCTTTGGCTTTCTCAGTTATATTGGACTTGTTGGATTTCGCACCAGTACCTTGATATTTCAGCTTTGCCTTCTTCTTCTGCACACACTTGATGCTATCCTTCTTGATACTCTCCGAGAGCTTATTGGTCTCCTTCTCCTTTGTTCTACCTGCCCTGGCTACATTTGGCTGGAACTCGGTCCGAACATACGTCTCTCTACCCCTTTCCTACTCTAAGGTTGATCCTGCATTGGCGAGGGTATGGAAACACATCTCAATACTGGTGGAAACTTTATGTAATACATTCTTGTCAGTACTTGTTCGGATCATGTGGGTTCTGAACTACCGTTGAATAGAGTTTACAAGGTGCTTCCAGAGCGCCTCTCTTGATGGACAAGTTATCAATTGATCTGGCCAATTGGAAGAGTGGTAATCAAGCATGCTCTCGCCCTTCGGCTGGTAATGTTTAAGCATGGTCTGCTTAGCTTATCATTGTTCGTGACGGTTTTGATGGGCTTCCATAAACTCATTTTTGAATCCTTCATATAAGTCCCATTCGAGCCACTTGGTTTGCACGTTTCGTAAATGTTTGTGCTGGTTAGCATCGTACCAAACATTAGCTCGACTAGTTAATAGATCCGATATATACAGGATCTTTTTGCTGGTTGTGCTATATGGAAGTGGTATACCTTCAAAAATATTATCGACTTTTTGAACAAATTCCTCCCCCTTGTAGGAAGTACCATTGAATTTGGGAGAGTACGGGAGGTTTTGGTGTTCCTTCTTAACTAAAGCAACAGGAGCGGCTTGTTGTACAAACGGAATGCGGCTTTTTGGTGGTGGAGGTGGAGGAGGAAGAAGAGGTGGTGGAATAGTTCCTCCTAGTCCCCTACCGAGTCCATTGTGAAGTGGGGGAGGAGTTCTGTGTCTACGAATCTCTTCTTCAAAATCGGCTTAGATTCCTTGTTTGCGCTTGCTAGTAGTATTCTCAAGGTCTTTGAGCTTGCTTTTGATAGAAGTGGTTGTTGGGTCTAGAGTCTCGATTGACTCTTAATTGTTTTCATAACTATTTGACCGATCTTTCTGTTCTTGTTTGATAGCCTTCTGACTCCGGTCATGAAGGCTCTAAAAGTCGGCCTCGATCTGATCAAACTCTGCTTGCGCTTCACCAATGATCTTATCATTCTCCTCACCCAGCTTCTTAATTAAGGCCTCACACTGCATTACCAGTCCAGGTTTAATTTTATCGCAAAGTAATTCAACTGCCTCCTTTTGGCTAGTTGTTTTACCTTTCAGAGCATCGATTTCATTTTTGACCTCTTAACATAGGGTGGTAAGTTCATTATAGGTGTCCTTTACACCATCGTAGATGATTTTGTGGGCAGCTTGTTGGTTAGTAATGGTTTTTGCCTGAGCCAACAATATATCCGTTAATTTTGTGATCTCCCTCCTATGGGCCTCAAATTCTAGCTTGCTATTACTCATTATTGCTGCCAGTAGGTCCTTGTATTATTCTGGTGACAAGGCTGGTCTTCGTCCCCTATATTACCTAGTATCGACTCATTATCCGGATGAGTTACTGCTTTCGTATGCGTTTCTAACTCATGGAGCCCCTATTGGATACATTAATTCTATTGGGAATGTTAGAGGGTCGGGGTATTGATCTTCTTGTGGCTCATGTGATTGAGCACCTCATGATACTATATCTGCCATTACAGAATCATGTTCTTCTGATTCTGAGGGGGTGGCATCTCAGTGAGCTCTTTAGCTTATTGCTTTTGGGGCGATAGGTGTGAATTGTAAAGGGATATAAGATCTTGAAGCGTTTGCGGTTTTATCAGGAGCAGACATATTTCTTTCATATAGATTTTAGCACTTTAGCTAAACAAAAATACAGTGCCTATAATGTAATGTCACGGTATGATGAAGCCGCTATTTGTATAGGGATACTATAGCAACTTAGTGTAGAGCCGGAGAGTCGAGAACTGGCGGAATAACCGAATCACGGCGGGAAACTGGGACAAACAGGGGAAAAATCAAGTAATAGTTCTAGAATTCGTATCACTCGCGTAGCTTTTGCTGACATATATTACACGAGTGATAGAGATCTGGAAGTCTCTACCTATTGTCTAGAATTCTGTAGAAGTAGAGAAGAAACGTTTATTGCTGCCAAACGTAAAGTACATGAAAAAGAAGCTTACTAGAGCGTGCGAAATTGGCAGACTTGCCAGCGTTGCGTGAAGATTCTCTGCGAGGTCTGATAGTTGTTGAATGATCAGTTAGAACCTCACGAACGATCCTTCCTAACAAAAACAATCCTAACAAAGAAACTAAAATTCACTCAACTTTTGCTGGTTTTGGCTGTTTGGCGTGCATATACCAAGCTACCCTGATTGCCGCATTATACACAGCCTCACCACATCCTACCCCCCTTTTTATACTTCGCAGACCCCTTGCGACAAAACATGGGCAATGGATCGTGATTCTGATCAAAAATGAGCACTCGAAGTTCCAAAATTCACATGCCAATATGAACTTTTCAAAATAACAAGAAAACAACATATTCCATTCTTTCTCATCACTCGCGTAGCTACCAATATCCTAGTCCTACGCGAGCGATCATTCCTCCTCTTCCTCAACTTCCACCACCTCCGCCTTCAACACCTTCCTTATTTTTCTTAGCAACCTAGTTGCATGCTCCTTTCCCGGCCTCTCTCCTCCAAACAATACCCTCATAGCCCCCTCCACTGCCAACGCATCATCCTTCTCTTCCTCCCCCAGAGCATCCCTCTTAAGCTCTTCTACTCCTTCATCAACGTCCAAGTTGATGACAGGAATACCTACCCCGTATCTCCTCCTCTTACCCTCGGTTTCGCTCACAGCGTCCCTCCTACGCTTCCTTGGAGTGATAGGGGAGACCGCCGCATTCACCTCGCCCTCTTCACCATCGCCGACCTCCTTCTCCTTGGTTTCTTCCACACTTTCCTCGAGAGCGGAGGCATCTTCGCGTCCAGAAAGATCTTCAGCTATTGCTGAGGGAGTTGCAGAAGATCCGTGAGAGGTGGACCCTTGCTTTTCCGTGGCTTCTTCAGAGCCAGGCGTTACCCTCACAATATTCTCTTCTACTACGTCGTCAGAGCAGGCAGCAGTTTCCCCATCCCCCGAAGACAAAGAAGGTACCACAGGGGTTTCAACCTCAGTTTGACTAGCAGTCTGGGTCTCCACATTGGTTACCTGACCAGCAGGACCAACCCTGCCGGATCCCTCCTCTTCAGAAGTCTGCTTACTAGCAGCTGACTTCAGCTTCTTGATATCCTTGCCGGTTACATGGCTCGATGTCAACCAGGACACCTTCTTCGTCTTCTTTGCCGCCAACCTCTCGGCAATCCTCTTCTCCAACAACTCCTCCGCCGCTGCCCACTCTGCGTGGTTCTCTGAGAATACTGCGAGGCTCTTAAGGAACTCTGCAGCCGGCCACGGAGGCATCAGGTCTCTGTCACAGGGTGACTACCGGCCCACCTAAGGGTACTTGTACTGTACAGAACGACCCAAGGATATGCTATACATGTCTAAGAAATACTTAATAATAAGTGTTGCGCGTTACTAGAAAATATTACTCGTAGCAGTAATACTTCTATCTGCAGTACAGCCCGACAATAGATATATCACGTGCTGAGTACAGGGATACAGTAACTACTTAAGAAAGTGTAGCTGGAGCTACTGTTCAAGTTTCGTATGATTCGGACTACTAGTGATCTAGTTACAGTCAGACAAAGTTTCTTAATATACGACTAAAGAAAATATTTCTAAGTCGAAAATTGTATGGGAGCAGTTACCCTGAACTTGCCAAGTTACCCTGAACTAGGATTGGTTACCCTCAACCTACTAAGTGAGCAACTTACCCAATGCGGTTTAGGTCAACACCCCCCCGGTAAGCCACTTCGGAAGCTTATTGCGGGACGAGACTAAGCCCGATCGGGAAAACTTAACCATGGTTGCGATCAGCATATTTTTACTGTCCTACCGACATATCATACTAGCAGCATTAGTTGCCCCTAGCCGTTTTGGGTTACCCTGAAATCTCCTTAGAGCGAAATATAAAAATCAAACCAATCAAGCCACCAGGGCGTAATTTACACTAAAGTCCCGTCCAGTGACACTATAAGGGGCAAGGGAAATCTGAGCGAAAATAAAAGTTATCAGAAACTTTCGGTTCAAGTTGGTTCTAGCGGTAGTCTTGCACACTGAATCCATTTCTGGAATCCGTTTTGGGATCAGAGTTATACTGGGCGAGTTGTAGGCTATTGAAGTTGTTAAAACCACTTCTGCAGGTTCTGGTGCATGCCCGGTTAACAAAAGTATGTAACAGACCTAGTCTATTAGATTCCACGCAGAAAGGGCTTTCAAATGAGACCTTAATGAAGATCGACGGAGTCATATCCGCAGAGTTATGAGCAGTTGAAGCTGGTCCACGTGTATACAAGGCAGGGTCTCAATGGACACTAGACAACTCGGATGCATGATACCGGATCTATTAATTAAGAACTCTGAGTTATAAACTGAACGACTTGAAGTTTACTATCTGTAAGTTACGCTGGCATCGGAATAAGACTATGGTTATCTCGCTTAAGTGACGACCAAGAATAGGTAGTGTAATCTCCCAGAGATACAGTTGGGAAAAGTATGCTGGGTTGAGTCAAGTGTGTAGTTTGACTCTGCAGTAGCTGAAACGCTGGCAGACTAAGTGCAGAAGGCGACTGCATGAAGAAAAGCTAATGTGACAACCTTCGGACATCAGCAATCCGAAGACCGCGAGTTATCACATTATACATCACCGCGGAATACAAATAGTGAGA
>Ga0307511_10005053_pt1 | contig 13453 bp, 9 predicted proteins | sample 13_EM_MG_FD_200266 | JGI IMG/M metagenome (GOLD analysis project Ga0307511, IMG submission 200266) | Populus trichocarpa ectomycorrhiza microbial communities from riparian zone in the Pacific Northwest, United States - 13_EM | ecosystem: Host-associated > Plants > Roots > Unclassified | place...
ACCAGACCAACTACGCACTCATCCCCAATGGCCACCGTCAACAACAAAGCCTTCCCCCTCGCGGACGCCGCGCTCTCCCAGCAAATCCTCGACCTCGTGCAGCAGGCCTCCCACTACAGGCAGCTCAAGAAGGGAGCCAACGAAGCCACCAAGACCCTCAACCGTGGGACCGCCGAGTTCATCGTCCTCGCCGCCGACACCGAGCCCCTCGAGATTCTCCTCCACCTCCCACTTCTCTGTGAGGACAAGAACGTCCCCTACGTCTTCGTACCCAGCAAGATCGCCTTGGGCAGAGCATGCGGTGTGAGCAGGTCCGTTATCAGCGCCAGTGTCACTTCCAACGAGGCGAGTGAGTTGCAATCCCAGATCAGGGTTATCAAGGACAAGATTGAGAGACTGTTGATCTAAGTGTGGAATTTGTTGAGTGGAGAGCAAAAGTCATGATGGAGTGTATCTTGAGTTATGCGGCGTGGCTGGCACTCGCGTCTGCCTTTAGTTCTTCATCTTGATACGGTTTTGGGTATACAAAAATGGGTTTATGTTTTTCTGTCTTGTAGGGGCATGACCCTTACAATAGCAAATAATATACTGTATGTAAAGTAATTAAATTTGCTTCCATACAATTTACCTACCCATATACAAACCCTTATGGGACCTACCCACACACCCGTCCAGGCTGTAGAGGAAGTAATATTAGGAAGAGAATAAACCATTTCTATCACATTTTATGACTACGAGGTGGGTAACATTACATGCGGCAATATACATGAGAGCGTTGGTCGGGGACGAAAGCCAACGAGGACCAACTGATAACATCTCAAAAGGGCGGAAGGATATGTATACATTGGTACGCAAACTATGCTGTCAAGGAGTAAGGCTGTGGTTGTAAATGCAGGGTAATGACTGAAGACTGAAGACTGAAGACTGAAGACCGCCGTTGTAAATGAAGGGTAATGACTGAAGAGTGAACACAGACCGAACGGGTACAAGCCGAAGAGCCGAAATAGAATATACAGACGGTGGAATGGTTGCTCCCATTTCACGAATGAATGAATGAATACGCACTCAAACAGATGAACAAAGGATGAACACCTGACCAGAGCCGTTCATTGATGCCCCCTATGCAAAACCAGGAATAATACGCAGAACCCCAACCATCTCTACTGCGAGGCACAATACATGTAGTCCGCCCTTTTAGACTATAAACTCCGCTGCCCCGACGTCAAAAATCAACGCACAGCATAGACCATGTATATAGATCCAATTCCAACCACAAGCGACCCGCAGTCAAAGACGGAATACGAAGACAACAGGACCCGAAGGAAACAAAACCACAAACAGACAGAGCACTAACACAGGAGAGAAGTGAAAAACAAAAGCGAGGCAACATGATGATAGGTGATAACCAAATATTTCAAGAGAGGAGGATAGCCGTGGGGACAATAAAGATTCAGTACAGTAGAACTCGTAAATCGACACTCTCTACTTTCGGTCGCGAGAGTTATTATTGTTGCTGCTATTGCCAAAATCTGGTGGTGGTGGTTTGGCCGGTTTAACTTTCTGTGGCTTAACCTGGAACTCCGCGAAAAGGGCAATATGGCTGCAGGGAACTTTAGTAAGAATAAACTCTGGAGGATAACAACGTAAACTTACTCGCTAGGAAAGTGCACATTGGGGAAACCTGCAACCCGCTCCATATATCTATCGTCCACTTCTCCCAAAAGTCCCGAGACCTGCAACGAATTTGTCGAGTACCAGACGTAATCTATCACCCCACTGAATCCAGGCGTATAGTTCGTGAAAGACAATTCTCCGATATTAACGTAGGATGATTTCAATGAGAATGGGTGGGATATTCCATCCCTGGTAAAGTTTCCGTATGTTCGCCCAGCTAAATCACCGTGGTCACCATGCACTTGACCTTTGGCCAATAATTCATACACACCACTGTCTGGCGTGGAGTTGAAATCCCCACAGATTATGAGAGGTATCTGTGTCCCTTCGGCATATTTGACAGTTGGAGGTGGAGTCTCGCCAGCTGGTGTCCTAGTTGGAGGGTGTGTCCTTGCAAACTTCTCTGAGATCTTCCCCAGCTCCTCCATTAACATAGCCGTCTGGACAAGCTTGACATCCTTGAAGGCCGGGTCCCATGTGACGTGCACGTTGGCAATGATCACTCTGTACCCAGTGAGCTTGTTCTCGAGGAAGGTAACAACAGCAATATTGTCCTTGGGCATCACTCGATTGTAGATATCTGCGGTCTTTTTCATATCCTCCCTGGCTATAGCGGAAGAGGAAAAGTCGATGACCTGTTTATCTATAAGGGTGTACCTTTTCCATAGTCAGTATCTCATCTCTTTTTCAATACCAAAGAAGCAACCCACTTTGTAGTTTTGAAGAACGTCGCACAACCATCAACATTCTTCTTCTCGGAGTCGGACATGATCTTCGCACGACTTTTCGGCCAGAAGACCCCCTTATACTCGTTATAGGCCAATGCAGGTGAGAAAACCTCTTCGAAATTGTCCGTTGCCACCTCTTGCAAGCACACAATATCGGCATTGTGGCTCTGAAGCTCTTGTAAGATAAGATCCTTCCGGTAATCCCAATTGAGTGCCCATGAAGCTGTATAGCCATACATGGTCTGTGTAGCGTACTTGTCGCAAAGTATGTTGTAGCAGAGAACCGTGAATCTATCCTCTTCTTTACCACTAGGCTTGTCCCCATCGTTGAGAACAACCCAATCTCGGGCAGTCGGTGGTACCGCTGCTAGGTGAATATGGGTCAGTGGGGTTGCCAACATGGCCATGGGGCAATCTGGGAAGGCCCTACCTGGGCAATTTTCACGGAGATAGGTTATCAATGCTCTTGTCCCTTCTTTCATCATAATTTGCTTCAATGGGTCCGCAATTGGATTCCCTTCTATGCCCATCATTTCCAATTGATACAGGGTGCCCAGCTCAGGCGGAATATTGGTAACCTGATTATCGAACAGTAACAAATGGCGTAAGTTCGTCAACATACCAAGCTCGACAGGCAGGTCAACGAGATTATTGCTTGAGGCATCAAGGTGTGTGAGGAGTTTTAGGCGACCAATCGCAGACGGCAGCTTGGTTAATTTATTATGATTAATATAAAGCTTATCCAAGAAGGTATACTTGAATAGAGCATTCGATACTGCCTGGAGGCCTTGCCCGCTAAGATCAATTGCTATCCAATCTTGCCGAGGAAAGCTCCCCTTCGCCCTCTTCTTCTCTTCTTCCTCCTCCTTCTTGCTCTTGGCCCCTGACACCGACTGCCCTGGACGATGAGCAGGACTTCGAGCATGGTGATGAGGAGACCCATTGGACCTCGTCTGTTGACATAGCTGAAGTTGCTCTTGCCAATGGACAGGTGCTGGTTGCGTTGGGACCCCATTTCCAGTGTGTTGCTGAGCATTGAAGGTATTCCCCGGATTGCCAACACCTGAGAATGCATGTTGATGTGCCCCTGTCAAAGCTCCTGAGGAATTGCTATTTTGTACGTGTGCTAGGTTGTGCTCCATATGTTGATGCGGTTGTTGCTGCTGTTGGTACTTGAAGGCTGCAGAAGCTAGGTTACTATGCATCTGTAGCCGCCCTTGCCCACCCATCATTGTATTATGTTGCCCTTGATAGAAACCGCTGAGTGCATTGGCTGGTGATTGCGGGGCTGGTGACTGGGACGGAGAAGGGGTATCATTTGGCCGAGGCGGAGAGTTTCTACCTAACCGCTGCAGATTCTGGAGATAGTACCGCGGCGGAGGCTGCTGGTATGGAGTGTATGCATCAGCCATACGGCTTAAGATAGTTTATATTGTCGGAAATAGAAGTGGTATTGGTGATGTTTTGTTGTTGTTGTTGCTGTTGTTGTATCGTGACTCAAGTCTGGTGAGCTTTCGGTAGTAACTGTGGCCTTGGTTTTAACATTTAAGGAAGGCCCTGATGTTCGCTGAAGGGGCCCACCAGCCGGGAACTCTGAAACCCACCAAAGCAAGGGCCTGGTCGGTCAGATAGATATAACTTCTAACACTTGCGCGTGAGATAACAAGCTTCTCTTGTGATGAAATGGGCCCAATGTAGATTCTGGAAAGCGGGGAGCCGTCTGTGGAGCAGCACTGATAGCTACTGGGCGATAGGCTTTTGACGGCGGTAGGAAAAGTTCAATGTGCACTGACCAGGTTATGGAAGACAGGGAATAGTGGGAGCAAGCTGTGAGACCATAGTCAGCGGCCGTTGCGACAACTTGTGGAGTAAGAGAGCCAACCTTTCGGAGAAGTCGTCGTTACGGCTATGGGGAGCTCTAGTAATTGAAATAGCACACGGAAAAGGGAGAGTAATAAACGTTGATTTATTCGTACTGATACTTGAAGCTGTTGGAAGAGGGGGGTTGGTGGTTGTCTTGTCTTGTCTTGTCCCTGACTCCCCCAATGCTGAGGTTTACGCGATGCAAAAGTATACCTGTGCCCTCGGATCTTGAAATCAGATTCTTCCCCCCAGCTAAGACGAAACTCGGAATTTCACGAAGCTCAACCCGCGTGGCAACACGCAATATGGGGCTTAGCTTCAAGTCGAGTCGAGCTGCAACTCAACTCTACCTAGCTTAACTTCGTGCTTTCCACGTGGGCCGATTGAAGTAGCAATAATCAATTCCACGGCCATGGAATATTAACCCATAGCCTCGTACCCTGCAGCTGGAGTCCAGGGCGAAGGATTTTCAATATGCGATTTGTGTATGTTTATATAAAAATTCTAGATGCCACGAGCATGAACACCTTGTATGCCTTGTGCTACCATTGGTCGAAACACATGACAAAATTTCCTTATCGTAAAATTACTTGCAAGCAATGGTTTCTATAAGCCTGAGCATGACAAACGAGAATACTTATCGTGGTCTGCTTATCAGATACTGTATATACAGATCAATTTCAAATAAAGTAAAGGCATTAGAGCTCATCTTCCCTCCAAAACCCCGCCAGGCTAGGTCACGCAATCACACGATTGGTTGTACCTATCGAGGTCTCGTGCCTAACTAGGAACAAAGTTAACAACAAGACTAACCTAATTGATAGCATTACAGTAAGTCTCGTGCCATAAGATCTGGTCTGGTTGATAATGATCGGCAAAAGGCACATACAAGCGTTTGTTTAATTTGTAGCCCGTACAAGGCTCTTCGAGTTATCTCTTGGCAATACTTTGCTTTTATGGGATTCAAGCACGTCACACAGCCGCCACACCCTCTCTGAATCATATCTGCAATAGCAATAACTCTCTGTGCGGACCACAAGCCTAGTCTGGCTTGCCACAGACCCTTTATATACCCCCACCTATAGCTTGGTATGTACACCTCATGTATTTCCTTTGTTGGAGTTAAGTGATTTACTCCTGATTACGGGTTATGTAATCCGCTGCGGATAGGACTCTGTGTAGCATACCACAAAGTTATCGTAGCGTAATAAATCTACAATCAGCCCCGCTGAAACTTTCTTGTATGGACTTCCTCTAGGTAGGAGCGTAGTGTAGCTGTGGGGGCGTTACCCTCAGAAGCTGACCCCACACGGCCATCCTTTCTTGTATGTGCGTGCGCCAGGGCCCTTTGGCTCTTTCTGTTTCTGGAGAAGTGTACTTGCATAATTACTTAATCTTAGGAAAAACTAGAGGACAAGATCCTTTGGAGTACCTGAAGACAAATAATGTTGGCTGTTGGCGAATCATTATTTTCGAGGTCTGTGGCTTTAGTGAAACATACATACTTGTTTAACGCCTGTGTTTTTCTACTTCTGTTCTCATGATATCCCAGAACCATTATTGGCCGGTGCATAAAAACAATAGATTACTTGGGTAGTTCAGGGTAATCTGGGACGACTAGAACCAATGAATCCTGTGAAATATATGGCGAGAATGTGGATACAGTTACCATAGATCAAGTCTATTCAGATACAGGAAAACAAAAGAACAAATCTGATGTCAAAACCCTTCACACTAGACAATTGAAACGGCTTGGAAAATCCAAGAAACACAGATGAAGACTGGGGGCCGAAATAGTGGCAGTTAGGAAGCACTGGAGAACAGCGCAGCTAAACAATTCCTACACTTCTTTATGAGGCTGGCAAACACATGGTAAGCAAGGCAGTTAAGCACGGAAGTGTGGCGTATTTCTTTGGAGATACTAAACTGCCAGCATACATGGTGGAGAGTAACTTTCCCCCATTGTGAACCCGAGAGTTGAGTTTTGGAGAAGGATTAGTCACACCACCAAAGGCGCCAAGAACGGTACCACAATCCCCAAAGCATTAACCATGTTGTCCACATTGTCCAGGTCAACGCTCAAGCTATGGGTACCATATGACAGAAAGGGCAAGAACTCCGCCAGTTCGTGTTAAAAATTTGCTCAAATTTGAAGCAGGGCGGAATTACGCTCTACTTAATGTTTGGCGGGATTTATGTCTACTACCTTTTTTTGGTACAATGAGATGGAGATACTACGGGTGGGGGATGGCAGCTATCAAGCGTGTACGGTAATGGTTTCTTCGCACCAGGAGACCCAGCGGAAGCATTAGAACCAAAGAGACCCAAGTGGCAGAAATAATTGCCACCGAGGGCAGAGTAGTGAACAGGAATTGGGCGTTCTTATTTGTCAGGGTAAGACCCTGTCATGGCCTGGTAAGACAATCTGCTGATATCAATGAGGCTTTGAGTTAAATTGGCGTGTTACCGTATGTATGGTAGAACGCTATGTTGCCTAGTAGAGTAGTTGTTCCACATTAAACGTGTCGGTACTCTCTCCTGAAGCTAGACACCATGGTGCTCGCCTCGCGGAATTACACCGTGTGACCTGAATGTTATGACAGGTGCTAATTGAGTGAGTGACTTAAAGGTAATCCACTATTTGGACTTGCATGCTTTAAGAGATATTGGAATGAGGTGGCATGTACCAATATCCAAAAGTGTGAGTTGTTCTTTCCAAATTGCTCCCGTGCTCTTTCCGAATGGCGTTTGGGCTTCTAATGACGGTTTTCCTGTCGGTTAGAGTACCTTAAACACATACTCCACGTGTTAGTAACATTTTAGTAAATCCGTGAATTGCGAATATCCACCTTCGCATGAGCACATTGCAATTTCCTGATATTATAATTCGTATAGATTACATGCATATGCACGCCCTCAAGGTGGAGCTTATTTAGACTCGCACTAGCTACGTAATTGAGTATTACATAAATGAGGCAGCTACTTATGACTCGATTGATGAGATTAAATGATACCTATACTAGCGTCGACGCAGGTACCCACAGTGCTCTGGCGCTGTCGGCAAAGCTTCTCGAAAAGCAGAAAAGCATTCTACTCCCATCCTTGGACATGTGTATATGTATGTAGTTAAGTCGCTCGGGGATCAATTCCCAGCAAGTAATAAGGGCTGGTCCAGGTACCCCCCAGGTCCTATAACAACCAGATCATGGGTATCTAATCACCGCCTGGAGCCACTCTACGCCTAATGGATAAGCGCGAAGGATGCCTAGGACACAGGCCTGAATCAGTAATCTCGCGATGCCGCTGCATTGTTCCCAAATGTGCATATATTGCTTCTCAGCAAGGCAAACGCTGCATACAAGGAAAAGGCTCGGGGTCATACCTCTGATGTGTAATCTAGGTATTTTTGTGTTTTTAAAGGCTACGGTACTATGTGGTGGAGCTGCACAATAGGCAGTCCTGACCGGAGCCAAACTCGGTCCACTTGGATTGGTGGTTAGGCCGGCACCGAGGCCGTGATCGTATAGGTTTAGTGCGTTTTTTTAATCAACTGCAAGTAGCAACAGGATCTGCTGGACCCTCGTGGAGGCAGCTTCAGACCCGATTTGATTACCTCTGGCTTTTTGTTTTTTTCAGCCGAATCCCTTTTGGAATAAAGTAATCACGTGTGCATCGCACTGATAAAGTGCATCGCAGCGGTGTACTCTAGCGCACTTTCGGTATGATGCCCCTGCAGGTGGAGGGTTTCATCAAAACCTCACATCCGCAGAGTCGCTGTTGCGTTGGCCCAATCTCAAGTTCCTCCTTATATGAGTTCTGGGCATTGAATTCGATGAGAGTCGGTAGTCGGTCCTACCTAGTCAGCCCTCCCTGTCCGCAGATATCATGACTATCCGACTGTGCCCCAATTTGACAGCTGCAGATAGAGATGAACAGGTGTTGGGGATTGGGATGTGTCCAAGGATCGTTCGGCAGGGTTGTTGATGCAATCCGAAGTACTTCCTATGTACTGCAGGGATGCCGTTAGTCCCATATGCCTGTCGAGTGCCAAGAAACGGAAGCACTTATCCTAGCACACTGCCACATTAGGTAGGCGCCAGGGTCTGTCGTCTCATTCAGCTTCGAATTTGAATTCACCCTCGCCCAGGGTAATGGGTGCTGGAACTCAGTCTCGCTAGAACCACATAGTCGAAAGTACCGAGCTACCTATGGCCTCGACCTGACCCAACCGGTTGCCAAGTACCTCATCTTACTTGACTTCAGAGCGCCATTCTAACCACCCTGCAGCTAGAGTCTGCAATTACAGCAAGCTCTACTCCACATTCATTGTAGCCCTGCAACTCCTAAAACTTGCAGAAGGCCCTGAGGATTCCGACAGCTCTGAGGTCAAACCTTTTGGTCACTGTATCGGTACGTCCTGCAGCTCGAAATCCCCTGACCCTAGCCATGGTGAAGCAGTGTTAGAGTGGTCGTGATCGGTTTCTAGAAGCCAGAAGCTAACTACATGCTTCAAGACCCACTCTGCCTTTTGGCGTGAGGATAAAGTACCCAAGCCACCTGTAAGGGGCATTCCCCCTGGTCACCTATCGATCTGTGGGGCTCGGAGTGCGCGACTGTAGGTGCCAATACTAGTCTGATCGTCGATCCAGACGCTTTACAAATTATCCCACGCATACATTTGAGAAGTCCACAAGGCCAGGTATCCTCACCCTCTGCCCGTTGCCGTGACAGTAGTATCTTCGGATCCAATGCCAACACTAGAATCGAATCTGCTCACGGATATCGGTACCTAGTGCTGAGAAACTTTCAAGCTATGTATGACCTGATATATACCTGATGTTCCTGACCGCCTCCATACCCTGAATAAGAAAACAAGTCTACTTTCATGGGTTAGAACAGATGTGGGCACTTTCAATTAGTTTTAAGTTGATATGCAGATTGGATTCTCTGTCGGCACTTGTCTACAACCCCAAATCCCCGCTTTTCGGTTTCACTTTTTTTTCCCCCGTTGTATTTGCACTGTGCTGGAAAAAGAGAATATATGATTGTTTGTTTACTCTTCTTGTTAGCTTGCAAATTTCGAGCTGCCCATTTGAATTCCCCCACTAAGGATCTACTCTACTTTTCTAATTGCTAGTGCTATCGGGAATAGCAAAATTACTAACTACCAGGGGTTAGTAAACGAGTCCAGGCTTAACCATCTCATCACCCTCAGTGAAGCAGTGCATTGCAATTGTAATCCATCATAATTCACATTCGGGTGATCTGAGTGCGATCTTTGGAACCCAATCATCGACTCTGCTCACATTTCACCAAATACAGTACATCGAGCATCACTCCGTGAAGTCAAGAAGCTCCCCCGTACATAGATCCACCAGCATTATATCAAGGCCGCGCACCACAACCCCCCAGCTCGAAGCATTGTTCCAGACCACCTATACAACAAAAGGTTGTACCGATAGAGGAGGAATTTGTTGAACTAGTGTTATCAACCAAAGTCACTTTTCTCCATATTGTGCGTCGATCTGCGGCCGTGGCTCCACAAACCGGCGGGGTAAAGGAAGCGAGGTTAACGCGGAGATGCACAGACCAGTACGAAGCCAATCGAACGCCGCTTCGGGAGACATAAGCACCGACCACCACCAGCTCCTCCACCACACACACGACGTCGCGAGACATCTCACGTGAACTCACATCACCGCACACAAGGCAGACCATTCAAATAAAGAAAGCCAGGGAAAAACGGAAAGCCCTTTCCACCAAAAATAGGACTCAAATAACAGTTGCTTTGTGCTTTGTAGGAAAGGCTGCCTGTGGCCATACTGGTAGCGTTGCCCTGCAGATCGCTTTGTTGATTAATTGATTATCACTTGGGTACCGGTACCCCTCCGAATCCCGCTCTCCCAAGAAAAAAAAATTGTGCAATACGTCTTCCCACGGCACCCCAGATAGGTACAGTGACAGGGGCATTTTAAGTTACAGAGATCCTAACCCTGGGCAATTAAATAGAACAAGAAACCAGCTTGCAAGTCTTTCATTGCGAGAAACCGGTACCCTCATCTAACTCGCCCTACATCTGACAATCTACCAGTGGCTTTTTCTGCCCGGCTGACTACCATAACTTATTGAGCCAGAAGCGGATATCGCTTCACCCCCCCGGCCCAACCCTTTCTCCCCCTGGACACCTCCCTCCCCGGACCCCGCATCCCAGCAATTAGCTTCTAACGGTCATAGCCGAGAGTACATAGCCAACCTTTGTGCGCCATACACTCGCAGCTATTCTATTGCTACTCTTACTTTACCAGCTTGGCCAAATCGGTTGAGGAAAGGAGGCTGATCGTGAGCGAGTGCGATTGTTGTATATCCGTGAGTTGTAGTGGTAGTGTGGTAACTCACCGCCCCCCATCCCAGAAGCAACTTAGTATACTACCATGAAATCCACCAACCTGGACCCTTCACCATCCAATGATCCAAGTGAACAGCTGAGCTGGCTCTGGCCCGAATCAACAACGCCAACATCAATGGCTGGGCTTTACTCACTCGTGGCCTCTGGGGCTGTTCTCACCCCACCGAACATTGCTTCAAGAGGAGATAAAGGGGACGGCGGAAGCAGTGGAGGAAGCATCTTGACTCCGACAATATCAAACTCGTCACACACAAGTATGAGCAACAGTAGTGGAGGTTACGGAAATGGTTCGACCCCAAACTTTATTGCGACGGAACCGCATCCAGGAACGCTGGTCACCACAATGGAATCACCCCTAGGGTCACCAACGGGAACCCGCAAAACAAGCGTCTTCTCAACACCGGTCGGAAACTCAAAGCCATCCCCATTCCGGTTCGTCAACGGCAGACGTTTCCACAGCGATGAGGCCTGTGTTTACATACTTCCCTGCGACATCCCAGAATTGACCCGACAAGGCCTCAAGCACCACCTCTTTAAAGAAGTCTTCGGTGGCTACCACATGGCTGACTTTTCCGACCCCAGGAAGATACCGTCCAGAGTCCTGGATATTGGATGCGGGACAGGAATTTGGATTGCTAGTATGCATGATGAGTTTGCAGCACGGGGTCGGAATGATGTAAAATTCGTTGGCATGGATGTCGTGCCAGTATATGCGCCTATGACAGATGTGGATTTCACATTCGTGAGGCATAACTGTCTGACCCTTCCATTCCCATTTCAAGATGGCGAGTTTGATTATGTTTTCGCACGAGATCTTGTCCCAGTCATTCCTTCTACATCTGCGCAGTCGAATGTTCTGGCAGAGTGCTTGCGGGTGCTGGGAGAAGGTGGAAATATAGAAATCCAATGCAGTAGGTGACCTACGAACCTTGGATCTCCCTGATGACCATTGCTAACCTCAAGTAGCTGACCTCACGATACGAAGCATCTCTCAAACTAAAGCGCCCCGTACCTCCTGTAGCGCATATACCATCACCACATCAACTCAATTTGAGTCACAGCCCCAAAACGAGCACGTTCAATTCTTTAACAACCGCGTGTCCAAGATCCTTGCGAAGCGAGCCCTATCTCCGATTCCATGTAGTACAATAGGAATGTTGCTCTCAATGGAGGACTGCTTGGTCAACAACCACAGTGTGCGATACGCCCTGCCGTTAGATGAAATCTGGTGGGAGAGTGAGGACAGTAGTCCAGCAAGCGAGAAGGGGGACGGGTCGGAGTTGAAACGGAAGAATAGTGTTAGTGCTAGGAACGCACTGGATCAGTCGTCGGTGTTGTCGGAAAACGACCTGGCCTTACGATATCAAGCCAAGTTGCAGGTGAAACAATTTATAGACTCTCTAGAGCCTTATTGGAATGAGACCCGAGACCTCCCAGGTGAGGATTTCAACAAACCGTATAGGGATATGACTGCAAGCTTCTTTCAAGAAGACGGTTTGCGAAACGGAGAATGTCTTGAATTTGGTGCCTGGTGGGGAACGAAGAAATCTCGCTGATCTGCCCAATTGCTGCAAACGCTAGGCTCATTCTGAGACTGGCCAGGGCTGGATGGGCTAGAGCTGCATATCATGCCTCAAGGGATGAGCGAATACCCTCTGCAGGCAACGATAATATTTATTGGCCGAAGATTGTGCTTTTTCCTGGATAGTTTATGTAGTGTTATGCTTGTTTCCTTCCAAACAAAAGGCGGACGTAGGGAACCCTGTTGGCGTTTTTCCTTTTTCCATTCTCCCTTCTCCCTTCCAATTCATCTCATTCCTTTCTTCCAATGATCAAATTTCTTTTGTCTTTCTTTTTTCTTTATCATTCATCTTTTCTCTCCTTCTTTTATTCCACTCTGCATGATTGATGACCCTTCGTTTGGTGTTTGTCTATACTGCCATTTCTTCCCCTACCCCGAATCTAATAGTTCTCCTCTCTCTGTCGAATCGCCACCTCTATCTGTGTTGGGCTCATTTTGTTTTGGTACGTTGCTGCATCATCTGATTCGTGGGCCATTGTCCTGTTTCGACTATTCCTTTGTTTATTGGACTTCTATGTGTTTTCTGTATTGCTGCTCCTTTTGCCGAAATCCACCAATCCTGCAATCCCGGGCACCGTTCCTCCAGTCATGTTGAGTGGGCCCAATTCCCCGATGTAAAGTCAATGGACATATCAATTGAATCCAGTAGTTGTAACCCACGATAATATACAATTTACAGGTACAGCACATGCACTTTGATTAAGCCCATGTCATGCATATGTAATTACTGTATGTATGTCTCAAGGTAACAAATAACTGTGACTGGACAGAAACCCCATTGCTGCCGCTGCTGATGTACCGCCGTTGTTTATACCTCCCCATAGCGTTTCTGCAGGGTCCGATATCGCCTCAGATAATACCTGGGTAGCAGTCGTTCCGCGAATGTTAATATATTAAAACCCTCAACGCATAAGGTAAGGTAGAACCTTCAGCAGCCCATTGGCTGGTATCGTGGATATATATTTCTGCCGGTATTGAACCTCGAAAAAAAAACGCGGAAGATCGGTACGTAGGTATGTAATAGACTCAAAGCATGAAATGAATGAACAAGCCCACACATACAACGCCTCAATCTCCTTCTTGACAAACTCGGCCCTCTCGATGCCTTTCTGTATCTCAGCTGGATCCGTGACAGAGGCGTTGGACATGAACGCGGCGTGGCAGCGGGGGCGGAAGTATTCATAGCCTTGGGGGTACTCG
>Ga0307511_10005054_pt1 | contig 13452 bp, 8 predicted proteins | sample 13_EM_MG_FD_200266 | JGI IMG/M metagenome (GOLD analysis project Ga0307511, IMG submission 200266) | Populus trichocarpa ectomycorrhiza microbial communities from riparian zone in the Pacific Northwest, United States - 13_EM | ecosystem: Host-associated > Plants > Roots > Unclassified | place...
CAGGGCATAGGCAGACGTAGCTGCGGCGGACGCGATCGCTACGGCTACCGCAAATTTGATCGGTGACATTAATTTCTCTCCGGTTGATTCGGTTGCTTCAGTTAATCCATTAACCATTCAAAGTGCCGACAATCAGGCGACGGCGAGCCGGCGGCGGCCGATCGCACCGAGCCCGGCCAGCCCCGAAACGAGCAGCCAAACGGCAGCCGGCAGCGGTACGTTGGGTACCGTGGAGGCAAGGACGTTCCAGGTGAGATCACCGGCGCTCGACAGGAACCAGAAGCCCGCGCCCAGTGCATTGGTGTACTGAGTCACGATGTCGGTGCCGCGGCCGCTGCCGGGAATCGCGTTGTAGAAGTTGAGGGCAGTGTTGACCGCGCCGGAGTAGTTGTGGCCCGTCATCGTGCCGCCGCCGTAGCTGCCGGCCAGCGGGTTGTTAGCCGCAGAACCCGTCAGATCGACCGTGAAACCGCCGGTGCCGCTCCAAGCCTGGCCCTGGAGGTTCTGCGCCAGACCAGCCAGGCCTCCCGCGGGCAGATTGGTCGTGTTGAGCGGGGTCGCGCTGGTGACTTCGGCCGCATTCTGCGCAGAGCCAACGCCAGCAACCACCATGTAACTGGCTGTTGAGCCGGAACCGAATGTCGCGGCGAATTGCGGCACGACGCCGAAATCAAGCTGCAGTACGCTGCCCGAGCCCGTGGCCGGGTTGATCGCCGTCGTGAAGGAGCCGGTCTGCGTGTCGGGAGTCAGCGCGCCGGAGGCTTGCGTCAGCTGCGAATAAACGTAGCTGAGATTGACCTGCTCGCCGTGGCCGGAGGTTGAGTTGCCAGTGGATGGGTCCCAAATGGCCAGAATCAGCGAATTGTTGCTGGCGGGGTTCGGCGCCGTCGTCGCGTAGGCTGGCGGAGCCAATTGCGCGTGCGCTGCCGCAGAGGCGAGCGTCACGGCTACTGCGAGAGCAGCCGGCTTTAAAGACAATTTCATAATGCGAATCTCCATCTGTTGGATTGACTTGTTTGGTCCTGGGCAACACCCAGCGGCATGATCGAGGCCACCGCGCGCGCTCCCCTATGAGCAAGAACCTTGAGAGTCATCACGTCGTCGCGCTGAGACGTTGCGACGTCGATGCTTGACAGGGTGCAAGGTTGGAGGTGTTGCGTGACACATACGTTAAGGATCTTTGAACTGTGAACAGCGCGACGGGGCGACGAAAGTCGCGCGGGCCCCGCGCAACGGAAGCGCTTTCAAACGTATGACATTCGAAAGACGCGTGACGAGGTTGTATTGATCAGGACGCGGGGCGAGTGACCCTGAAGTCACGCGGCTGCTCGCCGTTGCGATGAATCAGTCGAATGCCGTTGTAGGCCGCTTCCAGGTCCCGGCAGAACGCCGGCGTATCGAACAGCGGCAATGTCGCGCGACCCGCGACAAGCCTCGCGCGAATTGCACGCAACCGGTCAGGATCTCTCGCAAGGCTGAGTGAGACCTGCTCGTACGCTTCGAGGCAAGACGTGACGAGTTCGCCGAGATTCACTGCGTGGAGGAGGCTTCCGGCCACTCTCGCGGCAAAACCGCGGCCAGCGCAGGTTACTAAGGGAAGCCCGGTCCACAATGCGTCGCTGGCAGTCGTGTGGGCGTTCACGGGTAATGTATCCAGGAAAAGATCGGCAAGCTGGTGTCGGGCCAGATGTTCTGAGCTACCGGTTCGGCCGCAGAAAATCAATCGCTCCGGATTGATCCCACGGCTCTGCGCTGCCGCGCGCAGGTTTTCGACCGACCAGGGATTGGCCTCGAGAAGCCACAGAACGCTGCCCGGGACGGCAGCCAGCAAGCGCATCCACACGTCGAACACCGGCCGGGTGATCTTCCAATTGTTGTTGAAGCAGCAAAACACGAACCCTTCCTCAGGAAGGCCGAAGTCGCTTCGCTTCAGCGGGGTCGGTGACACCGCGCGATGCCGGTCGTTCACCTGGTACGAGTCTGGGAGATAGACGACGTTCTCGAAGTAGAAGGGGCGTTCTGCTGCGGGAATCAGGAATTCATCGCCGATCAGGTAATCGATGAAGGGAGCTCCCATCGTGCCCGGATACCCGAGATAGCTCACCTGGATCGGTGCAGGCCGCAAGGCGAGGATCTCGGTGCGCGCCCAGGCCGTGTAGCCCTTCAAGTCAACGAGAATGTCGATCTCACGATCGAGCAGCGTGGTTGCAATCTGCCGATCCGATCGGGTCCGCACGTCGAGAAATTCATCGCAGGACGCGACAATCCGCGCACGGATGGCGCTACCGTCGTCAGGCCCGTAGGACACTCCGAATACTTCGAATGCGGAGCGGTCGTGTAACCCGAACAACTCGGCGACCAGGAATGAAGTCGCATGACTGAAGAAATCCCGCGACAAGTACGCGACTCGAATCCGCTCGTGGTCGTAGCTCCTCGAAGGGCCAAAGGGTACCCGTCCTTGCACGATCGTATGTGCGCGTGCTCGACTGGCACGAAGCTGCTCGGAGGGCACGTCCGAAACGCTGAGCAGCACGAACGGATTGATGCCGTCGAGCAGCTGCGGCGACTCTCTCAGGCGCTGCAACTGTTGGTCGCTGCGAGACCAATCGCACATCCGGGTGTAACAGCTCAGCAGGCTCGACGTCGTCTCTGCGTCGTCGGGGCTCAACGCCGCTGCCCGTTCATAATCAGCAACGGCCTCGGGCAGCTTCTCCAGCGCCTCCAATGCCCATCCACGGAACAGAAACGCTTTCGAGTATGAGTGATCCAGTGCAACCGCCGCTGCGAAGCTGTCGGCGGCGTCCTGGAGTCGCTCACCCCGATACTGGGCAATTCCCAGCAGGACGAGCAGGTCAGCGGTCTTGGGGTTGGCAGCGGTAGCCTGCTGAAGGCAGCCTATGGCCTGCGCGAACTGGCCCTCATCCAGCAGAGCCTGACCGAGCAGCGCCTGCGCTTCCACGAGACTTGCTTTGAGGAAGACGGCGTGTCGCAGACTTATGAGCGCTTCACCGCGCTTGCCTTGAGCCAACAGTGCGCGGCCGACATGGTGGTGTCCCTCCGCCATTTGCGGCTCAATCTGTATGGCCCGGCGCAGGCCTTCGAGAGCGTCCTCGTATTGACCTGCGTCGACCAACGCGGCACCGAGATTACCCAATGCTGGCGCATGGTCTGGCACGAGAGTCAGCGCTTTTCGCAGCACGTCGAGCGCCTCCGCGGATCTGCCAACCTGACGCAGTACCTTGCCGAGGTTAGTCAGGGCCCGGACATAGTCCGGCCGGCGCGCGAGTGCCTGCTCGAAACAGTGGATCGCCTCCTGGAACCTGCCACTCAGATCCAGGAGCGTGCCGAGGTTGTTGTGAGCCTCGGCAATGCCGGGATCAAGTGACAGACACTGACGATAGGCTTCGATCGCACCGGTCGTGTTCTGTGCGGCTTGCAGCGCAAGACCGCGGTTGTAGTACAGCTGGGGCGAGGGGCCACACTGCTCTATCGCCCTGCGAAACGCCTCAGCCGCCTGCAGTGCCTGCCCCGTACGAAGCAGCGCATCGCCCAGTTGCGCCAGTAGCCCGGTTTTTTCCGGACTCAGCGCTGCAGCACTGTGGAGGCAGGCGATACCTTCGGGAAAGCGGCCCATCGCAAGGCGCGCCGTTCCAAGCACCTCCAACGCATCGGCATGTAATGGCCGCACGCGCAGAACCTTCTCGCAGCGAGCCGCACATTCGGCATATCTTCGCTGCCCCAGAAGCTCTTGCGCGCGCTCGATGTCACTAGCCATTGGAGACTGTCGGCCTTATGGCGGGGCGTGCCCCACCCCCTTGAGCGCCCGCCGATCGGCTCAGCCAGAGCGCCCCTTGAGACCGGCGAGCACGGAGCGGGCATGGTCCGCTCCGGTGAAGTTGGCCGAGCCGGCCAGTGCGGCTTCCAGGTTGGCGCGCGCTCTGTCGCGCTGGCCGGCCTGCAGCTCCGCCATTGCGAGGTGATAGTGCACAACTCGTGAATCGGGCACTCGCGCCACGGCGCGTTCGAGGACAGGCAGGGCGTCCTGCACCTCACCGCGCTTGAAGTGAACCCATCCGTTCGTATCGAGGAGTGCGCCGTCATTCGAGGAGACGAACCCGGAACTCAGATCGCGAGCCCGATCAAGACTGCGCTGATCCGTCTTGTAGGTTGCAAGAAGAGTAGCCAGATTGTTGGCGGCGAGCGGCGAGCGCGGGTTGCGCTGGTAGAGTGCCTCGTAGAGCCCGATCGCATCGTCAACCAGGTTCTTCTTTTCGTAGTACGACGCGAGTTCGACTACGAGCAGGGACTCGCCAGGAGCTGCGCTGATGCCGGCCTTGTAGGCCGCCACCGCACCGGGTTCATCGTTGGCGCCAGCCTTGGCCACCGCGAGATTGCGATATGCGTACCACCACTTGGGTGCTGCGGCCGTCGCCCGTGTCAACGCGTCTATTGCGCGAGGAAAGTCTTTTGCGGAGACGAATACCTCGCCGAGCATATCGAGCGCAAACGCATTCTTCGGATCCGAATCGAGCACCTTTTGCAGGTTCGCAATCGCCTTGGGCGTTTCGTGTCTTGCGATCTGCAGACGCGTAAGGGCGGCGAGGGGCTCGGACGCGTTCGATTGCAGCTGCAACGCACGCTCCAAGTCGCGCTCGGCATCATCCATTCGATTCTGTGCCTGGGCGACCAGTCCTGCGAAGTAAGGGCCTGCCGCAGACTTTGGCTGCAGTGTCTCGAGATTCTCGGCCGCCGTACGCGCGGCGGGCAGATCCCGCTTGGCCAAGTACGCCCGAACCAGTGCTTCCCGCAAAGTCCCATCGCTCGGCGCCTGACGTACGGCGTCCTCGAGAAGCGCCACCGCCTGCTCAGACCTTTGTGTGTGCAGGAACAGCTCGGCCAGCTCCGCCCTGACGGAGACGTCACCTGGCGCAATGTCAATTGCCGCGTGCAGCTGTTCCTCGGCCAGAGCCGGCTCGCCGTTGGCAACGAACGCGCGGGCGAGCGCCCGATGCACGGCAACGGAGCGCGGCTGGTCTCGCAGAACGGCGCGCAGATCCGTTATCGCGGTCGCTGGATCCTTGCGGTCAAGCGCAATGCTGCCGCGAATGAGCAGCGAATCGTTGTCCCGAGGGTTCTTGCGGAGGACCTCGGCGACGATCTTCTCGGCGTCGTCGAAGCGTCGTTCCGCCACGTAGATGGCCGCGATCCGGTCCTGCGCCACGAGTGCATTCGGCCTGGAGCCATCCCGCTGGATGATTTCGTTGTAGGCGTCGAGTGCTTCCTTGGTCGCACCGGCGTGCTGCAGCAGCGCACCAAGCCCCAGCCGCAGCGGGTAGTTGTCCGGCTCGGCAGCTATGAACGTCCGAAGAGTCTTCTCGCCTTGCTCGCGCGTACGCTGCGTGGTGACGAAGTCCACGAGAGCCAACTTCGCTTCATCGTTCTTGGGCAGTGCCTTCACGGCATCCTCCAGAACCCGCAGCGCATCGTCGAGTTGGTGGTCGCGGGCGCAAAACAGCGCCAGCTCGTACCGATACCGCCACTCGCCCGGCCGCTGCGCGATCAGCTTGCGCAGCTGCTCCTGTCCCTTGGCGGAATCTCCCGCAGAAAGATAGAGATTGGCCAACACCTCGCGCAGATCGACCGCCGCAGGTATTTTCTGCAGAGTTGCCTCTACGAGTTGGACCGCGCGTGCATAGTCACCGGCCTCGCGATAAACCCCGGCGAGCAGTGCAGCCGCCGTCTCACTTGTTGGGGCGAGCTGCACAGCGCGCTCAGCGTCCGCGCGACCACCCTGGGTATCCTTCAATTTGAGCCGCGCGGCTCCTCGCACAGTCAGCAAATCCGCATCGTCGGGATGTTTGGCCAACGCAGGCTCGACTATCTTCAGTGCGCGCTCGGGCGCACCGCCAACGTCATACAGACGACCCAGAGCGGCCGGGGCCTGCACGCTATCGGGTACCGCATCGATTACAGACTGATACAGCCCTGCAGCTTCGCGCCAGTGTCCGAGCTTCTCCTCCGTCTGCGCCGCCAGCAACCGCGCCCCAGGATCCTTGGGGGCGATCTGCATGGCGTTACGAAACTCCACACTGGCCTTCGCGAAATCACCCTTTGCAAAGTAGGCCTGGCCGCGTTCGATGTGACTTGCGCGGCGAGACTCCGCACCCCCACAGGCCGTCAGTAACGCAACGCCGGCCAGGATAGCAATCGAAGCGGCCACGCCGCGCGCCCCGCGTGCAACGAAACGCAGCAGCAAGACAACAACAAGCAGCAGAAGCAGACCGGGACCGAGCGCCCCCCCGCCTCCTCCGCCTTTCGGCGGCGGGTCGGCGACGCTGACTGTCACAGACTTCTCGGCGGTGACGCCCTCTCCAGTACATGTCAGGGTAAATGTCGTTGACGCCGTGAGTGCGGCACTGGTTGCCGTGCCGTTCAATATCTGAGACCCCGTCCAACCGCCGGATGCGGTGCAGGCGGTGGTATTCTGGCTCGTCCATGTCAGATGTACCGTTGCACCGGTCGTGATGCTCATCGGGTCACTCGTCAAAGTGACGGCCGGACCCGCCGCAACGCTCATTGCGTAGGTGCCAGCCTTATCGGAACCTCCGGGCTGGGCGATGAAGTTGATGAAGTAGTTGCCAGCCGTTGTCGCGGGAAACGCAAACGCACCACCACCAAATATCGACCCCATCCGGCTCGTGCCGCGAGTCACTACGACAGCGAAGCTCGCGAGCGATGCCGGGAAACCGACGTCGCTGACATTGACCGCATAACTTCCCGCGGTTGTGATACTCACCTGCCGCGCGGAGAACAGCTGCCCGACGCCCTGAGTCGTCTCGAATGCTGGAGACGCGCCCCCGCCTGCCGTGAGATCGACGCCGAACAGGCTGCCAGCCGCGGCGGGCTGAGCGAATACGAGGATAGAAACCGGACCGGCTGCGGCGGTCACATTCAGGGGAGTGCCCGGAGTGCTCAGCGGGGTGCCGAGCACGGCTCCGTTTTGAACCGCGACCGCACTGAGCGACGTGAACGCGGTCGGGAATGTGAAATCAGTGAGATCGAGGGTGTAGCTTCCTGCGGCCGTCACCGTCGAGTCAAAACTGTAGGCTGAGGGGACGGAACCCCCCGCTGCACTCACGGCACGGGCGAGGCTGAGTGGAGACGGCCCGCTTGGCGGAGCAAGCGTGACAGCATAGCTTCCGGCCGTAGTTGTCGAGCCCAATACAAATAACTGATACGTCGCGGCGACGGACGTGAATGGCTGGCTGGTTCCCGCAGCTTGAAGCTGGGCAACAATCTGACCATTCGTTGCGACGACCGCACCCAGACGCGTCAATGCGTTCGGGAAAGACAGATCGGTCAAATGCAGCGTATAGCTTTCGCCCCCAGTCGCAGTCACGGCGGCCACTGGCGCGACGGCTCCCACTGGAACCAGTTTGCTGTAAACGGCAGCGCCTCCCCCGGCGGGACTCACAGTCGCGCTGTACAGCCCGGCATTGACTGCGGCATCCGCCAGGCCCGCCCCGATTACCCGGTAGTTGACGCCCTGCTGCAGGGAAACTGTGATTGAACCCGCCGCCACGAGCGGCGGATTCGTCACGACCGTCCCGTCCGCCTTAAAAATGTTCAGCGTCAAGGTGGGCAGGGCCTGCGGCAGGTTCAGGTCCGCGAGCGTGACAACGTAGCTGCCATCACTCGCGACCGTAAACGTGTCGTCGAGCGTGCCTACGTTGTCTGGAAATCCCGTCGATGGAGGGGCGAGCGTGTCCGAAAATGACGCGAATGACGTGTTGTCCGCCACGTTGTTGATTTGGACCAGAATGGGACCCGATTGAGGCGCAGTGCCCCGAGCACCCACGATGTGGACGACGTATGCAGTCCCGGCTGTCGCGTCGAACTGTGCACTCCCAGCTGCTGCGAGGAGCGTGGTGGCGCCGCTCGAAGTCGCGAGCGGCACCAGAGTAGCGCCGCTGGTAATGGCCAGCTTTACGGCGGCCAGTGGTGCTGCCGGCGTGAGTGTCGCGCCCAGGTCAATCAGCGTGACTTTGTACGTTCCCGCCAGACTGACATTGAACGTGTGCTCGACCGGCACACCCTTGGTGACGTCCGCGATTGTGTGCACTTCGTTGAACAGTGCCGTTTGCGCGTGAGAGCTCGCACAAATCAACATGCATATCGCGCCGAGGAGCGCCCACGAGCGCCCCTTGTATGCTTCCCTCAGCATTGACCTGATCCCACTTTTTATGCGTGTTAAATGAGGAAGGCAATCTAGGCCGGGTGCGTGACGAACGCATGACAAGTCGGCACGACCATGGTCCCAACTGAGCGTTGGCTTCCGGAAATCTCAGGCGCCAACACTGAAAAGTGCGCGGCCTGCGATCAGGGCCAGGGTCGCGCACAGGATCAGTCGCGGCATCAGGCGCTTGAGATCGACGGTGAGGAGCATCTCCACCACATAGAGGAGAATGACTGCCTTTGCGATACCGCCCGGAAGGTCGGCGGGCAGGGAGATCGATCCCGGCAGATTCGGCAAAACGAGCCCGATGAAGATGACAATCAGATCGAGCGTCGTCAGCTCGAAGCGGCGACTCGGCGAGAGCCAGAAGCGCACGAGAGCGGCCGCGCCTGTAATACCTATCATTGTCCACGACAACGTGCCGAGCAATGGCGATTTGTGCGGCATCGTCTGATCGAGATAGACAAGCAGCACTACGCTGATATATGCGGCTGCGCGCTCGAACCACAGGAGCGAGCGCTCGGCTCGCCACGAGCTCAGTAGCAGCAGCACGACCAGCATTGCGAAACACATCAAGCCCAGATCCATTCCCACGCGCCGGCTGGAAACGACCACGGTCATCGCGTATAGGGTGAGACACGCGGCCATGACACCAACAGTCAGAGTGGGAATCCGCCCTGCCGCGTGAAAACCGTTGATGTAGCTGCGGATTCCGGCAGCCGGCTGTACCTGGCGCAACCGCCACCCCGAGCGCGTCACCCACCGCAACAGTCCCAACACTGCTGCCGCAAACAAACAGAATACCAGGACGATCTGCGAGTCCAGCTCGAAACGCAGGAAGTACGCCAGCAGCACGAGGCCGACCTGCAGCAGGTAGATCAGAAGAACAGCTTCGTGGTGTGCGAATCCCAGAAACAGGAGCCTGTGATGCAGGTGATTCTTGTCTGCCGAGAATGGTGAGCGCCCGGCACGAATGCGGGTCAGCATGACAGCGAGCGTGTCCATGATCGGGAGCCCGAGCAGCAGCAGAGGCAATGCGGCGCTCAACGCGCTCGTCTCGCCTTGAGTCGCAAGCAGCGCCAGCGCGCCGACGCTGAGTCCCAACATCTGACTGCCGCAATCCCCCATGAATACCCGGGCCGGATGCGTGTTGAAACGCAGGAATCCGAGCACGGCGCCCGCCTCGATGAGCGCGATTGCGGTTACGGTCTTGTTACCGCTCGCTACGGAGAACAATGCGATGGCACACAGACACAGGAGCGCCATGCCGCCCGCCAGGCCATCGAGGCCGTCCGCGAGATTTATCGCATTGGTGATCCCGATGAGGAAAACGAAGGTGATCAGCGTCGAAATGAGCGACGGCACTGCACCGGTGATCCCGAAAGTGAGGTTGTCGACATGGATCCCTCCGACGGCCATGCAAATTCCGACGGCGATGATCTGCCCGGCAAACTTGGTCCCGTAGCCCAAGTTCATACGGTCGTCCCACAGACCGAACAGAACCAGGACCAGAAGGCCCAGAAGGAGTCCGCGGACCGGAACGCTCAACTCCACCGTCAGCAATGTCGCGACGAACAGGCCGGTCGCCATCGCCAGGCCACCCACTCGCGGGACTGGCGCCGAGTGCACCTTGCGCGGTCCGGGTGCGTCAGTGAGCCCGATCGAGGGGGCCCAATGGGCGAGGACCGGGATTAGTGCCGCGGTGACCGACAGTGCTACGACGAACGCAAGGAACAGCTGCACGGAATCCCCGATGTGTTCCTGCAGGCTAACGTCCCGTTGCGACAGTTTGGTGAAACGTCCCTCGCGCGGCACTGCTGCTGGCAAGATCGGCTACGTAAAGGCTAAAGTGGGGAATGAAGCCAGACCAAAGAACCCTCACGAGAGCGTGGCGCCAGGCGCCGCACCTCACTGTCGCCGCCGCGATTGCCGCCTTTGCATTACCTCATGCGCGGGCGGCTGCGCCATCGAAACCGGACGTCGCAACGACCATCAGGCAGACCATCGAGTCGCGATATCCCGGTGCGCACGTGATGGACGTCCAGCCTTCAGCCATGCCGGGCGTGTATGAGATCTTCATGGGCGACCAGATCGTCTACTCCGACGCAGCGGGGGACTACCTGATCATCGGCTCGATGGTCGACACTCAGACCAAGCAGAATCTGACCGAAGCACGCCTGAACGATCACGGCAAGATCGACTTCGGCGCACTTCCATTCGACCGCGCGATCAAGATCGTGAAGGGTAATGGTAGCCGGAAGTTCGCCGTGTTCTCGGATCCGGATTGCCCCTTTTGCCAGCAGCTGGAGAAATCGCTCCTACCAGTAACTGATGTGACCATGTACCTGTTCCTGTTCCCGATTGCGTCACTCCACCCGCAGGCCCCAGCCAAAGCGCATGCGATCTGGTGTGCGAAGGATCGCGCAGCAGCCTGGACGCAGTGGATGCAGGAGAAGAAGCTTCCTGCAGCCGGCGCAGGTTCTTGCTCCAGCGATCCGCTCGATGCACTGCAGAGGCTGGGCGACACCCTTCACATCAACAGCACACCGACCCTGTTCTTTGCCGATGGCCGACGGGTAGCCGGTGCCATACCCACCGCCGAAATTGAAAAACTTCTGTCTGTGTCGGCCGGCCGGACTAAAGGGCCCGCTCCACACTAGGACGGAGGCTGGCGGAACGCCTTGCCACCTCTTTACCAGCCTGCCGCTGAGGTCACTCGACAAGATCAAGTTGCAAGAGCACCTGGACACCATCGGCAGAACGCAGCTGCCCTGACAATCGCCCGCCCCCGGTGGGCAGCCGTTGCAGCGGCACGCTCGCTCAGATCGCCTTCAGGTCGACTCTCTCCTCCAGCTTCGCGGCACTTTCCTTCCATTCGCTGTAACGATCCGTGAGATACCCAGCAACATCGCGAGTGAGCAACGTAAATTTCATGAGCTCCTCCCATCCAACGGCCCCAGGTTCTTGGCCCCGACAACCGCAAGCACCGGCTGGCGAATACGACGCGCATCGTCCTGTGTGAATGACCACTGTCGCATTGCCGGAATTTCCACACGAAAGAAGGTATCCGCGTCCGCTACATGTTGGTCGAAAGCTCCCGGCAGCGCTCGCTCCAGCACGTTGCGGTAGCCGGGTCCGCAGACCGCTTGCAGGAACGTGTCGATGGCACCGGCCTTGTCGCCTGCGTGGTAGAGCTCGAAGGCTGTCTCAGCGACGCGAGAAGTCCGCGCGCTTGGCACCGAAAACAAGGCCGGCTCCAACACGGCGAGGGAGTGCACGACATCAGGGGCATCCAGGGCCAATTGCAAGCCGATGTTCGCGCTGGAGGAGTGTCCGACCACGTGCGCTCGCTCGATCCCGAGGTACTGCAGCAGCGATCGGCAGTGGGCACCCTGCTGCGCGAGACTGACCGGTCCCTCGGCCGGGCTGCTGCCCGCGCAGCCGACGCGATGGTAGGTGAGCAGGCGGTACTGATCGGCGAGGACCGGCTCGGCCAACAGCGGCATGAACCAGTCGGCAAAGTGCCCAGGGTGGATCAGTACTACCGGCTCGCCGCTTCCCCGGTTGTCGAACTCAAGGCGACGAACAACAATGCCCTCTACACGTTCAGCTTCCTCCTGCTGCTGTACTTCGCCGTGTTCTCAGTGGTCTCAGCCCGGGAGCGCCGCTGGTTCTGGTCCACAATGCCCAGCAAGGCGCTCCTGGGCGCCCTTGTGGCCGATGTGCTGGTGGGAACTCTTCTGACGCGCGCGAACCTTCCTGGACTCATGCCATTGCCTTGGTGGCAAATGGTTGCGATCTTCGCGTACGCGGTGGCGTCCTGCCTGATCCTAAACGACACGGTAAAGGTTGCGATGATCAAGCGGATTGCACCAGCTGTCGCTGATACAGCTGTCGGATTCACGTCGCAAACGAGTCCACAGGCGCGGACATACGATTAGCTGGCATCGTCAAAAGTGCCACACCATCCCGCGTCGCATGCTGCGACGCCAGTCCGGTTTGCCCGCGACCGGCTCACATCTGCAAACCGACAGATGATTCTTACGCTCCATCAAAGCGCGCCCACGGCACGCTCGAGCCGCAGCAGCGACAGCGATTCGTCGAGTACCGCGTTGTTATGATTATTGAGCGCGTTGATCTGCAACGTGTCGGCGTCGAGCACCTGGGTATTTGTTCCAAGGCCTGCACCGTACAGCTCGCGCGTGATTCGCAGGTTTTCCTGCGCCTGCGCAACGGCTTCACTGGAGGCCTTGACCCGGGCTTGTGCTTCGTGCACTTCGAGCCAGGCCTGCCTGACTTCCAGCTCGATTTCCGAGCGCAGATCTTCGAGCCGGCTGTTGGCAGCCCGGCTCGCATTGTGCAGCGCAGCGGCGCGGTTGCGCGCCTGGCCGCCATCAAACAAATTCCAGGTGAATCCGACACCGACCATTGAGAAATCCTGGCGGTCGAGTATCTGGTTGTCAAAGTGCGTATAACCTCCAGTCAGCGCCAACTGGGGTCGAAGCTTGCCGGATTCAGCCTGCGACCGGGAGGCAAGCGAATCCGCGCGTGCTGCCAGGCCCTTTATCTCACTGCGGGAGTCGAGTGCGCGCCTGAGAAGTCCTTCAATCGGCTCCGCGCTCAAGGATGCATCCGCCGCGACGCGGTCATCGAGCTCTGGTGAACGCCCGAGTGGCTCTCCCAGTCGGCGGTTGTACCGGGCTTGCGCGATTTCGACCGAGTTGGCCGCGCGCACTCGAACTTGCTCCGCATTCGCGAGCGCGACGCGGGCTGCAAGCACGTCGCTTCTCGGAATCAACTCGCGATCACCCGTATGCGCACGGAGACTGGTCACACTTGACTCCGCCGCTTGCAACGCGCGACGGGCGCGAAGGACTGCGACATAGGCCTCCGCAACATCCAGCTTGAGAGCTGCGGCCGTGGCCTGCTGATCCTCGGTGGCACCGATAAATGCATGGTGCGCGGCATCGATTCCCGCTGAAATCTGGCCGCCCGCGTACAAGGGAAGCCGCATCTGCACGCTACCCGAGGTGTACTCATCTTCCTTGAAGATAGGGCCGGAACGAAACGTAAATCCCGGGGTGGCCACATCGAGCGACGGCGAGGCATTGAGCCCGCGCTGGCGTCCACCGAGGGCCAGCGAGCCCCCCGTGCAGCTTGCTCACCGGCCCGCGCCCCGTCCACGTCGGAACTGGCAGCGGCCAGGGTTTTGTCCC
>Ga0307511_10005055_pt1 | contig 13451 bp, 17 predicted proteins | sample 13_EM_MG_FD_200266 | JGI IMG/M metagenome (GOLD analysis project Ga0307511, IMG submission 200266) | Populus trichocarpa ectomycorrhiza microbial communities from riparian zone in the Pacific Northwest, United States - 13_EM | ecosystem: Host-associated > Plants > Roots > Unclassified | place...
AGAGTGAACTGTAGGAATCCCAGCAGAGGCTGGACCGGCCGGCATTCCGGTGAATCATACCTCCGACAACTGGATCGGGGCCGATTCAGCAGGCAGATCCGCCATGGTACATCTCTTGATTGTTTGTGGTGTCGCCGGAGGAGTCTGAATTTCTGAATTTCTATTGGTCGTTCTACCGTGTATTCAACGCATCGTTATTTACAGCCAATCATTGAGTGACTTTCCGTGGTCAAGTTAGAACATTTTACAAATCCACAACGGGTGCCCGTGACTGCGATGTATTGTTTCGAGCCCCCGGACAACGGCGACGGGAAGCCACTCAATATTGACGGAGTTTTCGAGCCTCGAACACAACGGCTGCTCGTCTGATTGGCTCGGTTGTATTCATGGCGTCAAGCCCGATCAGCCCGAGGGTACGGCTGTCAGCCGCGGCTACCAGCGGATAGCCGTGACCTGGCAGCCGCTAAGTACCAGTTTGTCCAACACTGCATGACCAGCAGCAGCTCGGCAAGGCTGAGTTTGAACACGACACTGATTGATCCGCGTGACGAAGCGTTACCCTTCAGCCAGAAGTCGTCACGTTCGAGCACGACTTCTAGTTTGGACTTTCGAGGCAATAACTCCATCCCTCCAACCCCGGCCAGGACCTGGATTTTACTCTAGGTAGTTTGATGTATTTACTCTGCCTCTACAACGTTCTGGAGGGTGAAGTGAAGGGTACGGGTCCCTACAATTTCTCTACGACCGTGCCTTTCGGAGGTCCCGACTTCTGCGTGATCGATAGTACTGTCGTGAGCCGTTGACTGCTATTCATCATCAAGTATAAGGTCTTCCTTATCAAGATCTGCGTCATGTTTGTCTAATCGGGATCAGCACTCCGGAGCCGTTCCCGCTGGCAACACCCAACCGGCCGTGCGGGAGCTCCCGGCGAGCAGAGAGGTGAAGCGAGCAGACCTACATGGTCCTCTGGTGTGGTGTGGTGATGGCGAGCAGATTATAATACTATTGTATCCTACAATAAAGGATTGTACACGGAGCGTAAGTCGCATCAATCAGTTGTGAACGGTCAAAATGTGAGCGGGGGTGGCGGACACGGATGGGCGAATTGAGATGATGGGAGTAGAGGGATTAGTAAAAAAGAACAAGGGAACGGCACATAAGGAGAATGGCATGCACAGGAACTGTCAACCACAAGGGGGAACCTGTATCAGCCCATGATTCAGCTAGGTCAGATAATTTCGCAAATCTGGAGTGAAGAGACACGACGCACCGCGATATCTTCAGACGGGATGCGTATACAGTAGGCCTCCCCACGATGGTCGTTTACTGCTGCGTTCTTGTTCCAGTCGGGGGGCATGTTCCACTGATAATGGGATCCATCGTCAGGGCAGACTAGAAAATATGAAACTTTGATCCCGGGTTCGCGGTTTCCGAGCCCGAGACACTTGCGTACACGCCTCATGATGTTGCGGATGAGGAGATAACCATCAGACGATCCTCCGTGCCTTGGAGAGGCCGTAATCTGGAAAACGGAGATCGCTGCGGTGCGCCTGTCGGCATCGATATCAATTGTGAACGAGTCAAAGAGGGGGTTGGTGGCAGAGGTCGAGACGTAATATTTGCCACTGCTTAACGTCACACTACTGAGCTCACGGAGGAGGTCGAGTCTCCTGGTGTCCCTGACATGGTCGCGTGGTGGTGTGGAGGGTGACAGCGGGGTACCGTGGGTGGAGAAGGTAGGGGGGTTGCCGCTGGTGAGCATAGGGATCGGCTGTGTGTATTTGCGAGAGAGCACGCGATGGGCGATCGATTCGAAGAACGATCCCGTCAAACAAGAGCTCTCCGGGATCTGGTGGAAGAGGGCATACATATCACGTATGTGATCGTCCTCTTGCGACCGCATCAGCTCCACCACTCGCCTCGCGATCCGAGTCGACTTGAAGTGGATTTCCCAACGGTCGGTATTGAGTGTGTAGCGGAAGGGTTTCACAGCAACCACGTGATGGGAGAATTTGTCCAGCCCACGATCCAGAGAGAACGCGTCGACGAGGTTTTTTAGCTTGGAATAGTTGACTTTCTCCACCCGAGTGATGTGTCGTAATCTTGCCTGAGGGAGTCGAAAGACGCCCTCGTACACGTCGCGAGGGGCACAGCCGAACTCTTCAATCGCATTGCACACCAAGATCTCAATCGCAATGTCGGCTGGACCCTTCTGACCCGGTTTGTCAACGGTTTTTTCGTCCTGATCCATGGCCGCCCCCCCAAAGTCATCGTCCACCACAGTGCGAACCTCCGCCACTGCCGCTACATCTGCCACCACCATCACCTCCTCTGCCTTCTTCCTCATACTCTCGGTCTGGAGAACCTCCAGCGCAGCGGCGATTTCCGGGGTGGGGGGTGCCAAGTTATCGCCGAGGAGGTACTTCTGCAGTGTGCTCCGAAAATCACTGTACCAGTGCTGAAGTCGTGTCCTGAAGCAAAGGTGGAGATGGTCAGTAACAGACCTCCATCGAAGTGGTTAGGGGTGAGGGGGAACAAGCTAAAAACATACCCTTGCATCAGCTCCTCTGTGCTCCACAAAGGCATCCCCAGCGCGGCAGCCCGATTCTGCCCAATCCAATGCTTCCATTGGGCGGGGTTCGGAGAAGAAACCTGGATCGGCCAGACATTTGCATCACGTCCAAGGTTTGGCCCCTGGTCCCCACAGCCTACATCAATCAACGCAAATATGGGACTATACAACCTCTCCGGGTTTTCAGGAAGATCCCAGAAACCGTTCGTCGCAGGCCGACGGTACACTTTGCCACGGTAGAAAAGGTAGGCCCAGGTGGTGTTACAAAGGAGCGCGACCTGGTGAGTTGAGAATAGCCGCGCGAGCACGAAGAATAGGAAGGTAGATTTTCCTGGAGTAAAGATCCGCTCGTGAGTTGTCGCACGAGACACGGAACTGGTCATACCCACCAGTGCCGGGTTGCCCAACGAGAACCGCTCCTTTGGCACCCCCCCTTGTATCCACCTCGCGGAGGCTCATTAGGCGATGGAACATGTCGTCGTATGACTTAGTAATAAGAATCAGATTTCCCGAGGGTGATATGTCGACCGATTCCACCCCGAGCGATAACCCGTAGGGGAATGTGCCGGGGAAATCAAAACCGACGGAGGAATTGTACCAGTGCTTGTAGAATTTCTTGTATGTTTTGACCTCTTTCCACTCACGTTTTTCCGTGCCCGTCCAGGTCCATTTGGTATCTGGAAGAGGTTAACGCTGGTGTGTGGTAAACGAATGTCAATGAGACCTCACCCGGGTCTGATATGCCCGCTGTGTCAGACATTGCGTGCCAAACACTGTGCAGATAGAGCAGGTAAAGGGACAGAAGGTTGTTGGTACGGATGAGCGATTTAGGGGTCGGTGATGTCCCGGAGGACGGGTGAAAACTACGGCCGTTTGCGGCTATTTGCTTGCATTTGTGGCCACAAGCCCTCACGTGGCACACTACAACTCAAATGAAATGGCTTTGGGGAAGGACCCCTGAAAATCAGGGGGGAGGTCATCCATTTTTCCGATGTGCGCGGTCGCAACCACGATCGGCCAAGTGATCGATCAACAATGTTCCCCTCTCGGTCATCGCTCCCGCCGTTACAACCGTGGTGGGCGGAAAGTTGACGAGAGTGGAGTTTTGGTCCCGCATCCAGCGTTGTTGCGAACTGATCATGAGCCATATCGATCCGAGCCAGCTCGCTGGTGGCTTTCAGGAACAACCAGAAGCCCCATCTATGATTTTGCCACAAATAGGGCCGACCTTCCCAACACGCCTGAGCCTCTTCTGAGGTCACGGCAACACTACCTACCAAACGTAAGGCCCGCTGGGTCCAGGACACTGGTAATTAGGAAGCATTAAAATAAGTTACCGAAACAATGCAATGCGATGGAGTAAAAAAATCCAGCCTATTTCTCTTGCCCAGTCGGTACCCATTCCACATGTCCCCATTTCTCAGTCAAGAAATCATCCAAGAGCTGGATTTTCCCGTTTCCGCCAGCTGGTACCTAGGAAATGTGTGCCGGTGAGAGAGCAGTAAAACGAACAAGGGAGGGATCAATGAATCCGAATGCCCCATTGAGTAAACTCGCTATTGTGTGCTCATGTGGCGAGCTCATTCGTTGAGAGTCGAATTGACAATCGTCTCAGCGTCAAAGGGGTGCGGTTGTACCTCGTGCTCTCCCTCATCTTGCACGAGCGCTACGCGATTGGCAGCTGTCGGGAGACTCCAACCCCCATGAACCCCATGCCTTCTGAGCCAACCCTGGGCGCGATCGCGATGGCGACCAAGGTGCTCCCTGGAGACCAAACTGATCAAGCCTGAGAGTTAACCTGGATATGCGTGGTCCAAGCACACAAAGGGGATCAACAGTAACGGGAGTGGACCTGGTGTAGCTGAGTAAGTACGCCATCAAAAACGCCACTCAGCACTCACCCGGGGCCGGCCGGCCCGGACCCATCAGGCCAAACATTCACGCATCGTGCCTATCTACGCAACGGCAGGCCTCTCGAATTACTAGGGGTTTAACGAGATATAACCAGGTCTGCTGTATCGTATAAGTGCGTTCAGTGACGAACGGGGTCAAAATACCTGCAGACAATGACGGCCACCTGTCCACTCTGAATCGTAAAATCGTGGAAGGACGGTGCCAGGACGGGTCGACCCTTTTCAGTGTTCCCTTCGAGGTGCCATCTCCTTCTTTGAGGCTGTCGGAGTGGCCACCGTAATCCTCAGCATATTTGTTATCGTCGAGGGACATTGATGTGCGTGAGATTGTACCATGTACAATGGAACGTGCTGGGAGCGATCTACCAACAAAGTCAAATGAAGTACATACTGTTATAGTACACGTTGTCATGATTACTGTCATTTCGTTCTACATACAAGGAGGAAAAGTACAAATTTCTACACGACGAACTTGAGCTACTTCTCTGAAAATCTTTCCTCCAATTCGTCGAGGTTCATGAACTTGTCGAGGCCATCAGCCACCTCAAATCGCAGCTCCTGAATATCAACGGCCGGTGAGTCGATGCGCATGGAACGCGGTCGAGCCTACGTACCTGAGACTGCAACAACGCCAACCAACTATAGAGCCCAAATCCTCTCCGCGGGATATTGAGTGGCAACGTCGGCACGAACAATTCTCCGATTATTCCCAGAACCAAGACAAGTGACAGGACGCTTATCAGTCGCCACTGTATGTAAGTGGTATATGCCAGTGTCTGATTTTCGTATGATTGTGCGACGACGGGTCCCGACCCCGCGAGGTATGGTAGGCACTTCGCCGCACCAACCCGTGCACGGACCGCGGCGAGCCGGTCTGGAGAAAGTTCGGTGTATCCCAAAGGGCCGGTGCCATCGGTGAAAGACACAGCCTACGGAGCCGGCCAAGGTTAGAAGAGATGTTGTGCGTGGGGTACAAGGGGGACCCACAGCAGGAGAGGCGAAGTAATGGTGGGGGTTCCGGCCGTTATCGCTCACCATCTGGGCGATGGTATTAGCATGCCCTATGAGGAACGGAATATACTTTCCCGTCGTGTTGAGATACCTAAGGTTGGCGAGTGGGGCTCCTCGGATAGTACCACTCGGCGACAACGGGACACCGCCATCACCTCTCCCGACAACTCGCAAAACTGAGGGAGATGCGGTAGATGTGTTGGACACTTCTACGATCCAGGGGTCGTACCTCTGCACGCAAACTGCGGCATCGTAGCCGATCGAGTATAACGCTGACATGTTCACGTACACAGGGAAGCGACCAGAAGGCGCGTATATGTTGGCAGATCGGACGAGGATTGTATCGATGGACGTCCATCCACCAGAGTCTATCTCGAGATTCCTGATGGAGAAGATGGTAACACTATTGCCGTTGTCCGACGCACTCACTGTGGCGCGCGGGTGAGACATGAAGAATGCGAGTGAGGCCGACGAGAACTCACTGAGGAAGGCGATTGTTGAGAGGTTTATATTTGATGGGATGGTTGCTTTCGGATTCGATCTGTAATCGATCGTGAAATTCTCCGGTAGGTTAACGCTATACACTCCAACCAAACCTCGAAAAAAATCTCGCGGAACAAAGACGTAGGTGTGGTTCCAGCCCGATCCGGGTATCCCGGGTATCCTTGATGGCGACATGTCAACGAGCTGGTTCAAATGTAGGTAAATTAAGCTGGTCTACAAGTTGACTTGAGGATTGGGCAGCTTCTCGCAGTACACCCTGATTCCCCACTGGGGGTACCTAAAAAAGGCGAATATTGGGACGTTGAACTACATCCTTAGCGAGCAGGTGGTGCATACCGTAAAACCGCGCCGGTGTCACCGTCGGGTGTGTTCCTACCCGTCAACGAAAGAGTATCGCTTCGGATATCATTTGGGACAATCAACACAGTTTGGTTGAAAGTCCCTGCCCCAGAACCTCCAGGGACAAACTGAGACAGGCTCGGTTGGGCGAAGTAGATTGTGTCGTTCCCGTAAACGAACTCTGCGGTGTCAGACGCGCTGCTATATGGGATCCAGGTCCGTGGTATATTTCCCGAGCGAATAATGTCCTCCTCGGATAAGTCTCCAGCAATTAAAACTTCGTGGTATACCTCGCGTTGGCTCTGTTAAAGAATTAGAGGACACAAGAAGCTAGGTGTGACACGCACGGTTATGAAGGTTTCAATCTCCATGATGCGCCCGAACAAGAAGGGTAACACGGGAGACAGGATGGCTAGGATGACAAAGAATCCCAAGAACAGCGACCACGGTCGTTTGCTGCAACAATGTGAGAAGGCACAGAGTAGTAGGCGATTTAGGGACAGACTCGTATGACTTGCGCGAGCGCCTGGAAGTCTCTCGATTCCAGAAACGACGCCTGAAGATGTGGAAGGCGGGCATGGGGCTCGTCGAACTGCTGGAGCCTCTGGCGAGATCGTGAAGTTTCATCCCGTTACCTTCGTGGCTCATATGAATCACGGTGGCCCAGGCTATGTGAAATAAAGTTTTAGAAAGCCGAGTTGGTGTCCAGCCAGCATGAACTCACTCGCCGCCTCAAGGTGTTGCGCTCCGATCTTGAGAAGGATGTATCCGAGGACGAATCCGATCGCCGAACACCAGGTGGAGACCATGAGCCGTACAATGAATAACGATTTATCCTGAGCCACTAATGTGAGGAGGTAGAACGCCGGATATGCGGTGGGACATAGGATAGTGAAGATCACAATACGAGAGAAACTCGGTCTCTCGAACCCTCGGAACAATGGTTTTGATCGTGGCGGCTCGAACCTGAGGGCGGCGAGCTTGACCCTGGAAGGAAGTGACCGCAGACTCGAAAAACGAGATTTTTCAGTATACTGGACGTTCGCCGTGGATGGCGGTGGGGATGGCCAGGCTAGATCCTCAGCATCGAACTCTCTCCCGTCTGGGGTCAAAATGGAAGGGTCTGGTTCGATGAGGGGTGCGGTAGAGTTTTCAGGAGGGCGAGGACCGGGACTGTCGTCCCTCATGCGGACATGCTCCATGTTGAGAGTTCGAGGGAAAGGAAGTTGAGGACCACCTCGCGTTATCTGTGTACTGTTGCAATCTAATATCTACCTATCGTCATCTGCCATCTAGAAGGGGCCCATCAGGGAAAAGATCGGACAGGCCTCATGGGGGTCAGAAATATCAGCTGGGTTCTTGAAAACACCAAACATACCAATCAGTTTTATCCTCTCATGTGGGCCGGCCGCCGGCCAGCGGCTAATCCGTGTGCACTTTGAAAGGGAATGCCTGGTTGGATTCCGCCTGGGGGTTGGCGGAATGGAACTGTCAAAGGAGGGATTGCCGGAGCTCGAGATTCCAATAGCTGTAAACCCAAAACGCCTTCAATCCAGCGGGGCGTTCTACGTCACGCACGGCACACGGAGCAATAAAACAGGATGCCCCAGATAAGCACGGTCCAAGAACAGTTAACGGCGCTGAGCGCGAGCGGTGTGGCAGGACCCTGGTGGAGCCAGCTGCTGAGACGGGACCAGCTTGGGCGCCCATGACTATCAAACTCGCACAACTCCAGTTCTCTCGGGCTTGTATTAAATACTATATTTAAGCCTTAACCAGAAATGGTCGGGTTGTATAAGAAACGTGCTTGATAACGAAGGGCATTCACTCAAACTGCCGCAGACATGGCGGCCACCACTGCTCTTTGCGAGGCCTTGAACCAAGCAATATCTTCCGGGAATCTCGTCGATACCAAGATCACCTTGTACTCGCACAGGGACTCTTCCGGTCGAGCATGCCGGCCAAAGACGCTTTACGCGAACAGCCACGTTCTCAGAACGGTTCCTCACTTCGACGATCGTGAGCCGCCACACTTGATCCCGCTCTCCCAGAACCTCACACACCCCAAAAGTGCTCTTCGGGAACTTCGAAGAGTCCAAATTGAAGGACTTCGGCAAGGAGGAAATTTTCGACGAAGAATCTGCAACAAACTACGGATATTTGTCTGACAGCGATCTTGAGGATGACGAAGACGAGAGGCTCACCCCGTTCAAGAACGCGAGCAAGCCCAAGGTTCACCCGTTCGACCCGTTCGCGATTTCCGGCGAAGACAGCAGGATCTTCTGTGAGGAGCACGAGGAACGCGTTGAGAAGGGGAAGATCGCACCAATCGCCGACGTGGCGTTCGTGACGTGAGTGTAATCCAGGAATCCCTCCGCCATTTCACTGATGCCGCCGCGACAGGTTCCAAGCGTTTTTGCTATATCTTTACACGGGCACGATAGAGTTTGCACCGTTTGGGTCCAATGAGAATCGCAGGTCGCGGAGCACAGAGATCGTCACACCCTCTGATGACAAGGTCCCCAGACCGTCCCCAAAATCCATCTACCGACTCGCCGACAAGGTCTGTACCAGTCCTCTGTACCCTTCTCAGGCGCCTTACGCACTTTCACCACAGTACGACGTCCCTGCACTGAAGATCCTCGCGCTGGATCACATTCGAAGCGAACTGACCAAGACCAAATGCGACATCGTGGAGGAGGCATTTAGCACGTTCACATCCCAGTGAGTAGGGCATATCACCGAAGTCGACTGCATGCTAACGGAGAGACATAGATATGACGAGATAAGAGATCTATACGCTCACCAACTCGCATCCGTCTGGATGGAGGACTCAACGACAGAAGAGACTCGGGTCAGAATCGAGGAGAAGATCGACAGTTTCTATGAAGGTGATCTCGAGCATGCGGCAGACGTGCTCTCCGCGTTGTGGGAGATTTTAAACAAGGATGGGGACATCACGGCCCCTTCAAACACCTCGCCCGCTGTGAGTCTGTTCCTGTTTTAGCACCCCCGGCGTTACACTGGAGTGCTTACCTCAAATAACCAGGGTGCGCAGGTTACGAGCCCCACCCACTGGGCCTCTGTGAAGATCGCTCTCATCAAGTCAATCCGCAAAGGCATCCTATTTGACAGGAAGTACTGGGTTCGGCACTCGAAGACTGGGGACATCTTGAAGCCCATATACTTCTCAAGTATAATCATGGGCGACAAGATGCAGAAACTGAACACCCGTGCGTTGGGATTCAGGTACATGTGTTCTGGGTCTCTGATTGTCTCTAGTGGTCAAACGTCTCAAGGGCAGAAAGCCTCTCACGAATGACATGGAGGAATACATCAACGTCGAGAGCGACTGTGAAGGTGAAGGCGATTTAGCCGGAGCTGATGAAGGAACACCAAAGGAAGAGGAGAATGAAGAAACCCGTGCGGTTCTCATTGCTGGATCGTTTTCAGCGTACGTGTGCCTCCTTGCCCACCCTCACGCTAACTAAGACGGTATACTCCACAGCTGGAAGTCTCTTTTCTTCTATTGTTGCACGGACACGATCTCGTTCGCCCCTCTCAAATCGCAAGGCATCGACTCTCGTTCAAATCACATTCGGGAAAACACCACGACCGCCGCACCCCATCCCTGCTCACCGAAGAGCATCTACGTTCTGGCAAGCTTGGTGAGTCAACCCCGATCGAACGTCTCATGCATAGGACTGACGCATCAAATCAAGCTCGGAATTCAGCCCCTCAGCGACAGTGCCTTCGCGGACATCAAAAGCAAAGTGTCGTTGGACAACGTAGTGGACGAAGTTTTCTCGTGGGTCACGGCTTGGTGAGTTCCGTCGTGTTCTCCGACCCTGGGGCCAATAATCTCGGGCTAACGTGTTCACTCAGTCAGGAGAAGATCAAGGAGATGGAGTGCGAGCTCCTAGTTTCGAACTTCAAAGACCCGAAAACGATTACGCTCGTGAAAGAGAGCATCAGGCACAGTTCTGACGGCTCTTCCTCCCACCGCGCTGGTGCACTGAAGCTTGGGTTGAGGAAGGCTCTCGAGCTCAAGAAACAGGCCAGGCGGCCGCCCGGTGTGTTGCTACGATGTAGCAACAGTTATTGTGGATGGTACAGTAACCCTGTCCCATACTCGTCCGTTGGGTCAAACACCTATTGCCCAAATTGCCGCAACGGGTACTACATGCGATGCGTTGAGTGCGGATACGATCGGACCAGCGACTACCCGTCGTGCAGAAACTGTGGGAAGAGCTTCGTCTAGATTGTGTACTGGACCGGATCGTCTACCACTGTATAAATTCGCGCCATGTAGCGTTGTAGTACTTCAGTAGAACGATCATTCCAACCTGTTCTATGATTTAACCGTATCCGTCTCAAACGTAGTCTCGGGTTGTACATTCTGTACGGGAGAAGCGGGGGTCCTCGATGACCGGAGGCCAACAAGCGACCAGCTAATTCGAGGTCGATTTGTTAAAGGTCCGGAAGCGTATAGGCGGGAAGCCGTGCAGAAGTAATTTGCGCGGTTGTGGTGCAGGTCATATTTAATCTATGTGCCCAGAGTAAACCGGCGGGGTGGTCTGGATCTGAACGTTGAACGCGCACTAGATAGCCGCCATCGACCTGCATGTCCGTGATTTCCTCATACCTGTGCATACTCGCTCGTCGCACGCCGACGTTCAACGTTCAATATTCGTAAAAATACACTCGATGGGTCGAACATTTTCTCCAGTGGTTAACAACGTCATCGTCTGCTTCGGGATCGCTGTCGGAGTGGCGACCGTAATCCTCAGCACACTCGTCATCGTCGAGGGGCACTGATGTGCGTGAGCTCGTGCCATGTGGAATGGACTGCGCTGAGAGCAATCTACTAACAAAATTAGATGGTATACATACTGCTACAATACACGTTGCCATGATTATTATTATCCTGCTCTGCATACGGGGGGAAGGAAAAGGGTGACGAAAAGGGTCTTCGTGATGATACAGAGAATTCAAAGCTCCCGTTTCTCCACAACGAACCTGACCCGCTTGTCCGAAAAAGTATCCTCTAATTCATCGAGGGACATGAGCTTTTTAAGGTCATCAGCCGCCTCAAATTGCAGCTCCTAATTGTCAACGTCTAGTTAGCCCTTGTGCACGAAACGCGATTGAGCGCACATGCCTGAAATCGAAACAGTGCCAACCAACTATAAAGCCCAAATCCTCTCCGTGGAATATTGAGCGGTAAAGTCGGCACGAATAGCTCTCCAATGACACCCAAAATCCAGAGAAGTATCGGGAGGGCGATCAGTTGCCACCGATTGAAAGTAGTATATGCCAGTATCTCATCTTCGTACGACTTTGCGACGACGGCTCTGGACCCTGCAAGGTATGGTAGAGAGTTGGCCGCACCGGCCCGTCCGATGGCGGTGGCGAGTCGTTCTGGGGAGAGTTCGGTGTATCCACGAAGTCCAGTGCCATTGGTGAAAGAAACGGCCTGTGGAGTAAGTCCAGGTTAGAAGAAACATTGCGCGCGGGGACGCGAGGGGACCCACTGTAAGGGTGGGGACGCGATTAGGATCCCTCCCACTATCTTTCAACATCTGATTGATGCTATTCCTATGAGCTACGGTGAACGCAGGCCCCTTTCCCGTTGTGTTTAGATAACCGGTGTTCGCGATTGGAGCTCCTCGGATATTACCACTCTGTGACGATGAATTGCTGCCGTTCCCTTTCTCGACGATCCGGAAAGTGGAGGGGGACACAATGGATGTGTTGTATGTCTCCACAATCCAAGGTTCGTACTTTTGCACGCAGACTGCGGCATCATAACCCATCATCCGGGCGGAAAAGTCCTCAACCAGTACGGGGAAACGACCAGAAAGTGTGTAATTGGTATTGAGTCGGAGGAGGACAGTCTTGACGGTCGTCCATGCTTGATCACCAACCGGATCGACGTCCTTGGAGTTGAAGGAAATGATCTCACCGTCTTCTTGCCATTCCACTGTCGTACGCGCGGGTCTAGCACGTGAAACGCAAGAAGGGATGACAGGAACTCACCGACGTAGGAGATTGTTGAGAGGTCAATATCAGGAGTGTCGATTGGGTCGATCGTTGGTCCCGTAAACTGCGTCGGTAGGTCCATTCCAATCCCCCCAAACAAACCTCGAAGAAAATCTCGAGGAATGTAGGTATTGGTGTAGTAATACATTCTTTGTAAGGGTTTCCTGGGAAGGAACAAGTCAGCAAATTGGCTCAAAGCTCGGAGGTGTGTCGAGTCGCTTCACAAGTTTACTTCAGGGTTGGGCAACTTCTCGCAGCGAATCCTAATTCCCCACTGGGTGTGTCTGAAAAAGGCGAATGTCAGGATTTCGAGACATCTCTAGCGAGCTAGTGATGCATACCGTAAAACCACGCCGACATTACTCTTAAGCGCGTCGTTGCCCTTCAACGGAAGAATGCTGTTTGAGGTATCCTTCGGACCTGTTACCTCCGATCGACCGAAGGTCCCTGCGCCGGAGCCTCCAGGGATTAACTGGGACAGACTCGGTTGGGCGAAGTAGACAGTGTCGTTGCCGTAAGCGAATTCTACAGTGTCAGATGCGCTTCTGCCATATGGGAGTAAGGACCATGTCAGGTTCTGGGTATGGTGTTAGAACAGGTAGACCCGGACCCATAGTCCGGCTAACCTGAGATACCCCAAGTTGTGTGGTCGCCTGACCGATGTCCTCCTGGGATAGGTCTCCAGCGATCAAAACTTCGCGATACGAGTTGCGTTGGTTCTGTTCAAAAATCGGGAAATGCAAGAAGATGGCATGTCTGTGATACGTACGCTTACGAACGTATTGATCACGATGATACGTCCGAATAGGAAGTTTAACGCAGGAGCGAGGATTGCAAGGACGACGAAGAATCCCAAGAACAACGACCACGGTCGTTTGCTGCAGCAGGGTGAGTAGGCGCAGATCGGAAGGCACTACGGAGACAGACTCGTATGATTTACGTGAGCGCCTGGACGTCTCTTGACTCCTAGAACGAGACCGGAAGAGATGGAAGGCGGGGGTGAAGCCTGGATCACCCGCACTCCTGGCCAGATCGCGAAGTTTCATTCCGTCGCCGCCTTCATGACTCAT